>Ga0105248_10007453_pt1 | contig 12005 bp, 8 predicted proteins | sample KBSS34metaG_FD_81524 | JGI IMG/M metagenome (GOLD analysis project Ga0105248, IMG submission 81524) | Switchgrass rhizosphere microbial communities from Kellogg Biological Station, Michigan, USA - KBS S3-4 metaG | ecosystem: Host-associated > Plants > Roots > Rhizosphere > Soil | place... | reverse complement strand
GCCGCTACGGCCGCCGGCTGTGCGTCGAGCACTGGGACACCGCCCAGCACTCGCCCACGGTCGCCGCCGCGACCCTGCTGGCCGTCCCGGGCGCGGAGGTGCCGGTCTACGATCCCGTGCCGTACTTCTGGTCGGAACAGTTCGGCTGGATGGTGCAGGCCGCCGGCATGTCGGGTGCGGAAGGCGACGAGCTGGTCTGGCGGGGCGACCCGGACGCGGCGCCGCCGGCGGACGGCAGGCGCCCGACGGGCTGGTCGGTCGGCTGGTTCGCCCCCGACGGGCACCTGCGTGGCGTCGCGACGGTCGGGCGGCCCATCGACATGGTGGCCTCGCGCCGGCTGATGGCGACCGGCGGCGGTGTCGACCGCACCCGTTTCGCCGACATCACGGTCTCGATGAAGGAACTCGTCGCGGCGCGCTGACGAACCCGCTGGTCCGCCCTGCGGCGGTCGGCTCCGGGGAATGCGTTGGCAGCCGTTTGAGGAGATATCGGGCGAACCGTCGTAAAGGTGGGATGGCTGCACCGCCCCTTCTCCACCCGAATGATGACAACGTGGGTTAGCGCACTAGAGTGCCGGGCGTGCCTCGCATTCACCTGGTATCGAACCTGCCCGGTGTGAACGCGCTCGGCGACCATCTGCGGGCAGCGGGTCTCGGCCCGACCTCGGCACGGTCGGCGGACGCGCTTCTCGTACTCATCGACCGGCCTCTCGACCACGTCGAGCAGGAGCTGCTCGACCGCACCCGCCAGTCGGTGCCGGTCCTGCTCGCCGGCCCCACCGTGCGTGCCCTGCCACCGGACAGCCCGCTGGTGGAGGCCTGCGGGCTCATCCCCGGGCGGGTGCTGCCCGCCCACGAGCTGCGGCTGCTGCCCGGCCCGCAGGGCGGGGAGATCATGGCGCGGTCGGCGGGCTTCCGTCCCCGCGAGTCCTGGGTCGTCCCGGAGAAGGTCGCCGACGACGTCGAGCGGCTCATCCTCATCCGGCACGAGATGACCGAGGCACCGGTGTGCACCTGGCGCCCCTCCACGGGCCTGGGCATGTTCACGCTCGGCAGTGGCGCCGAGATGCTCGCAGACCCGGCCTACCAGCGCCTGGTCGGCCGCTGGCTGCGGCACTGCCTGGGCGTTCGGGACGCGGCGCCCGCCGGCGTCGGCCTGCTCGGCACACCCGACACCGCCGCCGCCCACCACGCGGCCGTTGACGCGACCGAGGGGCTGGTCCTGACCGCGCTGTGCGACGGCAGCGCCGTGCGGTCGCCCGCGCACGCCGCCCCGCGCCTGCCCCGCCGCGTCGAGGACCCGGACGACCTGGTCAACGACCCCGAGCTCGGCGTCGTCATCGTCGCCACGCCGACCCACACGCACCTGGAGTGGGCCGGCCGGGCGTTGGAGGCCGGCAAGCACGTGGTCGTCCAGGCGCCCATGTGCCTCGCTCCCGGGGACGTCGACCAGCTCGCGGAGCTCGCCGCGGCTCGCTCCCGGGTGCTGGCCGTGCGCCCGGCCGGCGAGGGCGACGCGGGCCTGCGCGCGCTGCGGGACGCCGTGCGCCGGGGCGTGGTCGGCGAGCCGATGCGGCTGGAGGCCCGCCACGGCGGGCCGCGCCGCCCCCTCGGTACCTGGCACGACGACGAGCGGATCAGCGGCGGCCAGCTCTTCGACCGCGGCGTCGCGAGCGTCGAGGCGGTTCTCGACCTCGTCGGCGAGCCGGTCGACTGGGTCAGCGCGTCCAGCCTCACGCGGGTCTGGTACCACGTGAGCAACGCCGATCACAGTCGGCTGCTGCTGCGGTTCGCCAGCGGCGCCGAGGCCCAGATCACCGTCTCCGACCTGGCTGGGGCACGTCGTCCCCGCCTGGAGGTGCTGGGTGACGGCGGCTGCCTCGTGCTCGATGCCCCGGGCGACCCGGCGGTGGACACCGGGGCGGAACCCTCCCGCGCTGCCGGCCGGCACGCCAGCCCCCCGGCGGCCGAGCCCAGTGCCGCCGGAGCGCTGCTGCTCGTTACCCACGACGGGATCAGCACCCGTTACCCCGCCCCGCCCGCCTCCGAGGCGGCCGGCGGCTTCTACCACGAGCTGGCCGATCTGCTGGTGTCCGGCTGGCCGCTGGCCGGTTACGGGGTGGAGACCGCTCGCCCGGTGGTCGCTGTGCTGGAGGCGGCGGCCCGCTCGGTGGTGGCGGGCGGCGAGCAGGTCGCTCTCCGCTGAGTGCAGCCGAGCCGCCGGGCCGAGCCGCGGCCCTGTGACCTCGGGGTTAGCCGGAGATTCGGGGCCGATCTGGGCTACGCCGTCGGCCCGACTTGGGTGTTTACTGTTGACCATGGATTGGCTGACCCTGCCTGACGCCGCGGCGCAGTTGCAGGTTCCTGTAACCCGAGTCCGGCAGATGGTGCGCGACCGGACGTTGCTGGCCCGCCGGGAGGACGGCATTCTGCGGGTGCCGGCGGAGTTCATCCGCGACGGCGTCGTGGTCAAGGGGCTACCCGGCCTGCTCACGGTTCTGGCGGACGCCGGCTTCACCGACGAGGAGGCGCTGGACTGGATGTTCCGGGAGGATCCGAGCCTGCCCGGCACCCCCATGCGCGCCCTGACGGAGAACCGCGGCAAGGAGGTCAAGCGCAGGGCGCAGGCCCTCGCGTTCTGATCTCACGGCCGCCGGCGGATCACGGTCGCCGGCGGATTTCGTGGCGCCGCCCGGTCTCGCCACGCCGGGACCGGGCGGCCCGACTCCCGTAGTGTCGGGTTATGGCCGACTGCTCGCCGCCCGCGACACCCCCGCCACCCGCCGCCCCACCTGCGGCGAGCGCGCCGCCGGCCGAGGCCCGAGTCGTCGTCAACGGCACTGTCCGGGGCGTCCGGGCCGGTCAACCCCTGCCGGAGCTGCTGGTCTCGCTCGGTCTGCGGCCAGGCTCCGTTGTCGTCGAGCTCAACGGTGAGGCGCTGACCGCCTCCGAGTCCACCCGCGCCCGTCTTGCAGACGGTGACACCCTGGAGATCGTTCGTGCCGTCGCCGGTGGATGAGACGCGCGCCGGGCGGTTGCGGCGCCTTGCCGACGCCCGGCTCTACCTGTGCACCCCGCGGCATGCCGAGTTCACGCCGTTCCTCGAGGCCGTCGTCGGGACGGCCGAGAACCCTGGCGTCGACCTGATCCAGCTGCGGGAGAAGGGCCTGGAGTGGTCCGACGAGATCCGCGGCCTGCGCCAGATCCAGGCGGCGGGTGCGGCCCGGGGCACGCTGGTCAGTGCCAACGACCGTGCCGACCTCACCGCGTTCGCCGGTGTCGACATCCTGCACGTCGGCCAGGATGACGTGCCGCCCGCCTTCGCCCGCCGCATCGTCGGCCCGGACACGCTGATCGGCCAGTCGACGCACAGCCCCGAGCAGTTCCTCGCCGCGCTCGACAATCCGGACGTGGACTACGTCTGCGTCGGTCCCGTGCACGCCACCCCGACCAAGGAGGGCCGCCCGCCGGTCGGACTCGGCCTGCCCCGGCTCGCGGCTCGGCACGCCCCGCCGTTCGACCCCGCCTCCAAGCCCTGGTTCGTCACTGGCGGCGTCTCCCTGGACACCCTTGATGACATCCTGGCGACGGGTGCCCGCCGGGTTGTCGTCGTGCGGGCCCTGACGGCAGCCGATGACCCGGCGGCACAGGCCGCGGCCCTCGCCCGCCGGCTACGGTCCGTCTGAACTGGCTGAACTGGCTGGGCTGGCGGAACTGAGCGGGCTGGCGGAACTGATCGGGCTGGCGGAACTGAGCGGGCTGGCGGAACTGATCGGGCTGGCGGAACTGAGCGGGCTGGCCGAGGACACCCGGCGGCAGGAGCGTCGATGCGGCATCTGAGCTATCTGGCGGTTCTTGCCGGCTGCCTGCTCGGCACGGCCCCGCTCGAACGGTTCCTCGGCACCCGTGTCTATGCCCGCCCGCGCCGGCTCGCCCTGACCCTGCTGCCGGTCGTGGCGGTCTTCGTGGCCTGGGATGTGTACGCCATCGGGGCCGGGCACTGGAGCTTCGACCCACGCTCGGTCACCGGCATCCGGCTGCCGGGCCGGCTGCCCCTCGACGAGCTGCTGTTCTTCCTCGTCGTTCCGATCTGCGCGATCCTCACGTTGGAGGCCGTGCGCGTAGTGCGCCGCTGGCCGGTCGGCGACGAGCCCCCCGCCTCTGACAGGCTGGACGGCGGGCAGCCGTGAGCTACTCCGCACTGGCGGTGATCGGCGTCGCCGCCGCGGCCGGCGCGGACCTGTGGGTGCTGCGTACCCGGCTGCTGACCCGGCGGATCTTCTGGACCTCGTACGCGATCATCATTGTGTTCCAGCTGATTGCCAACGGAGTCCTCACCGGGTTCGGGATCGTCGTCTACGACCCGGGTGCCATCCTCGGACCGCGCATCGCCTATGCCCCGGTCGAGGATCTGCTGTTCGGGTTCGCGCTGGTGACCTGGACGCTGTCCTGGTGGGTCTGGTGGGGTCGCCGGGCGGTCCGGCACGGCCGTACGGCCGGCACGGCCGGTCACATCGATGAAACAGAGTGAATATTTTGCCGAGTTGGTGACGCAAGCGAGCGATTTGGCCCTTGGGAGGTGATCCGTCGGCCTAGCCTCGAGCGTAATGACGCACGATGTTGCGGGGGGTCCCGGTTCGGCGGGGCGTCACCGTTCTCCCTGGGGCCGATCGGGCCGGATTCTGCCGATCCGGTGGGGCCGGATCGCGGCGGCGGCCGCCGCGCTCGCGGTGCTGGCGGCAAGCCTGGTGATACTGCGCCTCCGGTTGGAGGAGAACGGCCACGCCGGTCGTCCGGGCGCCCAGAGCTCGCAGCGCGGCCCGCTCGGCAGCGCACCGCCCGACGTACTGGCCGCCACGCCCACCTCGGGGCGCGCGGGCGGGTCCACGCCGTTTTCGACGGCGCTTCCCGGGCCGGCCGACGTCGTCCCGACGGATCCGGTGGTGGCCTCCCCGACTGCCGGTGCCGGTACGGGCACCGTGGGCGGTGGGGGAGTGGGCGCCACGCGCCGCGGAGTGGCGCCACGGCCGAGTGGACCGGTGCTCGGGCTGAGCACGACCTCGGTGAACCTCGGGAAGGTGGACTCGGTCTGGCGGGTCAACCTGCGCGGCGACGGGACGGCACCCGTCGACGTGGTCGTCGGCGGCACGCCCGCGTGGCTCTCCGTCGTCCCGAACCAGCGGCAGGTCAGCCCCGGGGCACAGGTCCCGCTCATGATCACCCTCGACCGGGCGAAGGCGCCGGCGGGGCCCGTCGACGTGACCGTTCCCGTTCAGGCGCGGGGCGGCAGCGGCGGCGGCGACCTGCGGATCACCGCCAGTGTGGATGACTCGCCCCGGATCATGTCCGTGACGGCCGCGCCGGCGCAGATCGTGCGCGCGGGCTGCCCGACGACGGCCGGTGCCAACGCTGGCGCGCCCACCCGCAACAGCCAGCCGGCGGGAGGCCAGCCGGTAGGAGGCCAGCCGGCAGCCGCAGGCGCGGCGCAGGGCGGCGATACGGCGGCCGGCAATCCGCCGCCGACACCGGCCACAGCGGCAGCGGGCGCGAGCGCTGCGGCGGCCAGTACCACGACCATCACCCTCACGGCTGATGACGCGGTCGGGATCTTCACCGTCCAACTCGCTGCCGCGCTGCCCGGAGGTAAGAACCAGAACCTGGCCATGGACCTCGGCACGGCCTCGGGCACCCGCTCCACCTGGACCGGCCAGCTCACGGCTCCCACACAGACCGGCACGCTCACCTACACGGCATCCGTGACGGACCTCAACGGCAAGCGGGCCCAGCTGCCGGGGCAGCTGTCCGTGCTGCCGTGCCCGCGCTGACCGGCGGGGCCCGCCGGCTCGATCGCCGGCCGGGCGCGCGTGGGCCGAACATGATGGTGCCGCCCGGCTCGGGGGGTGCCGGGCGGCTTTCATCATCATGGCAGCTCTCGGGGCGCCCGCCAAGTCCCGGACCGTGTCCCGACGGGGCCCGGTGCTGACTCTAACGAGTAACGCCAGCTCAGACAGTAGCTAGCCGGCGATCTTCCCCGGTCAGGACGCGGACATCGGGGCCGATCTGCCCCGCGCGCTACCCGACGAGCTGCGCGCCCCCGGCACCGTCGCCGGCGGCGCGGGGGCGCGCGAACAGCCGCGTCGCAGTGATCATCCCCATGGTCGTCCCAGCCGGCCCGGCCGGTTCGGGTGGGGTCAGCCCGGGGCGCAGATGCTCCTCGACGCGCAGGTACTTGCGCCCCGCGCGCAGGTCGGCGTCGTTGCGTAGACGGACGATCAGCGGGAAGGCGGACAGGGCCGCGGTGTCGAAAAGGCCTGTGGTGTAGACGAGCTGGACGCCCAGCCGATCGGCGACCGCGAGCTGCAGGTCGAGCAGGTACCCGGCGCTCGCCCGGCCGATCGGGTTGTCGAGGAAGAGCACACCGGCATGCGAGGCCCGCAGGTGGCCGCGGTCGTTGGCCCGCAGGGCGGCCATCGTGCAGTAGAGGATGATCGCCGCGGTGAGCTGCTGGCCGCCAGAGAAGACATCGCCCAGCTCGCTGACCCGCACCCGCTCGGTGCGCAGGACCGCGTCCGGTTTGAGGATCTCCACCCGCACGCCGCGCGGCATCGCCGCCCGCACGCCGCGCAGCAGCAGCCCCATCCCGTCGCGCCGCGCGATGCCCGCCGACCTGCCCGTTCGTGCCCCGCCCTGGCTACCCCCACCCGCGCCCGACGCCTGCATCGCGGCGGCGGCAGTGTCGTCGACGACCTGGCCGAGGGCCTCGGTCAGCGCCCGGTCGTCGGGCTCGGCGAAGGTGATGCGCAGAAACTCCTGGCCGGACCAGTCCCCGAGCTGGTCGGGTAGCCGGGACAACCTGCCGGCCGTCCGCAGCGTGCCGAGCGCGGCCCGTACCATGCCCTCCAGCCGGGCGACGATCGCCTCGCGGTTGCGGCCGATGTGGGACAGGTCCTCGTCGAGGCTGCGTAGCCGCGGGGCGAGCGCCGCGGCCCAGGCGGCCGCCGAGTCGGCCACGGTCTCTCGTCCGGCGCGCAGCATCTGGCGGCGGGCGGGGGTGCGCACGACGTCGAACCGGTCCTGTGCGGCCCAGGTGCTGGCGGCCTCGGCCGCGGCGCGCACCGCCGCGGCGGCCTGGCCGTACCCGGCCGCCGTCTCCCGCAGGACCAGCCGGACCTGCCGGGCGGCCTCGCGGGCCTGCGCCGCATCTCCGGCGAACGCGGATGAGGGCGCGGACCCGGCGGTGGCCGCGGCGGTGGGGGTCGGCGGTGCGTCGCCGGACTGGCCGCTGGCCACGAGATCGGCGAGGTTCTCCACGACAGCGCCGAAGGCGGCCAGGTCGTCGCCGCGGCGGGCGGACAGCTCGACGAGCTCCTCCCGCCGGGCCCGCGTCCGCGCGTGCTCCCGCTCGGCGGCGGCCACGGCGGCCGACGCGTCGCGCACCATCGCCTCGGCCTGGTCGAGATCGGCCGGCACGCGGTCTCCGGTGAGCGCCCCGGCTTCGAACCGGCGCGCCTCGGCGGTGGCGGCGCGCAGCTCCTCGCGCAGGGCGCCGAGCCGCTCGCGGGCCTCGTCCAGGTCGGTACCGATCGCCGCGGCCTCCCGCCGGGCGCGCGCCTCACCGGCCGCCCGGGTCGCGCTGTCCCCGCCACTGGTCCCGGCGAGCAGCTCCCGGGCCCGCGCCCGGACCGCCGCCTGCACCGCCTCGACGCCGGCCCGGGCCGCGGCCTCCTCCCGTCCGGCCCGCTCCACCTCACCCCGCAGGTCCGCGCCGACCTCGACCTGGGCATAGGTCCTACCCGCCGCCTCGTAGGCGGCCCGCAGCACGGCGACCGGCGGCTCCGCTTCCGCGGGGACGTCGGCGTCGGCGTCGGCGTGGGCATGGGCAGCGGTGGAGGTGGAGGCGTCAGCAAAGGTGGCGTCCGAGGCTCCGACGATGGCGGCGCCTTCGGCTCGGGCCGCGTCGGCGTTGCGGCGGGCCTCGTCGGCGCGGCGGACGGCTTCCGCGGCGGCCCGGCGTTCGGCGCCGGCGTGGTCGCGTGCGGCCCGGGCCTGCGCCAGCCGATCGGCCACGACGGCGGCGGCCTGGTCGATGTCGCGGTAGAGGGCGTCGGGATCACCGGCCGAGTGGACCAGCCGGTCAAGTGCTGTGGCTCGCTCGGCCGCCTGCGCCGCGGCGGCACGCAGTGGCTCGACCGCGGCGAGGTCGGAGCGGGCGGCCTGTTCGGCCGCGGCCGCGGCTCGTCTCGTCGCGGCGAGATCGTCCTCGGCCGCGGTGAGGTCGGAGCGGGCGGCGGCGATCTGCTCGTCCAGATGACCAAGGTGGCCGGGAGGGCAGCCACGTCGCCAGCGGGAGAGGGCCGCGGCGAGGTCGCGGTCGGTGGTGAGGCGAGCGGTCAGCTCGGCGGCGAGCGCGGCCCGTTCGTCCTGGCGGGACCGGATCACGCCGCGCTCGAGGGCGGCGGCCTCGGCATCGTACAGAGCCGGGTTCGGCCGCACGAGCAGGACCCGTTCCCCGTCGATGACCGGGTCGGCGTCCTCGAGCAGCTCCTCCACCGCGCCGACGGCGACGATGCTGTCCGGCAGCAGGGCGGCGGCGGCCAGCGCCTCGCGCACGCGGGTAGGCCCGGTCTGGTCGGTGATGACGACGCCGTCGGCGAGATGCGGGCGGCCGTGAACGATCCGCTCGCGCGCGGGCGCCGGCACGGCATGCGCAAGGTGCGTCCAGCCTGCCACGGCCGCGATCCCGGCGGCCCGCAGGGCCTCGACCGCGGCGGTGACCTCATCGCGCGGTGGGCGCAGACCGCCACCGCCGAGCGCGCCGAGCAGCCGCCGATCGGCATCCGCGGCCAGGGACAGCTCGAGCTGGCGCGCCTCGGCGGCCGCGATCGCCTCCGTCAACCGCCCCGCGCCCGCCTCGGCGACCGCATCGAGTTCGGCCCCCGCGTCCGCCACCTGACCGCGGCCGGCTGTCGGCTCTGGGGTGCTGTCGGCCTCGGTGCTGTCGGCGTCAGTGCTGTCGGCGTCAGTGCTGTCGGCGTCGGTGCTGGTGGTGCCGGTGCCGGTGGCGTGGCGGGGGGTGGCGAGCAGCGCGGCGAGTCGGCCGTCGGCGAGCAGCGCCGCCGCGTCCGACCGCAGCGCCGCGCGCTGCCCGGTGAGCCGGTCCAGTGCGGTGTGGGCGGCGGCGCGGGCCTCGGCGGCGCGGGTGGTGTCGTCGACGAGGCGGCGATCCTGGGCGTGGGTGGCGCGGGTGAGCGCGTCGCGCACGGCCGCCGCGGCCTGGTCGGCGTGGGCCGCCGCCTGTCGGGCCGCCCGGGCGGGATCGGTGTCACCGGGAGCGAGCAGGCCGGAGCGGACAGCCGCGGCGAGGGCGTCGCGGGCCTCGTCCCGGCGGTGTCGCAGAGCCTGCTCCTGGGCGCGCGCCGTGGCCGCTTCGTCACTCGCGCGGCGGTCAGTCGCCTCCGCCGCGGCGGCCTGACGCTCATGCCGGGCTGCCTGCGTGTCCGCGGCCTGCGCGGCCTCGGTCGAGGCGGCGGCGAGTCGGCGCAGGCCGCGCAGCAATGCCCGGGCGGCGTCGTCGCGGTCGGCAAGCGCCGGCGCCGCGGCGTCCTCGGCGTCGGCGATCAGTCGGGACAGTCGACCGGCCTCGGCGGTGGCGGCCGCCAGGCGCAGGACCTGCTCGGTCGCCCGCCAGGCGTCGATCTCGGCCGCGGCACCGGCGGCCGCTGCGACGAGGCGGTCGCGGTCATGCTCGGCGGCCTCGACGCGCAGCTCGGCGATCCGGCGGCGCAGTGTGAGCACCTCGCCGAACCGGCGCGCCCGGAGCCGGTCGGCCTCCCGTTCCGCGTCGCGGGCGACGTCCGTCTCGGCCGTGAGCCCGTCGAGGCTGGCGGTGTCCTGACGCACCCGGGCGGCCAGACCGTCGAGCAGCTCGGCGGCGCGGGCCCGGGCCACGCCATGCTCGGCACCGGCCTCGGCCCGCTGGCGCACCGCGTCCACCAGCGGTTGCAGCCGTTCCAGCGCACCGGCGACGAACACGCGTTCCGCGTCGAGCGCGGCCCGTTCCGCGAGCCGGGCCGCGTAGCCGTCGACGACATCCGCGACGCCCTCCGGATCCTCCGGCGCGGTGACGGCCCGCAGCAGGAAGTCCACAAACTGCTCGTCGCTGCCGAACGAGAACGCCTCCGCAGCCTCGCCCTCGCCGGCGTTCATCGCCCGCTGGTAGCGGAACAGCTCGGGATCGAGGCCGATGAGGTCGAGGTGCTCGCTCCACGCGCCCTGGTGGGTTTCCCAGGTCAGCGCGAGCGACGGGTCGGCGGTGTGCGCGTCCTGCAGGCGGGACCGCAGCCCGGCAAGGGTGACCTGACGCCCGTTGACGGCGAACGGCAGCGACGTGATCTCCAGGTCGCCGCCGGGCCGCAGCGAGTACCAGGCCTCGGCGAGCCGCCCGGCGTCCGCGCCCACGCGCCCACGCCACTCGCTGACCTTTCCGGTGATGATCCGCTGCCCGGTCACCGCGTGCTGCCACTCGCAGACGACGTTCCCGCAGTCGCCGGGCAGCACGAAGTTGTCCAGCACCCGGCCGTTGGACGTGCCGACGACCTGCCGGCGTCCCGGCAGCACGACCGAGAAGATCAGCCTGATCAGCACGCTCTTCCCACCGCCGTTCTCCAGGAACAGCACGGTCGCGGGGGAAGGACGCCGGGGCCGTTGTCGCGGGTCCTCGGCCGCCGTGATGGAGGACGCCGCGACGGACGGCGCCGCGACGGGGGACGCGGCGATGGCGGGCGCCGCGGTCCGAGCAGCGGGGAACAGGGCATCCTGGCGCGGGCCGGTCACCTCGGCACCGACGCCGGACAGGTCCAGCGTCACATCGGCGAAGCGTGCTCCCGGCGGGCCGATCGCGTGCAGCCGCACGCGGGACAGCTCATACATCCGCGGCCACCCGGACCGAGGCGTCTGTGGCCGAGGCGTCCGTGGCCGAGGCGTCCGTGGCCGAGGCGTCCGTGGCCGAGGCGTCCGTGGCCCCGGGCGCGGGCACGCCCGGCAGCACCGGCTCGTCGTCGAGCACCCGTACCGTCCCGGCGCCGTCGGTGACAGTGACGACGCCCAGCGCCAACAGCTCCTCGAACGCGGCATCCGCGGCCAGTTCCCGGACCTGGACCTGATAGCGCGGCGTCGTCCGGAACGTGCCGCCGGCCTCCTCCCCGACGGGGACGAGACAGCCGGACTCGACCAGGACGTTCATCGCCCGGGCGACGATGCCGGTGGTGGAGCCGGCGAGCCGGCGGGCGTCCCGGGTGGTGCCCGTCGACGCGCGCCGGGCGTACAGCCGCCAGGCGGCCTCCAACCGCGGCGCGTCCAGCGGCGGGTCGACGGCGTGGTCCTCCTCGGCGGCGCGTTCCTCGAGGACGCGGCAGGCTTCCCGGACGAAGGCGTCGACACCGTGCACGCTGACCCGTCCCACGTAGGAGGCGTCGGCGAGGTCGGCGGGCCGCGGGTAGGCGAGCGCCGCGACGGCAAGCTGGGCAAGGGCGTGCAACAGGCGGTCGGCGGCCCGGTGCTCCCCACCGGCGCGCCGGGCGTAGTCGCCGACGCGCATGGCGAAGGCCGAGTCCTCCGCACCCACGGGCACGATGCCGGCGCGCTCGGAGACGTCCAGCACCACCAGGCCGAGACCGGCGGCCACCGCCTGGGTCAGCGCCGCGAACCCGTTGTCACGCAGATAACGCCGGACGAGGTCGCGGTAGTCGACGTCCCGGGCCGGCACCAGCCGGGGCCGCAGCCCGAACGACAGCAGCCGCGCCGCGTCCCGGGCCGCCTCCTGCACCGCACGCTCCTGCTCACCCACCGCCGGCTCCCGCCCCCACTCCTGTACCTGCTGCTGCTCCCGAACCTGCTGCAGCTTCTGCACCTGCTGCACCTGCTGCACCTGCTGCACCTGCTGCACCTGCTGCACCTGCTGCACCTGCTGCACCTGCTGCACCTGCTGCACCTGCTGCACCTGCTGC
>Ga0105248_10007451_pt1 | contig 12007 bp, 8 predicted proteins | sample KBSS34metaG_FD_81524 | JGI IMG/M metagenome (GOLD analysis project Ga0105248, IMG submission 81524) | Switchgrass rhizosphere microbial communities from Kellogg Biological Station, Michigan, USA - KBS S3-4 metaG | ecosystem: Host-associated > Plants > Roots > Rhizosphere > Soil | place... | reverse complement strand
TGGCGGCGATATCGGGCCGCCAGTCAGCCACCGCCGCCGCCATCACCAGCACGTCCGCGGGCAGCGCTGCCTCGCAGGCCGCCAGCATCTCCCGCGCGGTGGTGACGCGCTGCAGTTTCACGCCGGCGGGCGGCGCAAGATCGACGGGACCGGAAATCAACAGGGTCTCGGCGCCGGCGCGCGCCAGGGCGTCGGCAATGGCATAGCCCTGCTTGCCGCTGGAATGATTGGCCAAAAAGCGCACCGGATCGACCGGCTCGCGCGTGGGGCCGGCTGTCACCAGCGCTTTGATGCCTTTGAGCGGGCCATCGATATTTTTTGACGGCGCGCCAAGCGCCTGTTCAATCGCCGCCACAATCTCCAACGGCTCGGCCATGCGGCCGGGACCGAACTCGCCACAGGCCATTTCGCCGTCATTGGGGCCGACAAACAGCACGCCGTCTTTTTCGAGGGATGCGCGGTTGCGCCGGACGGACGCGCTTTCCCACATCCGCACATTCATCGCGGGCGCCATCAGCACTTTCTTATCGGTGGCCAGCAGTGTGGTGGAGGCCAGGTCATTGGCCAGACCATTCGCCATCTTGGCCATCAGGTCGGCGGTGGCAGGCGCCACCACCACCAGGTCGGCACTGCGTGAGAGTTGGATATGGCCCATCTCGGCTTCGTCGGTCAGGCTGAAGAGATCGCCATGGACTTTCTCGCCGGTCAGGGATGCAACCGAAAGCGCTGTGACGAACTCCGCTCCCGCCTTGGTGAGGATGGCGCGCGTTTTCACGCCGCGATCGGCCAGACGGCGCACCAGGTCCAGGCTCTTATACGCCGCGATGCCGCCGCCGATGATCAGAAGGATAGTTTTACCGCGCACCAGAAATCCACGCTTGTTGAATGGGGTATATAGCAAATCACGGCGACGGAGTGTAGTTCCAGCGTAAGTAGCTGTGAACGCTAGGTAAATATTCGATTAAGCCCCTGTTCATCCGAACCTGTCATGCTTCCAAGCATGAGGATGACAACTGGCGACCTCTATAGACTGGCTGGCGATCTGGCCGCCGAACATGGCGCCCAGGCTTCCGATTATGCCAGCCGCGCGGTGATGACCCTGGAAGCGGAAGGCGCGCATGACCGGGCGCAATTCTGGTTCCTGATGCTGATCCTGCTGGGCGACATTCATTCCGGCCGCGTCGACCCTGACGCGCACATAACTATCCACTAACCCCCTCCGGTTTCAGCTTTCTCTCGGCCGCTCGAAGCTGTGCTTCTCGCTTGCCTCGAACGCTGAAACCACCTCCCCCTTTTAAGGCGCTACGCGCCAAGGGGGAGGCGGACCTGTGTGTCGGTGCCAAAGTTCCGGCAAATGCGTTAGCATCCTTTGCTCAGGGCAGGGACCTCAATGCCTCTCGATCCATTGGTGAAAGCCTTTCTCGACCGGGCGGCGGCTATTCCGCGCCCCAAAACCTGGGACGTGCCGCCCGCCGTGGCGCGGCAGTCCTTTGCCGGCATGATGCAGATCACCGCGTCCAAGGATGTCGCCGTCGGAAGGGTGGAGAATTTTTCCATCCCGGGCCCCGGAGGCCCCATTCGCGCCCGGTCTTACGCACCGATTGCCGCCGTCGGGCCTTTGCCCACACTGATCTATTTTCACGGCGGCGGCTTTGTCGCCGGCAGCCTGGAAAGTCATGACGGGCTGTGCCGCCTGTTCACCGCCGAAGGCGGCTTCAAAGTGATCGCGGTGGACTATCGGCTGGCGCCCGAACATCCCTGGCCGGCGGCCGTGGACGATGCCTGGGCGGCGACACAATGGGTTGAACAGAATGCCGCGTCCCTTGGCGTGGATGCCGGGCGCATCGCGGTGGGCGGCGATAGCGCGGGCGGGATGCTGGCGGCCCTTGTCACCCATCTGGCGCGGGAAAAGGGCGGGCTGAAGATCGCCTATCAACTGCTTTTGTTTCCCAACACCCAGATGGATGGGGAAACCTCTTCCATGAACGAGTTCGCGGTGGGCTATTTCCTGGAACGGCGCGCCATCGACTATTTCAATTCCCTGTACCTGCCGCCGGGGACCGACCGCAGTTCGCCCAAAGTGTCACCGTTGCGGGCCAAGGATTTTGGCGGGCTTCCGCCCGCCTATGTGATGCTGGCGGGGTTTGATCCCTTGCATGATGAGGGGCTGGCCTATGCCGAAAAGCTTAAAGCCGCGCGTGTGAAAGTGATCGTGGCCGACTATTCCGACATGGTGCACGGCTTCATTTATTTTCAGACGGTCCTGTCCCAGGCCCATGATGCGGTGGCGCAAGCGGCGAAAGCGGTTAAAACGGCGCTGGACGCGGCTTGAATTACGGAATCTGCAAGGCTGGATTGAGGACGCCCCTGGGATCAAGGGCGCATTTCACGCCGACCAGGATTTCGCGCGCCAGTCCGCTCGGTGCCTCTTGCACGGCAACCAGCGCGGCACGCCGGATATTCTCCGCCTGGGCAATACCGCCGTCCAGGATGCGGGGATAGAGCCAGGTGAAGGTCAGCGTGGCGCCATCGCTTCTGCCCGGACCCACTTCGCACAACACAAGCCCGTGAGCGCCGGGGCGGGGCGCATGGCTTCGCATCGCCTGCTTCAGGGCGGCGCGCACGGTGACATAAAGCGAGGGCAATTTCGCCCAGTTGGCCGACAGTTCCAGTCGATCCGCGCTGACGCCCCTGTCCAGCAGCGTGTCGCGACGATAGCCGGCGGTGAAACGCAGGCCTTGCCATTTGCCATCCACGCCCAGCCTCAACGCTCCCAGCCGCTTGGCCAGGCTGTCGAAACGCTTGCGCGCCGAGGTGACTTCGCGGTCAGTGCCGGCGAAGCCCGCCACCAGCCGCGCGGCGGCGCCGTCAAAGCGGCGGACGCTGAGATAGATCTCGAACATGCGGCGGGCGAAGCCGTCATCTTCGCCGGCCTGTTCCAGCGCGCGGAACAAGCGCGTCTGGCCGTCATCCGACAGACGCAGGAAAGCGTGCGGCAGTCCGCTGCGTTGGGTTTCGCGCAGCACCGCCAACCCGCTGGCGAAATCCGGAAACAGATAGGCGTGATGCTCTTGCGTCTCCGGTGGGGCGCGGACGCGCAGGGTGGCGGACGTGATGACGCCCAAGCTGCCACGCGATCCCAGTATCAGGCGCCCCAGATCCGGCAGGCCCGACGGTGCCAGCAGGCCTTGTGGCGTTGCCACCCGGATGCCGGCAAGCCAGTCGGCGACGCTGCCATAGCGGGCCGCTTCCTGGCCCGCGCCGGGCTGTGCGATCCACCCGCCGAGGGTGGAGAATTCAAATTGGTCCGGGTGATGTCCCAGCATCATGCCGCGAGCGGCGAGCTGGCGTTCCAGGTCGGGGCCGGTGATCCCGGCTTCGGCCTCGGCCAGGCCCGAAACCGTATCCACAGCCGTAACATGATTGAGTCCGGACAGGTTGAGCGCCACGACGGCGTCATGACTGCCGCGTGCGCAGCAGATGTCCCCGGTGCCGCCGCCAAAAGGAATGACGGCGATATCGGTTTCGGCGCACAGCGCCAGAACCGCCACCACATCGGATTGCGTGCGGGGATAAAGAACCGCATCGGGCGCGGAGGACAGATCGCCGCTGCGCAACCGCAAAAGGTCGGAAAGCCCGCGGCCTGCCGCATGGCGGGCGCGGTCGAAATCACTGCGCCGCACCCCCGATGCACCCAGCAAGTCCGTCAGTTTGCCGCGCGCCGTGTCGCTGAGCCGCGAAGGCGGCAGCGCGCAGTCCCACAAATCCCGCGGCGGTGTCGCCAGCAGCGCGGGCATGGCAAAGGCCTGGGCCAGCCATCGCCAGGCGGGCTCATTGGTCGCGAGTGGATCGTCATGCCCGGGGCGGCCCCAGCCATTCCAGCGCGTCTGGACATGTTCCATAATGGGACATTAGCGAAAAAGCCCAGTCACACACGCAGATTGATGGCGACAGGGTAAATTTCGAAGGTGGCGGGCAGGACGCCGGCGCTTTCCCCATCGGTTTCCACATCGACGGCGCGTTGGGTGTCCAGGGTGGGGGCCGCCGTCAATCGGGCGGCACGCAAGCTGCGGGCGGTATCGGCCCGGTCCAGTCCATCGCGCACCTCCATGTCGAACAATCCGTTCGACGCAGACAGGCTGACGCTGGCGATGCCGGCAATCTCGTCATAGCCATTGGCCATCAGCCGGACCCGTGTCTCGCGCCAGCGCAGCCGCGCCAGGAAGCGGTGCATCCGGTCGGCAAAGCCGTGGCCGAACAACCGCGCGATGCGGGCGCGGCCCACCGCGCGCGCCATGCTGGCGCTGAGGCCGAAACTGGCGGCGCCCAGGAAATAGCGCGTGATCGATTCCCCATTGGCGCTGAGACAGGCGACCCGGCCCACATCGTGCTTGTGGATGCGGGCCTGGCCCAGATGCGCCACCCCCGCCTGCCAGCCGGACGCGATGCCGAAGCGGCGGCACAGCGCGCTGTCGTGGCCGTTGTGCACAAAGCTGAACACCGCATCGGGGGAGACCTGCAGGCCGCGGTCAAAAAAGCCGTTCAGCGCCTCATTGATGGTGCCGTCGCCGCCCACGGCGATGATTTCCAGATGTCCGTCCCGCAGCGCGTCGCGCACCATGCTGGCGGCCTGGGCCGGGCCGGTGGTGACAAAGAAGGACATCAGGGGAAAAATCCTCTCCAGCGCCTCCTCGATTTCGCGCCATTCGCGTCCGGTGCGGCCAGCAGCCGAGTTGGGATTGAAAATGACGAAAGCGGTCACGGCGCGGTCCTGTAAATGGGAACAAGGTTGGCGATTTGGCGTGTTTTCTTTTCCGCGCTCCATCCCAATTGCGCCGCCATCTGGCCGGCCACGCGCTCCAGCACATCCGCCTCGGGCGGGCCGAACTGGCCGATGGCTGTGCGCCGCATCACCACATCTTCCAAAGTCAGCGCCATTTCCTCGGTCATCGCGAATGCCACCTGGGCCGGTGTGTCCCCGCTTGAGCCCAGTCGGGCCAGATCGGTGAGACGTGCGCCTTTCAGCGCCAGCGGCAGTCTGGCGCCCAGCATATGCGCCATGTTGCGCAATGCGGAAATGCCGGGCCAGGTTTTCAGGTAACCCTTCACCATGTCCTCGAAACGGTCAAAACGCCCACCCGGCAGGGCGGTTGTGGCGGTGGCACAGCGGGGCGCCTTCTTGCCCAACCGCGCCACCAGCGTATCGGTGATCTTTTCCGCCAGCGCGCGGGACGTGGTCCATTTGCCGCCCAGCGCCGAAAACACGCCGTCCAGGGCGCCTTCCTTGCCATGATCGATCAGTTCCGACCGCCGACTGACATTGTAACTGTCCCCACGGTTCGCGCCGTCGCTGACCAGGGGCCGCAGGCCCGCATAGAAGAATTCGATCCGGTCGCGCGTCAGGCCGGCCTGGGGCAGAAACGCATGGAAGGTGGCGAGAAAATCCGCGATGTCCTTTTCCGTCACCGCCACCTTGCCGGGATCGCCGGTGAATGGCGTGTCGGTGGTGGCGAGCAGGGTGTGGCCGCGCCAGGGCAGGGCAAAGAGATGGCCGTTGCCGGCCTCGATGGTGAGCGCCGCGCGGCTGATCTGCGGCACCAGGAGATGGATGCCCTTGGAGCGGGTCAGTCTGTGCGCCGCCTGTTGGCCGGTCGCCCGTTCCAGGAACAGGTCGGCCCAGGGCCCGGCCGCCACCAGGACGGTGCGGGCACGGACGTCAAAGCGCGCGCCGGTGATCCTGTCCTCCACCGCACAGCCTTCGATCTTCCCATCGCGGAGCAGAAGTTTTTCGGCCGCCACATAGTTGGCGATGGCCGCGCCATGCGCATCGGCGTCGATCAGGTTTTCCAGCGCGATGCGTTCGGGCATGTACATCTGGGCGTCGTGATATTCAAAAGCGCCTTCAAGGTCACCTCTGGCCAGAACCGGCTCGCGCGTCTGCGCGTCATTTGGCGAAAGCCAGCGATGGCCAGGCAGGTGCTGGGCGGGATCTTCCAGCCGGTTGCGGTCGAGGGAGAGCAGGTCATAGAGCGCAAGGCCTGCCTTGAGCTTGGCCCGCTCCGCGACGCCGGCATGATAGAGCGGCAGCAGAAAGGGAAGCGGGCGCACCATATGCGCCGCAATGCGCATCAGGTTGCGGCGCTCGCGCAAAGATTCGCGCACCAGCGAGATTTCGAGATTGCGCAGATAGCGCAGGCCCCCGTGCGCCAGCTTGGAATTGTGGGCACTGGTGGCGCAGGCGAAGTCCTTGGCCTCGACCAGCGCCACAGAAAGCCCGCGCATCGCCGCGTCACGCGCGGTGAAGCAGCCGGTGGCGCCGCCGCCGATGATCAGGACGTCAAAAGTTTCGTTCGAAAGTCTGGAAAGGGCGCGCTGCATGCGCGCGAGGCTAGCGTCTTATTTCAAGGAAGCGAATACCGCGCTCAAGCAAGGCGGCTGCGCATAAAAAATTACTTGATCTTGCCTTCCTTGAATTCGACATGCTTGCGCAGCACCGGGTCGTACTTCTTGATCGAGAATTTCTCGGTCATGGTGCGGGTGTTCTTCTTGGTGACATAGAAGAAGCCGGAGCCACTTTCGCTGTTGAGGCGGATCTTCGCGGTGGTGGGCTTCGCCATGACAAACTCCAAAAAGGGCAACGCAAGGGCTGGCGTGATGGCCCAGGCGGGCGGCGCTGTCAAGTTTCGCGGTGTGGGACGGCACTCAAGCGGTACAAAAATGGCGGAAATCCGCGATTTTCCCCGGGATTGGCCCCAAAAAGAGTGTCGGAATTCTCGCTCGGCGACCCGGCCGGGACCCGGTTGTCCGCCGGAACATCCCCGGGAAGATGCGCGTTTCCACCAAACACCCTGGAGGTGCGTCATGTCGGCACCCACATTGGAAAAACCCGCCAGCCTGATCGCCAGCGACCGGGTGGAGGGCACTCCGGTCTTCCGGTCAAATGGCAAGCGGATCGGGACCATCAAGCGGCTGATGCTGGATAAGCGGCACGGCACGGTGGCGTATGCGGTGATGAGCTTCGGCGGCTTTCTGGGGTTTGGCGATGACTACTATCCGCTCCCCTGGGCGCTCCTCACCTTTGACGAAGGCCTCGGCGGCTACCAAGTCGATGTGACCGACGAACAGCTCAAGGGTTCGCCCGCGCGCGACAACTGGGATTTCGGCGACCGGGCCAAGGAAGCGGCGCTGTTCGATTACTATGGGACGCCGCCTTACTGGTGAGCGTCAGCGTGTCTTGCCCCGGAAACGAGGCTTGCCGGAATGGGGTTTTCCGGAACGCGGTTTCTCGCCGGCGCGGGACGTTGCGCCATCCGCCAGCTCAAATCTCAGGCCGCCGGTCAGGGGCGCGGCCTCCATCAGTTTCACCCGCAACGCATCGCCCATGCGGTAGGTCAGCCGTGTACGCTGGCCGACCAGCGCCTGCCGCTTTTCGTCGTGATGAAAATAATCCCCGCCCAGCGCGCGAATGGGGATCAGGCCCTCCGCCCCCAGATCGGCCAGCCGCACGAACAGTCCGAAACGGGTGACACCCGTGACGCGGGCATCAAAACTCTCGCCGATGCGCTCTTCCATGAAGGCGGCGACATAGCGGTCGGTGGAATCACGTTCCGCCGCCATGGCGCGGCGCTCGGTCATGGTGATGTGTTCGGCGGTTGCGCCCAAACTCGCCATCTCACGGTCGCCCAGCCCGTCATCGCCCAACTTGAACGCCCGGATCAGGGCGCGATGCACGATCAAATCGGCATAACGGCGGATAGGCGAGGTGAAGTGGGCGTATTTGGCCAGGTTCAGGCCGAAATGGCCAATATTGGCGGGATCGTAAATCGCCTGCGCCTGGGAGCGCAGCACCACGTCGTTCATCACCGCTTCATGCGGCTTGCCCTTGGAGGCTGACAGGATGCGGTTGAAGCTGCCGGGCTGGATCACCTGGCCCTTGGCGAAACTGATATTGAGGGTGCGCAGGAAATCGGAAAAGGCGTAGAGCTTTTCCTTCGACGGTGTGTCGTGCACCCGGTAGATCAGCGGCGTCTTGGCCTTTTCCAGCGCTTCGGCCGCCGCGACATTGGCCAGCACCATGAACTCCTCGATCAGCTTCATGGATTCCAGCCGGTCACGGAAGGCGATGGAGGCGACCTTGCCGTCTGGCCCCAGGACCACCCGCCGCTCGGGGAGATCGAGATTGAGGGGATCGCGCAACTCGCGGGCGATGGTCAGGGATTTATAGGCGCCCCACACATCCGCCAGGGTCTTCTTCACGACATCGCTCATGCCGGCATGGGGATTGCCGTCAAACGCGGCCTGGGCTTGGGCATAGGTGAGCCGCGCGGCGGAGCGCATCACCGCCCGCTGGAAGAGATGGCTTTTCTTGTGTCCCTTGCGATCAAACACCATGCGCGCCACCAGACAGGGCCGGTCCACGGCTTCCTTCAGCGAGCAGAGATCGGCGGAGAGTTCTTCCGGCAGCATCGGCACCACCCGATCGGGGAAGTAGGCGCTGTTGCCGCGCTTGAGCGCTTCCTTGTCCAGGGCCGAGCCGGAGGTGACATAATGGGCGACGTCGGCAATGGCGACCAGCACGACATGGCCGCCGGCATTTGCCGGGTCTTCATCCGGCCCCGCCCACACAGCGTCATCATGATCGCGCGCGTCCGGCGGATCGATAGTGACCAAAGGCACATGCCGCAAATCGGTACGGCCTTTTGGCTCGATCGGTTGGGCGGCTTTGGCTTCCTCGATCACCGCTTTGGGAAATTCGGTCGGAATGCCGTGATCGTGAATGGCGATCAAGCTGATGGTCTTGGGGGAATCCATGCTGCCGATGCGTTCGGCGACCGCCACACGGCTGAAACCGGCAATGCGGCCGGGCTTGGGTTCGGCGGCGACCAACTCATTGTGCTTGGCGCCATTGAGATCGGCCTTATCCAGCGCATATTCGGTGCGCGCCTTTTTGTCGATCGGCACCAGCCGCCACCCGGTGGCGGGGGAATTGCGAAGCACACCGATAGGCGCGTCTGCGTTTCTCGGTCCAGCCGGCGGATGATGCGAGCTTCGTAAGCCTCTCCATGCCGTTCCAGTCGTGCTAAAAGCCGGTCGCCGAGCGCGGGCGACCCGCCATCCTTGGGCGGCGTCACATATATCCGTGGGGGCTCGTCGTTGCTCTCCCAGTTGAGTGGCCGGGCGAGCATCTCGCCGTCGTCATCCAGACCGGTGACTTCGATCAGGCCTGTTTCCGGCAGTTCGCCGCGCCTGGTGAAACCCTTCTTTGGCGAACCTTCGATGGCGCCTTCGGCCTGCAACTCTTTGAGTATGCGCTTGAGCAGGATGCGGTCCGAGCCTTTGAGGCCCAGCTTCTTGGCCAGGTCGCGCTTATTGGCGCCTGCGGCCAGCAGTTCGAGCACGCGCGCCTTTTCCAAGGCGGGCGTGTTCTGGGGTCGTTTGTCTTTTTTCAATGGTCCTATTCGCCTGCCAGCTCGGGCACTTTGGGCTTGGGCTTACCTTGGGGCTTGTTCGGGGACTTGCCTTGCGATTTTGCCGTGGCCTTGGCCGCTGGCTTGGCGGCTTTCTTTTTGTTGGTGGTTGTCTTTTTGGCGGCGGCTTTCTTTTCCGCGCCGTTGGTTTTTTCGGTGGCGGCTTTGGCTTTTGGAGCGGCCTTGGCCTTTTTCTTCTTGCCGCCTTTTGCGGCGCGTTCGGCGATCCAGACCAGCGCCTGTTCCAGGGTCACAGACTCCGGTTCGGTGCCTTCCGGCAAGGTGGCATTGGTCTCGCCGTCGCTGACATAGGGGCCGAATTTGCCTTTCAGCACTTTGATGGCTTTGCCGTCAGCTGCGGCCCCCAAGTCCTTGAGGGTCTGCGCCCCGCGCCGGCCCGGACCCTTGGCCTTCTTCTCGGCCAGCAAAGTGACGGCATGGTTGAGGCCGATCTCGAACACATCTTCGGGCGAGGGCAGCGAGGCATAGATGCCGTCATGGGCCACATAGGGCCCAAAGCGGCCGAAATTGGCGCTGATCTTCTTGCCGTCCTCGGGATGCAATCCCACTTCGCGCGGCAGCGCCAGCAGCTTCAGCGCCAGCTCCAGATCCACATCGGACTTGTCGGTGCCCTGCGGCAGGCCGCTGCGCTTAGGTTTCTCGCCGTCACCGCGTTGTACGTAAGGTCCATAACGCCCGGTGCGAAGGGTGATTTTCTCGCCGGTTTGGGGATCTTCGCCGATGTCCTGCGGGCCGGCATCGCCTTCGCTGGCGCCCAACTGCTTGGTGAAGCGGCACTCCGGATAGTTGGTGCAGCCGATGAAGGCGCCGAACTTGCCGAGTTTCAGGTTCAGGCGGCCGCCTTCACAGGAAGGGCACTTGCGCGGATCGACACCATTATCGTCTGCCGGGAAAATGTGCGGCTCCAGCACCTTTTCCAACTCGTCAATGACATGGGTAATGCGCAGGTTCTTGGTCTCACCCACGGTGGCGGAGAATTCCGTCCAGAAATCGCGCAACAATTGTTTCCAGTCCAGCTTGCCGTCCGAGACTTCATCCAGCTTTTCTTCCAGGTCGGCAGTGAAGTCATAGGCGACATAGCGCTTGAAAAAGCTGTTCAGGAAGATGGTGACCAGCCGGCCCTTGTCCTCGGGGATGAAGCGCTGGCGGTCCATCTTCACATAGGCGCGGTCGCGCAGGGTCGAGATGATCGAGGCATAGGTGGAGGGGCGGCCGATGCCCAACTCTTCCAGTTTCTTGACCAGGCTGGCTTCGGAATAGCGCGGCGGCGGCTCGGTGAAATGCTGCGCCGGATTGACCTTCTCGACTTTGGTGGCATCGCCGGCCGCCACTTTGGGCAGGCGCGAGCCGTCGTCGTCGGATTCGTCGTCCTGGCCTTCGAGATAGAGGGTCAGGAAGCCGTCGAACAGCGTGACGGTGCCGGTGGCGCGCAAGGTGATCTTCTTGTCGGCCGACACCACATCCACCGTGGTGCGTTCCTGCTGCGCGGATTCCATCTGGCTGGCGACGGCGCGCTTCCAGATCAGTTCGTAGAGCTTGGCGGCATCGCCATCCAGGTGGCGCGCCACCTCTTCGGGGGTGCGGGCGAAGCTGGTGGGGCGCACCGCTTCATGGGCTTCCTGCGCCGTGGTGTTGTTGTTGGCATAGACCCGGGGCGAGGCGGGGACATAGCGCGCGCCGTATTTCTTGCCGATCATGGCGCGGGCTTCGTTGAGGGCTTCCGGCACCATGGTGATGCCGTCGGTTCGCATATAGGTGATCAGGCCGACGGTCTCGCCATCGATATCGCTGCCTTCATACAGGCCCTGCGCCACCTGCATGGTGCGCTTGGCGTTGAAGCCCAGCTTGCGCGAGGCTTCCTGTTGCAAGGTCGAGGTCTTGAAGGGCGGCGAGGGATTGCGTTTGACCGGGGAGGCTTCGACGCTGGCGACGCTGAAATTCTGCGCCTTGATCGCGGCGACGGCGCGGTCGGCGTCGGCCTGGTTGGCCAGCGAGAGCTTTTCGATCTTTTTGCCGTCGAGCTGGACCAGCCGGGCGGCGAAATTGCCGCTTTTTGCCGCCAGATCGGTATCGAGGCTCCAATATTCCTGCGCCTTGAAGGCTTCGATTTCCTGTTCGCGTTCCACCACCAGGCGCAGCGCCACGCTTTGCACCCGTCCGGCGGACCGGGCGCCGGGCAGCTTGCGCCACAACACCGGCGACAGGGTGAAGCCCACCAGATAGTCCAGGGCGCGGCGCGCCAGATAGGCGTCGACCAGCTCTTTGTTCAGTTGGCGGGGATGGGCGATGGCTTCCAGTACCGCGGACTTGGTGATGGCGTTGAACGCCACCCGCTCGATCGGCAGGTCCTTGAGAAGGTTCTTTTCCTTGAGCACTTCCAGGATGTGCCAAGAGATGGCTTCGCCCTCGCGATCAGGGTCGGTGGCCAGGATCAGTTTGTCGGCGCCTTTGACGGCCGCCGCGATGTCCTTGATTTTGGAGGCAGCCCGGGCATCCACATCCCAGGTCATGGAGAAATC
>Ga0105248_10007449_pt1 | contig 12008 bp, 13 predicted proteins | sample KBSS34metaG_FD_81524 | JGI IMG/M metagenome (GOLD analysis project Ga0105248, IMG submission 81524) | Switchgrass rhizosphere microbial communities from Kellogg Biological Station, Michigan, USA - KBS S3-4 metaG | ecosystem: Host-associated > Plants > Roots > Rhizosphere > Soil | place... | reverse complement strand
TCCGAGTACGGCTATCAGCAAGCGGACACCGTGATGCACTATCTCCCGTCGGATCCGCCGGCGGACACGCCCGTCACCTGGACGATGCACCAGGACGCCCGCGCGCATTTCCAGGTGGGCACCTACGGGCAGGGGGCGCTCAACGCGCTGTCGGTCTCGCTCGCGTACCTGCAACGGGTCGGAGTCGAGCGGATTCAGGCGCACCGCCAGCCGCTGCTCCGGCGTCTGCGCGAGGAGCTGCCGCGGCTCGGGTTCACATCGATCACGCCGCCGGGCACCTCGTCGGCGATCGTCGCCTTCACCGCGCCGGACGCGGAGAAGCGTTTCGGCGCCCGCCTGCAGCAGGCGAGGGTTTCGGTGACACTGAGCGGGGACCGGGTGCGTATCTCGCCGTCGCTGTTCAACGACATGCGCGACGTCGATCGACTGCTGGGCGCCCTGTCGTAGGCGACGGTCCGCCGAATCGCCGCTGCAAACTGCCGCATCGGTTGAGGTTACCGTCGTTGTCGAATTCGGCCCCGGCGAGCGACTAACCGGTGGAGGTGATTGAACATGAAGTATCTGTGCCTGATCTACGACGAAGAGAAGAAGATGGCCGGCATGTCCAAGAGTGAAGGCGACGCCTTCATGGGCGAATACGGCGCGTTCACGGAGTCGGTCAAGTCGAGCGGTCACTATCTCGGCGGCAACCCGCTGCAGCCGGTCCACACCGCGACGACGATCCGCAGCCGGAACGGCAAGGTCTCGACGACCGACGGTCCGTTCGCCGAAACGAAAGAGCAGCTCGGCGGCTACTATCTGATCGAAGCCAAGGATCTCAACGACGCCATCCAGGTTGCGTCGCGGATCCCGTCGGTCAAGACCGGCAGCATCGAGGTGCGGCCGATCATGGTGTTTTCGTAGAGGCGGACCCGCGTGTCCGCGCCGCGGTAGCAGCAGCAGGGGACTGATCATTTGGGAAGCGAGGACGCGGACGACCAGGTGCGAGCGGCGGTAGACGCCGTATACCGCGCCGACTCGCGCCGCGTGCTCGCGACCCTGATCCGTCTGCTCGGCGACTTCGACCTCGCCGAAGAGGCGATGCACGAGGCCTTCGCCGCGGCAGTCGAGCAGTGGCCGCGCGATGGTATGCCCGCCAACCCGCGTGCGTGGCTCGTGTCCACCGGCCGCTTCAAGTCAATCACCGCCATGCGCAGGCGGGCGCGCTTCGACGCGTCGCTGACCGAGCTCGCCGAACGGCTCGAAGCCGCCGCGCGTGAAACCGGCGGCGACGACGAAGAGAGCGTCGAAGACGATCGGCTGCGGCTGATCTTCACCTGCTGCCATCCGGCGCTGACACCTGACGCGCAGATCGCGCTCACGCTGCGCGAGGTGTGCGGGCTCACCACCGAAGAGATCGCCAGCGCCTTCTTCACTTCTCCCTCGACAGTTGCGCAGCGCATCGTCCGCGCCAAGGCGAAGATCCGCGACGCCGGCATTCCGTATCAGGTGCCGGCGGTGGCCGATCTCGCCGAGCGTCTCGACAGCGTGCTCCATGTCGTCTATCTCGTCTTCAACGAGGGGTACTTCGCTTCGTCGGGGGAGGCGCTGACGCGGCATGATCTGTCGGGGGAGGCGATCCGGCTCGGGCGCCTGCTGATCGAGCTGCTGCCGGAACCGGAAGCGATCGGGCTGCTCGCGCTGATGCTGCTGCACGAATCGCGGCGCGCCGCGCGGACATCTGCCGACGGCGAGCTCGTCCTCCTCGCCGATCAGGATCGATCCCGCTGGAACGGCGATCAGATCGCGGAAGGCTCTGCGCTGGTCGAGCGCGCGTTGACGATGAGGAGGCTCGGCCCGTATACGCTGCAGGCGGCGATCGCGGCCGTCCATGCCGGCGCAGCCACTGCAGCAGCGACCGACTGGCCGCAGATTGTCGCGCTCTACGACATCCTCGTGCGCGCGGATCCGGCGCCGGTCGTCGAGCTCAATCGCGCCGCCGCGGTGGCGATGCGCGACGGACCACTCGCGGGCCTGACGCTCATCGACGCGATCCTCGCGCGCGGGGATCTCGCCGTTTATGTGCACGCCCATTCGGCGCGCGCCGACTTGTGCAGACGCCTGGGCAGAGCCGACGAGGCGCGCGCGTCATACCGGCGCGCTCTGGAGCTCACGAGGCAGGAACCGGAGCGCCGCTTCCTCGAGCGGCGGCTCGCTAGCCTATAGCGCAGACGTGGCGCAGCCTTTCAAGGCTGCGGTTCGTTCGCAGGGCTGAAGCCCTGCGCCACACCCTCACGCGTGTCGATGCTCGCTGGGCATTCCGAGCCGGCTGACCGTGTCGCCCTCGAAGTCGAACTCGATCAGCACCACGGGCTCCTTGCCGACGACCCAGCCGTCATGGCCCGGTTCGATCGCGACGATCTGCGGCGCCTTGTGTTCGACGATGCAGCCGTCGGCGTATTCGATGTGGATCTCGCCGCGCGCGAGGAAGCCGACGTGCGCGTGCATGCAGAGATCGGTGCCGACCACCGGCTTCATGTCGACGAGCCAATGAAACCCCGGCGGGTAGATCATCCGCTTGACCCGCGCCGCGCCGGCGCGGCCGACCTCGAGCTGCACGTGGCCGATGTCGCGTTTCGCCGCGCCCGTCACCGGCGCGAGCAGCGCGTCGAACGCGGCGGCCTTTCTCTTCGTGGGCCTTGCCGCCTTTATTTTCTGCAATTTCGCTTTCTGCAGTTCCGACTTTTTGCGTGTGACCTTGCGTGATCGTGTCTTCTTCGCCATGCGGCCGATGCTAACATGAGCGCCCCGACGCTCATCCGCAATCCGGTAGTGTCCGCCTTGAGGCGGACCGTGTGGAGGTCAGAAATGTTACGTCGCGCGCTCGTCCTCGTCAGTGTCCTTGCCGCCGCCGGGGGGAGCGCCGTCGCGCAGTCGAACCGCATCGACACGGTGACCCCCTCGGCACCCGAGCTCGCGCCGTATGGCAAGTACGCGATCGGCGTGCGCACCGTGCAGGCGACCGACAAGAACCGGCCGGACATCCTGAACACGAAAGAGGGAGGGCCGACGGCGCGGTACGATCGGACCCTGACACTCGAGGTCTGGTACCCGGCCGCACTGGCGGCGGGGCAGAAGCCCGGCGGCGATTACCGCGCGATCACGCGTGATCCCGCGATCACGGCGACGCTGCACGGCCAGGCCGTTCGCGACGCCGCGCCTCTCACGACCGATGCGCCGTACCCCCTCGTGGTCATTTCGCACGGCTATCCGGGCAACCGTTACCTGATGAGCCATCTCGCCGAGAACCTCGCGAGCAAGGGCTTCGTGACGGTGTCGATCGATCACAAAGAGAGCACGTACGACGACCAGAAGCCGTTCGCGAGCACCCTCTACAACCGCGCCTTCGATCAGCTCTTCGTGCTGAACGAGATGGAGCGGCTCGGCAAGCCCGGCTCGGGCAGTTTCCTCGCCGGCCGCCTCGACGCTTCCCGCACCGGCATCGTCGGCTACTCGATGGGCGGCTACGGCGTGGTCAACGTCATCGGCGGCGGCTACAGCAAGACGAGCGAGACGATCGCCGGCGCGCCGCCGAACAAGATGCTCGCGGAGCGCGGCGCCGCGAACCCGGAGTACCGCAAGACGATGGATCCGCGGATCAAGGCGGCAATCGCCATCGCGCCCTGGGGCATGCAGGGCGGGTTCTGGGACGCAGAAGGGCTGAAGGGGATCACGACGCCAGTGCTTTTCGTCGCCGGCAGCGCGGACGATGTCGCGGGATACGAGAAAGGGACGAAGGCGATCTACCAGGGCGCCGTGAACGCCGACCGGTATCTGCTGACGTTCGTCAATGCGAACCACAACGCCGGCGCGCCGATTCCGGCGCCGGCTGAAACGTACGTCGCGGCCGAGCAGGGAAAGCCGGCGGCCTTTGCGCATTATGCCGACGCGGTCTGGGACACCGTGCGGATGAACAACATCCTCGATCATTTCGCGACCGCGTACTTCGATCTGTATCTCAAGGGGGATCAGGAGAAGAAGGCGTACGTCGAGGGATGGAAGGGCTTCAAGCGCGGGACCAGCGTCGGGCTGACGCTCGACCATGCCGCACCGGCGAAATAAATGACGACGGTCCGCGGGTGCGCGGTGATCGCGGGATTGTTGGTGGTGGCGCTGCCGCTGGGCAGGGCTGAAGCCCTGCGCTACGACGGACCCGACCTGGGGCCCTTCCAGCGGGTCGCGCCCGCATCCGTCGGCCTCGCGCCGGCGATGCTGGATGAGGCGACGGCGCTGCTGAAGCGGGTCGTCGACGAGAAGAAAATTGCCGGCGCCGTTGCCGCCGTTGCGCGGAAGGGCAAGCTGGCCTACCTCGAGGCGGTCGGCGTTCAGGACCTCGAGACGCGGGCGCCGATGACGGAGCGCTCGCTGTTCCGCATTTATTCGATGACGAAGCCGGTGACGGCGGTCGCCGCCATGATGCTCCATGAGGCCGGCCGCTTCAGCCTCGCCGACCCCGTTTCGAAATACCTGCCGGAGTTCAAGGACGTCAACGTGCTCTTGCCTGACGGCTCGCTGCGTCCGCCGGCGCGCGAGATCACCGTCCAGGATCTGCTGCTGCACACGTCAGGATTCAGCCACCGCACGTCGGAACTCTACCGGACAGCCGGCGTACGGGTTCGAAGTGATACGCTGCCGCAGTTCGTCAGGAAGATCACGCGCGCGCCGTTGATGGCGGATCCCGGGACGCGTTTTCGCTACAGCGAGGGCACGACTGTCCTCGGACGGCTGGTCGAGATCTGGTCGGGCAAGCCGTTCGATGCGTTTCTCGAAGAACGTATCTTCCGGCCGCTCGGCATGACGGAGACCGCCTTCTGGGTGCGCCCCGAGCAGCGTTCACGGCTCGCGATGGTCTACCAGTCGGCGCGCGACGGCCTGACCCCGTTCGAGATTGAACCGGACCTGCCGTTCACAGAGCGCCCGATGCTGCTCGAAGGTGCGGTCGGTCTGGTCTCGACGGTTCCCGACTACCTCCGCTTCAGCCAGATGCTGCTCGATCGCGGTGAGTTGAACGGCACGCGCATCCTCGCCGCCAGAACCGTGGATATGATGACGGTCAACGGCTTGCCGGACGCCGTGCTGAAGGCGCGCGGCGGCGCCCGCGGCTGGGGGCTCGGCAACGTCGATGTCGCGCTCGACACCGGCGAATACGGGTGGGACGGAACGGCCGGGACGATCTTCACGATCGATCCGCGTCACGAGTTGATTACTATCCTGATGTGGCAAAGCGTACCCGCGGATCCAGATGGCCTCCGCGCTCGCTTCAAGGCGCTGGTGCAGCGCGCGCTAGAGTAGCTGAGAGTTGAGAGTTGAGAGATGACGCATCTGACGATGAGCGAACTGGAAGCCGGCCTGGGCGAGATCGCCCGGTCGCCGAAGGACAACGGTGTGCTCGAGATGATCGTGCGCCGACCGCAGGTCGGCGAGCGCGAGATCCTCCAGGAAGGGCAGCTCGATCTGATCGACGGCCTGGTCGGCGACAGCTGGAAGAGCCGCAGCAGCCGGCGGACGGCGGACGGCACGCCGCACCCCGACATGCAGCTGAATGTCATGAACTCGCGCGTCGTCGCGCTCGTGTCGCAAGACAAGAGCCGCTGGCACCTTGCGGGCGATCAGTTGTTCGTCGACTTCGACCTCACCGAGGCCAATGTGCCGGCCGGCACGAAGCTCGCGATCGGTTCGGCCGTCATCGAAGTGACCGCCCAGCCGCATACCGGCTGCTCGAAGTTCGTCGAGCGCTTCGGCGTCGACGCGATGAAGTTCGTCAACTCGGCCGAGCGGCAGGACCTGCACCTGCGCGGCATCAACGCCCGCGTCGTCCGCCCCGGCGTCTTGCGCGTCGGCGACTCGATCACCAAACTGTAGCGGAGGATTCCATGCGTCGCGTCGCGCTGTTGCTGCGGTCGCAGCCCCATCTTGTCTTTGCGTGCTTTGCGGCCCTGGCGTTCCAGGCCGTCCTGCCGGCGACCGCGTCCGCGACCTGGTCGGTGATCGCCGTCGACCGGAGCACCGGGCGTGTCGTGATCGCGTCGGCGACCTGCGTCGATCGCGACGATCAGTTCCTGATGGGCGTGCAGGCGGTCGTTGTCCCCGGCAAAGGTGTAGCCGCGTGCCAGGCCGGTGTCGACAACACGCATCAGAACCAGATGCTGGTGTTTCGCGAGTTGCAGAAAGGCACCGACCCGAAGGCGATCATCGAGCAGCTGAGCGCCGAGCCGGCGGTTCGTTCACGGCAGTTCGGCATTGTCGATCTCCAGGGCCGCAGCGCCGGGCACTCGGGCCTCGGCAATGGCTACGTGTCGCAGGACATCCATGGGCAGGTGCCGGGCACCGAGATCTTCTACTCGATTCAGGGCAACATCCTGCGTCCCGGCACTGTCGTACCGAACGCCGTGCAGGCATTCATCAACACGAAAGGCGCGATCACCGATCGCGTGATGGCGGCGATGGAAGCGGCCGACGGATCGGGCGGCGACAGCCGCTGCACCTGTCCGCCGTGGCCGGCCGATGGGTCGAAGCCAGCGATTCCGTGCTTCGAGAAGACCGCGCACGTCGCGTACATCCTGATGGCGGAGAAGGGGGATACCAGCGGCGACTCGCACAACAACGGGAAATACTCGATGTATCTCACCGTGTCGCAGCCCGCGCCGGATCACGGGCCGAACGTGATTCGCGAGGGCGAGAACCTCAACCCGGTCAAGACGCTCCGCATGCGCTACGACGCCTGGCGCAAGACGCAGCCCGCGTCCTTCAAGTAGGTCTGCCGACATGCGCCATCTGACCTCGACGGTCGCGTTGATCGCGTTGTGCTCGACGCTGGCGATCGCCCAGCAGCGCGGCAACCCCCCTGCCCAACCCGGCCCCCCTGCCCAACCTGCCCCTCCCGCCCAACCTGGCCAGCGTGGCGGCGGCCGCGGACGCGGGGTCGTGCAGGTGATGACGTTGACCTCGTCCGCGTGGCCCGATGGTGGCCAGATTCCTGCGAAGTACACGCAAGCCGGCGATGACATGTCGCCGCCGCTCGCCTGGAGCGGCGCACCGGACGGCGTCGCGAGCTACGCGCTGATCGTCCACGATCCGGACGCGGCGATCGGCAACGGCACGGACGACCTGTTGCACTGGATGCTCTGGAACATCCCTGCGACCGTCATGGCGCTCCACGAACATGCCCCGTCGATGTCGCAGCTGCCCGACGGCACGCGCCAGATCAGCGCGACCGGTCCGTACTACCGCGGGCCCGGCGCACCCGCGTCAGGGCCTGCGCATCATTACGTCTTCGAGCTGTTCGCGCTGGACGCGATGCTCGACGTCCCGGCGGTCGGCGCGTCGCCGCCGGCCACGCGCGCGGCGGTCGTCGCCGCGATGGCCGGGCACATCCGCGGCAAAGCGGTCTACGTCGGCCTCTTCACGCGCAGGCCGTGAGGCGCCGGCCGCTATTGCTTGCGGAGCGCGATGGTCCCGTTCACCGTCCCGAGCATCGCGCCATCGCAGAAATCGACCTCCTGGTATCGTCCCGCCATCTGGTTGCCGGAGATGACCAGGCTGCCGGTGACGACGAGGCTGCAGTTCGGCCGCGAAAGGGTCGCGTAGGTGTCGGTGAACGAGAACGCACCGTCGGCGACCGTGCCCGTCACGGTTCCCTGTCCCGAGACGGCGCCAATGAACCGGCCGTTGTCCTGGCTGAAGCTGCTGGTGCCCGTGACGCCGGCAGCACCCTGCGCCAGCCGCCACGTCACCGTGCCGCCGGTTTCGTTCCAGATACCCGTCAGATCGACGATCGCTGCGGGCGCCGCCGGACTCGCCGGCGAAGTCCCGCCGCATCCGGCCAGCGTCAGCGCAAGCGCCGGCCCGAGCACCAGGCGAAGAATCGGTCTCATGATCGTGAGTTACGGACGCCCGCCGCGATCGGATGCCGGCCGGTACGACGGACCATTCACGTCAGACGGTGACGCCAGTCATGGCTGACGATCAGACCTTCCGCACGCTCCTGCTGATCGGGATCGCGACCACCCTGCCGATCATGGCGTATCACCGTTTCAAAGCCCACACCAGCGAGCCGCTCGATCGGCGCCAGGAAGGGTGGCTCGTGCTCGCCACCGTCCGCCCGTTCGGCATCGCGTTCATGATTGCGCTCATTGTCTACGCGGTGAACCCCGCGCGTATGGCGTGGGCGACGGTGCCGCTGCCGGCGTGGATCCGCTGGACGGGCTTCGCTGTGCTCATCGCCTCCAACGTGCTGCTGTTCTGGACGCTGCGCACACTCGGCAGGAACCTGACCGACACCGTCGTGACGCGGAAGGTGCACACACTGGTCGTGCGGGGCCCCTACCGCTGGGTGCGGCATCCGTTCTACTGCTCGATCGCGCTTTTGATCCTGTCCATGTCGCTCATCGCGGCCAACTGGTTCCTGATGGTGACCGGGCCAGTCGCGCTCGCGATGCTGATCGTCCGCACGCCGATCGAGGAAGCGAAGCTGGTCGAACGGTTCGGCGACGACTATCGGCGATACATGGCCCGCACGAACCGGTTCATCCCGGCGATCTGGCCGCGGCGTCGGCAGTGATGCGGCTGGGGACGTCGCTCATCGACGCAGGATGAACTCGCGAACGAGGTTCACGCCGGCTCGCGAGACGACCGCCAGGCCGCCATAGCCCATGCCTTCCTTGGATGTGTAGCGGTCCGGATACCACGTCATCATGCCCAGCCCGCCGATGGCGTAACCGGCGAGAAGCGGCGCCGAGACGACGCGGTGTCCATTCGCGCGGCGCGAGGTGACCGCCTGGATCAACGCGTCGCCGGCGCGCGGGAAGAAGCCGTGCTTGTGGCTCTTGTGGAAGTGGCTGTCGACGGCCAGCGCTTCGGACAACGCGTAGGTGACGGATTCCTGGATGACGCCCTGGCCGACGAGCGACGCGTATCGCTTCCCGAAACCCCTGGCGCCGCCTCCCCACTCGGGCGGGGTATCGCTGACCTGCGCCGCGGCCGCCCACCCGATCGTCTCGATCAGAATGACCGGCCCAGCGGCATCGGACACGTAGTTCCTGAACCGCTCCGCGCCGCCAGGACGTACCGTCGTCGGCTGATCCGTGGCCGGACTCCCTTGTGCGAACGCGCAAGGCGCCGCGGAGATCACCAAAAGCGCGATCAGTGCCGCAATGGACATGCGCGCCACCGGAGTATCGGCGATCATCAGCTACCACGCGATTGTAGCGGGGTTTGCCCCGATTGCGTCGCCCGTGCATCGTCCTCGATTCCGCCGGTTTGTCCTTTGGCCTCTGCAGACGGTGGTGGGTCAGTTCGGTCTGTTTTTCATTTCTATGGAACGTCGCGAACGACGGCGACAAGACTTGGTGGTCTCACCGGGGCCGATGTCTCCGTAGAGCACTGTCTCCTCTGGAAATGCAACGACGAGCCGGAGAATTGGCTCAGCACCTACGTTCTGAATACGCAGCCTCCCTGAGCGGGCGCCCACAGGGGCGCGAGCACTAACTGGAACGGGTCTTGGCGCGATGGGCGGAAGTTCACGCGGATTGGATTGTTCACTTCGGCATCCGATTGAAAGCAGCAGGAAGACAGTGAACGTGCCGAACATCCCCTTGAACAGGATTGGGGTCCCAGTCATTGGTGCGTTAGAGACCTAAACGACCTTGGATGGCGAGGCGACGCTGATGTTCGGCGAAAAGAGCGTCGCGCCGGGCGAATACAGTCTCTTCGTCGATCTCAAGTCGCCGAGAGAGTGGACGCTCATCATCTCGAGCTGGGCCGCGCAGGCGAAATTCAATCCGCAGGACAAGGACGCGCTGTGGGACGCGTACGGCTACACACCAGACAAGGACGTCGCGCGCGTGCCGATGACGGTCGGCGCTGCCGTTCGCCGTCGAGCAGCTGACCTGGAGCTTCGTCGACATGACCACCGCCGGCGGCAAGGTGGCGCTCATGTGGGGCAAAACGATGGCGAGCACGCCGTTCACGGCGAGCAACTGACGCTCAGGACCGTTTGTCGACCTGCTTCTTGCTGATGTGCCACGCCCGGTCCTTGCACAGCGAACAGCTCGGGCCGACAAACACCTTGGCCGAAGCCTGGTCGCTGCGAGTCGTCCACTCCAGCCACTGCCACGCGATCTGGCCTAGCTCGCCGCCGTTGGCGGCGCCGTAGGTCCCGATGTGCTGCATCGTGTCGCGCCATCCATAGAAGACCGGCACGTGGCTGATGCGTTCGAATGTGTTCTTGCCGCTGCCAAATGCGATGTCGAGTGATTCCGAACCGGTGATGATCAGAACCGGGCCTCTGATCCGTTCAAGGGGGATCGACGTGTTCGCAGCACCGGAGCCCAGACCGGCGCCGCTGTTCCAGACGCCCAACCCCGTGACACGCGAGTCCTCGACCGCGAGCTGAACGGCGAGTCCACCGCCGCACGATTGACCCATGACGACGACGTGCGAAGCATCGAGCCTGCCGTGGAAGCGACTGGCGGAGCTGGCGTTCTGCTCGAGTGCCCAGTCGATCGCCCGTTTCATGACGGGCACGGTGACCCGGCCCGGCGGATTGGCCGGATCCTGGGCCGGAGGGCCTCCGCGCTGGCCGGACCCCGGAGCACCGGGCGGGCGCGGGGCAGGATTCTCCTGCGGACCGACTTCGAATTCCTTGTCGGCCATCGAACCGCCGGAGACGACGAGATAGCCGTGCGACGCAATCTCCGTCAGGAATTGGCGGAAGCGGTTCCCCGCATTGATGCAGGCGCCGTTGCCCCACACCACAATGGGGAGCTTCTTTCCGCCGAGCGTCGTGAGGTCGGCGGGGTAGTACGCCACCTGCTCCGGCAAGCCCTCTTCCTGCGCCATGATGGCCTTGTGCGGACCAGAGCCGAGCGGCACATCGGGCTTGAAGTACGGCTGAACGCCGAACGGCAGCGGCTTGCCGCGACGGTCGAGCGCCGGCGTCGGAGTCGGCTGCTGGCCGAACGCCGCCGCGACAGTGGCGAGCAACACGGCGCAGCCGATTGAGATGGTCGAACGCCGTCCACGCATGACGTTCCTCCTGATCTGATGCCGGACAACGATCGCTGTCCGTTGAGCGGTCCGGTAACTTGTATTACTGAGAGAACAAGTATAGCATCGCCGACGCTACACAGATATGGCAGGAACCGTCGAACGCGTGAAACCGCTGAGCGGCGTGCGGGTCCTCGATCTGTCGCGGATGGTGGCCGGTGGCGTCGCCGGCATGCTGCTGGCGGATTTCGGCGCCGACGTCGTCAAGGTCGAGCAGCCAGGGATCGGCGACCCGCTCCGTCAGTGGACGGCTGAAGGACAGCCGTTCTGGTGGAAGGTCTACGCCCGCAACAAACGGTTCGTCACGCTCAACCTCAAGTCGGCGGAGGGACGGGCGCTCCTCCTGCGCATGCTGCCGCGGTTCGACGTCGTGATGGAATCGTTCGTCCCCGGTACGCTGGAGCGGCTGGGACTCGCGCCGGAAACCCTGCACGCGCAACATCCCGGCCTCGTCATCCTGCGCATTTCCGGCTGGGGGCAGACGGGCCCTGGCGCGGCCCGTCCGGGATTCGGCACCCTGATCGAAGCCGCGAGCGGCTTCGCCGCCATGAATGGCGAGCCCGACGGCGCGCCGATTGTTCCGGGCTTTCCGCTTGCCGACGCGACCTCGGCGCTCTACGCGGTCAACGCGATCATGTTCGCGCTGTATCACCGCGACGTGCACCAGGGGCCAGGGCAGGTGATCGATCTCTCGCTGTTCGAGTCGCTGTTTTCACTCCTCGGGCCGCTGTCGGCCGAGTATGCGGCGCTTGGCAAGACCCGATCGCGCAACGGCAGCCGCTCAAAAAACGCGGGCCCGCGAGGGTGCTATCGCACCAGCGATGGCGGTTGGATCGCGGTGAGCGGGTCCACACCGAAAATGGCGGAACGCTTCCTTCGCGCCTACGGCCTCGAGGCGATGCTCGCCGATCCCCGTTTCGCCG
>Ga0105248_10007448_pt1 | contig 12010 bp, 12 predicted proteins | sample KBSS34metaG_FD_81524 | JGI IMG/M metagenome (GOLD analysis project Ga0105248, IMG submission 81524) | Switchgrass rhizosphere microbial communities from Kellogg Biological Station, Michigan, USA - KBS S3-4 metaG | ecosystem: Host-associated > Plants > Roots > Rhizosphere > Soil | place... | reverse complement strand
GTCGGCATCGGGTCGCAGATCACCGGCCGCTCCGGTGACCTCATCATCATCGGCGACATCATCAAGAACATGCAGGAGGCCGGCTCGAAGACAGAGAAGGATCACCACTGGGAGGAATGGGAGGGGTCGATCATGACCCGCCTCCAACCCGAGACGACGGTGATCCTGGCGGCCTGTTCGGGGCCGGATCGCGCGCCGGCGCTGTGCGGCTACCTGGAGGCCGCCGGGATCGCGGCGCAGCGGTTCGGCGGCGCGCTGCCGCTGAAGGGCGACCGCCGGCTGGCAGACGCCCTGATGCCGGCGATCGCCACCCAGCAGGCCGCCGCCTTTGTCCATCTGATCGCGCCGGGCGCACTGACCCTGCCGGACGCCTGGAGCGGCGACGACTGGTCGCTGGACGACGTGTCGGCCGACGGCGGCGAGGGCTCGCGCGCCTACGTCTGGGAGGGGGCGCTGGCGCTCTGGCAACCGCTGGAGGCGGCGTCATGAAGCATCGTCGGCTGCCCACGCCGGGGTCTGGCCTGGCGATGAACACCGAAGAGCTGGTGATGATCACCGTCGCCGGCGAGGTCGCCCCGCCGCTGGAAAAGGCCGGCCCCTATCGCATCGGCCAGGACGGCGTGGTGCGGGTGCTGCCGGGCACCGGCGGCATCGTCCTCAGCCACCGGGTGGGCGACCCCTGCGTCGGCATCGCCGGCGACCATATCGAGCCTGCGGTCTCGATCCGCAGCGAGCAGCGCTCCGGCGGGTCGGCGGACGCCGCCAACCAGGCGCTGCAGACCTTCGCCTGCGTCGGCAACTTCGCTCAGGTCGTCAGCGGCCGGGCGATCGACAAGCTGGGCGTCGTCACCGGCAAGCACGGCGGCATCGACAACGTCCTCATCGACTTCCCGGTGGAGGTCATGAAGCGCATGGCCGTCGGCGACCGGGTGCAGGTCTACGCCTATGGGGTGGGCCTGCGGCTGATCGACCATCCCGACATCGCCGTCTGGAACTGTTCGCCGCGGCTCATCCAGCGCTGGGGGCTGACGGCGGAGAACGGGCGCATTCGCGCGCCGATCACGCACAAGATCCCCGCCCGGCTGATGGGCTCGGGCCTGGGCAAGAACAACACCGTCAAGGGCGACTACGACATCCAGATGTCCGACCTGGCGGCGGTTCGCCGCCACCGGCTGGGAACCCTCCGGTTCGGCGACCTGGTGGCGCTGATCGACGCCGACAACCGCTACGGCCGCAGCCACGTGGAGGGCTGGACGACGCTCGGCGTGGTGATCCACTCCGAGAGCACGGTCGCCGGCCATGGGCCGGGCGTGGTCACCTTGCTGAGCGGGCCCTCGCGCCGCTTCGAGCTGGTGGCCGACAGCCGCGCCAACATCGCCAACTACCTGAAGATCCGCACCCCCCGGCCGCCGCGCGACGCCCCCTGGCTGCCGGTGCGCCAGGCGGCGGAGCGTCGCCGCGCCGCCCACGTCGTCGAACTTGGAGCCCGCCCATGACCGACGCCCTCGATCGCTTCGTCGCGCTGGAGTTCGGCCGCGAATTCGGCCGCTCCGGGGCGACGCCCGCCAGGGACGGCGACGACTGCGGCTGCGCCCGCTGCCGGACCGCCTGGCCCCAAGTTGGCTGGGACGAAGCCCCCAACCCCCGCGGCGCGCCGGGCGCCACCCGCGCCGGAACCGGCGGAGCCGCCATGCCGCGCTGGGGCGGCTGGAGCGCCCCGGTCAGCCTGCAGGCGCTGCGCGACGCCTGGGCCGACCGCAGGCGCCAGCCGATCAGCGGGGCGCTGTCAGCCTTCTTCCGCACCGGGACGCCGAACATCTATCGCATCAGCCGCAGCGGCATCGACCGCGCGCGGCCGCTGACCATCGGCATGACCGAGCTCAACAACTCGATCTTCGGCCGCGTGCATCAGCACAAGTGTCGGGCGGATGGCGATCCCTCGGTGAAGGCGAAGATCCAGTCGCTCGACGACGCGCGGATCCTGGTCCAGGCCGGGCGGGTCAGCGGCCGGCCGGACATCCGCCAAGCCCATGGCTACGAGATCTGGCTGCAGGGGCGCGAGCGCCCGCTGATCTACGAGCCCGACAGCCGCACCTTCGACGAATCCCACTGGTGAACCTGGAAAAACGGAGCCCGAGATGGAGACCCTGCGCGAACACCGCCAGTCCCCTTGGCGCATGGCCCCTTGGCGCATGGCCCCTTGGCGCATGGCCCCTTGGCGCGACCGGGCCCCCTGGCGCGACCTCGACGTCCTGGTCGCCGCCGAGTTCGACGCCCTCGAGGCGTCGCATCCGCGCGGTCCGCTGCGGCCTGCGCGCCCGTCCGCACCCCAGGCCGACGACGACGGCCCGGATGCGTTCGAGCCGATGGACGAGGCCGACGACGAGGAAGCCTTTATCGAGCGCACCGCGGCCTGGCTGCAGGAGCGGCCGGACGCCGAGGCCTTGCTGGAGGCGGTCCGCGCCGCGCTCGCCGAGCCGCCGCCGGGGCCCGGCGAAGCGCGCCAGGCCGAGGCCTCGGCCGGGCCGGCGCCGCAGACGCCGGCTTCGGACCCCCTGGCGGGCGCCGGCGAGGGGACCGCCGATGACGACTAGCCATCTGCTCGATCCGCCGCTGGGCCGAAGCCGACCCGCGCCCTATGGGCTGGACCGGATCACCGACGAGGCGGACTACGCCATTGTCGGTCCACGCGACGACCGCACCCGTGTCACGCACACCCGCAGCTTCCCCTACAGCGCCGTCTGCCACATCGAGCGTGACTTCGGCGACGGGCGGCTGAGCGGCTGCAGCGCCTTCCTGATCGGGCCGACCACCCTGTTGACCGCCGGGCATTGCATCGCCAGCGCCCTGCGGTTGAGGTTGGGCGTGCCAGGGGTGGCCAAGCGCATCCGCGTCACCCCCGGGCGCGACGGCAAGGCGGGCCGGCCGTTCGGCTCGCAATGGGCCAAGAGCTGGCGCGTGCATCCGGATTATCTCCGCTCGCCCACGCCGGTGAACGACATCGGCGTCATCGAGCTGGCGCGACCGTTCGCCGGCGATCCGGGGCATTTCGGCGTCATCTCGCCCGACGACGTCGCCCTGGAGCAGATCCGCCGCACCCGGCTGCTGCACATCTCGGGCTATCCGGGAGACAAGCCCTCGGGCACCCAGTGGCGGCATGCCGAGCGGCTCGACAAGATCGGTCCCGACCGCCTGCAGTACAGCGTCGACACCTGTCCGGGTCACAGCGGCTCGCCGGTGTGGATCATTCCAGAGCGGGGCGGGCGGCCGGTGGTGATCGCCGTGCACACCGCGGGTCCCAAACCCTCGCCCGAGGGGCCCTGGGGCTGTCGGCCCGGCGCGCCGCTCGCGCCCGCGGGCCTGTTCAACAGCGGACGGCGGCTGTCGCGCGCGGTGCGCACCCGGCTGGGGCTCGCCTGAAGATGATCGTAGCGCGATCTCACCGGAATGTGTGGGGGCGCGGGCGATGGTGAATCCACTCGAGATTGTAAGAATGTTAGCTTTGCAAGCTTTGCGACACGCCCCCTCGGGATTTCGGGCGTGCAGGGCGTGGCGCACGGCCGGACGGGGGTCGGCGTTCAACGGCTGGGAATGGGGCTGAAGGGGAAATGCGATGGGCCTCGACGCCAGCCTCGCCAGTCCGGGCGCGCGCATCACGCCCGTCGCCGTGACGCCGGCGAAGGTCCATTTCGAGCTGGAAGGCCAGATTTTCAGCCTGGTGCCGGCTGAACAATGGCGACGCCGCGGCGGCCGCGCCGACGGCGCCTTGAAGACCGCCCGCGCGGTGGGCCGGATAGAGGTCGACGGTGAACGCCACATCGTCGTCATGCTCGCGCCGAAGGCCGAGGAGGCGCCAGCGCCTTCGATCGCTGAAATCCTCACCCGTCGGGAGTTCGAGGTGGCCATGCTGGTCGCGGCCGGCAAGTGCGACAAGGAGATCGCCCGCGCCCTGGGCATCAGCGGCTACACAGTGCGCGAGCACCTGCGCCGCGCCGGCTGCAAGCTCGGCGTCTCGCGGCGCACGGCCATCGTCTCGGTGGTCCTGCGCGGGCTGTCGACGGCTGAGCTGGCGACGAGCCGGGAGCGCTCGTAGCTCGGCCTACGCCGAAATCGCGGGAAAGTGTTTCCGCTCAAGGTGCGCGGGTAACCGACGGGCGCGTTCAGCGGGTTCCAACAGGAGGCTGCACATGACCGAACCCAAAGCTCCGCTCTCGACGGATGAAACCTATGACCTCATCGCGTCTGACAAGGTCGAGGGCACCGCTGTCTACAACGAGGAAGGCGAGAAGCTCGGAGCCATCCATAAACTCATGGTCGAGAAACGAACTGGTCACGTCGAGTATGCCGTGCTGCAGTTCGGCGGCGTGCTCGGGGTCGGCAGCGACTATTACCCCTTGCCTTGGGAAGCGCTCACTTACGACGTCGACCAGGGCGGCTATGTCGTTGCGCTCGACAAGGAGATCCTCAAGAACGCGCCCCACTACGCCGATGATGAGCCGCGTTTCGACCGCGACTACGGGCAACGGGTCTACGGCGCCTACGGCATGACCTATCCGCCGGTCGGCTAAGCGTTCTTGGCGTCACTCCGGCTGCGGCCCGCAGGCGATGCCGCAGCCGGAGCACGTTTGAAAATGTCAGCCTTGGTCGCCGTCAGAGGCCAAATGGATAGGTCTCTTCCGCGCCCTTGCGCATCCGGGTCGGGAGGGGGGTTACCGCCGTGGTCTCGTCGAACCAGACGTAGGCGTCGAACTGTCCAGGCAGGATGCAGGCGGAGTAGTGGCTCCAGCGCTCGGTCTCCGGCCGGTAAATGACGCCGATGAAGCGCTCCAGTCTGGGCTCGGTCAGACGCGCGCGCAGCGGCTCGTGCACAGCGGCGCGAATATCGAGCAGGAACCGCGTGATCCCGCTGTCGTGCGCCAGGCGCTCGTAGCTGTCCGGCCGCGACGGAACGACGGCCTTGACCTCCATCGGTGCGTCCCAGTCGCTGGCGCAGGCCACCGTGCCGGTGTGGGTTCCAAAGCCGATCAGGGCCGCCGCCGCGCCGAACCGCTCGCGACAGAGCTGGCCGATGTTGAGCTCCGCGCGGACGGCGCCCATCTCGGTCTTCGAGGCGTCGCCGATATGGGAATTGTGGGCCCAGACCACGGCCCTGGCCTCCGGGCCCCTGGACTGCAGCAGGGCCTCGAGCGTCTCGAACATATGCCGGTCGCGCAGGTTCCAGCTCTCGGCCGCGCCATAGTACATGGCGCGGTAGTAGGCCTCGGCGTTCTTCACCAGCCGGGCGTTGGCGGTGGCGTCGAGAAAGGTCTCGCCGTCGTGCCCGGCGTACTCCAGCTGCTTGCCGAGCATTTCCCGCAAGATCTCGACGACGCCGCCCTCGCAGGCGGCGTAGCCCTGGGTTAGCGCCATGCGGCCATAGATATGTGGCTCCTTGGCCCAGGGCGTCAGGCAGCCATAGCGTTGGCGCGCCACTGCCGCCGCCGCCGGATCGACCCGGTCGAGGTAGTCGAGGACAGCGCGGATCGAGGCCGACAGATTGTACAGGTCAAGGCCGTAAAAGCCGGCCCGCGCGTCGGCGGGCCGCGCCAGGTTCCAGACCCGCAGCCATTCGATGAAGGCCTCGACGTCGGTGTTGCGCCACATCCAGGTCGGAAAGCGCCGGAACGGCGGCTCGGCATGGGCCGGCGCCGGGCGGCCCCGGACATAGCGGTCCAGGCTGGCGGCGTCGGGCCAGTCGGCCTCGACGGCGACGATGGTGAAGCCGTGCTGTTCGACCAGCCGCCGGGTGATGGCGGCGCGGGCGCGGTAAAATTCGCTGGTTCCGTGGCTGGCCTCGCCCAAAAGGACCACGCGGGCACGGGCGAAGCGGTCAAACAGCGCGCCAAAGGCGGGGTCGTCGAGGTCCGGCAGCGGCTCGGCGGCGGCGCGGACAAGCTCGGGGGTGGACGGTTCGGGAGCGGGCTCGCGGAAGCTGCGCGGCTCGGCCGCCGGATGGGCGGGGGCGTCCTCGGCCCAGCCGTGCTCCCCGATCAGCGGCACGAACATCACCCCGCCGAGGTCCTCTTCCTCGAAACGGTTCGCATCGGCGCGCGTGACCTTGACCAGCCGTTGCTCCCGCTGGCTCGTCCCTACCGGCATCACCAGCCGACCTCCGATGTCCAGTTGGTTCTTCAGGACCTGCGGAACGGCGGGTCCACCCGCGGCCACCAGGATGGCGTCGAACGGGGCTTCGGCCGGCCAACCCTTGGACCCGTCGCCGGTCCGGATCTCGACGTTGTCATAGCCCAGGCGCCGCATCCGTTCGGCCGCCAGCAGCGACAGCCTCTCGCGCCGTTCGATGGCGTAGACCTCGCCGGCGATCCGGCTCATCACCGCCGCCGCATAACCGGAGCCGGCCCCGATCTCCAGCACCTTGTCGCCGGGGCGGATCGCGGCGGCCTCGATCATGGCCCCAACGATATAGGGTTGCGAAATGGTCTGACCCTCCTCGATGGGCAAGGCCGTGTCGCGGTAGGCGAACTCCTGAAGTCCGTCCGGAACAAAGGCCTCGCGCGGCACCTCCCGCATGGCTTCGAGGACGTGGCTGTCGCGCACGCCGCGGCTCGCCAGTTGCCGTTCGACCATCCGCTCGCGTTCGTGGGCAAGATCCGGCATGGCGCGCCTCCCATAGGACGGCCCCGACCACCAAACGAGAAGGCGGCAAGGGGTGTTCCGAGGTCGTCCCTCGTCGTTGCTTCGGGGCGACGTCTCCGTCCGACGCGCCCGCTAAGCCGATGGCTCCGGCCCGCATCGCAACTCGCGCCGTCGCTGGTCCGTTGAAGAGCACGCGATCACATGGGGATTGAGATGCGCCTTTATTTCGCGCCAGGCGCCTGCAGCCTGGCTGACCACATCGCATTGGAGGAGGCCGGGATCGCCTTCGATCCCATGAAGGTGGACCTCAAGGCCCACATGGCCGAGGACGGCCGCGACTACCGGACCGTCAATCCCAAGGGCTACGTCCCGGCCCTGGTTTTCGACGACGGCGAGATGTTGACTGAGAACATCGCAATCCTGAGCTGGATCGCCGACCGCGCGCCCGAACTGGCGGTGGACGGCGAGATGGGACGCTACCGGCTTCTCGAAATGCTCGCCTACCTCTCCACCGAGCTGCACAAGGCGTTCAAACCGTTCTTCAACGTAGCGGCCGATGCGGCCGACAAGACCGAGGCGGCGAAGGTCGTCGAGCGGCGGCTCGATTTCATCGCCGAACGGCTGACCAGCGATTATCTCTTCGGCCGCGATGTCTGCGTCGCTGACCCGTATCTTTTCGTGATGCTGACCTGGGCGGAAAAGAACGGGCTTCGGATGGCCTCGCCCCTTCCGGCCTATCTGGAGCGGATGAGAGCCCGGCCGGCGGTTCGGCGCGCTCTGCAGCGTGAGGGGCTGCTGTAGCTCACAGCGCCGACGCGAACGGCAAGCGTTCCGATTGCGCGACCGTACGCCTGGACGGCCAGCGCGGAGGCCTAAAGTGTTGCAAACATCGCAACGGCCGCCGCCGCCATCACCGCGGTCGCCAGCCAGCCGAAGATTTTCAAAGGCAGGTCGGTGGTGAAGGGACCCATCTGCTCCTGCCGGCTCGCGACGAACATGGCGGCCGCCATCATCGGCACCGCGATGACGCCGTTGACGACCGCGCTCCAGAACAACGCCTTCATGGGGTCGAGCGGCGACCAGTCGATGGCCACCCCCAGCGCCGTCGCGACCGCGATCACGCTGTAGAAGCCGACAGCCTCCCAGGGCTTGTGCTCGAGGCCGCACCGCCATCCGCGGGTCTCGCCGACCGCATAGGCGGCCGAGCCGGCGAGAACTGGGACGGCCAGGAGGCCTGTGCCGATAATGCCCAGGCTGAACAGTGCGAAGGCGAACGGGCCGGCGATCGGCCTGAGCGCGTTCGCGGCGTCGGCTGCGGTTCCGAGGTTGGTCTTCCCGGCGGCGTGGAGCGTCGCCGCCGTGCCGATCATGATGGCGAGCGCGATGAAGTTCGACACGGCCATTCCCAAGAAGGTGTCGAGCCGCATGCGGGCAAACTCCCCGTCCGCCTGGTGCGGCGCGCGCTTCAGTGGCTCGGCCTCGGGATCCTGCTTGACCTCCTCCACCTCCTGCGAGCTCTGCCAGAAAAACAGGTAAGGGCTGATTGTCGTGCCGAAGACCGCAACGATGGTGGTGACGGCCTCCCGGCTGAACGCGACGCGCGGCCATACGAGCCCAAGGCCGACGGCGCGCCAGTCCACCTGCACCATCAGCAGCAGGGCGGGATAGGCGAAGAGCGCCAGCGTCAGCCACTTGAGGAAGCGCACGTAGCGCCGGTAGGGCACGAACAGCTGCAGTGTCAGCGAGACCAATGCAAAGGCGATGGTGAAGACGTGCTGGCCGCCGCCCGCCACCAGCCGCGCCGCCGCGCCCATGGCGGCGATGTCGGCGCCGACATTGATGGTGTTGGCCACGAACAGCAGGGCGACCAGCGCCGTCACCAGCCAGGCGGGCATTACGGCGCGGAGATTGCGCGCCAGGCCACGCCCGGTGACCCGGCCGATATGCGCGCTGACCAGCTGGATGGCCGACATCAGCGGATAGGTCAGCAGCAATGTCCACAGCAGGCTGTAGCCGAACTGCGCCCCGGCCTGGGAATATGTAGCTATCCCGCTCGGATCGTCGTCCGCTGCGCCGGTGACCAGGCCGGGCCCGAGTTGTTCGAGCAAGGCGATTGAGCGGACACGGCGGCGAAACGACGGGGCCAATTGCGTCTCCGAGCTAAGCGCAGCTTGGTAACGCGATACGACGGTGCAGGTTCGCCTGATGTCGGCGGGTCAGCAGTCAGCCCAACGCGCTCACCGCCAGCATCCGACAAGTGTCGCGGCAGCTGCGGGGGCAGTGACCCGACGGCTCTTCGCGAAGTTGGCGGCAATGCCGATTGCCAGGGCCCGCTGACCAGGACGCTCGCAGGCTGCACGAAGCTGATTGCCGGAGGCCTCGGCGCTTTGATGAGCCGTCTGCAAATGCCAAACTTGGCGTGCAGCGGACCCCATCCACCCGTCGTCGTCGGGATGCTGGACGGGGTCAGAGCGCTCGCGTGACGAACCAGAAGAGGCCGACGCCGACCAGGGAGGCTGCGGCGCCGTCGACGACGATCGGCCGCGGCGGGGCAAGCCTTAGCCGGACCAGGCTCCAGGCCAGCCCCCAGACAGTGGAGACGACGGTCAGCTGGCCGATCTCGACGCCGACGTTGAAGCCGAGCAGCAGCTCGGCCAGCCGCTCGAGCGGCAGCGGCTCGTCCAGCAGGCCGGCGGCGAAGCCGAAGCCGTGAATCAGGCCGAACACCAGGGTGATCGCCAGTCGCAGGCGGGCGGCGTCGTGCACCTGGCCGGAGATCAGCAGGTAGTTGGCGCCGAACAGGCCGGCCCCCAGCAGCAGGAGGGGCGGCAGGGCGCCGACGCCGGCGAGCCTCAGGGCGATCATGGCCGCCAGCGCCACGGCGAAGCCGGCCGCCACCGCCTTCGCCCGATGCGCCTGGATGGCCACATTCTCCAGGCCGATCAGAGCGATGGTCAGGGCCACCAGGGCGTCGATGAAGTCGGCCTGCGGGCGGATCACCCCGGTGACGGCCAGGGCGAGCGTCAGACTGTGGCCGAGCGTGAAGCCGGTCACCACGAACAGCAGGTCCTTCAGCTGCCGCGAGATCAGCACCAGGCCGACGAGGAAGGCCATGTGGTCGATCCCGGTCAGGATGTGGACGACGCCCATCGTCACGAAGTCGAGGAAGCCCGCGGCCTTCAGCCGGTCGGCCTCGCCGCCGGTGACCTGCACGGTCTGGCGATCCCTGGTGATCAGCTGTTCGGTGAAGGCGCCGGCCCCACCGCCTTGGACCTGGGCGTTCTGGATCTGGGCGTAGTTCACATGACCGGGCGCGACGTCGAAGAAGGCCTGGTTGCGGACCGCCAGGTTGTGGACGCTCGGGCAGACGAAGGTGAGGTCGAAACGACGGTAACCGGCCCGCGCGCCCAACGCCTGCACCGGCGGGACCGGGGCGCAGCGCCGGCCGTCGGCGAGCGGATAGACCCGCGCAGCCAGATATGTCGCCAGCTCGGCGTCGGAGGGCTGGCCGCCACGGCTCAGCCGCGCCGTCTCCAGGACTGGAAGGGTCATCAACAGGTCGACGTGGCGACCGTTGATCTCCCAGACCGAGTGGCTCTCGCTGCGCACGTGGGCGGCCGTCGTCGTCGCCCCGAGCAGGGCCGCGGCCAGGACCAGAAGCCGCAGGAAGGCGTTCATTTCAGGTCCGAGGCGACGAGGATGGAGGCGCGCTTGCGCAGGAAGTCCGCGTGTTGCGCCTGCAGCCGTTTGACCGCCGCCTGGGTGTAGTCGTCGCGGACGCTGGGCAGGGCGGCCTCATAGCTCAGGGGGATGGGCGCGCGGTTGCGGAGCACCTGGACGAGGTGGACCCCGTCGGGCTGGGAGACTGGCGCGGCGACGCCGCCGGAAGTGGTGGCGCGCGCGGCGTCGAACACGGCCCCGCCCAGGTGGATGCGGGCGGCGAAGTAGAACTCCTCGCCCTTGGTCCGTCCGCTGTCGCGCCCGCCAAACTGCGCCAGCACCGCCTCGACCGGGCGGCCGGCGGCGAGCGCCTCGGCTGCGGCCGTCGCTGCGGCGGGCGGGAAGACGAGGTCGCGGGCGACGATCACGCCCTCGTCGGCGTAGCGATCCTTGTGCGCCTGGTAATAGGCTCGAAGCGCTTCGGGCGGCGGGATGCGGGTCAGGGCGTCGGCCGCGACGCTCTGCTCCACGGCGTTGACCGTGGCGGCGCGCACGTCGGGATCGACGGCCGCCACGTCCAGTTCGCGGCCGCGCTGGACCATCAGCTCCTCGGTGATCAGGTCATTGAGCACCTTGCGCCGCTGCGCCGGGGTCGCCTCGGAGGGGCTGGCGTCATAGAGGGCGCGCAGGCCGGCCAGATAGTCGCTGCGGGCGACGGCTTGGCCGTTCACCAGGGCGACGTCCTCCGCCGGGACGACCAGGGTGGTGGTTCCGTGGGCGGTGAACAGGGCCGCGCCCGCCGCCGCCAGGCCGGCGACCGCGCCGATGGCGCAGAGCGTCAACGACCGCTTCGGGTTGATCTGGGTGAGGCTGCGCCAGGCCGCTGGCGGGGCGCGAACCTCGGGTTCGACGACGGCGCTCATTTCGCGCTCTCCGACAGGCTGTGGACGTAGAGGGCGAGCTCGCGGATTTCGCCGGGCGACAGACGGCCGGCCCAGGCCGGGCAGCGTCCGCGCCGGCCGTCGAGGAGGCTGCGCCTGATCTCCTCGCGGGACCCCTGGCCATAGAGCCAGATGTCGTCCGCCAGGTTGGGCGCCCCGATCCCAGGATCGCCTTTCGCATCGCCGCCATGGCAATCGTGGCAGCCGCGGGCGGTGTAGACCGCGCGGCCGCGTTCGGCGCCCGGGGTGTCACGCCGGCGGTTTTCGAGCGCCTGCAGATAATCGATCAGGTCGGAGACCTCGCCGGCCGCGAGCGGCTGCAGGGTCGGATCGGCGGCCGACGGCCGGGCGCGCCCGAAGGCCGGCATGTCGGCGAGCTTCCAGGTCTTCGGCGCCTCGGCGCGGATCCCGTGGGCGATCACGCCTTCGATCTCGCTGGTCTTGCCGGAGCCGTAGAGCCAGTCCCGATCCGCGAGATCGGCGGCTCCCCTGGCCGGCTCTTTGCGTCCGTCGGCGCCGTGACAGGCCGCGCAGTGTTCGCGGAACATGATCGCACCGCGCGCGCGGGCCAGCCGGACCGTGGCGGCGTCCGGGGCCAGCGCGTCCGGGTCGGCGATCATCAGGCGGTCGCTCGCCAGCTTGCCGGCCAGGGCGAGGCCGCCCAACAGGCTCAGGGCGACGGCTGCCAGCACCGCGGCGCGCCAGCGACGCCGGCTCGGATGATCCTCCATCGTCCACTCACGGCCCGGCGGGGTCGGTGAAGCCGATGAAGCGGC
>Ga0105248_10007445_pt1 | contig 12011 bp, 13 predicted proteins | sample KBSS34metaG_FD_81524 | JGI IMG/M metagenome (GOLD analysis project Ga0105248, IMG submission 81524) | Switchgrass rhizosphere microbial communities from Kellogg Biological Station, Michigan, USA - KBS S3-4 metaG | ecosystem: Host-associated > Plants > Roots > Rhizosphere > Soil | place... | reverse complement strand
GACTTCATGGCAGTGGAACCCTTCGGTGTGCGGCGCCCAGTTCAGCACGCAAAAGGACCCCTACAACACCATCACGATCAAGTACGCGGTCTGCACGAATGAGACCAGCAAGCTTTGTTATCCGTCACTGGCGCAGTTTGCGGTGATTTGGGCGTTGCCGAAGACAGTTCCGATCCCCTACGGACAAAGCACCGGCACGTCCGCGATCGGCTGGTTCGCACCGATTCCGGTTTGCATCTGGGTGAGTTCGAACGGCGCGGCCGCGCAGCTATGGAGTTGCGCGGGCAATTACGCCGTGCAGACATGGCCCTACGCGAGCCCGGGAGTGAGCCAGACGTTCACGGTCAGCGCCAGTTCGACCTCGGCTTTGCCTGCACTCGCTTCGGTCGTGATCAAGGGCGTGGAAGGATCCCCGCCGAAAATATTCGCGTCACCGACTGCGGTCTCCATTCCGGCAGGCAAGATCGTCGGCAGCACCACGATTTCCTACAATCTTGCCGGATCGGACTACCCGGCCATGTGCATCTGGGTTTCGACGAACGGAACGACGCCCCAGCTTTGGGCCTGCGGTGCCGGCACGACGTTTTCGCAGGTCTGGCCATACGTGCCGAAGGGCGGCAAGTCCGTTTTCTGGTTGAATCCCAGTGCCACATCGTCGTCGCAGATACTCGCTTCGGTCGTTGTGACCGGAAACTAGCACTGCGAAATCGCGTGATTGGAATGCGCCCTCATCGCATGGGGGCGTCGACGGCCGCCTGGGCAGTCAACGAGGCGCGGATAGAGCTGGCGACGTGCGGAATGCGCCGGCGAACGATTCCATCTCGCTTCGGTCGAGGGTCGATACCGCCCAATAAGCAACGCCGCCCTGCGTCCATGTCGTCGTCGTGTACCCATCGCCGGCATCCGCGCTGGCCGGCGTCGTATCCGGTCCCGGTGCCACGAACTGGAACAGGTTGATCGGGTGCAACCGGCGTCGATAGACGATGGCCGCCACGCGCCGTCCATGCAGCACATCGAGCCGGCCACCGACCAGCACGAAGCCAGCCGCATCCAGGTCGCGCACCTGCGGCGAGAAATCCAGCTTGCCGTCGAACCACGGCTTGACCGTGTGCCGATCGGAGGTCAGTACATCGGTCAGGTGTTGCGGCTGCAGGGATCGCACGTGATCGGACACGACTTCCGCGATCATCGCCGCCCCCGTCGTTACGGTCGTTTCAGTAGCGTGCCGCTGCCAGGCGACGCCGAATCCGCCTCCGACCAACAGCAATGCGCTGGCTGCGAGGGCAGCGGGCAGCGGATTCCAGCCGCGCATCGGCCGTCGAGGCCGCAATGGCGTGGGTGCGGTCGATGCAGTTGCCGACAACGGCAACGCTGTGAGGATGCGCGCGCGGAGCGCTTCGGGCAGCGCATCGCTAGCCGCGAGCACCGGCTTCGCGCGACGCAGCGCCTCCTGCAGCAGCGACTGGCGTTCGAGTTCGCGGGCGCAGGCCGGACAATCGGCGATGTGCCGGTTCAACCGCACGCTGTCGCCGGCATCGAGCTCGTTGTCCAGATAGGCGTGGATCAGTAGTCGTGAATCACTGCATTGCATGATGCGGCCCTCCAGCGTGCGGCACGGCAGCAGCGCACAATGCGCGCGCAAGGCGTTCGCGCGCGCGCGCCAGCCGCGACATCACCGTGCCCATCTTCAGCCCGGTGATGTCGACGATTTCCTTGTATGAGCACTCTTCGAATTCGCGCAGCACCAGCACTTCCCTGAATTCCAATGGCAGTTGCTCGATCGCGCCCCGCAACTCCTGCGCATCGGCTTCGCGCAGGAACAACGATTCCGGATTGGGTACGTCGTCCTCGGCGCCGTGGATCGCCTCGTCGAATTCATCCACCAGCGATGCGACCGGAACCTGCGTACGCAGCGTGTAGAAGGTGTTGCGCACGATCGCCAGCAGCCATGCGCGCACGTTGCCGCGATCCTCCGCGGCGTAGTAGCGGTAGGCGCGGAGCATCGCTTCCTGCAGCACGTCCTCGGCGTCGTGTTCGGCGCGCGCCAGCCAGCGCGCCATGCGCCATGCCGCATCCATGTGCGGCAGCACGTGCCGCTCGAAATGGAGGCTGCGGGCTGGATCAGGGTGCGGCGAGGCGGTGGCCGAAGCGGGGTGCATTCGATGTAAAGACTGCACCAGTCGCGGATTTATTCCCAGTCCCGGATCGCGGCGGCTGTATGCGGCAGGCCGGGAATATTTGCGTGCGAACCCAAGTATGGATAGGCGAACGGCAATGGTGCCGGCGGAGGGCGATCGCATGGGCAAGCCAGGAGAATTCGACGATATCGTTTCCAACCGTGACGACGCACGCGAATTGCGGCGGGATGGAGCGGCTCCACGCCGCCAGTTCCTCAAGTGCATGGCATGGGCCGGGGCGGGCACGCTGTGGCTGATGAAGGGTGGCGTGCTGCAGGCCAAGGCGCTCGACGCACTGGGCGGCGATGCCTCGGCGCGCGATGCAAGTTTCAGTTTCGTGCAGGTCAGCGACAGCCACATCGGCTTCGGCAAGGATCCCAATCCGGATCCGGTGACGACGCTGCAGCAGGCGATCGGCAAGATCAACGCACAGCAACGCGCACCCGATTTCATCATCCACACCGGCGATCTCACCCACCTGTCCAAGCCCGAGCAGTTCGACACGCTGGCTGAAGTGATGAAGGGCGCCAAGGCCAAACAGACCCTGTACGTGCCGGGCGAACACGACGTGATCGGCGACAACGGCAAGGAATTCTTCCGTCGCTTCGGCATCGGCAACGCGGGCTGGTACAGCTACGACTTTGGTGGCGCGCATTTCGTCGCGCTCATCAACGTGCTGAACCTGCAGGCCGGGGGACTGGGTCGGCTTGGCGCTGATCAACTCGCATGGCTGAAGCAGGACCTGGCCGGCCTTTCCGCCAGCACGCCGATCGTGGTGTTCGCGCACATGCCGCTGTGGAACCTGTACCAGCCATGGGGCTGGGGTACGGACGACAGCGCGCAGGCGATGGACTACCTCAAGCGCTTCGGCTCGGTCACGGTGCTCAACGGACACATCCACCAGATCCAGCAGAAGGTCGAAGGCAACATCAGCTTCCACACCGCGCGTTCCACCGCATACCCACAGCCTTCTCCGGGAGTGGGTCCGGGCCCGGGTCCGATGAAGGACCTGGCGGGCAAGACCCTGGCCAGTTATCTCGGCATGCGCAGCGTGCAGCACTTGCGGGGCAGGCACGACCTCGCGATCACCGAAGAAGGGCTTGGCTGATGGATCGCACCAGGTTTCATCGCATTCCAACCCAATCAAAGGACGAAACGATGACCCGATACAGTGCACGCCGAGTGTCCGCGCTCCGGTCGCAGTGGATCGCGCTATTGCTGTCGGCGACGTTGGCAGCGATTGCCTGCGATGCATCGCGCGCGGGCACGCCGGCAACAAGGTCCGCAGTCGACAAGGCAGCGCTGGCCAGCACGACAGCGCATGCGGCTGCGATGCAGAAGACCGCGATCACGATCAGGAATTTCGCGTTCGAGCCGGCGACGTTGAACGTTTCCCTCGGCAGCAAAGTCGTCTGGATCAACCGCGATGACGAACCGCACCTGGTTGTCAGCGCCGGCGGGCAGTTCCCCTCATCGCCGGCCCTCGATACCGATGACAATTACGCTGCTGTGTTCTCGAAGCCGGGCACCTACACGTACTTCTGTTCGATCCACCCGCACATGGTCGGCACGATCATCGTGAAGTGAGCGCGCCATGCGCATTCGCATGGCGGCTTCATGAACGATTCGAAGGTTCATGTTCATGAAGGATGGATGCGGAAAGCTTGATTTAATGCTTTCGTCCCCACAATGGAACCCAACACTCCCAATGAGGTTCCATCATGATCCCGATCCGTCGCTTGCGCTGGATGCTTTTTTTCGCGCTGTTCTTCTGCACGGCCGCATTCGCGGTGACGTTGACCGAGGACCAGAAGATCGATGCGCTGATCCATAGCGTCGAAGTGCTGCCGGACGCGCAGTTCATTCGCAATGGCAGCGCGCACGATGGAAAGGCAGCGGCCGATCACCTGCGTATGAAGCGCCGTTTCGCCGGCAGCCGCATCCACACCGCCAGCGAGTTCATCGAATGCTGCGCATCGCGTTCGTCGGAGACGGGCCTGCCTTACCAGATCCGTTTCGCGAACGGCAAGACCGAGGATGCGTCGGTGTTCCTGCACACGGTGTTGAGCCACATCGAGGCGGTATCCAGCCCGGCACCTGCGCCCGCCGGAGCTTAACCCCAGGCGCGGCATGCGCGTTCGCAGTCGACCGAAGGCCATGCCGCGACTCGCTGAGCCACGGTAGTTGGGTAATCCCTTGTATCCACGCGCCCACGATCGTTGATCGTGAGCGCGTAGTCCGCGTCATGGTTCGACCCCTGTTCGCCGCCTAGAAGACGCCGAGGATCTGCCAGTTTCCCGCTCCGCCACTGAAGCGGTACGTGGAGGTTCCCTGTTCCAGCGTGAAGCACTTGTCGAGGGCGAGTCCCCAGCAAAACGCCAGCTCTTCCTTGTTGGCAGGATCCATCAGGTGCAGGCCGTCCGGGAGTTGCGCAAAGCCCCCGGCTTGTGGGCCGAGCCAGCCTTCGCCCGGGGATTTCCACTTGCCGGTGACGGCATTGACGTAAACGAGCTCGGGCTCGGTCTGGCCCTCCTTGAGCAGCTGCATCGAAATGCTGTGGTTCGGCATGTTCATTCTCCGTGGCGAACGCGGTATGCGAGTCCTTCCCCCACGCAGGCCCGGCTCCCACAAACCCCCGGCCGCACAGCCCGCGTAGCGCCATCATGCGCAGCCTCGCAAGCCGCCGCAAGTCGTTTGATCGATGGCGATGCATCCCCGGGAAAGGTGCCATCGGCTTCGATAGGGGACAATGGACGCCCTTTACGCTGGCAGCTCTGATTCAATGAAGGCTGATTCAATGAAACCCGACCCCATGCAGCGCCCGGTTCGATGAAGATCCACAAGGGCCTGCAGCCGCTCGTCGACGATGGCGTGATCGATGCGGTGCTGCGGCCGCTCAAGAGTGGCAAGGAAGCGGCTGTCTACGTGGTGCGCACGGGCGACCAGATCCGTTGCGCCAAGGTCTACAAGGACCTCGCGCAGCGCAGTTTCCAGGCGCGCGTGCAATACCAGGAAGGCCGCAAGGTGCGCGGCAGCCGGCAGGCGCGCGCGATCGGCAAGGCGACGAAATTCGGTCGCAAGGAACAGGAAACCGCGTGGAAGAACACCGAGGTCGACGCGCTCTACAAGCTCGCCGACGCGGGCGTTCGCGTGCCGCAGCCGCACGGGTATTTCCACGGCGTGCTGCTGCTGGACCTGGTCTGCGACGAGCACGGCCACAGCGCGCCGCGCCTGGGTGAAGTGGACCTCATCCCCGAACTCGCGCGCTGGTACCACCACGACCTGATCGCCGACGTCGTGCGCATGCTCTGTCTCGGCCTGATCCATGGCGACTTGTCCGAGTACAACGTGCTGGTCGCGGCGGAAGGCCCGGTGATCATCGATTTCCCGCAGGTCGTCAGCGCTTCGGGCAACAACGCCGCGCGCGCGATGCTGCTGCGCGACGTGCACAACCTGCGCGACAGCCTCAGCCGTTTCGCGCCCGAACTCGCGAACACTCATTTTGGCGAGGAGATGTGGGCGTTGTACGAGAAGGGCGAGCTGCGGCCGGACTCGGTGTTGACCGGGCACTTCGTGTTCGACAACCGCAAGGCCGACGTGCGCGCGGTGATGCTGTCGATCGAGGATGCGCGCCAGGAAGCGATCATCCGCCAGCAGGGACGCGAGGACGCGGCGCTGCTTGATTGAACGTGCTGCGGTGCATGGTCAGCGTCAAACGATCACCTCGTTGAACAATCGCGCGAAATTCCCGCCGAGGACCTTCTCGATGCGTGCATCCGGATGGCCGCGACGCGACAGCAGCGATGCGATGCGTTCGAAGCGCAGCGGCTCGTTGAGGTCGGGTGCGAAGGTCAACGAATCCGCGCGTTCGCCGGGCGCTGAAATGCCGCGCTTCTGCCGCTCGGCGATTTCATCGGCGAATTGCTTCCTGAATTCCGGCGTCACGTCGACCGCCGACGTCGTGCCGTCGGTGCCGATGCCGACGTGGTCTTCGCCGCAGACCTTCAGTGCATGTTCGATGTGCCGGATCACGTCATCGGCCATCACCTGGCCGGACGTGCGCAGGTACGGCATGGCGTAGATGCCGATCACGCCACCGCGTTCGGCGAGCAGGCGCAGTTCCTCATCGCGCTTGTTGCGGGGCATGTCGGCGAGCGCCGCGCAGCCGGAGTGGGTAATCGCGACCGGCCGCTTCGACGCCTCGATGCTTTCGCGCGTCGTGCGTTGTCCGCAATGGCTCAGGTCCACGAGCGTGCCGCGCTCGTTCATCCGCGCGATCATTTCGCGACCGAGCTTGCTCAGGCCCGCGTTGCCCGGTTCGAGGCAGCCATCGCCCATCAGGTTGCGGCGGTTGTAGGTGAGCTGGACGATACGCACGCCGAAATCGTGGAACAGGTCGAAGCGGTCGAGGCTCTCCCCGTACATCGTCGTGTCCTGGAAGCCGTAGATGATTCCAAGGCGGCTACTGCGTTTGGCCTCGGCGAGCTGCGCGCCGCGCGTGATCTTCATCAGCACGTCGGGATGCGCGGCGATCTGGCTGTCCCAGTGCGCGATGTTCTGCACGGTTTCGTCGTAGTCGTTCGCGTAGCTGGCAACGGCGCCGACGGTGAAATTCAACGCGGTAACGCCGGATGCGCGGATGTCCGCGAGCTCGGCCGCATCCAGCGGGTGGGCATCGGGCGTGTTGCGGCCCGGTGAACCGCAGGAATCGATCACGATGGCATCGCGATAGCGCGCCCAATACCCGGCCGCACCGGTATCCAGGGTCGCCGCACGCAGCAGCCGGGGCATCATCGCGAGGCCTGCGATCGCACTGCCGGCAATCAGGAGTTGGCGGCGTTCGTTGTCCTTCGGCATGCGGGTTTTCCGGTCGTGGATCGCTGCTTGCTGTTGTTCAAGTCATCCGCCGCAGCGTGTCGTCGCGGCGAACGAAGTGATGCCACAAGGCGCCGGCGATATGCAGGCCGATGACGTAGTAGAAGATCGTGCCGACCGTGCCGTGGATATCCTCGAGCTGGTGGCTGAGTGCACGGTCCGCTGCCATCGGCGATGGGATCTGCAGGCTGGTGAATGGAATGACGATGCCGTGGCCGCCCGAGAACACGGTCAGCAACCCGAGCAGCGGCTGCACGACCAGGAAGGCGTATAGCGCGACGTGCGTGCATCCCGAAAGCATCGCTTCCCACCGGGCGATCGGGGGCGTGATCGGCGGCGGCGCTTTGCGCAACCGGTGCAGCAGTCGTGGCAACACCAATGCCAGCACGACAAGTCCGGCAACGATGTGTCCCTGCATGGTCAGCGAGCGCGCCTGGCTCCCGTGCGTGGTGATGTCGCGCAGGTTGATCAGCAGGTAGGCCAGGGCGACGAAGGCAAATGCCGACCAGTGGAACCAGCGCGCGGTGCGGCTGTAGCGTGCGACGGGGACGTTCGATGCCATCGTGGTTTCCAGTGGTGCGTTGTTCGATCTTGCGGCATGGGGTCCGGTCTTGGCAAAGGACCAACGGATGGATGGCATGCCGCCGCCGTGGGCGGCGATGGAAGGGCCTACTGGCTGGTGACGCTTCCGGCGCCCGCACTCGCAATGGTCCGCCTGCGGCGTTAACGTATCTGCCAGCGCGCCAGGACCATGGCGCGCCGGAGCCAGGCATCAGTGCCGACCATTCGAGGAGAGAGCAGCATGGGCGCGAACGACACGTACCATGGAAGTTGTTTTTGCGGCGCAGTGCAATTCGATGTCAGCGGAGCGCCGGTTGCGATGGGCTATTGCCATTGCCAATCATGCCGACACTGGTCCGCTGGTCCCGTCAATGCGTTCTCGTTGTGGCAGCCGGGCGCGGTGAAGGTGACCCAGGGCGCCGAACACATCGGCACCTACAACAAGACGCCGATCAGCTATCGCAAGTGGTGCAAGCTCTGTGGTGGACACCTGTTCACCGAGCACCCGACGATGGGATTGACCGACGTCTACGCAGCGATGCTGCCGACCCTGAAGTTCGAGCCGGGCGTGCACGTGCACTATCAGGAAACCGTGCTGCACATCCACGACGGAGTCGCCAAGATGCGGGACATGCCCGGCGAGATGGGCGGCTCGGGCGAGGCGCTGCCCGAGTAATACGTGCCCTGGATCGGGACGGCAGGATTGGATAACCACGGCGACCGGGGCGACTGACCGTTGCGCGCAGCGATCTACCAGCTTGACGCTTTCACTACACGTCGCTTCGCGGGGAATCCTGCCGCTGTCATCGTGCTGGATCGCTTCCTCGATGCAGCGGTGCTGCAGGCCATCGCTGCCGAGAACAACCTCGCCGAGACGGCTTTCCTGGTGCGCGATGACGACGACGGTGCGTTTCATTTGCGCTGGTTCACGCCTGCCGTCGAGGTGCCGCTGTGCGGCCACGCCACGCTGGCAAGCGCGGCGGTCGTGATGGAGCGGCTGGAGCCTGGACGAAGGAGCGTGGTCTTTCATTCGGCGAGTGGGCCGCTTGCGGTCAAGCGGACCGACTCCGGTTACGCGATGGACCTCCCGGCGCGTCCGTCGGAGCCGATCGCGACACCGCACGGTTTCGCCGAAGCATTGGGCATCATGCCTGTCGAAGTCTTCGTCAATGCCTTCAACTACATGGCCGTGCTCGAAAACGCGCACGCCGTGCGCACGCTTGCGCCCGACCTGCCGGCGATCGCGCGCATGGATCGTCCTGGGGTCATCGTGACCGCGCCGGGCGACATCGCGATGGATGCTGGTGGCCACGATTTCATCAGCCGCTACTTCGCGCCGGCCAAGGGCGTCCCCGAAGATCCAGTGACCGGCGCCGCGCACTGCATGCTGGCGCCGTATTGGGCGAAACGGCTCGGCAAGTCCACGTTTCGTGCATGGCAGGCATCAAGGCGCGGTGGCGAGATCGCCTGCCGGCTATCTGGCGATCGCGTCGAGCTCGAAGGCAGTTGCGTCTTCTATCTCGAAGGCAGGGTCGAGGTTTGAGGGAATTCACCGTATCCAATCGTTGAAGATCCTCCAGATCGGCGGTTCATGCCTGTGGACTGGTCTTTGACTTGCGCGGCCGTTGCCGGTCGCGCGCAGGCACTGCACACTCCGGCTTGATCCGACCGGATGACGCCGCTCATGGCAAACAAAGCGATCCTGGATGGAACCGATGGCGATGGTCCTGATCACGTGCAGGGGCCCGGAAATCCAGCTGCAGTCTTGCTGGTTCCATGTGATGCGTCGTTGCCTTGCGACTGGCGCGATCCATGGATCCGGGAGGAATGGTCGATCGCGATCTGCGGCAGTCCCGCGGAGATAGCCGAAGCGGCGGCGCGTACGCCGGGCAAGACGTTGCTTGTCTCCCCTTGGCCGAGCGCCGGCGAATTCCTGTCAGGCGATGCAATGGCGAACGACCTGCAGGAAGTGGCCAGCGCGCTTCGCATGCCCAATGCCAATGCGCGGATCGGTGTGAGCATCGATGGCGGCATGGTGCGGAGAGGCGATTTTCTTTCCCATCTGGCGACCGTCATCAGGGCGCCCGAGACCGATTGTTGCGTGCTGATGGCGATTCGCATCGACTCGGTGTCGGAGCTGGCTGCGCGGCTCGACGGGATGGAGACCTTCGCCCTCGAGGAGCGCATCGCCGAGCGATTTTCAGGCGTGTTGAACAAGAACGATGCGTACACGATATGGCTGGAGCTCGGGTTTGGCGTCCTGATCCATCGCGACAACGTCGAAGAGGTGGAGGAACTTGCCAAACGCATTTGCGCGAGCGTGGCGAACGAACCATTCCTTGTCGCCGGCGAGCCGGAACGCCTGAGCGTATCGGTGGGAATCGCGCTGCCACCCGCAGGCAACGCGGCACATGGTGCCGACCGATGGTTTTCCTCCGCGCACGCGGCGCAGGCGATCGCCTTTCGCCATGGCGGCAATCGCCATGAGGGCGTGCTCACGAGGGACTACGAGCCGATTCCTCCCGAACGCGTCCTGATCATCCGCGAATGGTTGCAGGAGGCGAAGACCGGCGAAAACATCATGATCGAATTCCAGCCGGTGCTGCCGCTGAACTCCGCCGCGGCAGGCCTTTATTCGGTGCATGCGAAGCTGCGCGACTATCGCGCACCGCTGGGTGGCGTCTATCGACGCGAGTACCTGCAGCTCGCGCGCGAGGCGGGTGCGATGGTCATCATCGATCGATTCTGCCTGTTCGGCGCATTCGAGGCGCTGGAGCAGGAGCGTGCGCGGGGATTGGATACCCGGCTGCTGGTTCCGGTGGAACTTGCCACCCTGGAAGGAGTGCCATGGCGTTGGCTGGAAGCCGAACTGGGACGTCGTCGCAAGCTTGCGGATGGGTTGATCCTGGAACTGGATGCTAACCAGAAGCTGGGAGAACCGGAGAATGTGGAAAGGATGATGAAGCTGCACGAATTCGGCGTCCGCATCGGCCTGTGCGATCGCTCGGGAGGACTGGATTGGATATCGGCGTGGTCCGGGATGCCGGTCGATATGCTGCGACTGCAGGCTCCGGTCGTGGACGCCGTGCCGGTCGAGGCGTTTCGCGAGCGACTTGCTCCCTGGCGAGAGCAGGGCCGGCAACTGATCGTGGATTCCGTGGAGAACGCGAGCGAGGTGGCGCACTTCACCGGACTTGGGGTGGACTACCTGCGCGGGCAGGGCCTGGCCGCGATCGGGCCAAGGCTCGACTTCGAATTCGAGTGAAATGAAATTGATGGAGGCAGTCGCGTTGGACTGCCTCCATCCATGAACCGGTTCGGCCTGACGATTCGCAAGCCGCAGTCGCAGGCCGGAACCTCAGTGGCCGCCGGCCGGTACGGTGATCTTGCTCTCGGTCGGGGTGACCACCATATGGTCGCCGGAATGATCGATGACGGCGGGATCGCCAGCGACATGGCCGTGATGGTGCATGGCTTTATGCTTCTTGGCGTGGTGCTTCATCGCGGGGGCGTCGGAAGCCGGCGCCGATGCATCCGCGGGAGAGGCCGGCGCAGCCGGGGCGGCATCCTGTGCAAACGCAGTCGTCGCGAAGGCAAGCGTGAGGCTGGCGGCAAGAAGGAGGGGGGCTTTCATCGGTCGAACTCCTGGTGGGGGAAGGGACGATCGTGGGATGCAACGATTCCACGATGCGTCCAACCTGCGCCGCCGCCGCTCATCCCTTGCTTGCGGCAACCTTACAGATCGTTAATCCTGTTTTGCCGGGTCCGCGCGCACGACCCGGTTGCGACCGGTTTCCTTGGCGACGTACAGGGCCTTGTCGGCGCGGGCGATCAGCGCGCGCGCGTCCTCGGCGTGGTTCCACTCGGCGACGCCGAAGCTGGCGCTCACGTGGCCGATCGGATCGAACGGCAGGTCGGCGATTTTCGCGCGTACGGCTTCGGCCATCGCGTAAGCGGCGTCGATGCGGGTTTCGCGCAGCAGCATGATGAATTCCTCGCCGCCGAAGCGCGCCGCGCAGTCGGAGCCGCGCATCAGTTCCCGAATGCGCACTGCGGCGTGCTTGAGCACCATGTCGCCGCTGTCGTGGCCGAAGGTGTCGTTGATGCGCTTGAAGAAATCCAGGTCGAGGATGATCACCGACAGGCCAAAGCCCTTGATGCGCGCTTCGGACATTTCCTTGGCGAGCCGCTCGAAGAAACGCCGGCGATTGACCAGGTCGGTCAGGAAATCCTTGGTCGCCAGGTCTTCGAGGTTGCGGTTCATGCGCGCCATCGGTTCGATCACGAATCCCGACAGCGCGAGGTTCATCGCGACGAACATGGTCGCGAAGATCGCCAGCAACGACAGCATGAAATTGCGGAAGGTCAGGCGCGCCTTCTCCAGCGGATAGAACATCG
>Ga0105248_10007443_pt1 | contig 12012 bp, 9 predicted proteins | sample KBSS34metaG_FD_81524 | JGI IMG/M metagenome (GOLD analysis project Ga0105248, IMG submission 81524) | Switchgrass rhizosphere microbial communities from Kellogg Biological Station, Michigan, USA - KBS S3-4 metaG | ecosystem: Host-associated > Plants > Roots > Rhizosphere > Soil | place... | reverse complement strand
CTTCACGAAGCAATCGCTCGCCACCGGTACGAAGATCGTGGTCGAGGGTTATCGGGCCAAGGACGGCACGCATCGAGCGAACGGGAGAAGTCTCACGCTTCCCGACGGGCGAACGTTGTTCGTCGGTTCGTCTGGCACCGGCGCGCCTGAGCCTTGAACCGCGACGATGAACCACAAAGAGCACAAAGGCTACAAAGAACGAGGCCTTCCTTGTGCCCTTGGTGAGCTTTGTGGTTCCAGGGGACTTGGTGATTCACGGCGTGGGCGGATTGCCGTCCACGTGACGTTCGTATACCCCTTCACCCGGCGGCACCCGCCTCGTCACGTCAATCCTCATCGTCTTGCCTGTCCACCGCTTGACCAGTGGTTGTTTGCGGAGGTGACCGAGCCGCGTCTCTTCCGCCATCTCCTGACATCTGAACTCCATCAGCCGCGCGTTCGGCTCGAGACGGCGGTAGATCGGCATGCTGATCTTCCAGGGCCGCGTGAACACCTTGGGGTCGTCGATCGTGGCCTCGTAGCGGAAGGCATCGCGGCTGATCGGCGTGTAGCGTTCGACCAGATGGAGGGCATCGCTGTGAAAGTTTCCCGATCGGTCGAGCCAGGTCTGCGCCGTGAAGCTCGACACGTCGACGACCAGCGTGTCGCCGTCCCATTTGGCGACTGAGTGGCCCATGTAGGCGTCGGCGGGATACGGTTCGACGGCGTCGAGGTGAAGCGTCCGCACGGCGCCTGCGAACTCGAACACCATCATGATCTTGTTCGTGCCCTCGATGATCTGAAACTTGTACGGCATGTACATCGCGCGCGGAGTGCCCGGCAGGTAACACGCAATCTCCGGATCGCGGTCGAGCCAGTTGGCGAAGTTCTCCTGCTTTCTCTTCGCCGCCCATGGCTGGTAGGGAATCTCGTCGCCCTCGACCACGCCCACGTCAGGGGGAACCCAGCCGATCGCGCCGAGTGCGACGACGGGCGCCGCGAGCACCGGCACGTCCTGGTAGACGCCGGGCTGAGCCACAATCGGGCGTGCCGCATGGGTCAACAGGTCCCAGTGCGCGCCGTTGTTGGCCTGCCAGACTCCGCTGAAGTCGGGTTTGCCATCCACCCGGCGCGGTAGCTGTAGATCCTGGGACGCTGGTGTTTGACCGGCGGTTCGTGTCATCGACGGCGCCAGACCGCCAACGACTACCGCTGTGACGATCGCGATCGCGGCGTCTCTGAGACCATTCCGCATGACCGACTCCCTTCATTGCAGGATTGCAGGATTGCAGAAAGGGAAGGTCCTTCCAACCTTTACTTCCTGAATCCCGCAATCCTGCAATTGCACCTGCCAGGATTACCGGACAATCGGTTGCGGATATATTATGCGTGCGAGGAGGGCGTGATGAGCTCTCGGTTTTTCGCGTCGATCGGTCCGCTGATGCTGGTACTGGGAGCGCTTGCGGCGGCTCCGCACGCGCAATCGAGCCGGGCCACCGGCACTCCTGGATCGGAGTTTCGAACATCCTGGGGCGAGCCCGATCTGCAGGGCATCTGGAGCGGCGAAACGCTGACGCCGTTGCAGCGGCCGGCCAGGTTTGCCAACAAGCCGGTCCTCTCGCCAGAGGAAGCGGCCAAGGTTGTCGCCGAGGTCCTGGCTCGTCCGGGCCGCGAAAACCGATCCGCTCGCGGTACCGAAAAAGATGTCGCGGGCGCCTATAACCAGCTCTTTGTCCAGCGGGCGAATGAACTGTCTGACGGCCGCACGTCGCTCATCGTCGATCCGCCTGACGGGAGAATCCCGCCGTTCACGCCCCAGGCAAAAAAGAGGGTCGACGAGGTCAGGGCGTATCTGCAAGCGCTGCTGCAGGGATCATCCGGCGGCAAGGCCGGGCCACCCTCGCCGAGACACGCCGAGCCTCCTCCCGTCTACAACGTGGATCGGATGAATCGCGCCAATGGGCCTGAGGATCGCTCGCTGGCCGAGCGCTGCCTCGCCGGCACGCTGCCGAATCTTGGAGCGGTCTATCAGGTCGTGCAGTCTCCCGGACAGGTGGGGATCTATCACGACTCGGGACAAGGCCAGGGGTTCGTGCGCGTTGTCCCCGTAGATGGGAGCGCGCATGCCCCGGCTCACATCCGTTTCTGGAACGGTGATGCGCGCGGCCGGTGGGACGGCGAGACCCTGGTCGTGGACATCACCAATTTCAGTCACAAGACGGACTTCCAGGGCTCTCGCGAAAATCTGCATCTGGTCGAACGCTTCAGACGCGTCAACGAACAACGATTGGAATACACGGTGACTGTCGAGGACGCCACCACGTGGACGCGCCCCTGGACATTCATGGTGCCCTGGCAGAAGCAGTCCGACAAGGCCAATCAGATCTACGAATCGACGTGCCACGAGGGCAACTACGGTATGGTCGGCATGCTCGCCAACACGCGCGCCGCCGAGCGTCTCTTCAAGCAGGGCAAGGGCAAGGATCCGAGGACGATGGATATCGCCACGGGGGGCGACACCGGCGGCGGCATCGAACGGGCGGGCGTCGAATAACGGCCGTGAACCAATCACAACGTTCAACGCAGGGACGCGAAGATCGTCGAGAATACCGTGAGATTTCTTCCGGCTGTCCCCGCGACCTCGGCGTTGAACGCCGTATCCGTTCAGACGCTGTTCAGTTAATCGCGAAACAGTAGATGCGGCCCGCGCCTCCGCGCGGAGCGGTGTTGGCGCAATTCTGATTGGAGTGAGCGGAGTTCCACGAAGACAACGCGCCGGAAGTATCGCCGCCCGGCCCCAGTCCGTCGGAGTGGCCGACCTGCCCGAAGGTCGCGCTCGAATCCGACGTCCAGTCGCCGCAGGTGAACCCGCGCAACAACGTCCCATCGGCCGCCGACCCGGTCATGATGTCGTGTTCCACCGGTGACGGCGATCCGGGCCACTGGCCGTTGATGGGTTGGCCCTTCTCGTCGATGAACACCGTCGAGTCGCCTCGACGCGCGTGGAGCTCGGCCAGATTGCTCGCCACCATCACGCCCTTGGCGTTGAGCCATGGACCGTTGCCGATGCGGCTGCGAGCGTCGGTCTGCCGGTTGCCGTTGTCGGCGTCCCGCTCCACGCTGAGGTAGGCCCTCCAGATCTTGTTGCCCGCGCCAGCCGCGGTCCCCAGATTCTGGCAGAGATAGTCGGCGCCGATCAGGCCGCCGATGTTGCCCGTGGGGCTCTTGGCGCTCGTGACGAAGAAGCTCATCGTGGAAAGGTTGGGCGTCGGCGATGTGCCGCTCTTGTTGTCATCGGCGCACGCCGCCGCAAGCGCCGTCACGAGTGTGAGTCCAGCCATGCGTCGCATCATCAAATCCTCCCTGTCGATTCCAGCAGCTACTCGGAACGTGAATCGTGGGTATAGCCGCGCCACAACCAGCGCAGCGAATCCGGGAAAATCGCGCGGGCGTGCAGGTAGTTGTGGAAGCCCGCTCCCCAGTCGTAGCGGTAGTCGTAGCCGGCATACTCCAGCGATCGCGCGAGCGTCTGGTTCGCCAGCCACCAGCTGCCGGCGGCGGTGTCGAGATCGTTCGAACCATCCTGAAGAATCACGCGAATCGGTTTCTTCGGCAGCCGACGAACCAGCGCTTCGTAGTTGTGCCCGCCGCTGCGGAGGTTGTCGCCCGCGGCGATGTTGGTGTAGCTGCCGGTCCACGAGATCACCTTGCTGAACTCGTTCGGACGCTCCCACGCGACCGTGAACGCACAAATGGCGCCGCTGCTCTGGCCGGCAATCGCCCGGCTGGCCGCGTCGTGGCGCAGCTTCACCGTTTTCTCCACCTCGGGAAGGATTTCTTCCAGCAGGAACCTGGCATATTGATCCGACAGCGTGTCGTACTCGAAACTGCGATTGTCTCTCGGCGCCTTCGTTCCGCCGGGCTCGATGAACACGCCGACGGTGACGGGCATGTCGTTCCTGGCAATCAGATTGTCGAAGACGGTCGGCGCCCAGGTGCGTGGGCCGTTGCCGTCCTGGAAGACCATGACGGCCGCGGGGTTCTCCGCGCGATATTGCGCCGGCACGTAGATCCACCAGTCGCGCTTCGTGCCGCTGAAAATCCTGCTCTCCCAGGGCGGCATCTGCGTGACGACGCCCTTGGGCACGCCCGGACGCTCGCGGCTGTCGGGATGCGTTTCCCACGCTTCGAGTTGCGATCCGCCGAAGCGGCGATTGCCCGCCTCGTAGTGCCAGGTGTACGCCGTTCCCTGCGAAAGCGTTCTGACCAGCGCGTAGACGCCGGTCGTGCCCACCTGGACCATCGGGTAGCTGGCGTTGCCGGTGTCGCGGGCGACCCTCGGCACAGCGGCGCTGGGCAGCGGCTCGGCGAGCTCCAACGCCCAGGCGACGCTCAATTCGTCGATCTTCGGCGCCGCGCCTCGTAAGAGCGCGTCCCGGCCGCCGAACGCGCTGCGAATGCGATCGGCCAGACGCTCGGCGTCGGCGCCTTGGGACCTGGCCGCCAGCGCCGCTTCCAGCGTTCGTGGATCGAGGGTGGGAACCACGCCGGCAGGTCGTTGAGCCGCACTCACGGCACCGCCAAGCAGGATGGCGAGTAGGACGGCGGGCGGGAATTTCATGGTGTCGCTCCTGCGCGTGGTGATGTTATCTCAATGGGCCCAAGGCGATGTGCGAAGCTCCGGATTACGTCAGCGAAAACGGCGGATACTCATCCACCATCAGCAGCATGTAGGCCTCGACGCGAAGCCGCCACCGCAGCGCGCCGACGCCAAATTCGTACAGGCCCTGCGGATACGAGCCCGTGAAGAGAATGATGAACCACGCCGCGATCGTCGTGAGACACCACGCCAGCAGCACGAAGAACAGCGCGATGAAGTGGGGAACCGCGAGGAGAATCCTCAGACCGACCGCGATCCGGTCGCGTGGGCCCGGTGGATCGGCGATCTCAATCGATGCCGGATATGGCCGGTCACCGAACGGAGGGTACACGTCCTCGAGCAGCATGAAATAGGCCAGGGCGCGCACGCGCCACCGCAGGTAGAACGACGTGAACTGCCGGATACCGGCGTTGTGACTGCCGGCAAAGACGATCGTGAACCAACTCACGATCGCCAACAGAATAGCGACCGCGCCGAGCAAGCCGCCCTCGCCGCCAACCGTCGTCCGGCTGTTGCCGCCAGACGCGGCACCGAAGCCGATCCCGCCTACCAGAATCAGATGCGGTATCGCGAGAATCAGCCGAAACGCTGTCGTCAATCTGTTCCGGTTCGTGAGCGACGGTTCCAGTCTGATCGAAACAGGATAAGGCATGGAAGGGACCTGAAGATCGAACGGGATTCTAGCAGGAACCCGCGCTTGTCGTCGCTACGCGCCAGTGGCCCGTTTGCGTCAGGGTATCGGCAACAGCGGCTTCTGGCCGGCCGGCAGGTGCTGATCGAACGCCACCGTCAGCGCCGCGTCCGAGGAATGCTGCGCCATCAGACCGACCAGATCGACAAGATCTCTTTCGCCGAACGCTTTCAAGGCGCGCGCATACGTCTGCGGCGTGACGTTGTGCTTGCCGAACAGCTCGCGCCCGAGCACGACAACCGCGGCGTCGTTTTCAGACAATCCGCTCACCGGCTGGCGATGGCGAACGACATCGACGACCGCCTGCTCCACGCCGTCCTTCACGGCTGCGATTTCGTTGACGGTCCACTCGTACTGCGCGTCATGCTCTCGGGCCGTGACCAGGATCGCCAGCCCCATCACTCGTCGCCCCACGCTACCCTCCAGCGACTGCAGCCCTCGACCGTGACGACCGATGTGTCCCGGTCCGGTGCCCTCCGGCGCCAGCTGCCGGCTGTAGAGACTGGGGCTTGGCGGCTGGCCAGGACTCCTGATCAGAGGAAGGCGGCTTCTTGAATCCGGGTGAATGTCATCGGGAGGGGAGAAAGGCAGCGGCAGGAACTGCTTCCAACCCGGCGGCATCTGCTGGTTGACCGCGGTCAGCCGTGCCGCCGTCCCGGAGTAGCCGGCCATCAAGTCGACGATATCGACCAGATTGCTCTTGCCAAACAGCTGCAGCCCGCGCGCGTAGGTGGCCGAGCTCAGTTGGTGCCGGCCGAAGATCTCCCGGCCCATCTGGATGATGCTCGCTTCCTTGTCGTCCGCTCCGCTCGTCCGGCTGCGGTGTCGGACGATGTTGATGACGGCAGGGTTGAGCCCGACCGCGACCGCTTCCATTTCATGCAGCGACCACTCGTACGGCTGGTCATGCTCACGCGCCGTCGTCAGGATGGCCAGTTCGGTGAGCGGCCGCCCGACGGAGGATGTCCACCGGACATTCGCGCCTGACCCATGAAGCCGTATGGCGGCCGCCCCCTGCGGACCGCGCGGCGACGCGACACCCGTGACGGCTTCGTCGTAGGCCTTTCTGCCGCGCTCGTCGAGGTCGTCCCGCTTGATCGCGGGCAGTCGGTTGAGAGAATCCGGATAGATGTCCTTGGGAAGCGTTCCCGCAACGCTCCCGCCTGAAGCGGCCTGTCCGGACGAGGCGCCAAGGGGAGTCGCCGCCACGAGCATCCACGTGAACACGATCGCCGAGGTGACAGTTCCGCGCATCACCCTCCTCCTGCGTTACGGGCGTCGGCGACGCAATTCAACGGCGTTCGTCAGGCATTTCATTTGGCCGGCCGCGTACCAAGATCGTTCCGCACGACCACGCCACCCTTCATGACGAATCTGACCCGTTCCATTTCGGTGACGTCCGTCAGCGGATTTCCCGATACGGCGACCAGATCGGCGAACTTCCCCTTTTCGACGCTGCCAATCCTGTCCACCCAGTCGTAGTTCAGCATCGTCGCCGTTATCAGGAAGGGCGCCTGCAGGGCCTGCGCCGGGGTCATACCCCATTTCACAAAGTAGGCGAACTGGTTGGCCTGCTTGCCGTGGGGAACGGCCGCCGAGGTGGCGCCGCTCCCGAAAATGATCGGGACGCCGGCGGCACGCGCCTTTTTGAAGCTCTGTTCGGCCATGCGAAAGCGGCTGTTCTTGCCGCCGGTGATGCGCAAATCGCCGACGTCGAGCGCCAGCAGATCGTCAATCGTGAGGACCAGCGGCAGCTTCTTCTGCAGGAGGATCTTCAACGATTCGTCGTCGAGGTCGGTCAGATGGTTGGGGGCGTCGACGCCGGCCGTGAGGCAGCTGCGCTGTCCTTCGCCTCCGTAGGTGTGGCACGCGACCTTGAGTCCCAGCCGGTGCGCCTCGTCGACAATCGCCTGGACTTCCTCGAGCGTCAACGACGGGCTGGCCACGAGCGTGCCGTCCGGCTTGAACTCGTTATATTCCGCGCCGACGAAATCCTGCGTGGTGTAGATCTTGATCCAGTCGACCCCGTGCAGCTTGGCCTCGCGGACGGCGGCGCGGCCGAGCCACGGCGAATTGACGTTCTTGTTTTCCGTGAAGGCCTCGAAGAGGCGTCCCGGCGAGCTCGAAATCGGGCCGCTCGCTCGCTGGTTGATCGAGGGACCGGCCACCTGCATACGCGGCCCCTGGATCAGGCCGCTGTTGATCGCGTTGCGAAGATCGACAGTACCGTAACCACCGCGCGAGTCCATGTCGAGGACGGTCGTGAAGCCGGCCTCGAGGTTGGCCTGCGCATTCGCCACCCCCACCAGCGTGCGGGCCTCGTTGGACGCGTTTTCGTCGCGCGGGAACACGTGGACATGCGCGTCGATCATGCCGGGAAGGACGGTGGCGGCGCTGAGGTCGATCACTCGCGCGTCCGGGGGCACCTGCACCGATGCCCCAACTTCCGCGATCTTGTCGCCGCGGATGAGAATCACCTGGTTGTTCAACAGCGTGCCGGATTTCGGATCGAACAGCCGGCCGGCACGAACGGCGACCACTTGTGCCGGTGGCGCGAGGAACTGGGAGGGGAGCCGCGCCTGTCCAGCTTCGCCACGACCCTGGGACCACAGGACCGTCCCCGACACCGCCGGCATCGTGATCAACGCGACGGTTCGCAGCGCACCTCGCCAACGCATACGTCCTCCTTCCGACAGACGTGGCGGAGCTTACCATCGCTGCAACCCCACGACAATTGGAGAGCGGCCGGTGCCGGTCCCGTTTCGCGTAGTGCAATGCTTCAGGCGTGAGAAGAAAATCTGGAACCACAAAGCGCACAAAGATCACAAAGAGTCTTTCCCTGCAGAATTCGCTTCGTGTTCTTTGTGTCCTTTGTGGTTTGCTTTTTGGCGAGCGCGCTTTTCACAAACGCTTCAGCCTTGCCGTGATGACGACAAAACACGGACCTATCGGTCGCGGGCGGTATCGTCGGCGCGCGCGCCGCTGAGGATATTCCTCATGCCGTAGTTGCCTTCGTGGCACTCGAACGCCATCACCGGCTGGGGATCCGCGGTCAGCGGCAATCCCAACGTCCACGGCCTCGTCCACGTCGTGGGATCGTCAATCGTGGCGGTCCACTGGATGATGTCCCGCGCGACGCGCGTAAAGCGCTCGACCACGCGCAAGGTCGCGGGGTTGGCGCCACGGTAGGCAGCGGCGCGCGTGAAATTGGTTGTCTCGACGACCAGCGTGTCGCCCTCGAAGTGGCCGCGCGGATCGCCCATGTGCTGGCGGATCTTCGGACTGACATGCGGACGGCCGTCGAGCGGAATGACGCGGGTTTCGTGGATGATTTCGTAGGTAATCACCACGTAACCGGGAACCTGCACGAACTCATAGGTGTTCCCGTACATGACCGGGATCATCGAGCCTGGCACACTGCGGGAGATGCACCGATCGAGCAATCCGAGATCTTCCGGGCCAGCGAACGGTCCACCGAGGAAGCTGGAACGCGCCGGGGCCGCGCCCCGCGCCACCGCCTCGGCGGTCAAGGGAGGAATCTTCCCGTCCGGCGGATCGACCACCATCCACGCCTGGCCGCCCTTTCCCTGAGTCAGGTTCTGCACCCACCACCCGTCAGGTCCACGAACGCGTCCGCCGGGCAGCGCGTCGATGACACCCGCGAGCTGCGATCGACGGACGTCAGCCAACTCCTGGCCCTTGATGTCCTCGAGCCGCCGTCCGGCGAAGCGATCGGGGCGTTCGAGGGGGGTCGTGTACTCGTCGCCGTTCGAGAAAACGCCGCGCAGATCCGGATCGCCCCACGGCGTCCGTGGCGTTTTCCATGCCTCCGCCCTGGCGGCTTTCGAGGCGCTCGGCTTGACGGGCGCGGCCGGCGCCTGAGTGTCGGCGGAGACACCGATGGCCGGTCGTCCAGCCGCGAACGAGACGAGCATCATCGCGGCCATCAGTGTGCGAGCAGCAAGAAGGCGCGTTCGCATCCCACAGCCTCCAAAAAAGGTCAAGGTTCGAGACGGCATTCGCTCGAACGCTCAGCGGTTCAGTGTAGTGTCTGCCGTCGCCTGAACGGAGTCAATCCGTCAAGACGACGACAAGTGACGCGCTGGCCGTTGTCCGAGACCTTAGGGCGGCGCCGAGACGAGGCCTCGGTTTGGGGCGTTGAGATCTGCCACGAAGACACGAAGACACGAAGAAATCCTTGAGACCTTCGTGCCTCCGTGCCTTCGTGGCTACTACTCTACAAATGACACGTACGCTCCGCCTAGTCGGCCGTGGCCTCGACTGGTGCATCGACGATGCGGCCGTCGAACAGATGGATGTGGCGCTGGGCGTTCCGGGCGTAGCGCGGGTCGTGGGTGACCATGCAGATTGTGGCGCCGGCATCGTGGAGCTCGTGCAGCAGCTCCATCACCGATTCACCGCTGCGCGAGTCGAGGTTGCCGGTCGGCTCGTCGGCCAGCAGCATGACCGGCTCGCCGGCCACGGCGCGCGCGACCGCGACGCGCTGCTGCTGCCCGCCGGACAGCTGGCTGGGCAGATGCTTGGCGCGGTGGGCCATGCCGACCCGTTCGAGCGCCTCGGACACGCGCGACCGGCGTTCGGCGCTCGGCATGGAGCGGTACGTCAGCGGCAGCTCGACGTTCTCGAACACGGTGAGGTCGCCGATCAGATTGAAGCTTTGGAAGATGAATCCGATCTCGCGGTTCCGGACACGAGCCCGGTCGCGCGCTTTCAGCTCGCTCACGTGTTGGCCGTTCAAGACGTAGGATCCGTTGGTCGGCGTGTCGAGGAGGCCGATGATCGAGAGCAGGGTCGACTTGCCGCAGCCCGAAGGGCCGGCGATCGAGACGTACTCGCCGCGAGCAATCTCAATCTGGACGTTGGACAGCGCATGTGTCTCGACTTCGTCGGTCGCAAACACCTTGGTCACGCTGTCGAGCTTGATAACGGGTGGCATCATGCTGCGATCCTCCGGATTGTCGAGGTCCAACGATCGCGGTCCGCCTGAAGGCGGACGCGACGTACTCACGGTCCGCCTACCGGCGGACACGACGTACTCACTTCCGCCCCCAAGGCAAATACTGCGTACGACGTGCGAACGGGTTGTTCTCGAACCTGTGCCCGGGATTGTGCGTGTCGTTAGACGCACGAGCGCTGTCGATGGTTTAGTCCCGCGTCAGCTCCCATGACCGGCCGGCGGCTCACGGTGTTTCTGTGTGCTTCAGCCTCACTCGTATCTGAGCGCCACCAGCGGGTCGAGTCTCGTCGCCCGCCGCGCCGGCCAGTAGCAGGCCGTGACGGCCACGACGATCAGGAGCACCGCGATCGAAATCAACGTCGCGGGATCGGACGAGCTCGTCTGCACGAGGAGGCTTTTGAGCAGGATGCCGACGCCGAACGCGCCGGGCATGCCGATCGCGAGCCCGATGCCGAGCTGGATCAGCGCGCGCCTGGCAATCAGCCACCAGACCTGCTTGGCTTGCGCGCCCAGCGCCATTCGCACGCCGATCTCCTGGGTCCTCTGGGTCACGGAGTAGGCGGTGATGGCGTAGAGACCCACCGCCGACAGCACGAGGGCGACGAGCGCGAACACCGCGAACATCGTGCCGAACACGCGGAACGGCCATCGCTGTTGAGCCAGGTTCTGGTCCAGCGTCCGGATGTTGAAGAGCGGCAAGTCCGGATCGAGGGCGCGGATCTCCTCGCGAAGAAGGGAAGTCGCCTGCGCCGCGTCCGACTGCGTTCGCACCAGCAATATCTGCCCGGAATTCTGCTGCGTGTTTGCCGCGTTCGGGACGTACACCACCGGATCGGCGTCGGGATCCTGCTGGTTTTGCTGGTTGCGCTGCCGGATCGTCGGCGAGACGCCGACGATCGTGAATGCCGGTAACGCCGGACCGTTGGGATTGGGGACTTCGTCGGTCAGCCGGATGCGCCGGCCGACCGGATCGTCGTTCGCGAAGTACATCTGCACGAAGCGCTGGTTCACGATGACGTTGGCCTGGCCCGCGGCGCCGTCGGTCTCCGCGAACGAACGGCCGCGGACGATAGGCGCCCCGATGGTGTCGAAATACTTCGCACCGACGCTGAGCATCGTGACGATGGGCAGGCGCTCGGGACTGGGCTGGCCGTCGACGGTGAGCTGGATCCCGCGTCCGCCTCCCATCGGCCAGTTGCTGGTGACGGTTGCCGCCTGGATCGCGCCGACCGCCGCCAACCGCTCCTCGACCCGCTTGATGAACACGTTGCGCTCGTCGGCGTTGCGATACTTCCGGATCGGCAGCGCCATCTGCATGGTCAGCAGCCGGGATGTCTCGATGCCCAGATCCATCCGGTACATGGCCATGAAGCTGCGCATCATGAAGCCGGCCCCGGCCAGCAGCACGAGCGTCAGCGCGAGGTTCACGACGATGAGGACGCCGGTCCAGCGCCTGGCCCGGATCCCGATCGACCCCGAGCGGCCCCCTTCCTTCAGCACCTCGCCGACGTTGGTCTTCGAGATGTGCAGCGCCGGCGCCAGGCCGAAGACGACGCCCGTGGCCAGACACACGAATGCGAAGAACGCGAACACGCGGCCGTCCATCTTGTACTCCATGAAGTACGGCTTGCCCACGTCCGCGGTCGCGGCGTCGAACAGGTTGATCCCGATAATGGACAACGCGAATCCCAGGACGCCGCTGAT
>Ga0105248_10007440_pt1 | contig 12015 bp, 10 predicted proteins | sample KBSS34metaG_FD_81524 | JGI IMG/M metagenome (GOLD analysis project Ga0105248, IMG submission 81524) | Switchgrass rhizosphere microbial communities from Kellogg Biological Station, Michigan, USA - KBS S3-4 metaG | ecosystem: Host-associated > Plants > Roots > Rhizosphere > Soil | place... | reverse complement strand
CAGCCGGTCGTAGATTGAAGCCGAAAATCGGGCCAAGTTCGAAGTGTCGAAGGAGGTGGATTCGAAGAGGCTACAGGTTCATACAGCCTCGTTCAACAGAAGAAATTCAATCGCCGACGAGAGCTGGGACTGTCGAGCGCGCCACATTGTAAAAGTCCTCGAGTGCACCCCGATGCCCGTTGCAGCGCGCATAGAGCTGAAGCCCGAGATTTGTTGGAGCGATATCTGCCTCGTGAATCAGGGAGAAGAATTTTGATCGATTCCTTTTCACGAGCAACCCGAGATCTGCAAGATGTTCGAGATCGCGATCGATCTTTACGAGGTCGTGCATTCCCGCAATCTGAATAATTTCTTCCGCACTGTATTTCAGCGGATGAGAAAGGATTGTCCCATGCTCTGATTCAAAAACAACGGCATTTGCACAGGCGGTGGCGAAAATACGGCAATGAGCCGACGTCAGTTGGCTCAGCATATCGACAAACACCATGCTCGACTGGTCGTTTTTCGCGGTCGTACAGGACGTGGCCAGGAGACCTGCCCAGAATTGCTGAATCCTTTCATTCTCGGCCCATGAGCCGTCTTCGAGGATGCGCAGCACGATATTTGGAGGAGCCGTCATCTTTCCGTTGCTGGATTCGAATACGAGCATTTCTTCCGCGTGGAGAGCAATTTCAACCGCGCTGTCGAGCCGATAGTTGCTCAGCCTTCCGCGAAGCAGTTCGCGAACCTCTTTCGACGCACCGGGACACTTACGGCGCAGGAATGAAATAGCTGCAGCCGACCGGAACTCCGTAAGGATATCCTCAGGCTCGATCTGTTCCTCTGCCGTCTTGAGAGGACTCTCCCAAAGGCGCAAATCTGTGCCTTCAGACATAAGGAACTCAACCCCGATGCCGTCTTTCCCGGAGCGCACAGTCTTGGCCTGCACCGCAAAACGATGCTGCGGCGTTCTCGCCAGTGGACCTTTTCTTTGCAAGGTCAATGAAAGCAATTGCCCGGGAGTCCAACGCTTTTGGGTAAGCAAATAAGCACCAGTCGAACTGATGTCGAGAATGCTGTTCTGCTTAGGAAGCGAACCGTCCCATTGGTAGGCAGCGAGTGCTGGAGTGTTGCGGCGTTCTGCTTTTCTGCGATTCAGGAGTGATGGCCTCTTCGGCCGATTATCCAGTAAACCCAATTTCGCCCCCGTGTGCCAACTCGCTGGTTTTCTTGCTTCCGAGCGGTGCATCGATTGCTTCGAGAGCACCAGATTGAGTCCGAAATCACTTCTTAAACTGCGATTGTAGGGACGGAAAACGGCCCGGCATGTGTCTGGCGTCACACCTGTGAAGTAATTAGAAGCCGCTCTTTGGAAACAATTTCGGAAATTGAGCTTCTAAATTTGAGCGAACGCGGGTGACGGATTGACCCATGCAAAAAGACCGGCCGTCAAGTCCACGACCGGTCCTTTTGCTGCAAGATCCAATAGAGGCTACTGGTCAATCGGGAGAGGTGGCGGGGCCGCCGTGCCAAGGCCGTAGAAGCCCTGCGGCGTTCCGCGATAACCATTACAACGCGCATACAGTTCGAGGCCGAGGCTCGTCGGAATGAACTTGGTGTCGGCTATGGGTGAAAAGAAGGTGGACTTGACTCTGTCGCTGATCAGTCGCAGATCGTTCAAGTGCTCGAGATCTCGTTCGATTCGAATGAGATCGTGAGAACCCGTAATCTTTTTCAGATCTGCCGCAGTCCACGAGACAGGCTTTGACGAGATGCGTCCCATGCCCGCAAGAAGCTTGGTGGACTTTGTAGCCGCGGCCGCGAGGATGCGAAGATGAAGGGCCTTAAGCTGGCACAGCAAATCGACGAAGGTCAGGTTCGATTCATCGCCACCCTCTGTAGTGCAAGACGTAGCCAGAAGGCCAGCCCAGAATTGAAGCAACCAGAGATCATCGGACCATGACCCGTCTTCGATGATCCTTTTGACTATTCTTGCGGGGGCACGCATCTTTTCCGAATCGATCGCCGCCTCGATCAGCTTTTCAGCCTGAAGCGCAATCTCAACGGCGCAATCGAGCCGGTAGTTGCTCAACTCCTGATGAAGGAGTTTTTTCATCTCCTGGGCGTTTGAGGGAGAGATCCGGCTCAGGAACGCGATCGCCTGGGCCACTCTGAATTCGCGCAGAATATCTTCCGGCTCGGTCTGTTCCGATGCGCTCTTTAGCGGACTTTGCCAGAGACGCAAGTCGGCGCCCGGCGGCAGGACGAAGGAAACCGCCACGCCGTGATCATCCCACCGAACGGCCCTCGCCTGCACGGCGATAAAGTTTTCTTTCGCTTTTTCGAGAGGACCTGTTCGCTGCAATGTCAGCGTAATCATTTGGCCGGGCTCCCAGCGCTCCTGTGTCAGGAGGTATGCCCCGGTTGAACTGATGTCCCGGACCGGATCCAGATGAAGGGTGGAGCCGCTCCAGTGATAGGCGGCAAGAGACGGCGAATAACGCCGTTCGGCTCTTTGCGGCTGGTGAGAAGTCTGTGTATCCATGTGGCTATGTGATGAGTTCATGAACCCCCCGAGAGAGTCTTTCGTTTCCATTCGCCACTGGGGAAGTGGAACGCCATCGATTCATGTGCCAGCTCCCATTCGAGTCTGGTCACTCTGCACACGACATGATTTTAACCCCACGAGTACAACTTTTGTGGGATCGTGCGAGGTTACTTTAGGCACAATTTCGACAACTTTTTGGTGCGAATAGGCTTGTCAGGGCACAAAGGGGTTGGTTTTGCCCGCCAAGGTTGATCGCTAGACCTTTTCGCGAGGTCGAAAATAGCAGGTTCCTCCCGCCAGTACGGAGATCCAACGGGAAGGGTCCGCGGGCTGTTCGGTGGATCCCAGAAAGAGAATGCCATCCGGGGCGAGCAGACTGTGAACGTCCTCCATCATGCTGCGGCGCGTTTCCTGCGAGAAGTAAAGCATGACATTGCGAAGGAATATGACGTCAAAGCGGTCGCCAATACGGCGAAACGGAAGCTCCGGTGCGCAGATATTGGCCTGACGGAAGTTGCAGAGTTGCTTGATTTCGGTCTTGGCGAACCAATCCTCGCCGACATGATCGAAGAAACGCACCAGACATCGGGCTGGAAGTCCGCGGTTCATCTCAACGCGGTGATAGCGACCCTCTCGAGCACGCTCAACAACCTCGGCGGCAATATCGGTGCCCTCAATCCGGAGGTTCCAGCCGTTAAGTCTCGGGAAGGTTTCGCGGAGCAGCATGGCAATGCTGTAGGCTTCCTGGCCCGTTGAGCACGCGGCACTCCAAAATCGAAGAGTGCGCTGGGCGCGACGTCTTTCGACGAGTTCTGGAAGGATCTCGATACGGAGCAATTCGAAGGGGCGGCCGTCACGGAAAAAGCTGGTTTCGTTTATGGTCATCGCCTCAGCGACAGCGCGCTCGAGGGACGGGTCCCTGCGGTTCTGGAGATGATGCACCAGCTCTTCAAGACGTGACATACCCTCCCGCTGAAGGAGGCGATAGAGCCGCGTCTCGAAGAGATAGTCGTGCGAAGACTCAAGCACGTTTTGAGACTGGTTGAAAACGAGCTGGCGCAGGTACAGGTAGTCGACAGCAGAGGACGCGGACACAGCTAGCCCACCGATTCCCGAAGCCCGCTGGCCTCGTTTTGACCGCACGTCGTGAGCCGACGGATTTCAGAAGCAATCGCGTTGAGCGGGAGCACACGATGCGCAAGCCCGGCGTTTGCAACGGCCCCCGGCATTCCCCAGACGGTGCTCGTGGCTTGATCCTGGGCGATAACAACGCCGTCACGATTGCGGATAGAGCGGCACCCTGAAAGGCCATCCGCGCCCATCCCCGTAAGCACTACGGCAAGCACGCCAGAGCCATAGACTGCGGCTGCGGAGCGAAAAAGGACGTCGACTGCAGGGCGGCAATGGTTCTCGAGGGGGCGTTGGTCAACTCGGAGCCTGGCAGCCACGCCACTGTGCGAGGTGGCCAAGACTTCCATGTGCCAGTTGCCACGCGCGAGGTAAATTGTTCCGGGAAGAACGGCATCGCCATCGTGAGCTTCGTGCACCCGAAGGTGACATCGATGATTGAGACGCTCAGCGAGGAGGCCAGTAAACAGTTCGGGCATGTGCTGCACGATAAGCACAGGCAGAGGAAAGTTCTCGGGAAGTGCGGGTAAGAGGACGTCCAGGGCCGCGGGACCACCGGTGGAGACACCGATGACGACAATGGTCGGAACGAACGACGATACCTTCGTCTGACGGAACGACTCCGAGATGAGAACCTGGCCCCCGGGAGATTCCGGCCGATCCGAGGCCCCGCGTGTGAGTGCACGAATCCGGGGCAGCAGGTCCTCGCCAAGGGCAGCAACGGCAGCTTCACGGCTAGCCTGGCCGCTTGGCTTGGCGACGTAATCAGATGCGCCGGCAGCGAGAGCTTCGATGGTGACTCGGGCGCCGCGCTGTGTAAGTGCACTGCACATGATGACCGGCATTTTGTAACCGCGAGCCCTAAGAAGACCGAGAGTGACAAGTCCATCCATAACTGGCATCTCTACATCGAGCAAGACGAGGTCGGGACTAAGCGTACTGACAGCGCTCAGAGCCGATTCGCCATCGGCTGCGGTCCCGGCAACCTCAACCGCTCGATCGGCGGTGACAACCGCGCGTAGCAAACTGCGCATTACCGCTGAGTCCTCGACGATCAGGATGCGGGTCCGGCGACCTTGCGGCATTGATTAATCCTCCGTCAGACCGAGCATCATGAGTTTGTCGTTGAGAGCTTCTTCGTCAAAGGGCTTCATCAGGTATTCATCGGCGCCGGCTGCGAGTGCGCGAACGATGAATTCGCTTTCCGCCTCGGTAGTGACCATCATGACCTTGAGGTTGGTGAAGCCCTCGGCGCGAAGCCTTGAGAGCATCTCGAGGCCATTCATGACGGGCATGTTCCAGTCCACAAGGGCGAAATCAAACTGCCGGCCCGCGCTAAGTCGGGCTAACCCCGCTTGTCCGTCTCCGGCTTCTTCACATTCAATTCCCTTCTCTTCGAGTAGGCCGCGCAGAAAGCCTCGCACGAAGCGGGAATCGTCAACAATGAGTGCGCGCATGGTTCCTCCGTTAGGCTGCTTGAGCGGCGCAGAGATACAGGGGATCGAGCCGTTCAGGGTCAAGCGTCACGAGCAAGCTGCCCTTCAGTTTGTAGGAGCCGGTAAAAAGAGCTTTCCTGCGCTCATCCAGCGTGGAGGGATTAGGTTCGTGATCGTCGGACGAGAGGGTGAAAACCTCGCCCACGGAATCGACGAGCACGCCAAAACAACCTCCGACACTTTCGAAGACCAGAATGTCCTGCGGGTGATCCAGAGGTGGTAGATCAAGGAGGTAACGGAGACTGATGGTGGTAAGGACTTCGCCGCGATAGTGAATAAGACCTCCGACAAAGTTCGGAGCAAGCGGGACCGGCTGGGGCCGTGCAGAGCCGATGATTTCGAGAATGTGCGCAATCGGGACAGCAAACAGCGTTTTGCCCAGGCGCACAGAGCACATCTCGGTGAACCAGACTGCGGATTTTTTGGAGCAATGCATTGGACCCGGTGAACTACTCATTGAACAGCCTCGGCAAATCTTTTCCCGTCGATGGTGGTGAAATTCATTGAGGGTGGTGGCATTTCCTTCCCGATGTCGACAATCCCGACAACGCGATCCTTGAGAAGCGTCGCTCCTTCGGCGCGTTGGTTGGCTCCAGCTTCGAGCAGGTCCGCGCCCGCGGCCACGTCGAGGACGTGCGATACGGCAATGCCTACGTGACGATCAGCGCGATTACAAACAACGACAATAAGTTGCGCAGAAGAATCGGCCTTCGCGGCGGCGAGCACGTCGCCGCAATCCTCGATCGCAAGCACGTGACCTTCGAAGTTCAGAACGGGACGGCGGCCGATGTATTCAATGCGTGAAGCGGAGAGTTGCTCGATGCGAATAACTTCTGCGAGCGGAATGGCAGCCCGATGACCGGAGATATCGACAAGAAGATATTCCGTCGCTTTTGCGGACTCGGCTGACGCAAGATTTTCCGGCGTGATATCCGTTTCAGAGTCCGCCGTGAGACCGATCTCCGCTCTCTGCGCGATGGATCCCAGATCGAGTATCAACGCAAGATCGCCGCTGCCAAGCACCGTCGCCCCCGAATAGAGGCCAACACCCTTGAGAGCAGCGTTGAGTGGTTTAACAACTATTTCTTCAGGATCGGCCAAGCCATCTACCACCAGGCCAAAGCGACGCCCTTCCGCATCGAGAACCGCGATGAAGCGGTCGCAATCTGATGAGGCCGTTCGTTCCGTGCCGGGAACCAGGAGTCGATCGAGAAAAACGAGCGGCAACAATCTGCCCCGAAGCCGATACAAGGGAGAACGATCGATCCATTCAATCGCGGTCGAGGCCTTGTCGCAGGGCACGTGAATAAGCTCTGACAGCGCGCCTTGCGGCAAGGCGAAGCTCTGGCCAACGCTGCGCACGATGAGTGCGGGAATGATCGCAAGCGTGAGAGGAATCCTGAGGCGAAGGACCGTGCCTTTGCCCACACGTGAATCAAGCTCGACCTTTCCGCCAATTTTTTCAACGTTAGTTCGGACCACATCCATGCCTACCCCGCGTCCGCTGATGTTGGTCACCCTGGATGCGGTGGAGAATCCGGGAACAAAGATGAGTTGCAACAATTCGCGGTCAGGAAGCTGCATTGCACGTTCGGCAGAAATCAGCCCGCGCTCAATGGCTTTGACGCGAATTCTTTCCGCCGATATTCCGGCGCCGTCGTCGCAGATTTCGATGATGACGTGGCTTCCCTCTTGCATGGCCCGCAATTTGAGCGTGCCTTCGGGATCTTTGCCAGAGGCCTCGCGAATATCGGGACTCTCGATGCCGTGATCGAGCGCATTGCGCACCGCGTGGGTGAGGGGGTCTTTGATGGCTTCGAGAAGGCTCTTGTCGAGCTCGGTTTCCTGGCCGTCCATCTCCAGCCGGACTTGGCGATGGAGAGCTTGCGAGAGGTCGCGAACGAGCCGCGGAATTTTGGAAAACACGTTGGAGACGGGCTGCATGCGCGCTTTCATCACAGATTCGCGAAGATCAGCAGTGACCATGTCCAACCGGCGCGAGAGCAGCGTCAAGGCCGGATCAGAAGCGGTCGCTTGAAGAACCTGGTTGCGAGTAAGCACAAGTTCGCCAACCAGATTCATCATGCGATTCAGAAGGGCAATATCGACGCGAATGGTGCTCTCGGCGGCACCACTGGAGGAAGGGCGCGAACGATTGGCGTCGGGCGCGTCTTCAGGAGCGGGTTTCGAAGCTGATGAAGTTGGGGATGGCAAGGCGGTTATTGGGACCGGACCGGGGTTGGTGGAACCGAGCGCCATGGATGGAAGCCGCGCAGCGCACGCACTTGCGGATTGAGCACTGCGAAGTCGAGGGCTTTTCTTTCGCTGGAGCTTTGGGCGCGAGCCGACGGCAGCGACAATCACAGGTTCTGCGACGGGTTCGAAGACTTGTAGCGATTCAAGTTGGCTGATCAGATCTGTGTCGGCGTTCTGCCCCTCGTTGTCATTGGCTTCAATCGTCTTCAGAACGGCGCGAAGTCCGTCGAGCAATTGCAGTAGGCCCGTGATGACGGGTGCGCTGGCGGCCAGCTTGCCATCGCGCAGCAGCCCAAGCAGGTTTTCCCCGGCGTGGGCCAGCTTTTCGAGGCGCTTGAACCCCAGAAATCCGGTAGTTCCCTTGATGGTATGAACGGAGCGAAAGATTTCCGCAAGCAGAGCAGCGTCGTTGGGCCGCTGCTCGAGTTCGGTGAGACAGCGCTCCATGCGATCAAGGCATTCCATGCTCTCAATCAGAAACTCTCTCGTCAGTTCATCCGCCACGTCGGCTTATCCTTCCGGCTGGGATTCGGTTCAGTTCGGAGCACTCTGCTGGTTTTATCGGAGGAATTTGACGGGACTTGAGGCCGGCCACAGAGACAAAACCGAAGTCCCTGGTTGTACCCACGGAGTCTCTCTGGCCGTCGATCTTCCGTTTCCCGCGCCAGCAATGAATGCAGAGTTGGGGCAAATCAATTAGCCTTTAGTTTCATGAATTCTGCGGATGATAATGTTGCCCGGCCCGGAAATTCTTTTGAGATCGGACTTGAGGCGCTGATAGAGCGAGCCCGTGAGGTCGCTACTCATTCCTATTCGCCGTATTCGCGCTTCAAGGTTGGCGCGGCCCTGCGTCTGACAAATGGCGAAATCGTAACCGGAACTAATGTGGAAAACGTGAGTTATGGGTTGACGATTTGCGCGGAGCGGGCTGCGCTGGTGAGGGCTGTGGCTCAGTTTGGACCGGAGATTCGCATTGAAGCGGTTGCGATTGCCAACTTGAACGGCGCCGCGAGCCCTCCGTGTGGCGCATGCAGGCAGATGCTGGCGGAGTTCATCTTGCCGGAAGCACCGGTAGTATTTCCCGCGACCGATGGTGCCAGGGTGATGCCTTTCTCTCAGGTACTGCCGCTGGCGTTTGAGATGAAACTAAAGTGAGGCTCGGGTTGTGAAGAACAAGAAAGACTGTCTGCCCAGTGAATCTGAAGCGTGTCCCCTTCACATGGTTGACCTCATTTTGAAGAAGCGCGATGGCGGAGCACTCGATGCCCGCGAAATCGGGTTCATCGTCGCGGGTGCGGCGCGCGAGTCGATTCCACTGGAACAGCTTTCAGCGTGGCTGATGGCGTCCTGGCTGAATGGACTCACGCTGGAAGAGACGCGTGCTCTGGCAGTAGCCATGCGCGATTCGGGCGAAAAGTTTGACACATCGCGGCTTGGCAAGGTTGCCGTGGATAAGCATTCGACCGGTGGCGTTGGCGACAAAACCAGTTTTCTCGTGGCTCCGATGGTTGCTGCCTGCGGACTCGCTGTGCCGATGATCAGCGGGCGCGCCTTGGGACATACCGGCGGAACACTAGACAAGCTGGAAGCCATCCCTGGATTTCGTACGGCGTTGTCTCTCGAGGAATTTGAGAAGGTTCTCGAGAAGTGCGGCACATCGATTATCAGCCAGACGCCGACGGTAGTGCCGGCGGATCGTGTGCTCTATGAATTGCGAGATCGAACGGGTACTGTTGAGAATCCGGGTCTGATTGGCGCATCGATTCTAAGCAAGAAACTCGCAGCGGGATTGCAAGCACTGGTGCTCGATGTGAAGACGGGATCAGGATCATTTCTGCGAAAGCGTACAGATGCCGAATACCTCGGCGCACTCATGGTGGCAACAGCCGAGGCTGCCGGAACTCGTACGGTCGCTTTGCTGACCGATATGGGACAGCCTCTCGGACACACCGCGGGAAACTGGATTGAGATAGCAGAGTGCGTGGAGCTGATGCGCGGCGAATGGCCCAGGGATAGCGAGGACCTGCGCGAGCTTTCGCTGCGCCTGGCCGGATGGATGATCCACCTCGGCGGAAAAACGGAAACAGCAGAGCAGGGATATTGGGCTGCGGCAGGTTCTCTGGCCGACGGATCTGCTCTTCGCGTCTTTATGGAGATGGTGACGTTGCAGGGCGGTGATGCACGCATTTTCGACGACTTGAAGGGGTTTCATCAGCCGGGAGTTACGCGGGTACTCGAGGCGTGGAAAAGTGGCTATGTAGTCACGATGGACACAATGGAGTTGGGATGGGCGGTGCAGCGGCTGGGCGCGGGGCGAGAATGCGTTGGCGAGGCCGTCGATCCGCATGCGGGCATTGAATTTCACGCGAAGCGCGGGACGCATGTGGAGAAGGGCCAGCCCTTCGCAACGTTGTATGCGACAAGGGAGGATTTGCTGGCCGAGCCTATCCCCCGAATCCAGAAGGCTGTCACTTTTTCTGAGGAGCCGCTTGAAGAAACAATACCGCTGGTGAGCCACATCTTCGCGCGCGAAAGTGCGGAGGTCTATCTGCGCGATGCGCTAAGGTAGTGACAAACAGCTTTTCGCTTCTTAATGCATCATTCGTAACCTGCCGCAGCAGATATACATGCTTCAAACATTGCGCGGCAATACTAAGAGTTACATTGCAAGGAGATTGGCTTGGGGCGATTTACAGGGGTGCTGGGGATATTGGCAGTGCTGTTGGCGGCCTGGCTCGGGTCGACAGATCGCATGCGCATTCGGTGGCGGACAGTTGCTTGGGGCTTGAGCCTTCAAATTATCTTTGCGTTTCTTGTGCTGCGGTTTGATTTTGGGCAGCGTGCAATGGCTTGGGCCGGCGATGTTGTCAATCACATGCTTGGCGCAACGGCGGCGGGCACCAAGGTTTTGTTTGGTGCACTGGGTACGCCGAATACGTCCCTCGGGTCCATTTTTGCCTTCCAGGTATTGCCCACAATCATTTTTATTTCTGCATTCTTTGCCGTGCTTTATCACATAGGCGTGATGCAGATCATTATTCGCGCCCTGGCGTGGGTGATGCTCAAGACGATGCGCATCTCGGGAGCGGAGAGCATGAATGTGGCCGCTTCCATCTTTATGGGACAGACAGAAGCTCCGCTGACGATTCGGCCGTTTCTTTCGCGCGCAACTCGCAGTGAGCTGATGACAATTATGACAAGTGGCATGGCTCATGTATCGGGCGGCATCATGGCCATGTACATCGCGCAGGGCATCGAAGCACGACATTTGCTTTCCGCGGTCATCATGACTTCGCCCGGCACGATTCTGATTTCGAAGATGCTGGTGCCTGAGACCGAAGTTCCGGCAACCGAGGGCAGGGTTGTCATTCCCAAGGACGAAGAGCACAAGGAAGAAAACCTCATCGGCGCAATCGCCCGTGGGACCATCGACGGTGGCAAGCTCGCATTGAACGTGGCGATCATGTTGATAAGCTTTCTGGCGCTCGTGGCTTTGCTCGATAGCTTGCTTGGATGGGTGCACGTGCACAACGGCCTGCACTGGATCCCAGGGAGTCTCGGCGAGATCCTTGGATTTGTATTTGCGCCTGTGGCCTGGCTGATCGGGGTGCCCTGGCATGATTGCGGGGCGATTGGCAATCTGCTGGGAACTCGCATGGCCTTGAACGAGGTGATCGCATACATTGCTCTGGGCGTACAGAAAGCGACGTTAGCGCCGCGATCGTTCACCATTGCGACATTCGCCCTCTGCGGCTTCGCAAATCTTGGCTCCATCGGGATGCAGATTGGCGGCATTGGCGCGCTGGTGCCGGAGCGGCGGAACGACTTAGCGCAGTTGGGCGTAAGGGCGATGCTCGCGGGAACCATGGCAAATCTGATCTCAGCTTCGATCGCCGGGATGTTCCTCGGCTAAATCAAACCAACAACCGCACGGCATTCAGGCAACGTTCTCCGATGACTTTCGCTTCCAAAGCAGCAAGCCTTGGGCCATGAATGCCGTCCTGCTTGGGATTCGCCGATAACGCTGTGCGCTGAGATACCCACTTAGGTCCGAATATATAGCGACGGGAATTATGGCAGCCGAAGGCATAGATTATGGCCAACGTTTCCCTATCACCCGTCGTGCGCCCCGCCAGGAATCTGTGGCACAATGCCCCTCTGTGGATGCATTGCGTCGTCGTTGCAACTGCCGCGCTGCTGGCCACGGGATTCGTGTTTGTGAGCGCGAACTGGCCGTATCGGTATCGCAAGATCAAGCCAATGCTCGAGGACGTCCTTGCCAGCCAAGTCAAGATTTCGCGGTATCACCGCACATACTTCCCTCACCCAGGCTTCGTGGCAACCGGGATTACGATGCGCCGCAAGTCGGCGCCAGATTTGCCGCCACTTGGGTCTTTGGAGACGATGGCTGTGCAAGGCAGTTGGCTCGACCTGGTGATGCTCCGCGACCGCGTGCAACTGGTTGACGTCACCGGGCTGCACATCGTGGTGCCGCCTATCGGAAGCCGCGAGAATCACGAAGACTTTCCGCCAGGCAGCAGTGCGGACTTCGAAGGGCCAACAACAAAGATCGATCGAATGGTGATCCACAGAAGCCTCTTGGATATT
>Ga0105248_10007439_pt1 | contig 12015 bp, 6 predicted proteins | sample KBSS34metaG_FD_81524 | JGI IMG/M metagenome (GOLD analysis project Ga0105248, IMG submission 81524) | Switchgrass rhizosphere microbial communities from Kellogg Biological Station, Michigan, USA - KBS S3-4 metaG | ecosystem: Host-associated > Plants > Roots > Rhizosphere > Soil | place... | reverse complement strand
CTCACGGGTCAGGTCCGCAACATCGCCGACGTGACCACCGCGGTGGCGAAAGGCGACTTGTCGAAGAAGATCACGGTGGACGTGAAAGGCGAAATCCTTGCGCTCAAGAACACCATCAACACCATGGTGGACCAGCTGAACGCCTTCGCGTCCGAGGTGACTCGCGTGGCGCGCGAAGTCGGCACAGAGGGCAAGCTCGGCGGACAGGCGCAGGTGCCGGGCGTCGGCGGTACGTGGAAGGACCTCACCGACAATGTGAACGTGATGGCCACCAACCTCACGAACCAGGTGCGCGGCATCGCCGAGGTGGTCACCGCGGTGGCGCAGGGTAACCTCAAGCGGAAGCTGACCGTGGACGCGAAGGGCGAAATCGCCGCGCTTGCCGACACGATCAACTTCATGATCGACACGCTGTCGACCTTCGGCGACCAGGTGACCAACATGGCCCGCGAGGTCGGCATCGAGGGTAAGCTCGGCGGCCAGGCGCGAGTGCCGGGCGCCGCCGGATTGTGGCGCGATCTCACCGACAACGTGAACCAGTTGGCGGCGAACCTCACCAACCAGGTTCGCTCGATCGCCGAAGTGGCGACCGCCGTGACCAAAGGCGACCTCACCCGCTCGATCGCCGTCGAGGCGTCGGGCGAAATGGCCGCGCTCAAGGACACGATCAACGAAATGATCAGCAACCTGAAGGAGCAGACGCTCAAGAATGCGGAGCAGGATTGGCTCAAGACCAATCTCGCGCGCTTCAGCCGCATGCTTCAGGGCGAGCGCGACCTCGCGACCGTGTCCAACCTGATCATGTCGGAGCTCGCGCCGCTGGTGAACGCGCAATATGGCGTGTTCTACGTGACCAAGCGCGAGGAAGAGGAGACCAAGCTCGAGCTTGTCGCCAGCTACGGTGCAGAGAGCCCCGACGAGCTGAAGCAGGAATTCCGCCTGCGCGAAGGATTGATCGGGCAGGCGGCCGCCGACCGCAGGCCAATCCTGCTCAAGGATGTCCCGCCGGAGTTCATTCGGATCGGCTCAGGCCTCGGTCACTTGACGCCGGCCAACGTCAACATCCTGCCGGCTTTGTTCGAGGACGAAGTGAAGGCGGTGATCGAGCTCGCTTCGTTCAACGAGTTCAACGAGACCCACCAGAGCTTTCTCGACCAGCTCATGGAATCGGTCGGCATCGTGCTCAATACGATTGCCGCGACGATGCGTACGGAGGGTCTGCTCAAGCAGTCCCAGCTCCTGACGACCGAGCTCCAGGCACGGCAGACGGAGCTGACCCGCAAGCAGCAGGAGCTGCACGCGACCAACGAGGAGCTTCAGGAGAAAGCGCAGCTGCTCGAGAACGAGAAGAAGCAGGTCGAAGCAAAGAACCTCGAAATCGAGATGGCGCGCCGCGCGCTCGAGGAAAAAGCCGAGCAGCTCGCCCTCACCTCGAAGTACAAGTCCGAGTTCCTCGCGAACATGTCGCACGAGCTGCGCACGCCGCTCAACTCGCTGCTCATCCTCTCGAAGCTGCTTTCGGACAACGCACAGGGCAACCTAAACGACAAGCAGGTCGAATTCGCCCGGACGATCAACTCCGCGGGCTCGGACCTCTTGAACCTCATCAACGACATCCTCGATTTGTCGAAGATCGAATCCGGTACGGTGTCGATCGAGGTCGGCGAGATGCCGGTGCACAACCTCAAGCAGCACATGGAGCGGACCTTCCGCCAGCTCGCGTCGGACAAGAACCTCGACTTCAACGTCAAGTTCGACGGCAAGCTGCCGGAGACCATCCGGACCGACGAGAAACGGCTGCAGCAGATCGTGCTCAACCTTTTGTCGAACGCATTCAAGTTCACCTCGAAGGGCGGCGTCACGCTCGGCGTCAGCTGCGCCGAAAGCGGCTGGAGCCCGACACACCCCGTGCTGCGCAATGCGGACCGGGCGATCGAGATTGCGGTCACCGACACCGGCATCGGCATCCCCGAGGACAAGCAGAAGCTCATCTTCGAGGCGTTCCAACAGGCGGACGGCACGACCAGCCGCAAATATGGCGGCACGGGCCTTGGTCTTTCGATCAGTCGCGAAATCGCGCGCCTTCTCGGCGGCGAGCTTCAGGTGCGCTCTAGGCCGGGCGAGGGTTCGACCTTTACGCTCTACATCCCGCTCGAGGCCGAAGCGAGCGCGAGCGCGCCCGGCGATACCATCGGAGCGCCCGCCCGTTACGACAATAGCGGTGCGGTCATTCCATCGGCGCTTCCGACAAGCTTCGAGGTCAATGATGACCGTGACGACCTGGGCAAGGAGCCGTTCGTGCTGATCGTCGAGGACGATCCGACGTTCGCAACGATCCTGCTCGATGCCGCTCACGAAGCCGGACTCAAGGGCGTCGTTTCGACCGCCGGAGCTGGCACGCTCAACATGGCGCGCAAGCTTCAGCCGACGGCGATCACGCTCGACCTCGGACTTGCCGATATCGACGGCTTTGTGCTGCTGGACCTTCTCAAGCACGATCCGCAGACAAGCCACTTGCCGATCCACGTCATTTCCGGCGTGGACCGCAGTCAGTCGGTGATCGGGATGGGCGCGTTCGGAGTTACGGAGAAGCCGGCCAAACGCGAGGATCTCGTGCGCGTGTTCAAGGACCTGGCGGAGAATGGGCATTCGCCAAAGCCGCGCCGCAAGAAGGCATCAGCCACACCTGCACGTCCGATTGCAGAACTCGCCGGTTCGAAGGTGCTGATCGTGGATGACGACATCCGCAACATCTTCTCGCTGACGAGCGTTCTCGAAAGTCACGACGTGGAAGTTCTCCACGCGGAGCGCGGGAAGGACGGAATCCTGATCCTCGAACAGACGCCCGGCGTCGATGTCGCGCTGATCGACATCATGATGCCGGAGATGGACGGCTATGAGACGATGCAGCAGATCCGTAAACGCCCTGAGCTTGCCGAACTGCCGCTGATCGCAGTCACGGCGAAAGCGATGAAGGGGGACCGCCAGAAGTGTCTTGATGCGGGCGCGTCCGACTATATCGCCAAGCCGGTGGACATCGAGTTGCTGCTCGCTCTGCTGCGGGTCTGGGTCGCACGTTCGCGTGAAGCGGCCGCTTTGGAGGCGTCGCCGATCATCATCGAGGCGGCAGAATAAGAGTGGGTGTTCGAGTAGGAGATTTGCCGGTGCCCCCGCGGGCCGAGCCCGAAGCTCAGGAAGAGCCTCAGGGCGAGCGCCCGCGCGTCCTCCTCGTCGACGACGATGAGCGCAACCTGCTCGCCGTTCAGAGCATTCTCGAAGACGTTGGGGAAATTGTCGCTGCAAGATCGGGCGAGGAGGCGTTGCGGCACCTGCTAAAGGGCGAGTTCGCCGTAATCCTGCTCGACGTCTACATGCCGGGCATGGACGGATATGAGACCGCTCGTCTCATTCGCGAGCGCGAGCAGACGAAGGGCATTCCGATCGTCTTTCTGTCCGCGGTGAACAAGGAAGCCGAGCATCTACTGCGCGGCTATTCGATGGGCGCGGTCGACTATGTCTTCAAGCCGGTCGACTCGGTCGTTCTGCGGTCGAAGGTTGCGGTGTTCGTCGACCTGTTCGCCAAGACCAAGGAGATCGAGCGCAAGGCGCGCCAGGAACAGGCGTTGCTCGACGCCACACTGCGCGCCAACGCCGAGCGACTTCGTGCGGAGCAGGAACTTCGCCTCGCGGAGCAGCGCCAGGCTGCGATCATCCAGTCGCTTCCGATGGTGCTCTATCTTGAACCTTACGACGCGACCGAGCGACTGCCGAACTACGTCAGCGGCGACTTCAAGGCGATCACGGGGTTCAGTTTCGATGAAGTTTCGAGCCAGCCGAGCATCTGGTTCGATCGGCTGCATCCGGAGGATCGCGACCGCACGATCGCGGCGCTGGAAGCGCGACGGAAGACTGGACGCTCCTCCATCGAGTATCGGTGGCAATGCGCTGACGGTGGCTACAAGCACTTGCTCGACCAGGCGGTGTTGTTGAAGGATGCCGAGGGGCATCCGGTGGAGTTCGCGGGCACTCTGACCGACATCAGCGAGCAACGGTCGCTCGAAAGCCAGCTCATCCAGGCGCAGAAGATGGACGCGATCGGAAAGCTGACCGGAGGCATCGCCCACGATTTCAACAATCTGCTTGCGGCAGTCATCGGGGGCCTCGGCTTGCTCGACAAGAGAGCCGAGCTGACCGAGGACCAGCGCAAGATCCTGACGATGACCAAGCGCGCTGCGGAACAAGGGAGTGAGCTTGTTCGTCGGCTGCTCGCCTTCGCACGCCGCCAGAAGCTCGAGCCCAAGCCGATCGATCTCGCCTCCCTGCAGGATGCGGTGTGGGACCTGCTGACGCACACGCTTGGCGGGCTTGTGGGAGTCGAGTGGCGGGCCGACGAAGGGGTCTGGAACGCCTTCGCGGACCAGGCGCAGCTGGAGCTTGCGTTGGTCAACCTGATCATCAATGCGCGCGACGCAATGCCGGCGGGCGGCACGATGTCCTTGGTAGCAGAAAACCGCCGGCTCGATGCGGGCAATTGGGCCGAGCTTCCGCCCGGCGACTATGTCCAGCTGTCGGTTACCGACACCGGCACAGGTATCGCGCCTGAGGTGCTCGAACGGGTAACCGAGCCCTTCTTCACGACCAAGGAGCTTGGCAAGGGCAGCGGCCTGGGGCTGAGCATGGTCTATGGCTTCGCAAAGCAGTCGAACGGCGCCTTCCGCCTGCGCAGCGAAATTGGTCAGGGGACAACGGCGGAGCTGTGGCTGCCCCGCGCGCCGGAGGGGCGGCAGGCCGAGGCCTCTCCGCCGAAGAGGGAGCGCCGCTCGAGGCGCACGCGTAAGCTTCGCATCCTTCTCGTCGACGATCATGCCGAGGTTCGCAGCACGACGGCTGCGGTGCTTGGGGACATTGGGCACGAAGTCGTCGAGGCCGCCGATGGCGCGCAAGCGTTGAAGCTGATTAAGGACGGCGACTGCAATTTCGACGTGATCATCAGCGACTATGCGATGCCGCACCTGTCCGGCACCGAGTTCCTGCGGGGTGCGCGGGAGATTTGTCCTGGGGTGCCCGCTTTGATCATCACGGGCTACGCCGAGGCGGACACGATCAGCGACCGGCCGGAGAACGTCGAAATCCTGCTCAAGCCGTTCACAGCCAATACGCTCGATTCGATGCTCGGCCGCATTTGCAGCGTCCAGGCTGCCGCAGCGGCCGAGTGACTAGCCGGCTGGGAGGGTCAGCCTCGCGAGCAAGCCGCCGAGGTCCTCGCTCTCCTCGAGTGTGACCGTCCCGCCATAGATTTCCGCGACGTCGCGGACGATCGCGAGGCCGAGCCCCGTTCCCGGCTTGTCGGTATCGAGCCGGGCGCCCCGCTGGAAAAGCGGGTCGCGTTCCTTCTCGGGGATTCCAGGGCCGTCGTCCTCAACCTCGATGTCCACCATCGCGCCCTTGGGCTCTACCGTGACGAACACGCGGCCGCCTCCGTATTTTGCCGCGTTCTCGACGAGGTTGCCGAGCATTTCATCGAGGTCCTGACGCTCGACGCGAACCTGGGCGTTGTGGTCGCCGGCAATGTCCACGGTTACATTCTCGTAAAGACGATCGACAGCGCGTTGGACCGCTTCGAGGCTCTCCCACACGCGCGCCCGGGCGTGCGCCGATGCGCGGCGGCCGATGGCCCGGGCGCGTGCGAGGTGATGGTCGACTTGCCTACGCATCACCAGCGCTTCGCGGCAAACGGTGTCGGCCAAGTCTGGCGCTCTGGCGGTCGCCGCGTTCGTAATCACCGTCAGTGGCGTCTTGAGCGCGTGGGCGAGATTGCCGGCATGCCGCCGCGCTTCCTCCGCCTGTGCCTCGTTATGCGCGAGGAGCTGATTGATCTCCTCGGTCATCGGCCGGATCTCGGCAGGAAAGTCTTGGCTGATTCGCGTCTTGTCGCCCGAGCGGATGGAGGCGACCTCCTGCCGCACCCGTCGAAGCGGCCACAAACCGTAGAAGGTCTGCAAAGTGCCGAGGACAAGCAGGCCCACGCCTAGCGCCAGGAAGCTCCAGAACAAGGTGGAGCGGAGATGGTGGATCTGGTCGTCAATCGTCTCGCGGGACTGAGCGACCTGGAACCGCCAGCGGACATTCGACCCGGGAAGAATGATGTCGCGCTCGGCGATGCGAAGCGGTTCTGGATTTCCAGGCGTCGAGAATTCGTTGCTGTCGTAAAGGTGAGGCTTGAGATCGGAATGGCCTCGGGACACACGAAGCCGGCGGTCCCAAAGCGAACGCGAAGGAAAGGTGTCCTCGCCCGCTCCGCTGACTTGGAAGTACAACCCTGAATAGGGCTCGACGAAGCGTTGATCGCCCGCTGGACGGTTGAGATGCACCTCTCCATCAGGCCCGATCTCCGACGCGGCGATCAACGACTTGTTGAGCAGCATTACGAGCTGGTTGTCGAAATTGTCGACGATCGAACGAGTCAACACGCGATCGAGTGCGAACCCGCCAATCAGGAGCAGCGCTGCAATCCAGACGGTGGCAACGACGATCATGCGCCGGGTGAGCGAACCGGTACGGCGGCGCTCCCTCAGCGTCTTTCGCCTGGCACGCTCATCCGCCGCCGCGGCGGGAGCCGCGGGGCTTTCGACGTTCAAGCCCGCGGTTCCTCCAGGCTATAGCCGAGACCACGGATCGTGGTGATCACGTCCGGTCCCAGTTTCTTGCGGATGCGGGTGACGAACACTTCGATCGTGTTGGAATCCCGATCGAAATCCTGGTCGTAAATATGCTCTATCAGCTCGGTGCGGCTGACGACCTTGCCCTTGTGGTGCATCAGGTAGGAGAGGAGTTTGTACTCCTGCGCGGTGAGCTTCACCGGCTCTCCGTCCTTGGTGACCTTGCCCGAGCGCGTATCGAGCCGGATATCGCCGGCGTTCAACTCGCTGCTTGCGTTGCCGGATGAGCGGCGGATCAGTGCGCGCAGCCTCGCGATCAGCTCTTCCGTCTGGAACGGCTTTGCGAGATAGTCATCGGCGCCGGCGTCGAGACCGGCCACCTTGTCCGACCAGCTATCGCGCGCAGTCAGCACGAGCACCGGCATCTTGCGTCCTTCCTTGCGCCAGCGGTCGAGCACGGTCAGCCCGTCGACTTCTGGCAGCCCCAAGTCGAGTATCACGGCGTCATAGCTTTCGGTCGAACCGAGATAATGGCCGTCTTCGCCGTCGGTGGCGAGATCGACCGCATAGCCCGCGCCCTCGAGCGTCGAGCGCAGCTGGCGGCCGAGGTTGGGTTCGTCTTCGACGATCAAGACACGCATTCAAGCTCCCCGGACCTGTTCATCTTCGCCGTCAACCCGCGTTGCGGCCAAGAGTTGCTTTAGCGAAACAAACTGGGGGGTAGTGGCCAAATGTCAATTGGCGCCGGCGATCAATGGTCGTTCCGATCCTTCGAGCGCCGGATGATCCGGCCCTGGCCGTCGACGTCGACCCAGATCACGCGCCCGTCCTGGATGAACTTGAAGCGGTAAGAGTCGCCGTTGAGTTCAGGGCCGAGATAGTCCGCACCGCCCATGGAGGGGAGTACCCGGCGCTCGAGCATCGGCAAGGGCATTGCGCGGCCTTGCCGCACGCCCTGGAACGCGCGATTCGCATCGCGCGGCGGATCGGCAAGCGCGGCAGCGCTGCAGATGCCTGCGGCGAGCGCGGCGTTTAGAAGGGCACGTATAAAGGTCATTAACGCGACTCTCGTTTCCCGCCTTTCTACCAACCGGCATTGAATAGCCTATGAATGGTAATGACCAGCCCCGTTCAGGGTCACAATAAGTGGCTGAATTGTCACACTTCCCCCATTGGTGGAGGATTGATTAGGGGCCGGCGATGGCAGCGCCGATCCTTTCATACGAAGACCTGGGGCTTATCCAGGGCGAAGGCTGGCTGTTCCGCGATCTCGACCTGTACATCGGTGAACGTGACCGGCTGGCATTGATCGGCCGCAACGGCGCGGGCAAGACCACGCTGCTGAAATGCCTTGCGGGGATCATCGACCCGGACCAGGGCAAAAGGACGATCGTCCCGGGCACGCACGTCGTGCTGCTGGAGCAGGATCCCGCGATGCAGGGCTTCGACACTCTCCGCGATTGGGTGCTGCACGGCGGTGACGCGCCCGAAGCGCACGAAGCGGCCGCCATCGCCGACCAGCTTGGGATCGATCTCGATCGACCGACCGCCACGGCGAGCGGCGGCGAGCGGCGGCGTGCGGCTATCACTCGCGCGCTGGCGCAGAATCCGGACGTGTTGCTGCTTGACGAGCCGACGAACCATCTCGACCTCAGCGCGATCGAATGGCTCGAGGATTGGCTCAACCGCTTCAAGGGGGCGTTCGTCGTGATCAGCCACGACCGGACCTTTCTCACGCGCCTGACGCGGAGCACCTTGTGGCTCGATCGCGGGCAGCTAAGGCGCGCCGAAATCGGCTTCGGCGGCTTCGAGGCATGGACCGAACGCGTGTACGAGGAAGAGGCGCGGGCAGCGGAGAAGCTGGACGCCAAGCTCAAGCTCGAGCTGCACTGGCTTCAGCGCGGAGTGACCGCGCGAAGGCGGCGTAACCAGGGGAGGCTCGCGAAGCTCCATGAGATGCGGGCGCAGCGCGCGGCGATGCTCGGCTCCGCTGGCACCGCGAAACTGGCCCTCGCCAAGGACGACGTGCGCTCCAAGACGGTGATCGATGCCGAGCAAGTTTCGAAAAGCTATGGCGAGCGACCGATCATCCGCGACTTCACCCTGCGCGTGCAGCGTGGCGACCGGATCGGCATCGTCGGCCCGAACGGAGCTGGCAAGACGACTTTGCTCAAGCTGCTGACGGGCGAGCTTGAACCGGACAGCGGCACGGTGACGCGGGCGAAAACGCTAAGCGGGATCGTGATCGACCAGCAGCGCAAGCTGATGGAGCCGACCCGTCGCGTGAAGGACGTGCTCGCCAATGGCGGCGACTGGATCGACGTGCGCGGGTCGAAGAAGCACATAAAGGGTTACTTGAAGGAGTTCCTTTTCGATCCGGCGATCGCTGACGCGCCGATCGGGTCGCTGTCGGGAGGCGAGCGGTCGCGGCTGCTGCTTGCGCGGGAGTTTGCACGGCACGCGAACCTATTGGTCCTCGACGAGCCGACCAACGATCTCGACCTCGAGACGCTCGACCTGCTGCAGGAGGTGATTGCGGATTACGACGGCACGGTCCTGATCGTCAGCCACGATCGCGACTTCCTAGATCGCACGGTGACGATCACGCTCGGCCTCGACGGGTCGGGCAAGGTCGATGTAGTCGCCGGCGGATACGAAGATTGGGTGCGCAAGCGGTACCAGGAGCATCGCGCCCCGGCGAAGGCCGGAACCCAGGCAAAGACAACTGCCGCCTCTGGACCCCGTCCATCGACGGGGAACAGCAAACTCTCGTACAAAGACCAACGAGACTATGATCGCCTGCCGTCGGAGATTGAACGGCTGGAGGCGTCAGTCGCGGCTGACGAAGCCGCGCTGTCCGATGCCGATCTCTATACTCGTGATCCAAACCGCTTCGCCGAGCTGACCGAACGCATCGCCCGGCACCGCGCGGACATCGAAGCCGCGGAGCTCCGCTGGCTAGAGGTTGCGGAGATGGCAGAGGCGCTGGCTACGCCTGCAACTGGTACTGCTTGAGCAAGTCGTAGAGGGTCGGCCGGCTGATCCCGAGCAATTTGGCGGCGCCGGAGATGTTGTTGTCAGTGCGACTCAGCGCCTGTCGGATGGCTTTGCGGTCCGCGACCTCGCGCGCGACACGCAAGTTGATCGGCTGCTGCTCTTCTTCGCCTGTGCCGCCGAGGTCGAGGTCTGCGGCAGTGATGCTCTTCCCGTCGGCCATGATCACCGCGCGCTTCAGACGGTTTTCCAGCTCGCGGACATTGCCGGGCCAAGGGTACGAGTCGATCGCCGCCACCGCATCGGGGGATATCGACTGGACGGTCGGATTGAGCTCGCGGCTGAAGCGATTGACGAAGTGGCGCGCCAACAGAACTGCGTCTCCCGAACGGTCGGCAAGCGACGGGATCTTCACGACGATCTCGGCGAGTCGGTAATATAGGTCCTCCCGGAACCGCCCGTCTGCGATCATCGCCTCGAGGTCCTGATGCGTCGCGCAAACGATGCGCGTGTTCACCGCGATCGGCTGACGGCCGCCGATCCGTTCGATCACGCGCTCCTGCAGGAAGCGCAATAGCTTCACCTGGAGTGCCAGCGGAATGTCGCCGACCTCGTCGAGGAACAGAGTACCCCCCTGCGCCAGTTCGATCTTGCCGACGTTGGACTTCACGGCGCCAGTGAACGCGCCGCGCTCGTAGCCGAACAGCTCGGCTTCGAGCAGATTCTCGGGGATCGCTGCGCAGTTGATCGCGATGAACTCGCCCTTGCGGCCGCTCTTCTCGTGCACCGCGCGGGCGAGCAGTTCCTTGCCGGTGCCGCTCGCGCCGAGCAGCATGACCGAAACGTCCGCGGTAGCGACGCGCTCGATGGTCTTGGCGACCTTCAGCATCTCCGGCGCTCCGGTCACAATGGAGCCGAGGACGGTGCCCGCCGCTCCGCTATCGAGGCGCCGGTTTTCTTCCTCGATGGCGTGGAGGTGGAACGCACGGCCGACGATCAGCCCGAGCTCGTCGATGTCGACAGGCTTTTTGTAGAAATCGTAGGCCCCCATGGTGATTGCCTTGAGCGCGCTCTCACGGGCGCCGTGCCCGGTCGCGACAATGACCTTGGTGTCGGGCTTGAGCTTGAGAATCTCCTCGAGCGTCGCGAAGCCTTCCTCCGTTCCGTCGGGATCCGGCGGCAGGCCGAGGTCGAGCGTCACGACGGCAGGCTCGTGGGTGCGCAGCGCCGCTATGGCGCTCTGCCTGTTGCCGGCGCAGACGACTTGGTAGCCCTCGTAGGCCCATTTGAGCTGGCGTTGCAGGCCCTCGTCATCTTCGACGATCAGCAGGACGGGAAGTTCGGTTTCGGTGCTCATGCGCGTTTCCGGACGGGTTCGCTCGCCGGCTCGCCGACGGGGAGGGTGATGGTGAAGGTGGTGCCCTTGCCAGGGCTACTGTCGACGTCCAGCCGCCCGCCCATGGCCGCGATCAGCGATCGGGCCTCGAAGGCGCCGATGCCGAATCCGCCGGGCTTGCTCGAGCTGAACGGCTGGAACAGGCGGTTGCGGACGAAGTCGGAATCCATTCCCACGCCCTTGTCTGCGATGCTGATCCTCACCGAGCCCTCGCTGGAAGCGACGCGCACAATGACCGGTACCGACGACGAGCAGGCTTCGACCGCATTCTGGATCAGGTGGCTGACCGCTTGCTCGAGCGCCGGACCGTCGACCTCGGCCCACATGCCCGCATCACCCTGAAGCTGCACTTCATGATCGCCGCGCTTTGCAGCGATTGCGTTCGCCAGCAGCGGACGCAGCGGCTGCGCTTCGACGCGCTGCACCCGCGCTCCGGCTCGCGGCGACAAGCGGGCGAGGAGGTCGTTCATCTTGCCCACCGAGCCCTTCAGGGTCGCGACCATGTCCGCGCGAAATTCGGGATTGTCGGCATGGCGCTCCGCGTTGCGCGAAAGCAGGGACAATTGGCTGACGAGGTTCTTCACGTCGTGGAGGATGAAGGCGAAGCGGCGGTTGAATTCCTCGAACCTCTGCGCGTTGGACAAGGCCTCCTGCCCATGCGCTTCGGCAAGCGAGCTCGCGGCCTGGCGTCCGGCCGTGCGAAGCAGGTCGAAATCTTCCCAATCGAGGGGCCGGCGATATTCGGGCTCCGCGAGGACCACGATTCCGACCAGGCGCTCATGGTGGATGAGCGGAATCATCGCCCAGGCCTGCTTCTCGCGGAGAAAGCCCTCGGGGACGGGCACGGACTTGTCTTCCGATTTCGCCCAGCCTTCGCGAAGCGCCTGCAGCTCGAGAATTCGTCCGCTGCTTTCGACCGCGCTCCAGAATCCTCCAGTCTCGCTCAGCTGGTCGGCCGGCGGGTTT
>Ga0105248_10007433_pt1 | contig 12020 bp, 9 predicted proteins | sample KBSS34metaG_FD_81524 | JGI IMG/M metagenome (GOLD analysis project Ga0105248, IMG submission 81524) | Switchgrass rhizosphere microbial communities from Kellogg Biological Station, Michigan, USA - KBS S3-4 metaG | ecosystem: Host-associated > Plants > Roots > Rhizosphere > Soil | place... | reverse complement strand
GTCGCGGAAGCGTTGGAATCGCAGCGTCCGGTTGCAGCGGAGGAAATGTCTTCGGTGTTACCGCTGGCCGTGGCCGGTTCGGAGAGGGCGTTTCGACTGCGGACCACGCCGATGCGTGACAACGATCATCATCTGCTCGGCGCTGTTACCCTCCTGGAAGACATCACTCACTTACGCGAGATCGATCGCCTCAAGTCTGAATTCATCGCCACCGCGTCGCACGAGTTGCGCACTCCGCTGACGAGCGTGCAGATGGGTGTGTATCTGCTGCTCGAACGTGCGGTAGGAGAATTGACTGAGAAACAAGTCGAAGTGCTGAGCGCTTGTCGTGATGACTGTGCCCGGCTGGACCAGTTGATGCGCGACTTGCTCGACGTCTCTCGTATCGAGGCGGGTGAAAGCAAGCCGAGTTTTGAAGCAGTCAGGACGGGAGATCTACTCGACGCGGCCACAAGGGAATTGCAACCGCAAGTGGAAGCGAAAGGACTCGATTTCAAAGTTGAGGCGCCGATCGAGCTGCCGGTGGTGAGAGTCGATCGTTCGCAGGTTGAGCGTGTGCTCGCAAATCTCGTCATCAACGCGATCCGTTACACGAAACAAGGCGAGATAAAGATCAGCGCGCAGCCACGTGGAAATTCCGTGGCGGTTTCTGTTTCCGACACGGGCAGCGGCATTCCGGCGGAGTATCTGCCGCACATCTTCGACAAGTTTGTGCAAGTGCCGGGCGCGGCGACTGGAGGCGCTGGGTTGGGCCTGGCGATCTCACGATTGATCGTCGAGGCGCACGGCGGGCAGATCAGTGTGCAATCGGAGCCGAGCCGTGGCTCGACGTTTACGTTTACGTTGCCGGTAGCTGCATAGATGTCTTCTCTGCGTGATCTCTGCGCTCTCTGCGCCTCTGCGGTGAACTTAATGCACAAACTCATTCACCGCAGAGGCGCAGAGAGCGCTGAGATTACGCAGAGAGGGAAGTGATTATGAGCAAACGGATTTTGATCATCGACGATGAAGAACACATCCGCCGCATGATGCGGTTGACGCTCGAGGCTGCGGGTTATGAGGTCGGCGAGGCGAGCGACGGTGAGGAGGGCTTGCGTCTCTACGCTGATGGCTCAACGTGGAATGCCGTTGTTCTCGATCAGAGAATGCCCGGCATCGATGGGCTCGAAACCCTCCGCCGCCTCAAAAAACAAACGCCCAACGCGCATGTGGTGATGGCGACTGCCTACGCCTCGATCGAGCTTGCCGTTGACGCGATGAAGCTCGGCGCGACGGACTTTGTGCGCAAACCGATGACGCCGAACGTTTTGCGTAACGCTGTCGCCGCAGCGTTAACGAAATCGAGTGTCGAGGTTCATTCGTCAAAGCCCGAGCCACTGATTCAAACAATCACGATGAATGGATTCACGATTCTCGACGATGAAGAGTCACTGGTGCTCGATGCGGTGCAACGGCGCTTTATCGTCGTCAGCCCTGAAGGCGAGAAGCACGACGTCGTGGTCCAGATCGAGCAAGAACCGATCGAGTACGTCGAGCGCATGACTGGCCGGCGCTTGCCACCCGAGAGTTCGTTCTGGACCGCAGAAGCGCGCCGGCTCCTGAGTGATTTTCTATGGAACGAACGCAGTGTGCCGTCAACGCGACGACTGGTTTTAAGCAATCTCGATCCCGACAAACTTCCCAATGCTGCTCGTTGGCAAACAGAGGAGATAACAACTAAATAACATGGCGACTGCGATTAAGCGGTTACTTGTCGGCCGGGCACTGCGAACTGAACAGGCGGCGCACGAGCGTCTCACGAAGAAGACCGCGCTGGCCGTTTTCTCATCGGACGCGCTTTCCTCCACAGCTTACGCGACTGAAGAAATCCTGCTCGTGCTTGCGGTCGCTGCGGCTGCGACCAGCGGTGGATCGTTCAGCTACGTGGTTCCGGTTTCGGTCGGGATCGCGGTATTGCTGGCGATCGTCGCGATCAGTTATCGACAGACGATTCATGCGTATCCGTCAGGTGGCGGCGCGTACATCGTTGCGAAAGAAAATCTCGGCCAAACGCCTGGCCTGATTGCCGGTGCGGCGCTGCTCGTCGACTACGTTTTGACAGTATCAGTGTCGATTGCCGCGGGTGTTGCTGCTATCACATCGGCGGTGCAGGGCACACGTTACGCCTGGCTCGACGATCACAAGGTTATTCTCTGCCTCGTCTTCATCGCATTCATCGCGACCGCGAATCTGCGTGGCGTGCGCGAATCCGGCGCGCTTTTCGCCACACCGACGTACGTCTTCGTCGTCAGCTTCCTCTTCATGATCGTCTTCGGATTGTTTCACTACTTCATTTACGGCGGCGCCGCGGCGATTCCAACGCAGGAAGAATTGAAGACTGCCGAAGGTTATCATTTGCAACCGCTGACATTGTTTCTGCTGCTCGGCGCGTTTTCAAACGGCTGCGCTGCGTTGACTGGTATCGAAGCGATCTCGAATGGCGTGCAGGCGTTCAAGAAACCCGAAGCGCGGAATGCGGCGACGACGTTGATCTGGATGGCCATACTCCTGACCGCGATGTTTCTCGGAACGAGCGTGATGGCTTACCTCTACCACGTGCATCCGAAGCAAAGTGAGACGGTGATCTCGCAATTTGCGCGCATCATGTTCACTGGAGCATTCGGATGGTTTTACTACGTGGTCCAGGCGGCGACGGCTGCGATCCTCGTGCTCGCCGCGAACACGGCGTTCGCAGACTTCCCACGTCTCTCGAGCTTGCTGGCGCGCGATCGTTTTCTGCCGCGGCAGTTTGCGAATCGTGGCGATCGCTTGGTGTTCTCGAATGGAATCGTGATTCTCGCGATCTTTTCTGGCGTGCTGGTGATTGCTTTCCGCGGCGACACGTCGCGCCTGATCCCGCTCTACGCCGTCGGCGTGTTTCTGTCGTTCACCTTGTCGCAGTCAGGGATGGTCGTACACTGGTTGCGCGAGCGAACAAAGCTGCGGTCGAAGAACGAAACGCCTTCCGAAGTGTCGCCAACGAGCAATGGCCCACTGCCTGACGTTGCTTTACAGGACGACGAGATACACCGGTCGTACTTCGTCACTGATGAAGTAACAGCTCCGGCGAACTGGAAGAAGTCGCTGGCCATCAACGCGGTGGGCGCGCTCGCGACGTTCGTGGTGCTGTGCGTTTTCATCGCGACGAAGTTTATTCATGGCGCGTGGATCGTCGTGGTTGTGATTCCGCTGCTCGTATTGCTCTTCAGAGCGATTCACAACCACTACGTGATGGTCGCAAAGCAGCTCTCGACTGAAGGACTGGAGCAGATACGACCGATCAAACACACCGTCGTCGTTCCCATCTCCGGCATTCATCGCGGTGTTGTGAACGCCTTGCAGTACGCGCGCTCGATCGCGTCTGACCGAGTGCAGGCCGTGTATGTTGACTTCGAAGAGGAAGCGACGGCGAGTTTGAAAGACAAGTGGGACCGCTGGGGCGCTGGTGTGCAACTCGTCGTGCTACCTTCGCCTTATCGCGAGCTCACGCGCCCGCTGTTGCGACACATTCATCGTCTAAAGAGAGAAAACTCCGACGACATCATCACTATAGTTGTGCCCGAATTCATCCCCGCGCGCTGGTGGCAACACTTCCTTCACAATCAAAGCTCGCTGCTGCTCAAAGGCTCTCTGCTCTTCAAGAAGGGCGTGATCGTCACGAGCATCCCGTATCACCTCGAACGTTAATTCAGCCACAAAGAGGCACAAAAGTGATTTTCACTCTTTTGCTGCTTTTGTGACTTTTGCGCCTTTTTGTGGCAACTCTTCTTTATGTTTGTTTGTGCTTTCCAGTGGCAATGAGATGATGTAGTTGCTATGAACGATCTGCTGGCGGCGCGATCGCAGATGGCGATGTCGCTCGCTTTTCACATCATCTTTGCGGCGATCGGGATTGCGATGCCGCTCCTGATGATCGTTGCTGAGTGGAAGTGGCTGCGCAGCAAAGACGAGATCTATCTCACGCTCGCGAAACGTTGGGCCAAGGGCACCGCGATTCTCTTCGCTGTCGGCGCGGTGTCAGGGACCGTGCTTTCGTTTGAGCTCGGGTTGTTGTGGCCCGGGTTTATGGGTTACGCGGGCGCGATCATCGGAATGCCATTCTCGCTCGAGGGTTTTGCGTTCTTCACTGAAGCAATCTTTCTCGGTATTTATTTATATGGCTGGACGCGTGTTCCGCCACGCGCGCACCTTTTCGCGGGCGCGATGGTGGCGCTGAGCGGCGCGCTCTCCGGCATCTTCGTCGTTATCGCGAATGCATGGATGAACGCGCCCACTGGCTTTCGACTCGTCGACGGCAAGCCCGTCGACATCGATCCGATCGCCGCCATGATGAACACGGCGGCGTTTCCGCAAACGCTTCACATGATACTCGCCGCTTATGCCGCCACCGGGTTCGCCGTCGCCGGTATTCACGCCTTCATGCTGATGCGCGACCGCACGAATCGTTTTCACAAAACGGCGCTGAACATCGCGCTCGTTGTTGGTGGTGTGAGTGCGATTCTGCAACCATTGAGTGGAGACTTGATCGCGAAGACAGTCGCCAGAACTCAGCCGGTAAAACTCGCTGCGTTCGAAGGACAGTTTCAAACTGAGCAGGCCGCACCGCTTCGCATCGGGGGCATTCCCGACGAAGCCGCCGGTGTGACGCGTTACGCGATCGAAGTGCCGTACGCGCTCAGCATACTCGCGTACGACGATCCGCATGCGGTTGTGAAAGGCCTCAACGAATTTCCCGCAGACGTGCGACCACCGGTTACGATTGTTCACATCTCGTTTCAAATCATGGTCGCGTGTGGTGTGGCGATGATGCTCCTCGCGCTCTGGGCGGCATGGCGATATCTACGCTGCAGACGCAATCAGAAATGGTTGGATTCGAAATGGTTTCTGCGTCTGCTTGTTGTCGCCGCGCCGCTCGGTTTCGTCGCGATTGAGACTGGTTGGACCGTGACTGAAGTCGGACGGCAGCCGTGGATTATTTATGGAGTGATGCGTACGAGCGAAGCCGTCACGCCGATGCCCGGACTCATCGTGCCTTTCATCACATTTACGGTGCTCTACATCTTTCTTGCGGTGATCCCGGTCTGGTTGTTGTTGCGACAGGTGACGGCGAGTCCACACACGCCGGATCCGATCGCGAAGGAGGCGCGCGTTGCCGCTTGAGACGATTATCGCGGGCGTGATGATCGCTGCGCTCGTCTTGTACGCGCTTTTGGGCGGTGCGGATTACGGTGGCGGCGTCTGGGACCTGTTTGCTTTTGGACCACGCGCACGCGCACAACGCAGATTGATTGCGGAAGCGATCAGTCCGGTGTGGGAAGCGAATCACGTATGGCTGATTCTCGTGATCGTCATTCTCTTCACGGCGTTTCCACCGGCGTTCGCAGCGATTGCTACAGCGCTTCACATCCCGATCACGCTGTTGCTAATCGGAATCGTTCTGCGTGGCACTGCGTTTACATTTCGCACGTACGATGTTCAGCGCGACGACGTGCAGCGACGTTGGAGTTTGGTGTTTTCGATCGCGAGCATCATCACGCCGATTCTTCTGGGGACCATTCTCGGCGCGATTGCTTCGGGCACGATTCGAATTGAAAACGGTTCGGTGACGAGTGGGTTCTTTAACTCGTGGTTAGCGCCGTTTCCTTTCGCCGTTGGGTTTTTTGCGCTCGCGTTGTTCGCGTTCCTGGCGGCAGTTTATTTGACTTTGGAGACAAGCGAGCGTGAGTTGCAGGAAGACTTCCGGCGGCGTGCGCTTGCTTCCGGTGTGGCCGTCGGTTTACTTGCGCTCACTGTTTTTATGCTTGCGCGCGAAGGTGCGCCGACTGTGCGCGCCGGCATCAGTCGAAGCTGGTGGGCGTTGGGTCTGCATGTTTGCACCGGACTGTTCGCGACGAGTGCGTTTTATTTTCTGTGGACGAGGCGATACAGGCTGGCGCGAGTTTGTGCCGCAGCGCAGGTGACGTTGATCTTGCTTGGCTGGGCATTCGCGCAATACCCGCACATTGTCGAACCAAACATCACGATCGCCTCAGCCGCCGCGCCGCAGGTGACGCTGCAATTCCTGCTCGCCGCGCTCATTGCCGGCGTGATTTTGTTGTTCCCATCGTATTACTATCTGTTCCGAATTTTTAAGAGCCGAGCCGCGGATTCACGCGGATAAACGCAGATCCGCGTTCATTCGCGAAAATCCGCGGCTAAAGATCCAGGGTAACGTCCAATGCCTGATACCATCTCGCACTATCCCGAAGACCAACTTGTGCGTTACCGGGCGATCTCGATTGGCCTCGCGGCGTTAGCGTTTTGTATCGGCGCCGCCGCGTTGCTCGGCTGGGTTCTTGATAACGAGTTCCTCAAAAAAATCCATCCCGCGCTCGTCAACATGAAGGCAAATACTGCGGTGTGCCTCATGCTCGTCGCCGCATCCTGCTTTCTGATCAACGACCGCTCACCGTCTCGAGGCAAACGCGTCGTTCGCCAACTCTTTGCCGCGACCGTCGCCGTCGTCGGCCTGGTAACATTGAGCGAACATATCTTCGGTTGGAACACCGGCCTCGATCAGTTGTTATTTCACGAAACACCTCAAGAAGCCGGCCTCTCATTTCCCGGCCGCATGGGTGTGGCCGCCTCGCTCGACTTCTTCTTTCTCGGCATCGCGCTTCTATTTCTTGACGCCCGCACACGTCGATGGTTTCGCGTTTCGAACATCGCCGTGATCCTCGTAGTAACCGCTACGTTGCTCGTCTTTCTTTACTACTTCTACGGCATCGAGCGCGTTGAACCGATCGCACAGTACTTTACGATTGCGCTTCACACTGTGGTCGCCTTCGTGAGTTTGTGCGCATCGATTCTGCTGGCGCGTCCGGAACGTGGCATGATCGCCATGCTATTGGGAAACAGTCCCGGCGCGATGGTCGCTCGGCGGATGCTGCCGGCTTTTCTGGTCGTGGTCCTGCTGGGCTGGATCAGGACACTCACACGCAATGCCCTATGGTTCAGTCCTAACTTCACCACTGCGGCATTCGTCGTGGCGGTGCTGCTGCTGCTCGCCGTCCTGATTTGGCTGACTGCCCTCTCGCTCAATCGCACAGACAGAGAAAGACGCGTCGCAGAGCTGGCGTTGCGTGAAAGTGAGGCGCGTTTGACGGCACTATTGGAACAACTCCCCGTCGGCATTGGCCTCACGGATCGTGAAGGACGTTTTCTGATCCGTAATTCACTCTTGAACAACTTCGTTGGCGATCGACTCTCGTCTCTCGATCCAGTGTTCGCAGCGCGCTGGCGTGCGTGGGACGAAGAAGGCCGTTCACTCGAGCCGTCTGAATGGCCGAGCGCTCGCGCATTGCGAGGCGAGTCAGTGAGTCCCGGCGTCGAGATGCTCTACACCGGCGCGGATGGCAAACAGATCTGGACGCGCGTGCTCAGCGTTCCATTTCGCGATCAGGCGGATGACTTGAGCGGCGTCATCGTCGTCGTGCAGGACATCGATATACAACGACAAGCTGAGAACCGCCTCGACGTGCTCGTGCGCGTTAGCGAGCTGATACGCACGATTCACGATCCATACGAGTTGGCTTACGCCGTCGCAGAAACTGTCGGCAGTCACCTCAACGTGCGTCGTTGTTTGTTCAATGAGACTGACATCGAGCGCGATATCGAGATTATTCATCGCGATTACACTGACGGCGCTGCATCGGTGGCAGGCGAGCATCGCATCTCTGAGTACAGCAGCATTACCACGCAGGAGATGCACCTTGGCAAGACTGTGGTCAACTATGACTCGAAAATCGATCCACGCACCACACCGGACTACGATCACGTTTACGAGCCGAATGGTGAGCGCGCTTACGTGGCGGTGCCGTTGATGCGTGAAGGACGTTGGGTGGCTTCGCTGTGGTCGAGTGACGACCAGCCGCGTCAATGGACCAAGGAAGAAGTAGCACTACTGCAAACTGTCGCTGAGCGCACGTGGACCGCGATCGAGAAGCTACGTGCTGAGGCGGAGCGCGAGCGTCTGCTGACAAACGTGCAGGAAGCGCGCGACGCGGCGGAGAAGGCGAATCAGCTCAAGGATGAATTTCTGGCCACGCTTTCGCACGAGCTGCGCAATCCGCTCAACGTGATTCTCGGCTACTCGGAGCTGTTGTTACGGATGCGCGAGATCGAAGAGTCGCCGCGTTTGGTCCAGATGGGAGAAGCGCTCAGACGTAACGCACAATCGCAGTCGCAGTTGATCAACGATCTGCTCGATCTCTCGCGATTGCAGCGCGGCAAGATCTCTCTGAATCAGGAGACCGTGTCGTTACCGGCGATCATCGACAACGCCGTCGAGACTGTTCGTGCAGACGCAGCAGCGAAGGGAATCGATATTCGCGTGAACGTCGGCGATCAGCTTTTGCTGGTCGAAGGCGACCGTTTGCGATTGCAGCAGATCGCCTGGAACTTATTGAATAACGCGGTGAAGTTTACGCCTGCGGGCGGCAGCATCGAGATCGCGTTGAGCAATGAGAACGAGAGGGCGGTGTTTGTCGTGAAGGATACGGGGCAGGGAATTGATCCCGCTTTCCTGCCGCATGTTTTTGAGATGTTTCGCCAGGCTGACGGCAGTAATCGACGGCGTCATGGTGGTCTCGGTATCGGTCTCGCGCTCGTGCATCAACTCGTACAGCTTCACGGTGGAACGATCGGCGCCGCGTCTGGTGGTCCAAACAAGGGAGCGCGCTTCACGGTGCGTCTGCCGTTGCTGCCTGAGACGGCGAGACTCGGGACGCCGGCTTCGTCGGGCGCGATTGAGCTGAACGTGTTCGCGCGAACGAATTTTCTGATCGTCGACGATTCTGAAGATACGATCGCGATGCTCGAGGAGCTGTTGAAAGTCACTGGCGCAAATGTGATGTGTGCCACGAATGGCGCCGACGCGCTGCGCATCGCGGCCGAGAACGAGTTTGACGTGATCCTGTCAGACATCTCGATGCCGGAGATGGATGGCTTTGAGTTTTTGCAGCGCCTGCGGAAGATCGATGGACGCCAAAACGTCCCCGTCGTCGCCATCACCGGCTTCGGCCGCAGCGACGACATCGCCCGCGCCCGCGCCGCCGGCTTCTATTCACACTTGACGAAACCCTTAAACCTAAAGGTTCTCACCGATGTGCTGCGGCAAATCGCAAAAGAGAAGGCTGAAATAACCGGCACGCCTGCCGATGTTGATTACGACATCAGCGCCGGACCAATCTTCTAATCCTGAACGAAGTTCATACAATTGGATGCATATAAGACGGTTTTAGCCGCGGATTTGCGCGGATTAACGCGGATCGGGCAGGCATCTTCTTTGCTGTTACAACCTGGCATGAAGAAAAGGTACATCGTTATTGCGCTGTGTGTGTTGGTGCTGATTTTGATAGCTGGTGTCGCGGTTGCGCAGAAGACACAGAACGCCGCACTGGCTGAGCCGGTTGTAGTTTCGCCCACGGATAAAGCTGCGATTGATACGTTCGATAAACAGGTGAAGGGTTATATCGAGCTACGCAACAAAGTAAGAGAGAGCGCGCCGAAGCTTTCGAAGGACAGCACGCCGGAACAGATTCATGCTTACAGAACTACGCTCGAGAACTCAATCAGAAGTGCGCGTCTCAATGCGAAGCGTGGCGAATTCTTCCAGCCTGCGACAGCAGACTTCATCCGCCGCACACTCAAGCTTGAATTCCAGGGCAAGGATCGACAGGAGCTGCGCGAAAAGATCTTCGAGACTGAAACACAAGGCGTGGTCCTGCGCGTGAATTACCCGTACGCGCAAACGGCTGAGTTTTCGGAAATGCCTGCAACGCTCTTAACCAAGCTGCCGCAGTTGCCGAAAGATCTGAGATACCGCTTTGTCGGGAGAAACATGCTGCTCGTCGATCGAGAGAGCGACGTAATCATCGATTTCATGCCTGATGCACTGCCATAAATCTAAGGAGCGAACCTATGCGAAGGACTCATACTCATCATTTCATCTTTGCATTATTAATCAGTGCGATTCTTTTCACCCCGGCGCCTGCACAAAAACTGAACGGCCACTCGACTACGCCGCTCAACCTCACATTGCCGATGAAAGACGGCTCGGTGCGTTTTGCGGTGATGGGCGACACCGGCTCGGGAACAGCGCAACAGCGCGACGTCGGCGACATGATGATCAAGTATCACGCGCTGTTTCCGTTCGAGTTTGTGTTGATGATGGGCGACAACATGTACGGGGGCGAGGCTCCGCAGGATTTCGAGAAGAAGTTTGCCGAGCCTTACCGCGCCTTGCTCAACGACAAAGTGAAGTTCTACGCGACGCTCGGAAATCACGACCAGGCGTTGCAGGTCAACTATGAGAACTTCAACATGAATGGCAAAGAGTATTACCGGTTCAAGAAAGGAAACATCGCCTTCTACTCGCTCAACAGCAACTACATGGACAAGAAGCAGGTGCAGTGGCTCGAAGACGAGTTGGCGCGCGAGACTGCGGAGTGGAAAGTGATGTTCTTCCATCATCCGCCTTACTCATCGGCGAAGAAGCATGGCTCTGATGGACAACTGCGCGAAGTGGTCGAGCCGATCTTTCTCAAGTACGGTGTTGATGTGGTGTTGACCGGGCACGATCACGTCTACGAGCGAATGAAGCCGCAGAAGGGGATTTACTATTTCGTGTCTGGAGCAGGCGGGAAGCTTCGCACGGGTGATATCGACAGGGAGTCTGGGATAACGGAGAAGTCGTACGATCGCGATCTGCACTTCATGTTGTTTGAAGTAGCTGGCGATCAGATGTACTTCCAGGCTATCTCACGAACAGGCGAGACAATCGACTCAGGCGTGATTGCACGTAAATGAGATTAGATAACTAGCCACAAAAGGGACAAAAACACAAAAAGGAAAAGCAAAGCCCGGAACCAACTTGGGATGAACAAGTCAGGACGAAAAACTTGCTTTTCCTTTTTTGTGTTTTTGTGGCTAATCTGCTTGAAGGGCTCGATGGACCAGTAACGTGTCGACGTGTTGGATGAACTGGCTCGCCTTGCCGTCCTGCATTTTCCAAACGTGCGCGAAGTTTGCCTGGAAGCTCTTGCCGGTCGCCTTGTACTTTCCGCTGTACTTGCCTAACACGACAACGGTGTCGCCGCCGTCGATGAATTCGTCGGCCACGGCGGCGAATCCTTCCCACTCCGAGCCGAGGCGCATGAACACGCCTTCGAGCACGGCCTTTGGACCATGATAAGTGCCGCCATAAGGAAAGCCTTCGGCTTCGGTCCAGGCGACGTCAGGGCGTAAAGCTCCGAGGACTGTGAAAATATCTCCAGTGGCGAACGCCTCGTAAACTGCTTTGACTGCTTTGAGATTAGACAAGTGTTTTCCTCTCCTTGAAAATTTGGCGGCCCATCTTACACTATGGCGCACGTGAATATCGATCAGATGAGAGTGAGCGACTGGGAACAGGTCCGCGCGATCTATCTCGAAGGCGTTCGCAGTGGGCACAGCACGTTTGAGACGGAAGCGCCGTCGTGGGAGAAGTGGGACGAAGGGCATCTACAGATCGCGCGCGTTGTGATGCGTGATGGGGAGACAGTTCTCGGTTGGGCGGCGTTGAGTCCGGTATCGAAGCGACACGTGTATCGTGGTGTTGCGGAAGTGACTGTGTACGTGAGTGAAAACGCGCAAGGGCAGGGAATCGGCCGCGCGTTGCTTGAAGCCTTGATTGATGAGTCGGAGAAGAGTGGTATCTGGACACTTCAGGCGTCGATCTTTCCCGAGAACACAGCGAGCGTACGATTGCATTTGCGATGTGGATTTCGTGAAGTCGGCCGGCGCGAGCGAATCGCGATGTTGAATGGCGTCTGGCGCGACACGTTACTCTTCGAGCGCCGCGCGGCGGGTAGATAGTTGTAGACAGGATGTACAAGATTTTTCAGGATGTACAAGATAAATCCTGTTAAATCCTGAAAATCTTGTAAATCCTGTCTATGATT
>Ga0105248_10007431_pt1 | contig 12022 bp, 9 predicted proteins | sample KBSS34metaG_FD_81524 | JGI IMG/M metagenome (GOLD analysis project Ga0105248, IMG submission 81524) | Switchgrass rhizosphere microbial communities from Kellogg Biological Station, Michigan, USA - KBS S3-4 metaG | ecosystem: Host-associated > Plants > Roots > Rhizosphere > Soil | place... | reverse complement strand
TGCCCGGCGGCGACGGTTACGCTCGACGGCAGCGTGAGGTTCGCGTTATTGCTCGCAAGCGAAACCAGGAATCCACCTGCGGGCGCCGTACCGTTCAGGGAAACCGTGCAGGAGCTGGTCCCTGGAGTGTTGATCGTCAAACTGCCGCAGTTCAGGGTACTGAGAGAGACGGACACGGGCAGGGTAATGGTGCCGGTGCCTCCGCTCGAGGGAATGGAAGTGCCCCCCGCCGTTGACGCCACCACGCTGGTAAGTTGAATGGAAATCGGATTACTCGAGGGTTGCGCGGAAATTTGGAAGGTGGCTACTGCGACTTGGCCATCGGCGATCACGGTGTTGTTGAATCCGACGATCAGACAGTTGTTTCCGGAGCAGGAGAGAGACTTCCCGGCGGCCGTGGTCGACGTGCCCGCCACCACCGAGACACCGGTGATGTCGGAAGAAAAGCTGAAGGTCCACTGGAGCCCTGAGGTTTGCGCTCCGCCGCCGGAGGTGAGGTTGATGGGGAGAACCACGGTACCCCCAGCCGTGCCCGTCGCAGATCCGAGGGACAAAGTTACGTTTTGAGCAAAGGCGATGCTTTGTAAGCCCAGTAGAACCAAAGTACTAAGGAGAATTTTCCGTGCCACACTTGTCTATCGATCGGGGAGGAATAAGCGGGCAGTGGGACTTTTACCTAGGGGGTAATGGGAATCCCGTTAGGGGGGTCATAAGGGCCCGCAACGGTGGGTGGAAAACGTTACTGCGATGGCGTGGTCGCGCAGGAGTCTGGAACCAGAACCGGAACCAGAGGAGAATCGAGATTGCAATCGTTCCCGTTCTGACTCTTGTGAGTCGCCGGTCCTTTCTCGCCCTGGGCGCCGAATGGCGGCCGGTGACGTGCGAAACTTTGCTGCCGAGGAGCTGGATGCTACGCTTCGGAGACTGAGGCCATCGCTGCGGCACTCGCCTGAAGCCTCAGCTTCAGATGGCCGATTAAGATATAAGTATGTGGTCTAGCCCGAACCGAAGGGTACGTCTTCGCACGCCCCGATGATCAAGCTCTTTCGCGTTTCAATCCCCAACAGTACGGTGGAACTGCTGGTATCGGAAGCCATCGTAGTCTTAAGCTGCTACTTACTTGCTGCGTACGCGACGGAGGACGTGGCCCTAGATATTTTCCTGATGGAGGAAGGCGGTTGGTGGCGCGTCGCCCTGGTGACACTGTTCATATTAGGAGGCCTGTACTTTCGCGATCTCTACGAAGAGTATCGCATCGCTTCCCGCGCGGAACTGCTGCAGCAGTTTTGTCTAGTTTTGGGCTTGGCATTTCTATTACAGGCGCTACTGGATTACGCCCGCTGGGATCTGGCTCTCCCACGCCGCATCATGCTGTACGGGAGCATGTTGCTGCTGTTTGCCGGACCGCTGTGGCGGATCTTATTCACTGGCGTCGTACGAAGTGCGAGGAGCACGCAAAAAATTCTGTTTCTGGGAGCCTCAACAGCCGTGCGGCAAATTATGCAGACCCTGCGGGAACGTCCGGAGCTCGGGATGATGCCAATCGGAGTCATGTACGTGGACGGGGCGCCGGGGCCGCCCGAGGACGTACCGTGGCTGGGTGTGCCTGACCAGTTAAGCATCGCGGCCGCCGAAAATCATCCGGATCGCATCGTTGTCGGTATGATGGAGCGCCGCGGCGCCCTTCCGGTTCAGCAATTGGTGGAGTTGCGCTTTGCGGGAGTCCAGATCGAGGATGCAGCCGCAACTTACGAAACCATATTTCACCGTGTCTCGGTCCGAGAACTACGGCCATCGCAACTGATCTTCTCGGCAGATTTGGGTCCCCGGCCCGCCATGGTCGCGATGCAGAGGGTGTATTCCTGGATTCTCGGTCTGGTCGGCGTGGTAGTGGCATTACCGATTATTGGGCTGGTCGCGCTGCTGGTGCGGTTTTCCTCTGAAGGGCCAGTGCTGTACCGGCAAACGCGATTGGGCAAGCATGGGATTCCCTTTACCATATACAAATTTCGCTCCATGAGGGCGAGCGCAGAAGCCGATAGCGGTGCAGTGTGGGCTAGCAAAGACGACCCTCGCGTAACGCCTGTGGGCCGTTGGCTGCGGAAGCTACGGCTGGATGAATTGCCGCAATTGTTCAACGTTCTGCGGGGAGATATGAGCATGGTTGGCCCGCGGCCGGAGCGGCCGGAGTTCGTTAACGTACTGGAACAGCAGGTACCGTATTACCGCCAGCGGTTGTCCGTCAAGCCGGGAGTCACAGGGTGGGCGCAGATCAACCATAAGTATGGCGACACGATGGAAGATGTCATCGTCAAACTGGAATACGATTTGTATTACATCAAGAACCTTGCCCCTTCGCTCGATGCCTATATCATTTTCCACACGGTGAAGACAGTGTTACTCGGCCGCGGCGCGCAATAAGCGCAGTGGCAGCCTTGCACGCACGGATCGGCCGGTTGCGGTTGTGGGCGATCTGAGCTTCGACGTATAACGATCTCGCGGCGAACTACCGATCATGATGCTATGCAACCGTGGTGTGGCATTTTGCGTAAACTGCTGAGAGCAAGTCTTGGCGGTGGTTGTTTTTCATCGTGATCCGCCGCCTCATACGATTCTTAGCGATAACGGCCGGCATTGGCATTGGCGGCGTGAGCACCTGCGTGGCCCAATCCGGCTCGTTGTCGCTCTCCTTGAATTCAAACGCAGCAGCCGGAACGATCTCGCTGAACGTGGTCGTGGCGGCCGCTCCTGGAGCCGAGCCGGTTGCGCTGCAGTGGACGCTGGATTATCCGGATGCCGATGTGGTGGGGTCCACGGCCGTTGCCGGACCTGCTGCAACTGCTGCCAGTAAGACACTCACGTGCGTAGGCAAACGCTGCATGCTGTGGGGCATCAATGGGCTACCCATCGAGAACGGCGTGGTGGCGGTAATGACACTGCAACTGGCCAACAGCGCGTCGAATGAGGTGGTGTTTGAGCTAACGGATACATTAGCTGCTTCGCCAACGGCCGATGCAATTTTGAGGAGTCCCGTGAACGGATCGCTTCCGGTGAATCCACAGCCTTTTGTATTCCCGCCCACTATCGCCGCCGGCCTTGGATTTACGGGATCGGTGGCCCAAGTGGCATCGGCGGGCGGGTGGGAGACCAAAATTAATCTCATCAATACGGGCGGAGCGACAGCGAACGCGCGAACACAGTTTTTCGCCGACAACGGAAATGCGTTCAATACAGCGCTAAGTCTCCCGCAAAGTTCAACCCCCAATGTATGGGTTGGGGCGTCTTTGGTCGATCAAACGCTGGCGCCGGGAGCGACCTTTGTCATCGACAGTACAGGACCCGATTCGCAGGCCACCCAGATCGGCTCCGCGCAGTTGTCTACTTTTGGAAGTGTGGGCGCGTTAGTCCGGCTCCACTATGTGCCGACGGATCAAGAGGCAGCCTTACTTCTTGAAACGCGCGATGCGAGTTCTTACATGCTGGCGTTCGATAACACCAACGGCATCGCTACCGGCGTGGCCATCGCTAACCTGGCCAGCGTCGCCGAGAGTGTTCCAGTTGTGATTCGCGATAATAACGGAGCATCGGTCGGAACAACCAGCATTTCGTTGCCAGCCAACGGGCATTCAGCGTTCATACTCACCGACCAATTCGCTACGACCATCGGTCAGAGCGGCACGATTGAGTTCGACACGCCCGTGGGCGGGCGAATCAGCGTACTCGGGATAAGATTCCCTCCGAGCGGAAGCTTCACAGCGATCCCCGTGATCGCGAGTTCCGATCCGTATGGCGGATCGATGGCGCACATAGCCGTGGGAAGCGGCTGGACTTCAACCGTCGAGTTGATAAATTCCGGCGAAACGCCCGCGCAAGCGCACTTGAGATTCTTTAGCGATGAGGGGAGTCCATTGCCGGTTGCAGTGACTGTTTCCGGAACGGCGACGACCACCTGGACCGTGGATCAGACGCTGGCCCCACACGCCCGCTTGGTGATTCAGAGCAATGGGCTCAATAGCGATCCCCTGCAAGTGGGCGCGGCGCAATTAACCAGCGATGGCAAGGTGAGCGGGTTCAGCCGGCTCCGCTATGAGCCGAACCAGCAGGAAACGATCGTGCCGGCGGAGTGGCGGCGCGCGAGCGCGTATGTGCTGGCATTCGATAATAGCAATGGCCTGGCAACAGGAGTTGCCGTTGCCAATGCTTCTGCGAATGGGGTAAGTATCCAGGTGGTGATCCGGGATAGCACGGGTACGCAGATCGAGTCGAGCGCCATCGCGCTGTCCGCTAACGGCCACAGTGCATTCGCGCTAACCGATCGCTTCCCGGCGACCGTGAACCAGAGCGGCACCATCGAATTCGACACGGCATCCGGAGGACAAATCAGCGTGTTGGGCATGCGTCTCCCAGCGTCGGGAAAATTCTCGTGCATCCCGGTCGTGGTGCCCTAAGCGGAGCCTACTTATTCGCACAATATGACCCGCGCCCACAGGCCGCGTCCCACTTCGACCCGCCCATTTTGCCGGGTACCAGATTGCGCGGCGCTGGATCGGAAGCGGCCGCGGGCCTCAGGATCGCCAGAACTTCGGGAAGGGCTGTGCCCGGCAGAGCCTGCTCCCGAATGACTCGCCCTCCGCGGCCAGATGCAGATCAACCCGCCCGCTCAGACTCGCGCAGTCAAAGCTGGGGTGCGCAATAAGACCGCGTTTTATCCGCTACCCTACTCATGGTCCTAAAAGGCAGCTCACACCCAAGGCGGCATTCACGACGCGCTGGACGTCGATGATGGAGCAGGAGCCAGTACCATCAAGATCATTGGTACAAGCGGTTAACCCCAGAACCTGATTGGTCATCAATTGCACATCCAGAACATTGTAGGTGCCGTCATGATTGAGATCGCAGGTGGGGCCGCTGGCCGCTCCCAGGGCCGCATCCAGTTGGGCGAAATTCACTCCCGGATCTGTACCATCGCTGGCTAGAGCGTGAAAAGGAGACGCGGTGGCCAGAGCGTAGTTGTGATAATCGGTGTTGATCGCCGAATAGTTCACGAAGGACGCCGCGGAATAACTGTCCACGATAGTGCTCAAGATCAGTGAACCATAGCGCGCCGTGAGAATCGCATCCGGGACGCCTTGGTCACCGTTGCCGTTACCGGTGTTTATCACGGCGTTGGTCCCAATGGTAGAGGTGCCTCCGGTATTGAGTGAACTGTTGATGCAAGCCGTTCCATCAGGCCCGACAAGGCACTGATTCATCCAGCGATAATTGTCGAACTCCTCGATGTTGTCTTTAATGACCAGGTTGCTGTAGTTCTCAGGAATTCCGGCGCCGATGCTAGAGCCGACATGGATATTAGTGCCGCGCCCCATTAAGTGATTGTGTATGATCTGCAGCGAATCGACTCCGTTGCGGGTGCCCGCCGCGCTATACGTTCCGCCCTGGATAATATAATCGGCCATTCCCAAGAGGGTTCCGCTGGTTTGGGGCCAGAAGAGATTGTTCTTGATCAGCACGCGGGCAAGCGCCCCCGGCGCCAAGCCGGTGTAGCTTTGGGCGGGAATGAACGCCCCTGTGGCGTAAAGGTCCTGCCAGATGTTATTGGTCATGGTGATGTCCTGGACGGTGCACCAGGGACAGTCGCCGTTTTGATCGGTTGCATTTAAGTTGAACCCGAGCCCCTGGCCCCCGTTCCAAACGTGTTGAAAAATATTCCCGTCAATGAGCCAGCGCGCGCCGTATTTGGTTTCCAGCAGGTTTTTCACAGTGCGCGTGATTCCGTCCCACCCGGCAAACGCGGGATTCCACGTCGGAGGCTTGTAGATCACGTTCTGCGTGATGGTGATGTCGGCGGGGACGATGCCCCACTTCATTTTGCCCGCACCAGGAATCGGTGGCGTAGGAATGGCATTGAACGTAAGCGCGCCGCTGGAGTTTGCGGTGATGCAGGTCCAGTCGTCGGGCGTATACGCGGGTGCAGTTGTCGATGTATAAAACATCACGCACGTTCCGATGGACGGCGTAGCCACAGAAGCGCCAGAACCGTCAGTGCAGGTGCTCACGGTCGCCGTGGTCTTGGTAGGTGCCGGGCTTGCGGCAGTGGTACAGGAGTACCCAGGAGTCCTTCCGGTGCCCCCGGCCATGATGTTCTCACCGGCCCCCTCCAAAAAATTGTTGTGGATCAAGTAGGGACCCGGGCCGTAGGCCAGTAGGATCGCTTGGGCGTCCTGGCCGGTCGAGTATATGTCGGACACATAAGAATTCACGACGGCGATATTGCTGCCAGTGAGCAAGAAGCCGCGAGTAAAGAACTGCGTAGTGCTGGCGGTGATGCCGTGCACATAGAGGCGGTCGAAGACGAGGTGGTCGGGAAGTTGGCTGGCCAGCGTTTCGACCAGCGAGTTGGTGCACCACACCAGCCCCGTCGAAACGCTGTTGGTTACCTCGAGACCTCCAAAGTAGTTGTAATGGGCGGGGACGTTGCTGCTGTTCGTGCAGCCCAGAACTGACGCTCCGTTGCCGCTCGTTAACTTTGCGAAATTGGCCGTATTGGGCGCTGCCGGCGCACTGTTCTGGTTATTGGCCTGCGCCTGTGTCGCATAGGTCGTAATCGGAATGCTCGCCAGATTTGCGCTGACCACCTGAATCCAGTTGGTCGCGCTGCACTGTTTATTGAAAACGAAGTTGGCACGGTACTCCACCCCGGCGTCGAGCACTATCTGACTGCCGCAAGCCGCGGCATTGTAGGCGGTCTGGAGATTCGTTCCATTGGTCACAGGGCTGCCCGAATTATGCACTGCAACCACGGCCCCCGTCACCGCCGGTTGTGCCGATGGCGGCACGGAGCGCGGTAGGGCTGGCTGCGTAGGATTGGCTTGCCCCCATGCAAGGGCCTGTAAGCCTAATAGAACAATAGTACTAAGGAGAACATTGTGTGCCACCCTTATCCATCGATCCGAGAGGAATAAGCGGGCATCGGCGCTTCACCTTAGAGAGCAATGGGAATCTTCGTTAGGGATGTCTACGGGAGAGTAAGGTTGGGCACCATCTGCCGAGGCTGTGGGCAGCGTACATGAAAAGATTCTGCGCTCTTCGTAGTCAGGCTCGCTTAACCAGACGGCAGCGCACAATCGCAGTGGTGAATTCGCGCGTGAAGCGGTTATGGAGAGGTTGCAGCTTTCTGATTGGTACAAGTTGCAGGCTAGCGCAGCGGAGCGGGCTGGCGGAGGTTAACTCTTCAAACCTGGCGATCGTCATTTGATTCAGGCCACCGGCGACCTCGCCGAATCTGGTGGCGCCGTCGGTCTTGAAAGTGGAGCGCCAGCGGATCAGCGCCTTCTCACTAAACAGCAGATGCGCCCACGGAAAAACGGAAAACAGGTGTCCGCCTAAGGGGTGGTACCAAGTTGGTCCGAAGCTAACGTGCACCTCGCCGGCCGGCCGCATCAGGGCATTCATACTGCGCAGGATGGCAGCAGGATCTCCGAAATGCTCAAAGGCGTCGACCGAAACTACGATGTCGGCAAGTTCCGTGGTGGACGTCACGAAGGAACAAATTTCCTGGACACCGGCGCTCCGGGCCCGCTCTCTTGCTAGTTCGAGACTGTCCTGGCGGATATCGATCCCGATCACGCGCTTGGCCCCATGGAGGGCCATCTCCACGGCCTCGACACCTTCGCCGCAGCCGAAATCGATGATGACTTTACCCGCAATCTGGCGGAAAATGTCTTCGCCCATGAGAGTCGCCAGCTTCGACTTCCCTTCGTAAGTGGACCCGCTGCAGCAATCCGGCGCTCCAGGAGAGATCCTCTTGAGAATTTGAAATTGAAGGTTGGTAAGCATGCGCGGACTAGTACAAATTATCGCTCAGTAACATTTAGCTCGAACACACAATCCAGTAGAATGTAAACATGCAAGATACCGGTGGGTCCTCCCGCATAGCAGTTTTCGGACTGGGATATGTGGGATGCGTGACGGCAGCGTGCCTGGCTCATGTGGGCCATCATGTGATCGGCGTCGATTCCGATAATCATAAGATCGACGAGATTCGCGAGGGACGTACACCCTTCTATGAGCCCGGTTTGGACGAGATCGTTCGGGCTACAGTAGCGGGCGGGCGCTTGTCGGCATCCGGTTCGGCGGGCGACGCCTTGCGGGATGCAGATATTGCACTGTTGTGTGTGGGCACTCCTTCCGAACGCAACGGGAATCTTGGACTGGACCAAATCCGGCGCGTGGTGGGCGATATTGTGACGCACTTAGCCGGACGCTCCAAACCGTTGATCGTGGCTGTCCGCAGTACGGTGTTTCCGGGAACCTGCGAGGAGATCGTGATTCCCGCGCTGGCGGCCTTCCCGGACGTAAGAGTAGTATCAAACCCGGAATTTCTGCGCGAGGGCTGCGCGGTTCGCGATTTCATGGAGCCATCGCTCATCGTGGTGGGCGGCAAGGATGCCGCATCGGTGCGACGCGTGGCTTCGATTTATCATTCGCTGGGCGTGGAGCCTTGCCTGGTCTCGCTGCGCACGGCGGAGATGATCAAATACGCATGCAACGCGTTCCATGCCGTGAAGATTGCGTTTGCCAATGAGATCGGTGCGCTCGCCGGGCGCCTGCAACTCGATGGCCGCGAAGTGATGGACACTCTGTGCCAGGATCGCAAGCTGAATGTGTCAGCGGCCTATCTGAAGCCGGGATTTGCGTTCGGCGGTTCCTGCCTGCCTAAGGATCTGCGTGCGCTCTCCTACCGGGCATCCCGGCTGGATCTAAAACTTCCGCTGCTGCAATCGACGTTGCCCAGCAACGACGAGCACCTGGATCGCGCGGTGCAAGCGGTTCTTAATCTGCCCGGACGCATCGGCGTGATCGGCCTGGCCTTCAAGGAAGACACCGACGATTTGCGGGAGAGCCCGATGGTTACGATGCTCGAATATCTTCTCGGCAAAGGCCGCGACGTGCGCGTCTACGATCCCCATATCCAGTTGGATAGTATTTACGGCAGCAACCGGAATTTTATTCTGAACGCCATTCCCCATATTGGGCGTCTGCTCGAGCCTGAAGTCGACACGCTGCTGAAGTGGGCGGATCAACTGGTGGTGGCACAAAAGCCGGGCGAAGCCTTGGCGAGCTGCATCGCCGCCAGCGGCCGGCCGGTCCTAGATTTGGTAGGATCTTCATCCACGGTCGTGAACTCGGCCGTGATTGCCTAGAGGAAGCTTGCCACAACTTCGAGTGGGCTATGTTGTCAGTCAGTATCCGGCAACGAACCACACTTTCATTTTGCGGGAAATTCGCACGTTACGCCGCCTGGGGGTGGATGTTTGCGTGGTTTCCATCCGCCGGCCCGATCGTGCAGCATCCGCGTTAAGCCCCGAAGAGGTAGAAGAACATTCCCTTACCCATTCGGTTTTGGGAGCCGGCATGGGGAATGCCTTACTGGTTCATCTGCGGACGCTCGTGACCTCGCCGCTCGCCTATATCGGCGCCTTCTTCTATGCGCTGGGCTTAGCGGGTTCGCATTTTCGCAAAGCCGGGCAATACCTGCTGTATTTCGGGGAGGCGGTGGTCGCTGGCGATTTTCTGATGCGGCAGGGGATCCGCCACACCCACACGCACTTTTCTTCAACGGTCACCTTGATGTTGGCGAAGCTGTTCCCGATTTCCTTCTCGGCAACCATTCACGGCCCTGATGAATTCAACGACGTAAGCGGATTCCATATGGCGGAAAAAGTAGCGGCTTCTGCTTTCATCAGCACCATCAGCCACTACGCAGCCAGCCAGATCATGAAGGCGAGCGACCCTCAGCATTGGAACAAGGTGCAGGTTTTGCCGCTGGGCGTCGACCCGAACGCTTTCCGTCCGCGGCCCCAGCCATCCAACCGGACCGAGTTTGAGTGCGTGTGCGTGGGACGCCTGGCGCCCGCGAAAGCGCACTTAATTCTTTTTGAGGCGATCGGCCAACTGGTGGCTCAAGGCCGCACCAATATTCGATTGACCGTGGTTGGCGGAGGTCCGGCGCAGGCTTCGCTCGAAGCGGCCATCGCGGCCGGAAATCTCGGGCCGTATATCCGGCTGGTGGGTCCTTGTAACCAGGATCGGGTCCTCGGATTCTACCAGGAGGCGGATATCTTTACGCTGGCGAGTTTCGCCGAAGGAGTGCCGGTGGTGCTGATGGAGGCGATGGCAATGGAGATCCCTTGCGTCACCACCTGGATTACCGGGGTGCCGGAGCTCATCCGTGCGGATGTGGATGGGCTCCTTATTCCGCCCGCAGACGCGGAAGCGTTGGCTACGGCGATCGCCCGCCTGATGGATGAGCCGGAGTTGCGCGCTCGCTTGGGCCGCTCGGCTCGGACGCGTGTGCTCGAATGCTACAACCTAGAGCGGAACACGGAGCGGCTGGAACAAGTCTTCCGGCGGTATCTACTTCCAGGCCATCCTGCGCCCGCCGCGCAGGGCATGATAAACGCCTAGGAACGTCGCTAGATTGATCATCGAAAAGTAGTACGGCAGGCGCAGGATTTTCGGTTTCAGCGCAATCACTGCCCCGGCGATCGCGAGTACATAGAAAGCTGCTTGTACCGCGAAGAGCCAACGGTAAGTGGGATCGTTGAGGAGAAATGCCGTCGCAGCCAGCGCGGCGATCATGGCGAAGGGAACCAACAGCCGGCCCAGTTTATGCGACAGGAAAAAGAACAAGGGCAGCGGCCGCCGGAGCAGACTAGGGATTTCGCGTAACTGCTGGACGTTCCCGGCCATGATGCGCACCCGCCTGCCGAATCCCGCCATTTCGGCGGCTTCTTCCCATCCAATGGCTTTGGGTTCGTACACGTTACGATAACCTTGCGAGAGAATCCTGACGGAAATCACGTAGTCGTCGTTAATCGTGCCGGGCGGTGGGAACGGGTAGAGGGCCTTACGGATCGGATGTAAGTGGCCGTGGCCGCCGAGAGTAGAATCGAGCGCCGCCTCCTGTTTTTTCAGAAACGTCTCGTACTTCCAATAGAGTTGCTCCGAGCCTCCGGTCGATGAATGCTCGGCCTTTTTCAACTGATAGACGCCGCTGACCGCACCTACGCTAGCGTCGTGAAAATTGGCAACCAACTCGCGCAGCGAATCCGGCATCAGCATCGCGGAGGCGTCGGAGAAGACCACGATCTCGCCCTTCAACTGCGGCACGGCATCGTTCATCGCGAGAATCTTGCCGCGATTTTTGGGGAACGCCAGAACTCTCACTCGTTGGCCGTCGGCAAGTTCCTGGGCGGCCTCCGCTGTGCCGTCGCTCGAACCGTCGGAGACCACCACCACTTCAAGGCGATCGGGCGGGTACTCCAACTGCAACGAATTGCGGATCTTCTCGCGAATCACGCGGCACTCGTTATAGGCGGGAACGATCAAAGATACGAAGGGTTCGTGGAATTGCTTGTCTACCGGGCGGTGAATGAGCATGCGCAATAGCACCAGCACCACCGGGTAGCCCAAATAAACGTAGGCCACCAGCGCAGTAGCGGACCAGAAAACGATTTGCGCAATCATTTCCGCGGGAGCGGCGAAGGCGTCCGCGGCGTCAGATGGGACGCGCCTCTACACAGTAGAGTTTCCCGACCACTTGGCAGGAGACCATTTCGAAACCCGCTTCCTTGAGCATCTTGCGAATCTGGCCTTTGCGGAAGAAATAGACCGGACAGCCATCGACGGCCAGACGAACCTTGCGGATGGGCATGCGCCAGGTCCACAGGCGGGGCCAAGCCGAGAGAAAAGTCCCGCGCGTGGCTTGGCGAATGATGCGCAGGCGTTGGGGCGGGTGCTGGATGTAGTCCCAGAAGCCAATGGCGATGGACAGGTCATACTGCTGGTCTGCCTTCCAGTTCAAGAGATCGGAGACGATCAGATTGCAAACGTCACCGACGCCTTCTTTCTCCACCAATTGCGATGCCAGCTTGATCATGTCCGGCGCGATGTCGACCCCGGTCACCTTGGCGGCGCCCTTCTTGGCCAGGCCGGCCACAAAGCGTCCCGAGCCGCAGCC
>Ga0105248_10007428_pt1 | contig 12026 bp, 13 predicted proteins | sample KBSS34metaG_FD_81524 | JGI IMG/M metagenome (GOLD analysis project Ga0105248, IMG submission 81524) | Switchgrass rhizosphere microbial communities from Kellogg Biological Station, Michigan, USA - KBS S3-4 metaG | ecosystem: Host-associated > Plants > Roots > Rhizosphere > Soil | place... | reverse complement strand
GGTGCAGATGTTCTTCCTGTTCCTGATGGTGGCGCACAAGAACCCGTTCACGACCTACCTGACGGCGGCGCCGACCGAAGGCGAGGGGCTGAACCCGCTGCTCCAGAACTTCTACATGGCGATTCATCCGCCATCGCTCTACACCGGCTTCGTCGGCATGACGATTCCGTTCGCGTTCGGGATCGCCGCGCTGATCACCGGACATCTCGACGACTCGTGGCTGCGCGCGGTCCGCCGCTGGACGATGTTCAGCTGGCTGTTCCTGTCGTTCGGCCTCACGCTCGGCATGATCTGGGCGTACGAAGAACTCGGATGGGGCGGCTACTGGGCGTGGGATCCGGTCGAGAACGCCGGACTGCTGCCGTGGTTCACCGCGACGGCGTTCCTCCACTCGGTGATGGTCCAGGAGCGGCGCAGCATGCTGCGCGTCTGGAACGTCACGCTCGTCATCGTCACGTTCTTCCTGACGATCTTCGGCACCTTCATGACGCGTTCGGGCGTCGTGCAGTCGGTGCACGCGTTCGGCGACGATCCGATTCTGGCGCGGCTCTTCACCGGCTTCATGGTGGTCATCGTCGTCTTCAGCTTCTCGCTGGTGATCTGGCGGCTGCCGCTGCTGAAGGCGCGCAACGAGCTCGACTCCTGGCTGTCGCGCGAGGCGGCGTTCCTCGTGAACAACTGGGTTCTCCTCTTCGCCGCGCTGTTCGTGCTCTTCGGCACGATGTTCCCGACGCTGAGCGAGGCGGTCACCGGCAATCGTCTGACGGTGGCCGGCGCCTTCTTCAATAAATGGATGACGCCGGTCGGCCTCATCCTCCTGCTGCTCACCGGCGTCGGCCCGCTGCTCGCCTGGCGGCGCTCGTCGTTCAGCAACATCGGGCCGCAGTTCGTCGTGCCGGGCGTGGCCGGCCTCGCCGCCGCCGCGGTGGCGACCGTCTACTTCAAGATTCCGATCTGGCCGTCGGGCCTGTGCTTCGCGCTGTGCGGCTTTGTCGTCGGCACGATCGGGCAGGAGTTCTACAAAGGCGCGGCGATCCGCAGCCGCAACACCGGCACCGATCTCTTCACCGCGCTCGTCGGCCTGGTCGGGAAGAACAAGCGCCGCTACGGCGGCTACATCGTGCACGTCGGCATCGTGCTCATTTGCTTCGGGTTCGCCGGCAACGCGCGCAAGCTCGACGAGCAGATGATGCTCAAGCTCGGACAGGAAACGAAGATCGGGAAGTACACGATCAAAAGCAACGGCGTCAAACTCGTCGACGACGGCCAGAAACAGATGACGACCGCGTATCTGGCCGTCTTCGTGGACGGGAAGGAAATCGACGGCCTCTATCCCGCGCAGTGGCGGTATCGGCGCCACGAGCAGGAGCCGACCACGGAAGTCGCGATCCGCCGGACACCGGCCGAAGACCTGTACGCCGTGCTTGGCGGCTTCGATCTCGCCGATCAGTCGGTGACACTGCAGCTCGTCGTCAACCCGCTGGTGAACTGGATCTGGGTCGGCTTCGGCATCATGGCGCTCGGCACCGGCATCGCGCTGCTGCCCGAGCGGTCGTTCGCGTTCGCGCTGGCGAAGATGCCGGCGGAGGCGGCGGCGACAACGGTGGCCATCCTGCTGATGATCGTCCTCGGCGGCGGCACGTCCGTGTCTGCGCAGAAGGGCATGGGCGGCGACGCCAATACGCGGACCTCGTTCTACGCGCGCACGCCGTTCGAAAAGGAGATGCAGCACGAGATCGTGTGCACCTGCGGCGCCTGCGGCCACCAGACGCTCGCCGAGTGCCGCAAGGATCCGTGCCCCGTCTCGCACGAGATGCGTGGACAGCTCGCCGCGATGATCGATTCCGGCATGAACGACCGCGACAAGATCATCCAGGCATTCATCGCGAAATACGGCAGCGAGGAAATGCTGGGCGCGCCCGTCGATCGCGGTTTCAGCCGTCTGGCATGGCTGTTCCCGTACCTGGTCGGCGCGACCAGCGCCATCGCGGTCGGCTTCGCGGCGGTCAAATGGACGCGGAAGCCCGGCGCCCCGGCCAGCGCCGCCGCGCCGCTCGATTCGGCTCTCGAAGAGCGCATCGACGATGAGCTCCGAGACCTCGACTGAGAAGGTCCGGCTAAAGCCGGACACTACAGAAACCCGGCGCGATTCAGGGGGTGTCCGCCTTGAGGCGGATCGTCGTACTGATCTCCCCGACGCCGGACTCCAACCCTGGCAATTCTTCGTGCTGGCTGCGCTCGGCTGCGCGACCGCCGTGACCTTCATGGCGCGCGGGCAGGGGGTCACGGTCGTCATTCTCCTCGGCGTGCTGATGGGCACGGCGGCGCTCGTCGGCTACGCCGCGCTGCGCGCGTTGCGTCCGCTCGTGTCGCCCGAGGAAGACCGCACGATCATGGTCGGTCAGCGGACGCGCGTGGCGCTCGAGCGCGAGAAGCTGTTGACCCTGCGGTCGATCAAGGAGCTCGAGTTCGATCGCGCGATGGGCCGGCTGTCCGACGACGACTGGGCCGAGATGTCCAGCCGCCTGCGCGCGCGGGCGGCGCGGCTGATGCGCCAGCTCGACGCCGGTTCCGGCTTTCGCGAGCAGATCGAGAAGGACCTCGCGAAGCGGATCCAGGGCGACGCCCGCCTCAAGCCTTCGCGCTCCGAAGGTAGCGATGCCCGCAGCGCGAACGCTTCAGCCGAGCGAATCTGCGCGTCCTGCCAGACCGCCAACGATACCGACGCCAAGTTCTGTAAAGGGTGTGGGGCCCGGCTGTGAAGAGCAGCGCGGTCGAAATAGGCAGGTGGGCCAGGTGGGTCTGTTCTTTCGGCGTCATTTGTAGCCTTTGTGTCCTTGGTGCGAAGCCGACCCGTGCGCAGGGAGGCTTCGCGATGCCCGACCCCAAGGAAATGTCGGGAATCCCTCGTCCGGTAGACGACCTGCCGAACGGCGCGATCTCGGTCCGTCTGATTCGCGGATCGCTGTCGAACAATCTCACCGGTCATCCGGTCGATCTCCACGTGGGGCCGAAGGTGATCACGGTGAAGACCGACGAAAACGGCCGCGCGGAATTCAAGGACATCATCACGGGCACTGCCGGCGCGATGGTGAAGGCGACGGCCGACGTCGACGGCGAACACCTCGAGTCACGGGAATTTCCGGCGCCCACGCGCGGCGGGATCCGGTTGATGCTCGTCGCGACGGATCCAAACAAGCCGGCCGCGCCCAAAGCCGCACCCGGAGCGCCCGCGCCGACCGGCGCCCTGCTGATCGGCGACCAGTCGCGGTTTGTCATGCAGCCGCGCGAAGAGGCCGTCGACGTGTTCTACCTGCTCGACATCGCCAACAACCAGAATGTCGCGATCAACCCGCCGGTGCCGTTCGCGTTCGACATGCCGGACGGGGCAGTGGGCACCTCGATCATGGAGGGTTCGTCGCCGCAGGCCAGCGTCAAGGGCACCCACGTTGCCGTTGAGGGTCCGTTCGCTCCAGGGCATACCTTCGTGCAGGTCGCCGCGTCGCTGCCGGCTGAAGACGGCTCGATCGCGATTGCGCAGAAGCTGCCGGCGAACCTGGCGCAGCTGGCGGTCATCGTCAAGAAGCTTGGCGAAACGACGCTGCAGTCGCCGCAGCTCAAAGAGCAGCGTGAGATGCCCGCCGACGGCGAAGTGTTCATCGCCGCGACCGGCGGCCCGGTCGCCGCCGGTCGGCCGATCGAGATCAACGTCGACGGCGTCCCGCATCACAGTCAGGCGCCGCGCCGCGTCGCCCTGGCGCTCGCCGCCGCCGTCGCGCTCGGCGGCGCGTGGTTCGCGAGCCGCTCGACTGACGATGCCGTGGCGCAGGCGGCGGATCGCAAACGGCTGATCGCGCGGCGGGAGAAACTGCTCAACGAGCTCGCGCGTCTGGAACAGGATCACCGCGCCGGCCGTGTCGACGATCGGCGCTACGGGCCGCGGCGCGAGGAGCTCGTGACCTTCCTCGAAGGGGTCTACAGCGCGCTCGACAGCTCTGATGCCGGCCCCGACCCTGCCGACCGCGCAGGCGTCGCCGCGTGAAAGACCGCGTCGACTTCGACTCCGTTCAGATCTTCGACGTGTCGCGCCATTTCGGCCGGCGCCGCGCGCTCGCCAATGTCTCTCTGGCCGCGCGCGCCGGCGACATCGTCGGGCTGCTGGGGCCCAACGGCGCCGGCAAGTCGACGCTGATCACGATGCTCGCGACGCTGGCAACCCCGTCGAAAGGCGAGATCCGGTACGGCAACGAGACGGCGAGCCGGCTTGGCCCGTCACTGCGCACGCGCATCGGCCTCCTCGCGCACGAATTGCACCTGTATCCCGAGCTGTCGGCGCGGCAGAACCTGCGCTTCTTCGCGGAGCTGTACGGGCTCGACGCGCGCGCGCCGGTCGACGACGCGCTCGAGTCGGCCGGCCTGGCCGATCGCGGTGACGAGGCCGTCAGCACGTTCTCGCGCGGCATGCGGCAGCGGCTCGCGCTCGAGCGCTCGCTGCTGCATGCGCCGCGGCTCGTGCTGCTGGACGAGCCGTTCACCGGGCTCGACGACCGCGCCGTCGGGCTCATCTCGGATCGGCTGCGGCGCCTGGCCGCCGCGGGCACGATCGTCCTGCTGGCGACGCACGATCTTGATCTCGCGGACGGTCTCGTGACGCGTGTGGCGCTGATTCGCGACGGCCGCCTGCTGCTGGACGAGCCCGCGTCGCCCGGCCTGCGCGCGCGCTATCGCGCGCGCATCGGGGCCCACTGACATGTTCTTCCGCACCGCCTGGCTCGTCCTGAAGAAGGACGCCGCGATCGAAGCCAAGAGCTGGGAGGTGCTGACGACGACGTTGTTCTTCGCGGTGTCGTGCGTGCTGATCTTCGCCTTCGCCTTCGTCAAGGAAGGGCGGGCGGTCGAAGATGCCGCCGCCGGCATTCTGTGGATCGCGATCGCCTTCTCGGGCACGCTCGCCCTGGGCCGCACCTTCGAGCGCGAGCGCTACAGCGAGACGTTGCGCGCGCTGCTGCTCGCTCCCGCGCCGCGCGCCGCGCTTTACGTCGGCAAGCTGCTCGGCATGCTGGCGCTGCTCGGACTCGCCGAGCTGCTGCTCGTCCCGCTCATCGCGCTGCTGTTCCAGGCGACGCTCTTCGCGCGGCCGCTGCTGCTGGTCGCGCTGCTGGCGGGGGGGACGATCGGTTTCTGCGCCGTCGGCACCCTGTTCGCCGCAATGCTGGTGCGCGCCCGATCGCGCGACGTGCTGCTGCCGATCCTGTTGTATCCGATCATCATTCCTGTGATTATTGCGGGTGTGCGCGGCACGACGGCGCTGCTCGGCGCCACGCCCGACGAGCCGACGGCGATCATGTGGATCGGCGTCCTCGGCGCGTTCGACGTGGTGTTCGTGACCCTGTCGCTCTGGACGTTCGAGCCGCTCATGACGGAATAAGGACACAAGGACACCCAGGGTGGCAAAGGACACAAAGGAAAACCCGACATGAGGAAAGTGTTCGGTCCGTTGGCTGCGCTGACGGGTCTGATGTTCGTCGCGTCGCCGTTCATCGTCGCGCGGGCGCCGTTCGAGTCGTCGATGGGCATCGTCTCCAAGATCTTCTACTTCCACGTGCCGTCCTGGTTCGCGATGTTCACGGCGATCGCCATCTGCGGCGGGGCCAGCCTGATTCATCTCTTCCGGAACAATCCGCGGGCCGACCGGATAGCCGAGGCGGCGGGGGAGATCGCGGTCGTGTTCGGCCTCATGGGGCTGGTGACCGGACCGCTCTGGGGACGCAAGGCGTGGGGCGTGTGGTGGATCTGGGACGCGAAGCTGACGATCGCGCTGCTGCTGGAAATGACCTTCATCTCCGGGATCATGGTGCGGAAGTACGGTGGTCCCGGTTCGGACAAGCTCGCGGCGGCGGTCGGCATCTTCGGGCTGGCGGTGACGCCGTTCGTTTACGAAGCGGTGAACATCTGGCGGACGATCCATCCGCTGACGTCGGTCGTGCCGACGCTGCCGCAACGGATGGCCGTTCCGTTCTGGTTCTGCGTCACGGCCTACATGCTGCTCCTCGTCGTGCTGCTGATGCTGCGCGTCAACCTCGGCAAGCGGCAGGCGGCGCTCGATGAGCTGTATCTCGCGTATGAGGACTGATATGAGCCTTCGACGACTTCTGATCGCGCTGACGTCGTTCGTGCTGCTTTCCGGACCGGCCTTCGCATTGCAACCGCCGAAGGGCCAGAGCGAGTTCGTGCCGGTGGACACCGTGCCGCTCGCGGATCAGCTGCCGGCCGCGCCGCTGCTGATCACCGCGTACGCGTTCGTGTGGGCCGCAACGCTGGTCTACGTCTGGTCGATCTGGCGGCGGATGAACAAGGTCGAGGCCGACATGCGCACGCTCGCGCAGAAAATTCCGCACCGATGACGGCCGGGCATTTCATCTTCATTCCGGCGGTCATGCTGATCGGCGTGATTATCGGCTGGGTGCTCGGCTCTCGGGCCGCTCGCGACGCGTTTGCGATGGACTTGAAGAGGCGCGAAGAACGCGCTCAGAAGAAAGTTAGAAGCGAGAAGTAACTTTGTGAACTATCTGCCTACGGCGAGCCGCTGCGCAAGCACGTCCGGCAGTCCGGCCTTCATCACCTTCGCCTGCGCCTCTTCCACCGGGTACTTCACGCGGTACAACTCGATCCGCATCAACTTCGTGTCGACCAGCGCGTAGGCCGCGCGCGGATCGCCGTCGCGCGGCTGGCCGACCGACCCGGGATTGATCAGATATTTGCAGCCGGCTCGCATCTGAATCTGCGTTTGCGGCCCCGACCCTGAGCCGCCGACGCTGTCGAACGTGTCCTCGGACAGCTCGAAGGTGACCGGGTAGTGCGTGTGGCCGAACAGGCACAGGGGCCGGTTGGCGACCTTCAGGGCCCGGACCGCATCGAGCTCGTCGAAAATATACGCGTCTTCGTCGAACGGTGAGCCGTGGCAGATCTGGATGACCTCGTCGACGTCGATCGGCCCCTCCGGCAGCGCGGCGAGCCATTCGCGATACGCCGGCTTCAGGACGTCGAGCGTCCATTTCGCCGCGCTCCTCGCGACCGCGTTGAATCCTTCCGCCTGTTCAACGCCGCACGCCACCTTGTCGTGGTTGCCGCGCACGATCGCGACCGGCGCGAGACCCTGGATCCGCTCGACGACGGCGTTGGGATCGCCCCCGTAGCCGACCAGATCGCCCAGCACGAGCGTCTGTTCGAAGACGCGCGGCGTCGCGTCGGCGATGCACGCCTCGAGTGCTTCCAGGTTGGCGTGAATGTCCGTAAGTACGAGATAGCGCATCAGTGTTCCAGCCAATCGACGAGCTGTTCAACCAGCGCATCGACGCTGGCGCGTCCGGCATCCAGCCGGACATGCGCCTGCTCGTATGCCGCGCGACGTTGATAATACAGGCGTTCGAACCCGGCGCGATCGGCGGCCAGCGGACGGCGTCCGTCGGCCGGGACACGGTCGATCAGGCGATCCAAGGGTACGTCGAGCCAGACCGAGACGCCATCGGCGTTGATGGCGGCCCGGTTCTGGCCGTCCACGAACGTCCCGCCGCCGGTGGCCACCACAAGGTGGCGGCGCGGCACGTGATCCATCAGCGCCTGGCGCTCGACCGTGCGGAAGTATGCCTCCCCCTGCCGCGAAAAGATGTCAGCAACCGTCTGACGCTCCCGCTGCTCGATGATCTCGTCCACGTCCACCGCCTCCCATCCCAGACGACGGGCGAGCGCGCGCGCCACGGTCGTTTTTCCGGCCGCCATGAAGCCCACCAGATAAATCTTGTCCGCTTTCACGCCCTTCGACCCACGCTCACGGCGACCCGAGCCCGTCGAGGGGCACCACCAGCCGGTCCAGCGTCTCGAAGAAGCCGGGATAGGAGACCGCGACGACGTCGGATCCAACGATCGTGGAGGGGCCCTCGGCCGCGAGGGCGGCAATCGCAAACGCCATCGCCATGCGGTGATCGCCGCGCGCGTCGGCGCGTCCGCCCGACGGCCGGGTCGATCCCGCGGCCGGCCCCGCGATGATGTACCCGTCGGCGAGCTCCTCGGCATTGACTCCCAGCGCGCGGAACCCGGCGACCAGCGCGGCGATGCGATCGCTTTCCTTGACGCGCAGCTCGGTCGCGCCGCGCACGGTCACCTGACCGCCGTGCGCTGCCAGCGCCGCGAGCGCCGGAAGTTCGTCGATCAGGCCGGGCACTTCCGCGGGCGCGATGTCCAGCGTTCCCATGCGATCGCCTTCGACGGTCACCGATCCGCGCGGCTCCCCGGCGTCGGTGGTCCTGACGTCGACCTGCACGCGGGCGCCAAAGCGTTCGAGAACGCCGAGCAGGGCCGTCCGCGTCGGGTTCAGGCCGACGTCGTCGACTTCGATTCGGGATCCGGGAGTGGCCGCCGCCGCGACGAGCCAGAAGGCCGCCGACGAGAAGTCTCCGGGCACGCGCAGCGCGCGTCCGTGCAGGCGCTGTCCGCCGGTGACCGACACGGTCAGCCCGTCGGTCACCGCACGGCCGCCGAACGCCGCCAGCGCCCGTTCCGTGTGGTCGCGGGTTGCGGCGGGCTCCCTGACGCTGGTGGTGCCCTCGGCGTGCAGCCCGGCGAGCAGAACCGCGCTCTTTACCTGAGCGCTGGGGGTCTCGGGCTCGTGAGCAATGGCATGCAGCCGCGTGCCGTGGACGGTCAGCGGCGGACGGCCGTCGACCGCTTCGAATCGGGCGCCCATGCGCTCGAGAGGCGCGATGACGCGGCGCATCGGCCGCCGCGACAGCGAGGAATCGCCGATCATCGTGGCGGAGAAGGGGTGTCCCGCCAGCACGCCGGCCAGCAGGCGCATCGTCGTGCCGGAATTCCCGGCGTCGAGCGGTCCCGCGGGCGAACGGAGTTGTCCCAAACCTCGTCCCAGTAGAATAACCGTGCCGTCGGACCCTTCGTCCACTTCGACGCCCAGCGCCCGCAGACAGGCGAGCGTCGACCGGCAGTCGGCCCCAGGAGAAAAATGGGTGAGCGTCGAACGGCCTTCCGCGAGCGCCCCGAGCAACGCATAGCGGTGAGCGATCGACTTGTCACCCGGCACGGTCAAGCGGCCGCGCAGACGGCGGGCCGGCGCAATCGTGGCGGCGGGCGTCGGCATGTCTGTAGAATCTTACGCGACCTTGGAAAAAACCCCCTGCGTCTTGACATCACCGATGAGATGGTATTGATTGAGTGCCGCGTGGCGCACACATGACGGCAAACGGTCATCACATTGTCCGGCTCGAGTTCACGAGCACGTTCGAAATGCTCGACTTCGTGCAGGTGGTCAGCGATCACCTCGCGCGGGGCATCGGCCTCGACGAAGACTCGCTCCATTGGGTCAGCGTCGCCATCCGCGAGTCGGTCATCAACGCGATCAAGCACGGCAACCGGAACGACACAGCCAAGCGCGTCTTCGTCGAGTTCGAAACGGCGACCAGGGCGGACGTGCCGGAGCTGGCAATCCGCATCCGCGACCAGGGCGAAGGCTTCGACCCGGAACAGGTCGCCAATCCCCTCGACGCGGAAAACCTCCTCAAATCCAGCGGCCGCGGCATTTTCCTGATCCGCAACTTCATGGACGACGTGCAGCTGCAGCGCGCGCCTGAAGGCGGAATGGAAATCCGCATGGTGAAGAGGGTGCAGCCCCCCGACGCTTCGGAACCGGCCTGAGTGACCCACACCGCGCACCCTGCATCAGGCACCCTGAACCCCCTCTACCTGACCACCGCCATCGAGGCGGTCGTCCGCGCGGGCGATCTGCAGATGGCGCAGTTCGGCGGCAGCTTCCAGATCGACAAGAAAGGGACGATCGATCTCGTGACCGAGGTCGACATCGCGGTCGAGCGCATGTTCCGCACCCTCGTCGCGGAGCGCTTTCCCGAGCACCAGGTGCTTGCCGAAGAAATGGGCGGCGCCGCGACCGCGCCCGCCGGTCCGTGCTGGGTGTTCGATCCGATCGACGGCACGACGAATTTCGCGCACGGTCTGCCGATCTTCTGCTCGTCGCTTGCGCTCGAAGTCGACGGTGTCGCCGAGGTCGCGGCCGTGTACGATCCGACGCGCAAAGAACTGTTCACCGCCGAGCGGGGCGGTGGCGCCTTCCTGAACGGGACGCCGCTGCATGTGTCGTCGGCGGCGCGCCTGGTGGACGCGCTGCTCGTGACCGGATTTCCTTACGACATCCACTCCCGCGTGGACGAGATCGTCGGGCTGTTCGCCGTATTCACGGGACAGGTTCGCGCGATCCGGCGCCTCGGGTCGGCGGCCATCGACCTCTGCTACGTCGCGGCCGGGCGTCTGGACGGCTTCTGGGAGACGGACCTCAAAGCGTGGGACATGGCCGGCGGCGCGCTGATCGTGGCCGAAGCCGGCGGACGTGTGACGAACATGGCAGGCGAGCCGTTCACGTCGCGAGGCGGAAACGTCCTGGCCACAAACGGACACCTGCACCAGCCGATGCAAGATGTGATCGCCGGGTTTGGTCGGGAACGTGCTCGCAAGCGGACGGTTTGATATCCGCGAGAGACAAACCGCCATCAAATCGCCACGATTTCGGCCGCTTTCCGTCGAGCTTTCTGGCATTCCTCCTGCTAAGTGTTCCGGTCAAAGGAGCGCGCCCATGCGTCGTGTGATTACGGCAAGCCTGCTGGCACTGATGGTTCTCGGTATCTTCGGGTCACGGGTGGCATCAGCTCAGCAACAGATCTCGTTCTCGGTCGGTGGATTCAGTCCGCGGGCGGAGGATGCGCGAACGAGCAGCGATGTGCTGGTGAACAACCTCGATTTCCTCGCGTTCAGGATCTCGGACTTCGGCGGCCCACTGTTCGGCGCTGAGTATCTGGCCGGTCTCGGGAACAACTTCGACGCGGGCCTGGGCATCGGGTTCTACCAGCGGTCGGTGCCGACGGTGTACACCGACTTCACCAACAGCAATGGCACCGAGATCGAGCAGACGCTGAAGCTGCGCGTCGTCCCGTTCACCGCGACCGTGCGCTGGCTGCCGCTGGGACATCACAACGGCGTCGAGCCTTACATCGGCGCGGGCGTCGGCGTCTTCAACTACCGCTACAGCGAGAGCGGACAATTCCTCGCGACCGATTCGTCGATCTTCCGCGGGACTTTCGTCGGCAGCGGCACTGCGACCGGTCCGGTGATCCTCGGCGGCATCCGCGTCCCGGTGGGATCGTGGGGCGTGGGCGGCGAGCTGCGATATCAGTCGGCCGAGGGCAAGCTTCCGGCGGATCAGGATTTCTCGGGCAGCAAGATCGATCTCGGCGGGATTACGTACACGTTCACTATCAACATCAGATTCTAGGAGCTAGGAGCTAGGAGCTAGGGACTAGCCGTCGGTACAGAGCCAGGCCCGCACCTTCACAGACGCGTTCGTATCCCCGCAGGAACTCGGGCCTCTCGCGGCTGAGGCGGAAGAGCATGTCGCCACCCTCGGCCTGTTCCTCGATCAGCAGCCACCCCGCAAACGGCCGCGGATTCTGCAACGCACTCAGCCAGATGTCGCCGTTCCCTTCGTGCAGGAAATCGCTGATCCTGAATCCGGCGCGCGAGAGATCCTGCATGTAATGACCGAGCGACCCCATGCTCGCCATCACCGTCTCTCCTCGATAGTTCGATTCGAGGTACGCGGTCACGCGATCGCGCGCGATGATATTCGGCCGATCCCATTGCGCTTCGACGACCATCGGCGCCGACGCGTCGAGCGGCCGCAGCTCGAAGGCCGCGATGAGCGCCAGTGCGACGATGGTCACCGGCTGAAGGCGTTTCCATTGACCGGCCACGCAGCCCGCAAACACCGCTTGCGCGGCGAGGAGCGGCACCATGTAGCGAATGCGGTACGGATGGCCGTCGACAAATGCGAGCCAGGGCACGGCGGCGGTAGCGGCGAGCGCAAGTGGCAGAATCGCGCCGGCGCGGCGCCTGTTGAGCAGCCCCAGCACCACCAGCAGCACGGCGCCGGCCAGGGCGATCAGCAGCAG
>Ga0105248_10007427_pt1 | contig 12027 bp, 11 predicted proteins | sample KBSS34metaG_FD_81524 | JGI IMG/M metagenome (GOLD analysis project Ga0105248, IMG submission 81524) | Switchgrass rhizosphere microbial communities from Kellogg Biological Station, Michigan, USA - KBS S3-4 metaG | ecosystem: Host-associated > Plants > Roots > Rhizosphere > Soil | place... | reverse complement strand
GCACTCTGCTCTTCGCGCAAGCGCTCATCACCGCACTCTGCTCGGGCGTTGCTTGATCCGTTCCTGCGTCTTCTCTGCGTTGCTTCGCATCTCGGACGTGATCTCGAAGTGTCCACCGAACTCGTTGAGGTATCCGGGCGGATACTTCGGGTCGGGCAGGATCTGGCGCAGCCATCGATACGGCTTGCGGCGCCGCCACTCTCGCGGGTAGCCCACCGACACCTCCTCGAACCGCACGCCGTCGTACCACGTGGTCCGCGGAATGTGCAGGTGCCCGTACACCGAGCACAGCGCGTTGTAGCGGGTGTGCCACTCCTTCGTGGCGGTGGTGCCGCACCACAACGCGAACTCCGGGTAGAACATGGCGTCGCACGGGTCGAGCACCAGGGGGAAGTGGTTCACCAGGATCGGCGGCGTCAACCAGTCGAGGTCCTCGAGCCTCTCGCGCGTCTGCTTGATACGGTCGCGGCACCACGCGTCGCGGGTGGCGTACGGCTCGGCCGAAAGAAGGAACTCGTCGGTTCCGACGACGTTGCGTTCCCGGGCCACCGCGAGACCCTCGGCCTTGGTGGCCGTGCCCTCCGGCAGGAACGTGTAGTCGTACAGCAGGAACATCGGGACGATCGTCGCCGGCCCGCCCTCGTTGGTCCACACCGGGAACGGGTGTTCCGGGGTGACGATGCCCATCTCGTCACACATGTTGACCAGGTAGTCGTAGCGCGCCCGGCCGAAGATCTGCATCGGATCGTTGTTGGTGGTCCACAGTTCGTGGTTTCCAGGCACCCAGATCACCTTGGCGAACCGCTTGCGGAGCAGGTCCAGTGACCACCGGATGTCGTCGGTGCGCTCGGCCACGTCACCTGCGACGATCAGCCAGTCATCCGGAGAGGCCGGATGCAGGGACTCGGTGACCGGCTTGTTACCGGTGTGCCCGATGTGAAGGTCACTGATCGCCCAGAGGGTCGGGTTCCGATGTTCACGTGACGGGGCAGACACAACCGACCAGCCTACTCGTGGCTGGCGCACCAGGCCGCCCCGGCAACTAGAACATGTTCTCGTTTCCGGTCCGATCGTCTGTGCGGGACTTGTACACTCCCCGCAATGGCCAACCAATGCGCGCGGCCCCGCCGCGCAGACGGCAAGGGGATTTGATGGCCGCCAAGCTGCGCCTGCTGTCGGCGATGTGTGCACTGGTCGCCGCGGTGATCGTGGTGTGGCAGACCAACCCGACCGGCAAGCTTGGCACCGACGGCGTCGACCTGCGTTCCACCTCAGCCCCCATGAGCGACGTCTCTACCAGCATCAAGTGGCCGGTCATCGAGACCGTCGATCCCCGTCCGTTCGACGCATGCCAGGACATCCCGATCGACGTCATTCAACGCATCGGCTTGGCGTTCACGCCCCCGGAGCCCGAGGACGGGCTGCGCTGCCACTACGACGCGGGCAACTATGAGATGGCCGTGGAGGCGTTCGTCTGGCGCACGTACGAGCAGACGCTGCCTCCTGACGCCGTCGAACTCGACATCGATGGCCACCGCGCCGCCCAGTTCTGGATCATGAAGCCCACCGACTGGAACGACCGCTGGTGGATCACCTGCATGATCGCGTTCAAGACCAGCTATGGCGTGCTCCAGCAGTCGCTGTTCTACTCGCCGATCTACTCGAATCCGAATCCGGACTGCCTCCAGACCAACCTGCAGCGCGCCCAGCAGCTCGCGCCGTACTACAAGTTCTAGTTGGCGACGAGCTGGTCGGTGGGGATCGAACGTTCCAGCATGCCCATGGTCTGCTCGCCGTCCCACGTGTAGCGCACCCCAGCCTGCTGCAGCGCGGGGAACGTCCAGTTCGCCATCAGGGCCAACTGTTCCTGGGGGACGTCACTGGGATCGGTGATGTCGTGCGTGGACAGCACCGTCTCCCCGGCGATCCGCACGGTGCCGTCCGCGGTCTCCAGAACGACGGACACGTCCTCACCGAGCGGCTGGAGCCTGCGCAGCCAGGGCGCCTCGACGACGCGGGCAGGGATCAGCTCGCCGTCGCCGGAGAACACGTAACCCTCGTTGAACGTCGGTTGCCCGTCGGGCCGTGGCGGATACGCGATGTATCCGAACGCGCGGCCGCTGGGAAACAGCGCCGACTGCCAGCAATGACCCCAAAAGCCCTCGAGCTTGCGGACCCCCTGACGCCGGATGCGCAGGCCGCTGCCGGAGAACGAGCGCCGGTCGTCGCCAACCGTCAAGGCGCCGCGGGCCCGGAACAGCTGTTCGTACCGTGGCCCGCCCATCAGGTCGCCCTCGACTGACTTCTGCAACTGCGTGCGCGACTGCGCGTCGAGCGCACCCTGGACCCACGGCGGGACGGCGAGCGTGGCCTCGACGTCGAACGCGACGTCGACCAGCGGCCCGGTCTTGCGGCCCTCGACCAGATCGGCCGACGACGTCTGATTTAGCTGGCCGTCGAAAGTCATTCGCCACGTGTCGAATTCGCGCACGCACTCAAAGGCGAGCGGGCCTGCGCCCAGCACGGTCGGTCGGCCAGCCGGTCCCGCCGCGGGCCGACTGGGCGCGTCGGCGCGGATCCGATACACGCGGCCGTCCGCGAACGCGGCGTTGACCTGAACGGCGTGCGCCTCCCACTGGGACGCCAGCGCTTCGATGCCGACCCGCGGCAGCCCCAGTTCGCCGCGGTCGTCGAACACCCAGAAGCTCACCGAATCCCGCATCTCGGGGTTTTCCGGCCGCTCGGCCAAGGCTAGTTCGCGGTCCGCGGGGATACCGCCAGTCAGGTCGATCGTCATGCGTTGTTCCTCACCCTTTCCGTTGGGTCCAGCGGCGTGCGTGGTCGACGTAGTCCGCGAACAGCGGTCGGATGGCATCGAGGTCGAGTCCGAAGTCGGCCGGGTCGGCGCGCACGCTGGGTTCGCGGTTGGCCGCATTGTGTTCCCACCAGCTGCCCATCTGCTGCTCGAATTCGGCACTGACCGGTTCGCCGAGCCACGTGTACAACCCGCGCACCTCGCCGATCGGATCGGCGGCCATCACCCGGAAGTCGATGTCGTAGAACCGGTGACCGGCGCCGCCGTCGCGGAACTTCACCGCCCGTTCCATGCCCACGGACCAGTGCTCGACGTTCAGCCGACCCAGGTAGCGCCGGTCGCACACGTCGCTGAACCCGCCGACCATGTCGGCGTACAACTCGACGACGGACAGCAGCACGTCGGTCGGGTCGCGATGGGTCATGACGAACCGGGCATCCGGGAAGACGCTGTCGTGTGCCTCGAGCGACAACACGTGCGACGGTGACTTGAGTCGCCAGGGCCGCGGCCGCTCGCCGAACTGCAGCAGCTTGAGCACCCGCTTCTCGAACCGGTACGTCGACGTGAAGTCGGCGTCGGATACCAACCACTCCGAGTACTTCGGGACGGCCGCAAACGCTTGGAAGATCTGCGATTTGAAGTCCATTGCCATGATGTCGAGGCATTCCATCGGGTCGTGCGTGTTGTGCGGCGTGTGGAAGCGGCTGCCCACCAACACTCTTTCGTCTTCGGTGACGCGAGGGTCGTCACCTACGACGGTCGACGACGGTGGGCACGGCTCAGACGACTCCCACCGGCGGACGTACCGGACGTTCGGGTCCTGCGCCAGCAGACACGACAGCGCCGTCGAGCCGGTGCGGGGCAGTCCGAGCCCGAACAGCGGCGCCTCGACGGGGATGTCCTCGATCTCGGGGTAGCGCAGGTACCAGTCCTCGACGTGAAGTCGCTGTTCGAGGTAACGCACGAGGCGCGGATAGATGAAACCCTCGCCGCGCGCGTTGAGTCGCGCCGAGTCCAGATCGGCGAGCAACAATCCGAGTCCTTCGCGAAACGAGTCGTCGCCGAAGTCCGCTAGCCCGGTGTGCCTGACGGCTGCTGCCGTCAGATCGTCGGATGATGCCACGCCGCACCTCCTCGAAGATATTCGAGACAGTACCCTGCCTCTAATATGGACCAGCGTCAAGAGCGCCGGAGCCCACCCGGGTCGTGTGCGGCACGCGCAAGCGCTCAGCACGTCCTCTGCTCTTCGCGCAAGCGCTCATCGGCGTGCTCTGCTCTTCGCGCAAGCGCTCATCGGCGTGCTCTGCTCTTCGCGCAAGCGCTCATCGCCGCCAACCTTTTGTAGCCTGCAAACGTGCCCCTCCACACGAACGCCAAGCGGCTCGCCGCCCACGCGCTGGCCCGGCTGTCCCACGTCCCGCCCCCGACCTCGGACTTCACCGTCCGGCACGGCGTTCGCATCCCGATGCGCGACGGCGTCGAACTACTCGCCAAGCACTACGTTCCAGACACTTCCCAACCCGCGGGCACGCTCCTGGTGCGCGGCCCGTACGGTCGGGCGTTTCCGTTCACGACCTTGTTCGGCGCCATCTACGCAGCGAGGGGCTACCACGTCGTGCTGCAGAGCGTGCGCGGCACGTTCGGGTCGGGCGGCGAGTTCACGCCGATGATCAACGAGGTCGCCGACGGGGCGGACACGGTGGCCTGGCTGCGCACCCAAACATGGTTCACGGGGTCGTTCGCCACCATCGGCCTGTCCTACCTCGGGTTCACCCAGTGGGCGCTGCTGATGGATCCACCACCGGAGCTGAAGGCCGCGATCATCAGCGTCGGCCCGCACGACTTCAACGCCTCCTCTTGGGGTACCGGATCGTTCTCGCTCAACGACTTCCTCGGTTGGAGCGAAATGGTGTCCCACCAGGAGGACCCCAACCGGCTTCGCGCCGCCGTCCGCCACGCCAGGGCCGGACGGGTGGTGAATCGCACCTGCAACGAACTCCCGCTCGACGAATCCGGCCGCGCCCTCCTCGGCGGCGGCGCACCCTGGTACGAGTCCTGGCTGGACCACCCGGACGCCGACGATCCGTTCTGGGAACCGATGCGGCTCAGCGCTGCCCTGGACCGCGTCGAGGTCCCCGTGCTGCTGTTCAGCGGATGGCAGGACCTGTTCCTGACGCAGACGCTCGAGCAGTACCGTCACCTGCGCGGGCGTGGCGTCACGACGGCGCTGACGGTCGGTGGGTGGACCCACACGCAACTGATGTCGAAGGGCGCTCCCGTCGTGGTCCGCGAAACCCTCGCATGGCTCGACACGCACCTTCGCGGACGTCCCGCCCCGCCCCGTAGCCCGGTGCGCGTCGAGGTCATCAACCACGGCTGGATCGACTTGCCCGACTGGGCCCCGAACATGGCCGAGCAAGTGCTGTATCTGCAACCCGCCCATCGCCTTTCGGATTCGCCTGCAGACGCCACGGCGACACCCTCGACGTTCACGTTCGACCCGGCCGACCCGACGCCCACCATCGGCGGGCGGCTGCTGTCCCCAGAGGGGGGCTACCGCGACGACGGCGCGCTGGCGAAGCGTGCCGACGTGCTCGACTTCACCGGCGACCCGCTCCCTGCGGACGTGTACGTCGTCGGCAGTCCGGTCATCGAGCTCACCCACACCTGCGACAACCCGCACCACGACGTCTTCATCCGGGTCAGCGAGGTCGACGCCAAGGGCAAGTCGCACAACGTCACCGACGGATTCCAGCGGCTGACAACCGATTCCGGCGCCGTGCGACTCGAACTCGACGCCGTCGCGCACCGCTTCGTGGCGGGTTCGCGGATACGGGTCATGATTGCCGGCGGATCGCACCCACGCTTCGCGCGAAACCTGGGCACGGGTGAACCCGTCATCAGCGGGCGAGCGATGAAGCCGGCCACGCACACCGTGCACCACGGTGCAGGCGGCCAGTCGCGGTTGACCCTGCCCACCGGACCGCGGCTGCCGTCAACCGACTGAGTCCCGCACCCGTGCCACCACGTCGGCCAGCGACGCGTCGTCGTGCACGGGTTCGCCCCAGTGCGGATCTAGCGGCAGGTCGACCCAGCTGACGCAGCCCGCATGTTCGGGGGTGCGTTCCACGAGCACCGGCGCGGCCAGCGGAACCGCCTGCACGACCAGCGCGGTGAGCCGATGCCGGGGCCGGAAGTCCAACCGGTCGGCGCGCACGGACTCCGCGGTCCAGATATGGAACTCGGCGATCCGCTCGAGCGCGTCCGGACGGTTCACCTCAACGGCGGCAACGACCTTCGCCCCGCCGCGGATCACCACCGCCTCCTGCGTGGAATCGGCGGCCGCGTCGTCGAGCAGGGGTTGGTACTCCGGACGCAGCCGCTCGCGGTGGCCGTGCGCGACCGTCGGGAAGAACACGAACTCCGGCGCGTTCAGAGCGAACCGCTTCTCGTGAATGCCACCCTTGCGCAGCAGCACGGTCTGGCGGCCGTCGAGCATCGCGTGGACGGCCGCGCTCCACTCCTTGAGCGCGGGTGTGCTCAGCCCAATCCCCTTGTCGCTTCGCTCCTGCCCGCCGAATCCGCACTGGCCGCGATCCTGGCCAGGACCTCGGGCCGACGCAGCGGCGGCACCGTCTTCGGCGGCTGGCGGCGGGGCGGGAGGTGCCCGAGCAACCGCTTCGTCGTGGCGGTCACCTCGGCGACGGCGGTCTCGAACGCGTCCTCGTTGGCTGCGGTCGGGCGGGTGATGCCGCTGACCTTGCGGACGTACTGACGCGATGCGGCTTCGATCTCTTCTGCAGTGGCGGCGGGCTCGAGCCCGCGCAACTCGGTGATGTTGCGGCACATGCTCCAACCATAGGTCGATACGGTGCAGGCATGCCCCACGACGAAGCCAACACAGACGACGTGCTCCTCATCGACACCACCGACCGCATCCGCACGCTGACGCTGAACCGGCCGCAGTCACGCAACGCGCTGTCCTCGGCGCTTCGCACCCGGTTCTACGCCGCACTTCGCGAGGCTCAGAGCGACGACGACGTCGACGTGGTGATCGTGACGGGGGCCTACCCCCTGTTCTGCGCGGGGCTCGACCTGAAGGAACTCGGGGACACCACCGCACTGCCCGACATCTCCCCCAAGTGGCCCGCGATGACCAAGCCGGTCATCGGGGCGATCAACGGCGCCGCCGTCACCGGCGGGCTCGAACTCGCGCTGTACTGCGACATCCTGATCGCGTCGGAGCACGCCAAGTTCGCCGACACCCACGCCCGCGTCGGGCTGCTCCCCACCTGGGGGCTGTCGGTGCGGCTGCCTCAGAAGGTGGGCGTCGGGCTAGCTCGACGGATGAGCATGACTGGCGACTACCTGTCGGCTCCCGACGCCCTTCGGGCCGGCCTGGTCACCGAGGTCGTCGCGCACGACGAGCTGCTCCCGAGCGCGCGGAGGAGCGCCACGTCGATCGTCGGCAACAACCAGCGCGCCGTGCGTGCGCTGCTGGAGTCGTACCACCGCATCGATGACCAGCAGACCAGCGCAGGCCTGTGGATCGAGGCCCGATCGGCCACCCAGTGGATGAGCGTGGCCACCGGCGACGACATCGCCGCCAACCGCGCAGCGGTGATCGAACGGGGCCGGACGCAGGTGCGCTGAGCGCCGAAAGGTGAAGCCCTGCAACGGTGTGACGGAGCGTAGGCTGCCGCCATGAACGAGGCACCCCGTCGACCCCGACTCGCTGGCCGACCGACTGACCGCGGCGGGTTTCACCGACGTCGACGTGCACACCAGCCCCTACGGCTGGGCCGCGTTCGCGCGGATGGCAAGCGCCTAGCCGATCACACACGGGTCCGAAAATGCTCCGCGCAGGAAAGTGTGCGACTGGAGCAAGTCCGGTCCGCCGATCTTCACCGCCACCCGTACCTCCCGTGGCCCCTCCGCCGGAGGTTCCACCCGTACCTCAGCCACCGGTCGTCGTCGACCCGCCGCGCATTCCGTGCCCTGACCGAGGGACCCGGTCGGCACTATGCCGTTCCGCCCACCAACCAACGCCCCGAACACGCGCGCCAACCGACGAACACCAGACGCAACACCATGAACGTGGTCAGCCCGGACCAGATGCCGAACAGGCCCCATCCGAACACCAACGACAGCCAGATCAGCGGCAGGAACCCGAGCAACGCACTCGCGAGGGTGGCGTTGCGCATGAACTTCGCGTCGCCCGCCCCGAGCAGCACGCCGTCCAGGGCGAACACGACGCCCGCGACGGGCAGCTGGACCACCAGGAACCACCACGGCACGCCGATCTCGTCGAGCACCGAACGGTCACTCGTGAACAGCGTCGGCAACACCGACGCACCCACCGCGAACGCGGAGGCCAGCACCGCAGCGGCCAGCGCCGAGAACGCCGTCACCCGCCACGCCACCGACTTCGCGTGCGTCAGCAGGCCCGCCCCCAGCGCCGCGCCAACCAACGACTGGGCCGCGATGGCCAACGAATCAAGCACCAGCGCAAGGAAACTCCATAGCTGCAGCACCACCTGGTGCGCCGCCACGGCGGCCGCCCCGAAGCGCGCCGCAACCGCGGCGGCCGAGACGAAACACACCTGGAACGCCATGGTGCGCACCAACAGATCCCGGCCCATCACCACCTGGGCGCGCAGCACGTCCGGATGCACGCGTAGCGGCACCCGCTCGGCGAGCAGTGCGCGGCAGAACAACAGCCCCGCCAGCCACTGCCCGACAAGATTGGCGACCGCAGAGCCCACCAATTCGAGCCGGGGCAGCCCCAGCCACCCGTAGACGAGTAGCGGGCACAACACCGCGGACACCGCGAAGCCCGAAACCACGTACCGAAGGGGCCGTGCAGTGTCCTGGACGCCACGCATCCAGCCGTTCCCCGCCAGTGAGATCAAGATGGCGGGCGCACCGAGCACGGCGATCCGAAGCCACGGCTCCGCCTCGGCGGCGATCTGGCCGCCGTTGGCGATCACGTCGAGCAGTGGCACGGCGGTGGCCTCGACGGCCACGGCGATGAGCAGCCCGAGTCCGATGCCCAACCACGTGGCCTGCACGCCCTCGCCCACGGCCGACGCCCGGTCACCCGCACCGAAGAACCGGGCGGCACGTGCCGTCGTCCCATAAGACAGGAACGTCAGCTGCGACGACACCAGCGACAGAATCAGTCCGCCGATCGCCAAGCCCGCAAGCGCGACCGCCCCGAGCCTGCCGACCACGGCGATGTCGAAGAGCAGATAGAGGGGTTCGGCGGCCAGCACCCCGAGCGCGGGGATGGCCAACCCCGCGATGCGGCGACCGGTCACCGACGGCGGCTGATCCGCAGGCTCAGCCAAAGCGCCCGCTGGCGAAGTCAGCCAAGGGCATCGGCTAGCGCCTTCACCACGTCCTTCGCGGGTCCGGTCGCCGAGTATCCGGCGGCGAGCCGATGTCCGCCGCCCCCAAAGGAACTCGCGACGGTCGCAAGGTCGAACGACTTGGCCCGCATCGACACCGACCAGCGTTCCGGCTCGATCTCCTTGAACACCGCGGCCACTTCGGCCTGCTGCGTGGTGCGCACGATGTCGACGATGCTCTCGACCTCCTCCGGCCGGGCGTTCGCCCACTCCTGGTGTCCGACAACGGCATACACGAAACCGCGGCCGTCCAAGGCGTCGGGCTGCAACTGCGCGGCGGACAGCACCCGCCCCAACAGCGGCAGCCAGGAGAACGGATGGTTGTCCATCAGCGCGCGGCTGACGGCGGCGTTGTCGACGCCGAGCTCGACGAGCCTGGCTGCCAGCCGGTGCGCCCGCGCGCTGGCCCAGCGGAAGGACCCGGTGTCCGTGGTGAGCCCGGCGTAGAGGCAGTGCGCGACGCCCAGGTCGATGTGCCTGTCCCACGCGTCGAGCAGTTCGGCGACCAGCATGGTGGTCGAATCCGCCGACGGGTCCACGTAGTTGGCGGTCCCGAACAGCATGTTCGACGCGTGGTGATCGATCACCAGCACCTGGCGTCCGGATTCGGCGAGCTCGTGCAGGGCACCGAGGCGGTTGACGCTCGGAATGTCGACCGTGACGATCAGGTCGGGGTGGCTGCGCATGTCGTCGGGGGCGACCAGCAGGTGACCGCCGGGCAGCGACTGCAACGACTCGGGCAGGTCCGCCGGTGCGGCGAAACCGACCTCGACGGACTTGCCCTCCCGCTCCAGCACCAAGGCCAGCGCCAAACCGGCGCCCAAGGTATCGGCATCGGGATAGACGTGGCACAGCACGCTGACGGTCTCCGACGCATCGAGCAGGTCGGCGGCACCGCGCGCATTCACGCGGTTTCCCGGCACGGCCGTCTGCGCCGCAAGCTCAGTCGTCGGGTCGATCGTCGTCACCGGTGTCCTCAGCGTCGAGCACGTCTTCCCCGTCGGACCCCTCCGCCCCAGACACACGGTACGGGTCGGCGTCCCCTGCCGGCTTGGCACCCTGCCGAATTCGTGCCAGGTCGGCGTCGGCGGCGCGGGCGCGGGCCAGCAGGTCCTCCATGTGCTGAGCGGTGTCGGGCACCTTGTCCAGCACGAACGAGAGGGTCGGGGTGAAGCGCACCCCGGTGGCAGCGCCGACCTTGCTGCGCAACGTGCCCTTGGCCCGCTCCAGCGCCGCGGCGGCCGCGGCGTAGTCCGGTTCGTCTTGCAACGTGTCGCCGCGGACCGTGTAGAACAGCGTGGCGTCGTGCAGGTCTCCCGTGACCTTCGTGTCCGTGATGGTCACGAAGGCCAGCGGGGGATCCTTGATCTCGTACTCAATGGCCGACGCGACCACGGTGCCGATGCGCTTGGAGAGCCGGCGCGCACGACCTACGTCAACCATGACGCTCATCGCTCATGCGGACGCTCCTACACACGTTCTTTTTCAACGAGCTCGTACGCCTCGATGACGTCACCCTCCTTGATGTCGGAGTAGGTGAGCGTCAGACCGCACTCGTAACCGTCGCGGACCTCGGTGACGTCGTCCTTCTCGCGCTTCAGCGACGCGATGCTGACCGTTTCGGCCACCACGACGTTGTCGCGCAGCAACCGGGCCTTGGCGTTGCGCCGGATGATGCCGGAGGTGACGAGGCAGCCGGCGATGTTGCCGACCTTCGACGACCGGAAGATCGCCCGGATCTCGGCGCGGCCGAGTTCCTTCTCCTCGTAGATCGGCTTGAGCATGCCCTTCAGGGCTGCCTGGATCTCGTCGATCGCCTGGTAGATCACCGAGTAGTACCGGATGTCGACACCCTCGCGGTTGGCCAGCTCGGTGGCCTTGCCCTCCGCCCGGACGTTGAACCCGATGATGATCGCGTTCGAGGCCGACGCCAGGTTGACGTTTGTCTCGGTGACGCCACCGACACCGCGGTCGATGACGCGCAGCTCGACCTCGTCGCCGATGTCGATGCCCAGCAGGGCTTCCTCCAGCGCCTCCACGGTGCCGGAGTTGTCGCCCTTCAGGATCAGGTTCAGCTGGCTGGTTTCCTTCAGCGCGGCATCGAGGTCGTCGAGGCTGATGCGCTTGCGGGTGCGTGCCGCCAGTGCATTGCGCTTGCGCGCGCTGCGCCGGTCGGCGATCTGACGGGCGATCCGGTCCTCGTCGACGACGAGCAGGTTGTCACCGGCACCCGGCACCGACGTGAAGCCGATGACCTGGACTGGACGCGACGGGGTTGCCTCCTCGACGTCCTCACCGTGTTCGTCGACCATCCGTCGCACGCGCCCATAGGCGTCGCCGGCGACGATCGAGTCGCCGACCCGCAGCGTTCCGCGCGCAATGAGCACGGTCGCGACGGGCCCACGGCCACGGTCCAGGTGCGCTTCGATAGCGACGCCCTGGGCTTCCATGTCGGGGTTGGCCCGCAGGTCCAGCGAGGCGTCGGCGGTCAGCAGCACCGCTTCGAGCAACGCCTCGATGTTGGTGCCCTGCTTGGCCGAGATGTCGACGAACATGGTGTCGCCGCCGTACTCCTCGGCGACGAGGTTGTACTCGGTGAGCTGCGCCCGGATCTTGGCCGGGTCGGCACCTTCCTTGTCGATCTTGTTGACCGCCACCACGATCGGCACGTCGGCCGCCTGCGCGTGGTTGATGGCCTCCACCGTCTGCGGCATGACGCCGTCGTCGGCGGCGACGACGAGGATCGCGATGTCGGTGGCCTTCGCACCACGGGCACGCATGGCGGTGAACGCCTCGTGACCG
>Ga0105248_10007426_pt1 | contig 12028 bp, 7 predicted proteins | sample KBSS34metaG_FD_81524 | JGI IMG/M metagenome (GOLD analysis project Ga0105248, IMG submission 81524) | Switchgrass rhizosphere microbial communities from Kellogg Biological Station, Michigan, USA - KBS S3-4 metaG | ecosystem: Host-associated > Plants > Roots > Rhizosphere > Soil | place... | reverse complement strand
GCGATTCTCTGTGGGTCATGTTTCACGAGGTGGCCTATCCCTCCGGCGCCGGCTACAGCCTGGCCGAGCACGCGCTCGCTTTCGTGACCCGAACGATGGCGGCGATCGTCGGTGGAGCGGCGGAGCGGGTGTTCGTCTCGATTCCGGCATGGCGCACGCTGGTTGAATCGCTCGTGCGTCCGCGTGCGCCCATCGTGTGGCTCCCGGTCGTCAGCAGCGTGCCTGTTGCCGACGATCCCATGGGCACCGCCGCGTTGCGATCGAAGATCGGCGAGGGTCACCCGATCGTCGGGCACCTGGGGACCTACGGCAGACTCATTCGTTCGTCGTTGAACGCGTGCGTTCCCGCCCTGCTCGCCAGCACCGACAGCCGCCTGCTGCTGCTCGGCAGGGGGGGCGAGTCGATGCGCGACGAATTCGTGTTGCGCCAGCCGGAGCTGGCCGGGCGCATCCATGCGCCGGGACCATTGGCGGCAGAGGCCTTGTCGCGACACGTGGCCGCGTGCGACGTCATGTTGCAGCCGTACCCGGACGGCGTCAGCACACGCCGCACGAGCGTGATGGTCGCGCTCTCGCACGGGAGGCCCACCGTGACGACCACGGGACGCCTCACCGAACCGCTGTGGTCGGAGAGCGGCGCGCTCGTCCTCACGTCCGCCGACCACCCTTCCGATCTCGCCGCCGCCACCGCGAGCCTGCTTGGCGATCCCACACGACTCGTGCAGTTGGCCGGCCGCGCGCGCGCGCTTTACACTGAACGATTCGATCTGGCTCATACCGTCGAAGCTCTGCGGTCAGCATAGAGCCGCCGCATGTCTACGCCCTGCGGACTATCCATACTCAGGGTCCGATCGATGAACCATGGCGGAGTTGCTCGAGTCGGTTCGGTGAGCCGGGTCCAAAAGGACCCGGCCTACAGCAAGTTCGAGGCGAAGAGCAGACGGTATGGTTCGAATTCTTTGGAGTTCGTGTAGGCCGGGTCCTATTGGACCCGGCTCTCTGGCGGCTCCCCAGGAGCCGCCCTACGCGTGAACCGGTCCTGATCAAACTCACCCGTCCCCGTCGTCTTTTGACGATCGGCCATTCCTACTGCGTCGATCTGAATCGCCGTCTCGCCCAGGAGATCGCGCGCCACGGCGAATGGGACGTGACCGTCGTGGCGCCGTCGCGCTTCCATGGCGATTTCGGTTGGCATACCTTGCAGTCCCGCGCGAGCGAGCCGTGCGCCGTGGTTCCGGTTCCCGTCTACTTCAGCCGGCGGGTCCAGGTCATGCTCTACGGGCGGGGGTTGATCGATCTGCTCCGCCAACCGTGGGATCTCGTGCATTGCTGGGAGGAACCCTATGTCGCCGCCGCGGCGCAGGTGGCGTTCTCCGCATCGCGAGATGTTCCCGTCGTCTTCGCGACCTTTCAGAACATCTCGAAACACTATCCGCCTCCGTTCAACTGGATCGAGCGCTATACCATGGCTCGTGCGGATGGCATCGTCGCGTTCGGGCGTACGGTGTTCGATGCCGTCGCTCCGCGCGTGCCGCCCGGCGTCCCGGTGCGGGTGATTTCACCAGGTGTGGACGTCGACCATTTCGCGCCGCGCCCTGGCGCGCGCGCGGCACTCTTTTCCAGATACGGCTGGGGCGACGGCCCGCCGGTCGTGGGATTCGTGGGCCGTCTGGTTCCCGAGAAGGGGTGTTTGCTGCTTGCCGGCATACTCGACCAACTCTCGGTACCCTGGCGCGCGGTGTTCGTGGGATCGGGTCGCCTGGAAGCCGACCTGCGCCGTTGGAGCACCAAATATGGCGATCGCGTGCGGATCGAAACCGATGTCTCTCACGACGAGGTCGCCGCGTACCTGAATGCGATGGACCTGCTATGCGCACCGAGCCAGACGACCGCCGCGTGGCGAGAACAATTCGGGCGGATGCTGATCGAAGGCTTCGCCTGCGGCGTGCCGGTCGTGGCATCCGATAGCGGCGAAATCCCGCACGTGGTCGGGGATGCCGGCATCATCGTCGGCGAACGCGACCAGGACGGGTGGGTGCGAACCATCAGCGGCCTGCTCTCCGATCCCGGTCGGCGCGCCGATCTCGCGCGGCGCGGCCGTCACCGGGCGGTGGCGTCCTTTTCATGGCCCGTCGTTGCGCGGCACCATCTCGACTTCTTCGACGATGTCGTGGCTGGCCGGCTGCGTGCGACGCCAGGGGGGGCTACCGAGACGAGCGGGGCCGCCGCCCTGACCAGACGCCGGGGTCGAGCCGGCGCCGACCGGTCCGAAGCGTGAAACCCATTCGCGTCGCGCTTTGCGCTGATTTTCCGGAGGAGCGCTGGCCGAGCATGGATCGGATAGCCGCCCGGCTGGACCAATACCTGCGCCGGAACCACGGCGACGCGATTGAGGTGACGCAGGTCGTGCCCCGATTTGCCCGCCGCGCGATGCGTGTGTCCCGGCGCGCGGCCGGGCGCGCCTACACAATCGATCGGATCGTGAATCGCCTGTGGGACTACCCGCGCGCTGTCGCGAATCTGGCCGGCGACTACGACGTCTTTCACATCGTCGATCACAGCTACGCGCAGCTCGTGCACCGGCTTCCGGCCGGTCGTGCCGTCGTCACGTGCCATGACCTCGACACGTTCCGCTCGCTGCTGCATCCCGAGGAGGAGCGGCGATCGCAGCTCTATAACGTGATGATGGGCCACGTGCTCGCCGGTCTGCGCCGCGCCGCGCGCGTGACCTGCGACACGGCGGCGGTTCGCGATGAGCTGCTGGCGAGGCGGCTGGTCTCGCCCGATCGGATGATCGTCGCTCCAGTGGCGGTCGGACCTGAATTTTCGAGCTGCCCCGACGTCGAGGCGGACCGTGCCGCGGTGCGATTGGTCGCCGCACCGCCAGATCGGACGGTGCTGCTCCACGTCGGCAGTACCATCCCGCGCAAACGCCTCGACGTGCTGCTCAAGATATTCGCCGAGTTATGCGTCGTCAGGCCGGATTTGCGTCTCGTGCGTGTCGGCGGCCCTTTTACTCGCGAACAGAGCCGGCTCGCCCGCGATCTCGGCATCGAGGATCGGATTGCAGTGCTCGATTTCCTGGACGACCGCACGCTCGCCGCCGTGTACCGGCGGGCCGCGATCGTTCTGCTGCCGTCAGATCGTGAAGGATTTGGCCTGCCGGTTGTCGAAGCGATGGCGTCGGGCACCCCGGTCGTGGCCAGCGACATCGCAGTGCTCAGAGAAGTCGGCGGGTCCGCGGTCGAGTACTGTCCGCCTGGAGCGGTGGTCTCGTGGCGCGAGCGGGTCGAAGCGCTGCTCAATGAACGGCAACAATCGCCGGAACACTGGCTGGCCCGGGTCGAAGCCGGCCGGGCACGTTCCCGATGCTTCAGCTGGTCGCAGTTCGCGGCCTGTCTCGCCGGCGTCTACGCAGAGGTCGCGGCCGCAGCCGGCCTGGCAACGAAATCGAGTCGCGGTAGTCGTAGTGTCCGGTTTTAGCCGGACAGTGTGACGAATGATGTCAACCGCCGAGGCCGCCGAGGGCGCCGAGTGAAAACATCAGGATTCTCGGCGATCTCTGCGAGCTCTGCGGTTGAAGTCGCTTAGATCTCAAAGTGTGCAGCCTTCGGACTTTGACCTTCGGACTTGATTGATGCTTTGGGTATGAAGATCGTGCACGCCGCGAAGTTCTATCCGCCGGTGCCCGGCGGCATGGAAGCTTTCGTCCAGACGCTGGCGGAGGGGATGGCCTCCACGTGGGACGTGGTGGTGGTCGCGGCCAATGATTCGAGGGAGACCGTCGAAGAGCGTCTCGATGGCGTCCGTGTCGTGCGGGTGGGCGCCCGTGGTGTCGCGGCGTCCGTTCCGTTGTGTCCGTCGCTGCCATCGCGGTTGTGGCGTGAGCGCGCCGATTGCGTCGTGCTTCATGAGCCGAACCCCGTGGCCGGGTCCGCGTTGTTCCTGCACACACCCGCGCCTCGCTTCATGGTCTGGCATCACAGTGACCTGGTGCGGCCGTGGTGGGCGATACCAACTTACGGTCGCCTGCAGCGCGCGCTCTATCGTCGCGCCGATTGCGTGATCGTGTCGAACCCGGTGCTGGCGGCGCGCTCGGCGCTGGTGCGGTGCGCCCGGCGAGTGGTGGTGATTCCGCACGGCGTGGATCTGACGAGATACGCAACCCTTGCGGGCGCGCAACGGGTCGTCGCGGCCCGCATTCGTGCCGAGGTGGCCGGTCCGCGCATCCTGTTCGTCGGCCGGTTCGTGTACTACAAGGGGCTCGACGTGCTGATCGACGCAATGTCACGGTGTGCCGGCACCCTGATCCTTGTCGGCGACGGCCCGCTTTCTGGCGAGCTCCACCGCCAGGTCGCCGCGCGCGGTCTCGAGTCCCGTGTCGTCTTCGCCGGCTCGGTGTCGAACGAGGAGCTGCCGGCCTATTACCACGCCAGCGACGTGTTCGTGCTGCCATCGGTCGCCGAAAGCGAGACCTACGGCCTGGTGCAGATCGAAGCGATGGCGTCCGGCGTACCGGTCGTCAGCACGAACCTGCCGACCGGTGTGCCGTGGGTGAATCAAGACGGCGTCACCGGGCTCGTCGTTCCGCCCCGTGACACCGGGGCGCTGGCCGGCGCGCTGGGCGCGCTGGGACGAGACGCCTCGCTGCGGCGGACGCTCGGCGACAACGGCCGGCGTCGGGCCGAATTGGTGTTCTCGCGTGACGACACCGTGAAGACGTTTCGAACGCTCGTCGAGACGACCGTCCGCGAGCCGCGATGGCTCGACCAGCGGTTCGCCCAGGCTGAGAGTCTGTGAAAACCACCACCGAGATCATCGAGCTCACCGAGAGAAGACACTGAACTCGCCGGATTCTTCACACCGCTGGACTGACATGACCATGACGATGGGCGCCGTGGCGAAGCGGTCGCTCGACCTCGCGCTCTCCGGCGCGGGTCTGCTGTTATCGTCACCGCTGTGGATCGGGATTGCCGTGGCCATCAGCGTGGAGAGTCGCGGTCCGGTGTTCTTCGTGCAGTCGCGGGTCGGCCGGCGCGGTCGGCGCTTCAACACGCTCAAGTTCCGCTCAATGGTGCCCGACGCCGAACGCACGGTCGGACCTGTCCAGGCCGTCGAACACGATCCGCGCGTCACGCGAGTCGGCCGCGTGCTGCGCGCCTCCGCCATGGACGAGCTCCCTCAGTTGTGGAATATTTTCCGCGGCGATATGAGCGTCGTGGGGCCGCGCGCGCTGCGGCCCGACGAGCCCGAGGTTGGTGACGCGGCGCCGACCTCGCTCGAACACGTGCCGGGCTTCGCCGAGCGCTCCTCCGTGCGGCCCGGGCTGACCGGCCTGGCGCAGATCTACGCGCCGCGCGACGTGCGGCGCCGTCAGAAGTTCCGCTACGACCGGCTGTACATTCGCAGGCAGTCCTTCGGCCTCGACCTCCGGCTGATCATGATCTCGTTCTGGATCACCGCGCGCGGAACCTGGGAGACGAGAGGCTCGAAACTCTAGCGGCGCGTACGAATCCCCAGCACGAGGCTTCAAAGCCTGCCCAGAAAATGAACCGCCGAGCACGCCGAGCATGCAGAGAATGCCTTGGTTTTCTCAGCGGCCTCCGCGGTCTCTTCGTTGAACGTAATTTCTTCACGAGCTCCTTAGCCTTGCGGCGATCACGGCAACCCTGAAGTTTGCACTACTGCTGCCGGGCGGCCCGATGTCTTCGTGTCTTCGTGGCTGATCTCGGCTCGGGATGCTGCCAGCGCGCGGTGAAAGTCCGTGCAACCGCGGATCTTCCCGGCGACTGCCGGGGTATAAGGAAGCTATGCTCTCCACGCGCGGCCGTCCTGGCATACCCACGTCCGACCTGTTCTCGTCAATGTGACGCCGATCAGCGATGTCGTGATTGTGGGCGGAGGGCCGGCCGGCCTGATGACCGGTTTGAAGCTCGCCAACAGCGGTCACGATGTGACGTTGTTCGAAGAACACCCCGTCGTGGGCGAACCCGTCCACTGCACCGGCATCCTCGCGCGGGAGGCATTCGACGAATTTGGTCTCCAGCCGGAGGCCGTCCTGAATCCGCTCACGACGGTGCGCTTTTTCGCGCCGTCAGGCGACTCGGTCGAATACTCCCCGAAGACGGTGGAAGCCGTGGTCATCGACCGCCCGGTATTCGACCGGGCGCTGGCCCGCGAAGCGGTACGCGCCGGCGTCCGGCTGACGCAGGCCCGCGTCAACAGCGTGACGGTCGATCGTGACGGGGTGACCGTGACGGCCGGCGCGGTCACGTCGCGCGCCCGCGCCTGCGTGCTGGCCTGCGGCGCCAACTACGCGATCCAGCGGAAGCTCGGGTTCGGGATGCCGGGGCTGCTGACTCACTCGGCGCAGGCCGAGCTTCCAGCCGAACGACTCGGCGATGTCGAGGTGCACTTCGGCCGTCGCATCGCGCCCGGCGGTTTCGGGTGGGCCGTGCCGGTCCAACGCGGTGATCGCGCATTCGTCCGCGTCGGCGTCATGTGCGATCACGATCCGCGGCGCTACTTCGAACGCGTACTGGAGCACGTGACGCCGCGATGGGGCGTCTACCGGCCCTTCGCCGCCCGCCCTCGCCAGAAAGTGCTGCCGCTCGAACCGATCGCGCGCACCTACGCCGACCGCGTGGTCGTGGTCGGCGACGCCGCCGGCCTCGTCAAGCCGACCACCGGCGGTGGCATCTACTACAGCCTGCGGAGCGCGGAGCTGGCCGCCGGAACGTTGACGCCGGCGCTTCAACGCGACGAGCTGTCCAGTCACGACCTCGCCGAGTACGAATCGAACTGGCGCGCGCGCCTGGGCTCGGAGATGCGCTCACAGCTCGTGCTGCGGCGCATCGCCGATCGGCTCACCGACGAAGACATCGACGGCCTGTTCGATCTCGCCGGCGCTGACGGCATCATGCCGCTGATTCGCCGGACCGCGACGTTCAATCACCATCGCGAGTTCATCGTCGCCCTCCTGAAGCACCCACCGGCCCGGCGGCTGCTCTTCAAGACGTTCGTCGCCTAGCCGCTCGCCGCCGCCGGCGCGCGCGACCGGCGAACGCCACCCGCCTTACTTCCTTACTTCCTCACTTCCTCACTTCCTCACTTCCTCACTTCCTCACTTCCTCACTTCCCTTAATTTCCTGATTTCGTCACCCGACGCGTTCCCTGATTCGTGAAGTGCCACGGCCGCCAGGAGCGCGAACAGGACGGCGTTTGCCGGCATGCGCAGGCCGGTATCCCAGACGCTTTGCACGGCGATGGCGACGACGCCGCTCGCCGCGCCGGCACGGATCCAGAAGATTGAGGTCCGGTCGGCCCGCAACTGGCGGCCGATTTGCCAGGCCCCGGCTATGAGGGCAAGGGCCGCCGGAAGCGAGAGGAGCCATCCGCCCTCGGCCGCCAGCTGCAGATACTCGTCGTGCGCGTGGTTGAACGTGAAACCGCTTCGGGTCTGCTGGTAGACGAGCATGCCGCGCTCGTATGCACCGGCGCCGACACCGGTGAACCAGAAGTCGCGCGTCATCCCCCACGTTTCCCGCCAGATCGTCTGCCGGCCGCCGATGCCGATCGCCAGCGTCTCCTCCAACCGGCCGGTGAGCGCGCCGGCTTCGACATAGGTCATGGCGATCGCGAGGACGAGGACACCTGCCGCCAGGAGCCGCAGCCGGCCGCTGCGACTGACCCGTGCGCGCGACAGCCACAAGAAGGACAGGAGCGCGGCGCCCGCGCCGATCAGCCCGGAGCGCGACAACGACGTCAGCAACGCCGCGGACATCAGACAGACCGATCCGACCAGCCAGACGGCCGATCCGTCCACGATTTCCGCCAACGGACGGCCGGGGTTGCCGCGCCGTGACTGAATCCGCGCGGCGATATACCCGGCCGTCAGGGGGATTCCCATGATCAGCCAGGACGCGAAGTCGTTCCGGTTGCGATACGGACCAAACGGCGCGTTGAACACCGTGGGAAAGGACCAATAGAGGAGAGTGGGCGCGGTGGCGTGCTGTGCCAGTGCCACCGTCGCCAGCGCCAGTCCGGTCCAGGCGATGCCGCGTGCGACCGTTCGCACGCCGCCGCGCGCCACCATCTCGCGTGCCGACCAGAACAGGCACACAAAGGCGGCGGCGAGCGCGAATGCGCCGCGCGTGGCGGTCACGTCGATCGACAGCGGTTGACCGGGACCGTTCAGCGGGTCGCCCGGCGCGCCGACCCACAGCGCTCGATCGACGGCGCCGACGTGTGGCGACAGCGCGAGGCGCATGCCCGGAGGCAGCGGCAGCAACTGGAACGCGACCACGAGGAGACACGCGATCAGGGCGAAGTCGAGCGTCCGCTGCCGGGGCCGCCCGATGGATGGACGAACGACGACGACCAGCAGGAACACGCCGGCCAGAAGCGGAAAAGTCGTCCACGGGTACGCCCCGGCGAACGCGAACAGCGTCCAGCCCGCGAGGGCGACGAGCGTCCAGGCAGGGGGCATGCGGCCCGCCGATCGTCTAGGCCGCACCCGAGTAGTAGTTCTTGTACTGGTGGCCGTAGTGCCGGGCGTAATAGTACTTGTTGCGGGAAAAATCGACCTTGTTCAGTACGGCGGTCACCGTGCGCGGGCGGGCGGACAGGATCGTGGTGAGCGCGCGCTCCGCCAGGCGTCGTCTCGTCATCTCGGCGCCGATCACGTAGACGATGCCGGCGACCGAAGGGGCGAGGATCACCGCGTCGGTGACCGCGAGGACCGGCGGCGTGTCGATCACGATCCAATCGAACGCGCCGTGCGCGAGGTTGGTCAGCAGCGTCTTCATGCGCTCCGACGACAGCAGCTCCGAGGGGTTCGGCGGCGTCCGGCCCGCGGTGATCGCCAGCAGGTTCGGATCGACGGTGCGCTGAATCACGTCGCGCAGGCGCGCCTGGCCGTTGAGCACCTGCGCCAGGCCGCGCTCGTTCGCGAGGCGGAGCGGCCGGTGGAGGCCGGGCCGCCGCATGTCGGCGTCGATGAGCAGCACGCGCGCGCCGCCGTACGCCAGCGCCATCGCCATGTTCGCCGCGACGATGGTCTTGCCTTCGAGCGGCTGCGCGCTGGTCACGACCAGCACTTTCGTGCCCGGCTCCGGGTACTGCGACAGCAGCGAGGTGCGCAGCGCGCGGAAGGATTCGCCGAAATCGTTGGGCACGTGCGCCGCGGCCAGCAGCGGCAGCTTGTCGCCGCGCACCGACGGCACGAGCCCCAGGAACGGCAGCTTGAGGCGCGCGGCGATGTCTTCCGGCGTCTTGATGGTGTCGTTCATGTAGTCGAGGCCAAACGCCACCGCCACCGCCGTAATGAGCCCGACCGCCAGCGACATGAGCCACGTCCGCCGGCCGGCTGGCGACATCGGCCGCTTCGGCACTTCCGCGCGATCGATGATGCGCACGTTGTTGGCGCGGCTGGCGCCGGCGACGCGCAGCTCCTTTTCCTGCTGCAGCAGCGTGTCGTACACCGCGTGGTTGCTCTTGGCTTCGCGCTCCATCACGTTGTAGTCGACGCTCTTGCGTCCGAGGTCCGACACGTCCGATTTCGCCGCGTCGAGGTTCTTCGACAGGGTCTGCTCCGCCAGCACCGACGTGTCGTATTCGGTCTTCACCTGCTGGATGGCGCGCGCGACCTCGAGGTCGAACTGGGTCTGGGCCTCTTCGACGGCGCTGGCGTTGGCAGTCACCTGTGGAAAGCGCGGGCCGTAGCGCTCGAGCAGCTTGGCGCGCTCCTGCTGCAGCCCCGTCAGTTTGGTGCGGGCCGCCACGACCTGCAGGTTCTGGGAGACGGCCGGGACCACGTCGGGCGAAGTGCCGGTGGTGATCGATCGCACCTGCTCGTAGAGCGCCTGGCGTTGGGTCTTCTCGTTGCGCGCCTTCATGAGCTCGTCGTTGAGCCGCTGGTAGCGCGTCACCACGACGTTGTTGCGGTCGTCGAGCGACATCGCATTCTGCTTCTCGCGGTATTGCGCGAGGCCGCGCTCGCTCTCTTCGACCTTGTGCTGCTGCTTGGCGAGCTCGGTGTCCAGCCAGTCCAGCGTCGTCTGGGTCGCGGCGACCTTGACCGCCAGGTTCTGCCCGACGTATTCGTCCAGCAGGGTGTTGACCGCGAGCGCGGCGAATTGCGGGTCGATGGAGTTGATGGTGACGTCCACCAGTCGGCTGTCGGGCACCTGCTTGACGTCGACCATCCCGATAAAGCCGTCGATCAGGCTCGCTTCATCCGGTGGCGCGGCCGCTTTCGGCGGTTCGACGACGGTCGTCCCCGTACTGATCAGGCCGACGATCCGCCGCCTGAGATCGCCCAGCATGCTCAGCGGCGTGCGCGGCGGGTCGGCGGTGCCGTTGAATTCGGCATAGTTCTCGACGTGCAGCTTGCGCACGACGCGCCGGGTCAGGTCCCGTCCCCTGATGATCTTGTATTGGGTGTTGTAGTAGGCCTGCGGATCCTCGTAGTACTGCTCCGAGCTCTGAAAGGGAACCGCCGCGGACCGTTCGCTCTCGATGAGCAGCCGCGCCTGCGCCTGGAACAGCTGCAGGTTCGTGTAGCCCTGAATCATGACCGCGACCGACGTCAGGATGAAGACGGCGAGCGTGATCTCGCGATAACGATAGAGGACGGCCAGCCGGTCCAGGATGTGGATGTCCGACTCGGCGGTCAGCTTCTGCTGGGCCACGGGCCTGAGCGGCGATTGGTGAAGAGAAGTCTGTTCGGCCATCGGACGGGACGCGGCTTACCGTTTGCTCGGCGGAGGCCTGACAGACACCACGGCCGGTCTGGTCATGACAACGATAGCGGCCGCCATGGCGGGAATGCGGTTCACAAAGCCTCAGTTACATTATCGGCCCGAAAAGGCCGAGGATGAATTTTCCCTGTGCAAGTGCGGTTCGTACGCGAGTGGAACGACTGGCGCGCTGACCGCGGGAGAGCAACGCCGGTGAATCACTGACGAATTACGGTATTGTCGCTGCTCCAGAGAATGAAGTACCGGCATGAGACCTGCTCTTCGTGCGGCGCGGGGGTTGACGATATTTCAAGCCAACCGCACGGGCTGACCAACGCGAGAGTTGTTTCGTTGCGCTTTTGTCCTCGTATGTAGTGTCCGGCTTCAGCCGGAATGCGATGCACCCGTACGTCGCGTCCTCGGGCGTCAGCCGGACCGGGATGTCGTGGCGGACCCGATTCGTCGATGCGGTGCGTGGGGAGGTCTGTCGATGTGGTGGCGGGTCGCGTTGATGTTCGCCGCGGCCGTGACCGCGGTTGCCCCGCTGTCTCCCGCCTGGGTCGAACGGGTGTATTCGGCGTCGGCGTATCGCGCCCTGCAGCGGTTGCTCACCCCGTTGTCGAACCTGGTACCGTTCGCGCTGTTCGACGGGCTGATCGTCGCGGTGGTGGCGGCCTGGATCGGCATGGCGATGGTCGATCTCGTGCGGCGCTGTCCGTGGCGCCGGCTCGTCGCACGGCTGCTCTTGAGGACCGCCGTCACCGCGGCGGCGCTTTACCTCGCGTTCCTGGTCATCTGGGGCTTGAACTACCGCCGGCTCAAGCTCGTCGACAAGTTGCAGTTCGACGAGTCGTCGATTTCCCCCGATGCGGCGGCGGCCGCGGCGTTGACGGCGATCGAGCGGCTCAACGCGCTGTACGGCCAGGCCCACGACATGGGCTGGCGGCCCCTCGGGGTCATCGATCCCGACCTCGCCGAGGCGTTCACTCGGGCCGACCGCGATCTCGGCTCACCGACCGCCCCCGTGTCTGGTCGACCGAAGGTCACGCTCCTTGACCTCTATTTTCGACGCGCCGGCGTTGAAGGCATGACCGATCCCTACTTTCTCGAGACACTCGTGCAGCGCGATCTGCTCCCGTTCGAGCGGCCGTTCGTCGTCGCCCACGAGTGGAGTCACCTGGCGGGATTCGCCGACGAGTCCGAGGCCAATTTCGTGGGGTGGCTGACGTGCCTGCGCGGCTCGGTGGCCAACCAGTACAGCGGCTGGCTGTTTCTGTATGGCGAGCTGT
>Ga0105248_10007425_pt1 | contig 12028 bp, 13 predicted proteins | sample KBSS34metaG_FD_81524 | JGI IMG/M metagenome (GOLD analysis project Ga0105248, IMG submission 81524) | Switchgrass rhizosphere microbial communities from Kellogg Biological Station, Michigan, USA - KBS S3-4 metaG | ecosystem: Host-associated > Plants > Roots > Rhizosphere > Soil | place... | reverse complement strand
TCTACGGCGTCCTGCGCGTTCGTGACGATCCGCCTGACGATAGCTTTGCCGGCGTGCGCGTGCTGATTCACGGCACCATCAACCACGGAACCCAGCTTCTTGGTCCTGGCGGCGGCCGCATTCCGACTTCGTATTTCGGCGAAACCTCTGGCATCTCCCGCGCCATTCGCAGCAAGGGCGCGAACGGTCCCATTCGGATCGGCATTCTGGGTTTGGGCGCAGGCGTTACAGCCACTCTGGCCCGCGCCGGCGATACGCTGCATTATTACGAAATCAATCCCCTGGTCTTCGAAATCGCCCAGACCAAGTTCGATTTCTGGAAATCCTGTCCGGCCGACAAGCACCTGTATTTCGGCGACGGCCGCCTGACGCTCGAAAACATGAAAGAGAGCGAGAATCTCGATTTTCTCGCCATGGATGCCTTCACCAGTGATGCGGTTCCCATGCACCTGCTCACTAAAGAAGCCTACGCGACGTATCAGCGCCACATGAAGCCGGACGGAGTTTTGGCGATCAACATATCCAATCGCTATCTGGACCTGGAGCCGATCATCGCTCAAGCCGCCAAAGAGATGGGCTGGTCGGGAGTGATGGTGTACGATGAAGGGAATTCCGAAAGCTACTACGTTTCGAATACTTGGGTTTTGTTGACCAAATCGCCCGCGATTTTCTCCCATCCCAATTTTCAGGATGCCAACGCTACCTCGCTCCAGCCGCGCCCCGGGTTCCGGTCCTGGACCGATGACTACAGTAACATCATCCAAATTCTGCGCTGACAGATTTACAGTGAATAGAGCCAAACTCTCATGATCCTTTACGCACTAACGATTTTTCTGAGCGCATTCCTGTTGTTTCAGGTCCAACCGCTGATCGCCAAGATCATCCTGCCGTGGTTCGGAGGATCGGCCGCGGTATGGGCAGCCGCACTATTGTTCTTCCAGATTTCGTTATTAGCCGGATACACCTATGCGCACGTCCTGACGAAATTCACCAAGGCGAAGACGCAGATGCTGATTCACGGTGGACTTCTGCTGGTCAGCTGTGCGCTTCTGCCAATTCTGCCCAACGTTTCGTGGAAACCCACCGCGATCGGCGATCCCACCTTGCGCATTTTGGAATTGCTGGCCGCCACAATCGGCTTGCCCTACTTTCTGCTTTCTTCCACCAGCCCCTTGCTCCAGGCCTGGTATGTCCGGCGGACCGGCAGCGGCGTACCCTACCGGCTTTTCGCGCTATCGAATTTTGGATCCATGCTGGCCCTGCTCAGCTTTCCTTTTGTGGTGGAGCCGAACATCGCTTCGCCCCAGCAAGCCTATATCTGGAGCGGGGCTTACGTGGCATTCGCCGCGCTATGCCTGCTGGCCGCATGGGTCAGCCGTAACAAGTCTGAAGACTACAAGGCGCCCGAAGTTGCCGCGGCAGCCGCGATTGAGGATTCCAGCGCTTCCCTCGCGCCCCGTCCCACCGTTGGACAGCTGGCCTTGTGGATCGGTCTGGCCGCTTGCGCTTCCGTTTTGCTCGTGTCCATCACCAATCACATGAGCCTGAATATCGCGCCCGTTCCGCTGCTATGGGTGTTACCGCTGGCAATCTATCTGCTCACGTTCATCCTCGCGTTTGAAAGCGACAGGATCTATCAGCGCTGGATCTTTCTGCCATGGGTAGCTCCGGCCTTGGGTTGGATGGCCTACGCTATTTATGCCGGCGAAGGAAACTTCCACATCTGGTATTCGATCCCCATCTTTTGCGGCGGCTTATTTATCTGCTGCATGCTGTGCCATGGCGAGCTGGCGCTGCATAAGCCCGCTCCACAATACTTGACGCTGTTCTACTTGATGGTGTCCCTGGGTGGGGCCATCGGCGGAGTCTTCGTGGCCATCATCGCGCCCCGCGTATTCAACTCTTACCTGGAGCTTCCCATCGGCCTGGTGGCCTGCGGAGTGCTCGCGGTGATCGTGCTATTTAATGTCGAAATACCCAAGCTGGGAGCCAACCCGGTGCGGATCGCGCTGGCGATCGGAGTGGGTCTCCTGGCGGGGTACCTGATGCGCAAAGAGAATGCCGACCGTCAGGGCTACCATCTGTTCGCGAGAAACTTCTACGGCGAACTGCGCATCCGCGACGACGATGTCGGGCAGGAATATGCTCTGCGCAACCTGCTCCACGGGACCATCAACCATGGCTCGCAGCGCTTGAATCCGGAGCATCGCTATGACGTCAACTCGTATTACGCACCTACCTCAGGGATCGGCCGCACGATGGGCGCGAAGCAGGCGCTGGGACCCGTTCGCTACGGCGTAGTAGGCATGGGCGCCGGTGTCATGACCGGATACTGCCGCGCGGGCGATTACGTCCGCGTCTATGAAATCAATCCGCTGGTGAAATCGCTGTCCGAACGCAGCGAGTTTACCTTCTTCGGCCACTGCGCAGGCGACAAGGAAGTTCTCATGGGCGACGCGCGCCTGACCATGGAGAAGCAGCCTCCGCCCAGCTATGACGTCCTGGTCATCGACGCATTTTCGAGCGATGCCATTCCCGTTCACCTGCTGACGCGAGAGGTCATGCAGCTGTACTTCAAGCTGCTGAAACCGGACGGGGTCCTGGCCGTGCACATTTCGAACCGCTACCTGGATCTGGCGCCGATCTGCTTGCGCGGCGCTGAGTTCGTGGGTAAAAAGGCCACTGTAGTGGCCGACGACGCCTCGGATAACACCTTCGCGAACTCCACCACCTGGGTCCTCATAACATCTCCCGACAACAACGTTTTCCAAAACGCCAGTTTTGAGGGCGCGAACATGTACCCCGCGAGTGCCCCTGCCACGTGTCGCGGCTGGACCGACAACTACAGCAGTATCTGGAGCATTATCGAACTTCCCGACTGGTTGAAGAAGCTAGTTCCACAGAGTTGTAAGTGATGCTCAGCTGACGGGACTTCCGGACTGCGCGCACAATCTTCTTTATCCCGTGCTCCCAGTCCGGAAACAGATCGACGTACTGGCTGCGCTCCCGGATCTGTTGCGGCACGCAGCATCGATCGAACCGTACCGGGATCACGAAGGTTTCGTCCAGAGGCATCCGCCGTGCGCAGCGGAGCGCCCACCGCAGCTCGCTCTGGAACGGACCCCGCTTGGCGATCGATTGCGTCGAAAAGCACGCCACAAAAGCGTCTGAAATCTCGATTGCCCGGCGGATCGCCCGCGGCCAATCCTGTCCCGGCAGCAGCCTGTCTTTGTCCATCCAGGGCGAGCAGTCGGCCGCCGCGATTCCGTCCCGCAGCCGCCGCGCCAGGGTCAGATCTTCTTCCACGTAAGCGATAAACACCCGCGGCTTGGTTTGCGGGATGAACTCGTAATCTCCGCCGGCGGCCGTCCCGAACGTGCCCAGTCCGTCGATTTCCACAGTCTGGCCGCGCTCCAGCGCGCCCCGTACGATCTTGAGGATCCGCTCCGTCGGGGTCACCGCCTTTTTCCAGAGCGGGCTACTAGTTTCCCCAGCCCCGGCAATGCCACCGGCCTTCCGCGTCGGAGTTTCTTCACAATGCGCTGGACTAGCTCCTCGATCCGATCCTGAGCCGCCGCCTTCGGCAGGCCGGCTTCCTTTGCCAGCTCCCGCGTCAGTTCTTCGTGTTTCATCTGACTCCAAATTACGCCGGGATGCCGACGCAGGCACTCTCCCGCAGGCTAAGCCTCAGATAAACAGACTTTATTTCGATTCCAAGAGCGGCTAATCCCTTGGAATGAAATGATTTTAATGGATGTTTAAGGGCCCGTTCATGTGCGATTGCAAGAATAGGTATCGCGGGACGGTATGGCCGTTCGGCAAATAAGGAGATCTCACATCACATGAAAAAGCTCATGAGCACCATGCTGGCCCTGGCCCTGGTTGTCGGAACCGCGACCGTCACGTTCGCGCAGGCCGAGCCCGCCAAAGACAAGACAGCTACCAAGAAGAAGGGCAGCAAGAAAAAGGGCGACGCCAAGGCTGCCGATGCGAAAGATGGCAAGGACACCCCCAAGAAGGGCAAAGCCAAAAAGGCCGCAGACCCGGCAACTAAGTAAGCTTCGTTCCGATTTTTAGACAATTAGCCGTGTGCGGGCGCCTGCTCGAAGGTTCCAGCACGCGGCTTTTTGTTTTTTTCTAGCGGAACATTAGTGTCGCCAGACCCGCCCCGGCCGCTCCCAGCATCAGCCACGCTGAATCAATGCGCGTGAAGGTGAGCACCGCGAAGCTCGCCGTCATCAGAACTGCTGAGAATACCCCCGTGAACGCGTCCAGCGTTAAGGGCACCGACGACGATAGCAGCAAGCCCGCGCTCGCAAGAAGCAATCCGCGAATCGCACTCCGAACACGAGGGATGTCGGCTCTCTTGCCCAGCCAGCGCATCAGCGGGATCACCAAGAACGCCGGTGTGATCAGCGCCAGGAATCCCATGATCGCGCCGGGAAATCCCCCGGCTGCGTACGCCACGCACACCAGATACAGGCCATTTGGGCCGGGTCCCGTGCGTCCAGCTACGACGGCCATATTCAACTGATGGTCCGTGAGCACCTGCCGCTCCACAACGAAATCGTTCCGCACCATGGGCAGCGATCCCAAGCCGCTGAAAGACGTCACGCTGGCCTTTAGCAGCAGCAGATACAGCAGCAGCAGATTCACGGCCGCTCGCCATCCTTCCACAGAAATCCGACGAGCGTGCCTGCCGCGATAATGGGCAGCGGCGTGACATGAAACTTCCACGATGCCAGGAATCCCCCGCCTGCGATGAGCACCACTTGCAGGTTTCGCGTGAGTCCGCCCACGTGCGGCCGGAGGATGGTCCAGATGGTGGACCACATCATGCCGGCCACCGCGGCTACGGTTCCTGCGATCGCTGCCATCGCGACCCGGTTACCCTGCCAGGATTCAAATCCCTGGACGATCAGCACGGCCAGAACAGCAGACGGCGCGGTGAGGGCGATTACCGCGGCCACCGCCCCCGCGAGACCGCAAATCAGCGCGCCGATCGCGGCGCAGAACGCGATGATGTTGGTTCCCGGAGTCACTCGCGCCAGCGCGAACGCCAGGTCGAATTTCTCTGAGCTGATCCAGCGGCGCGTTTCCACCAGTTCTCGGCCCAGCATGCCAATGGTCACGTATCCACCGCCGAAGGTCGTGTTCCCGATCCGGAAGAAAATTTCTGTGAGCTTCTTGAGCGACGGCGCGTTTTTCTGATTCAAGTACTAATTCTCGTACAATCGAATATTCCCATGAACCTCGGACTCACCAACAAAGTCGCCATGGTCGCCGGCGCAAGCCGCGGACTCGGATTCGCCGTAGCACGCGGCCTAGCCCGCGAGGGCGCGAACGTTTCTTTGTCGTCGAGCAAACCCGAGGCTGCTTTAGCCGCCGCCGACGCGATCCGGACGGAAACCGGCGCCGACGTCGTGGGTTTTGCTGCCGATGTTCGTTCGGCTGACGCGCTCGAAAACTGGCACGCAGAGACCGTCGAGCGCTTCGGAGGCGTCGATCTGCTGTACACCAACTCCGGAGGTCCGCCAGCCGGCCCGGTGCTCAAATTCGACGATGCGGCCTGGCAGAACGCCTTCGAGCTGCTCCTGCTGAGCGCGGTCCGCATGATCCGGCTGGCAGTGCCTTCGATGACTTCTCGCGGCGGCGGGGCGATCGTCCTGGGCACGTCTTCGGCCGTCAAAGAACCCATCGGTAACATCGCGCTGTCTACCGTGATGCGGACATCGGTATCGTCGCTTTCGAAGATTCTCTCTACCGAGCTCGCGCCACAGAAGATCCGCGTAAACCAGCTTATCCCCGGCCGAATCTTCACGGATCGCGTCAAGGAAATCGACGATGAGAATGCCCGGCGGGCCGGCATCACCGTTCCCGAGCAGCAGAAACGCATGTACGCGACCATTCCGCTGGGACGTTATGGCGACCCCGATGAGTTCGCCGCGGCTGCCGTCTTTCTGCTGTCGGACGCAGCCAGCTACATCACCGGCGCAAGCCTTCAGGTGGACGGCGGAATGCTGAAGGGTATGTGAGTTCCTCTAGAATGGAGTCGTGCGAGCGATATTATATTTCCTCGTCGTTGTCATCGCCTCCGCCCGCACACCCACCGAGCGTTTGAAGGATGACCGTCTCCAGGCCGTCCATTCCCAGATCGTCGAATGGAAGAAAACCCGTTCCAGCTTCCCGGCCGAGGGCGTCTACCAGGATTTTCGAGCGGTTTTTCTCCCAGATCCCGTAGCTCCCGAAGTGGTCCTCCAGCCCGCCCATAACGCTGGCGTTCAAGTCGTCTTCGGAACAACCACCAACGTGTTGCGCGAAAAAGTCCTGTTTCTGCGTGGACCTGCGGAAGACTTTGCAGGCACAGAAATTTTCGGCCAACCCGCCGAGGAAGATCCCAAACGAGCGTCCTCGAAATTCAAGCAGCTTCCCGACGAGGCTTTCGGTACGGACGCCCACGCGCCTGCGCCTCCCCTGCCGGCTCAGTCCGTGCTCTTCGCGCGAACGCATGTTCCTCCCGCGCAAATTACGAAGGATCAAGACGACGCCTATACAGCTGCCTTCCGCCACGCCACCACCCACATCCTGGCCACTGGCCTGAACGAAGCCGCGATTCGCACCTCGCTGGCCGGCGGACACGCCTACGTCGCGCACGATTGGCTGTGCGATCCCACGGGCGTAGCGTTCTTCGCGCAAAGTTACTTCGGCCTCTTCGAAATGGGCGACACGGTGGTGCACAATCCACTCACCGGCGGAGTGACTATCTCTGCGCGCCTTCCGGTTCCCGCCAGCATCCGCCTGCTACGCGACAACATGGTGGTGGCCGAAGCCAAGGACTGGAAATTGGATTACACCGTTCGCGACCAAGGAGCCTATCGGATCGAGGCGCTGCTCACGATCGACGGCGAAGAGCGGCCCTGGCTCTTTACCAATCCGATCACGGTCGGGCCTCCGTCGAATGTGGCCCTGCCTTCGGCTCAAACTCCGCCCGGCGTCGAAGAGCGCGCCGATATTTCCTACACCGAAGGCGATCCTGCTGATGCGGCCAAGCACAAGCTCGACCTGTATCTGCCCCAGGGCAAGACCAACTTCCCGGTGCTGCTGTTTGTGCACGGGGGATCCTGGCGCACCGGGGATCGGGCTGTCTACAAAGCTTTGGGAGAACGTTTCGCTCGCGCCGGTATCGGCGTAGCGATTCCCAGCTATCGGTTGATGCCGCAAAATCCGCACCCGGCTCAGATTGAAGACGTCGCCGCAGCGTTTGCCTGGGTGTACCGCAACATCGCTCAGTACGGCGGCGACCCATCGAAAATCTATGCCAGCGGACATTCGGCTGGAGCGCACCTGGTTTCACTGCTGGCACTCGATGAAAAACATCTGGGGAAGTTCGACCTGGAACGCAAATCCATCGCAGGCGTCATCGCCATGAGCGGCGTCTACAACGTGGACAAGCTCGATACGTTCCTTGCAGCAGGCGACAAACACGCTGCTTCGCCCATCGCGCACGCGCGCTCCGGTGCGCCGCCTTTCTGGATCAGCTATTGCCAGTGGGATTATTTCGGACTACCTAAGCAGGCTCGAGACTTTAGTGCAACTCTCAGGAAGAACTTCGTTTCTGCCCAGCTTTTGTATGTCCCTGCTGAGAGTCATATTTCCGAGGTCCTCAGCCTGCTCCAGGAACATAGCTTGCTGGTGGACACAATTTTGGGCATTGTGAAGTGATCGATTTGGTCGGAGTGGGCCTCAACGCCACAGATACACTCCTGCTGGTTTCGAAATATCCAGCACTAGGCAGAAAGATCGCTTTTGAGCAGGAAATCTTGAGCCCTGGGGGCCAGGTCGCCAGCGCTCTCGCGACCTGTGGCAAGCTCGGTCTGCGAACGAAATACATCGGAGCCGTGGGTGACGACGAACGCGGTCGCATCCAGATGGCCAGCTTGCGCGAAGCCGGGATGAATCTGGACGACGTCGAGATCCGCGCCGGTTGCCCCAACCAGAGCGCCTATATCGTCATCGATCAGTCCACCGGCGAACGCACCATTTTCTGGCATCGGCCCGACTGCCTGAGCATTGATCCGGCCGATATCACTCCGGAGAAGATTGTTGGTGCGCGCATGCTGCACGTGGATGGGCACGACACGCCCGCCGTCGCGCGGGCAGCCCGCATCGCCCGCGAACGTGGCATCCCCGTCAGCGTCGATGTGGACAATGTTTATCCCGGCTTCGATCAAGTGCTGGCGAGCGTCGATTACCTGGTGGGCAGCACAGAGTTTCCCGAGCGCTGGACCGGCGAGCGCGATCCGTTTCGCGCGCTGGAACGCATCCAGAACGAATACAACATGCGAGTTGCCGCGATGACTCTAGGCCCTGTTGGGGCGCTCGCGCGGGAAGGCGGGAAATTCGTCTATTCCCCAGGATTTGTGGTGAATTGCGTGGACACCACCGGCGCCGGAGACGTGTTTCATGGAGCCTTCTGTTATTCTGTGCTCAAGGGATCCACCGTGCGCGACGCACTAGAATTCTCCAATGCCATGGCTGCTCTGAATTGCACCCGGCTGGGCGCCAGGGGCGGAATCGCCACGGCTGACGAAGCGCGCGCCTTGGCGCAGCGCGGAGAGCGCCGCTCTCATCCCGATTTCAAACTCACTGCATGATCCCGCTGCGTTCCAACGAGCGGATCTACTCGCGCACCTTTGTCACCGGCGGCCTGATCGCGGTGAATGTGATCATCTTTCTGTATCAGGCGACGTTGAGCTACTACCGGCTCAATCAGTTCGTAATGAGCTGGGGTATTGTGCCCGACGATCTCCACTTGATTTCCCTGCTGACCTCCATGTTTCTGCACGGCGGGTGGCTGCACTTGCTGGGAAACATGCTGTTCCTGTGGGTTTTCGGCCGGAACATCGAGGACCTGATTGGCGGCGGACGCTTTCTGGCGTTCTACCTGTTGAGCGGGCTTGCGGCGGCCGTGGTGCAAGTGCTGGCGAACCCGTATTCGCGGGTGCCCACCATCGGAGCTAGCGGCGCCATCGCCGGAGTGATGGGTGCATATCTGATCAGGTTTCCGCGCTCGCAAATCGACACCCTGGCGATCCTGTTCATCTTTGTCACGCGCATCGCGATTCCCGCGCCGTTCTATCTGCTCTTCTGGTTCGGCATGCAGTTCCTGAATGGCTACGAATCCATCGGCGACCGCAGCTATACCGGCGGCGGCGTGGCCTGGTTTGCCCACATCGGCGGATTCATCGCAGGCATGCTGCTGATCAAGCTATTTCCTTCCCGTCAACGCTGGCGGCATTGGTACGACGAATCCTAGGCTCTACCGTTCGGTAGACCCCAAAACCCTCCGAAATCTCGATGGTTTCCGGCCGGTAAAGCTCGCACAATGAGCCATGCCACTTTCTACTGAAGAACGGGAACGTATCCGTGAAGAAGAATGGGTCCGGGCCCAGTCCCGAGAGGACTTCCGGCGGCACGCCACCCCCACCCCAACAGGCCAAAATCCGTTCGTGGGTATAGGGCTCATGTTCGCCGGCATCTTGGGCGTGATGGGAGTCTTCGTGCTGTTTATTCGGCTCTTTGGCAGCCTGTAGGATCGCTTGAAATGCCTCTCACCCAAGTATTCAAAGGCTGGTACGCAAGGGAATTGTCCAAACGCAGGAGCATACGGGAACGGCTGGTGCACTTGGAACCGCTGCGCGCCGCCATGCTCCCCTCCATTCTGGCCGTTTGCTTCGTTGCCCTTGCCGTCCAGGCCGCCCTTTTCGTGTGGAGCGGGGTTCCCAAATCCAAATTCTTTCCAGGGGGCACGACGATTTGGCCGGCCCTGTGCTTGTTGGTCTCGGCCGGAAGCCTGCGTTGGGGCCCAAGGAAATGGCGGACCCAATTCGCAATTTCGACCCTATTCGTGGCTATCGCTTTCGCCGTAACCTGGTCGCAGGCCGCGCTCCTAAAGCCGGGCGACGGATATCCCCAATACGGCGGAGTGCTTATCCTGACAATCCTGCTGAGCGGGCTCTTGATTGGGGAGTTCTACGTGGGAGCGTGGACGTTCATCTGTTGTGTTTCCCTGCAGTTCGCCATTATGGACTCCAGCGGCTGGAGAGTGAATGCAGGCTGGTGTGCCGTGTACATTACTGCCGGATGGCTCGTCATCCAGTTTTCGCGGCAGCTGGAGCGGTTATTTGAGGCCAACCGCGTGGCTGAGGAGCGGCAGCGCAATGCGATTGTGGCCGAGCGCACGCGTTTCGCGCGGGATATCCATGATACGCTGGCGCAAGGTTTCACCGGCATCATGATGCAGTTGAATGCAGCCGAGCAGCGCTTGCGGGCGGACGCTCCGGACGTGCGAATCCACATCGAGAAAGCCCGGGAGCTTGCGAATGCAAGTCTGGAAGAAGCCCGGCGATCCGTGTCCGCCCTTCGCGCCGGCGCACTCTCGAACGGTAGCTTGCTCAACGCGATCGAACAGGTCGGCCGCAAGCTCACGTCCGATTCCGGCGTTCAGCTCGACACCAGCCTTGAAGGCCAGCCCTACGCGCTACCGGAGCAGTGCGAAGCCAACCTTCTGCGCATCGCCCAGGAAGCCTTGACCAATGCAATCCGTCATTCCGGAACAGCACGCATCAGCATCCGCCTGGCGTATCGGACCGGCTCGGTGGAGCTCGAAGTGGGCGACAGCGGCCGGGGCATGACTGGCGCGGAACCGTCGGGGTTTGGAGTGGATGGCATGCGGGAGCGCGCCCGGCAGATCGGCGGCGGGATCAAGATCCTGAGTGATCCGGGCCGCGGAACGCGGATTGTGGTTACGGTCCCGAATGCCTGAGGCGCCTATCCGTATTCTGATCGCCGAAGACCATGCCGTTGTGCGCGACGGCCTCGCGGCCGTACTGAAGTTCGAACCGGACATGAGTGTGGTGGGCCTTGCCCAGAACGGGCGCGAGGCGGTCGAACAATTCCGCGAATTGAAACCCGATGTGGTCTTGATGGACCTGGCCATGCCGGAACTGGACGGCGCCGCAGCGATTCTGGCCATCCGTCGTGAGTTTCCAGATTCCCGACTTCTTGTGTTGACCACTTACGACAACGACGAAAGCGTCTTTCGAGCGCTCGAAAACGGCGCGAAAGGGTATCTGCTGAAAGATTGTTCCACGTCTGATTTACTTGGGGCGATCCGCAAGATTCACGCCGGGGGCACGCATGTTTCGGAACGCGCAGCCGCCCGTCTGGCCGAGCGCGCGATGGGCGGAGCGCAACTATCTCCGCGCGAAATCGAGGTGCTGAAGTGGATCGCCGAGGGCAAAAGTAACAAGGAGATCGCGATGCTGTTGTTCATCAGCGAAGGCACCGTCAAGACCCACGTGTTGAGCATTCACGAAAAACTCGGCGTCGCAGATCGGACCGACGCCGTCGTCACGGCGATCAAGCGCGGCATCCTGCGGGTTTAGAATCAAGACACAATCAAGGAGGTTCATCATGACCAGTCAGGTAAAACCCATTCCGGAGGGTTATCACACCGTCACTCCGTATCTCATCTGCGACGGCGCATCCCAGGCGATCGAGTTCTACAAAAAAGCGTTTGGCGCAGTCGAAGCGGTTCGCATGGCCATGCCTAACGGCAAGATCGGACATGCGGAGATTAAGATCGGCGATTCGTTCATCATGCTCGCGGACGAAAATTCGGAAGGAGCCGCGCATTCCCCGCAGCACTATGGCGGTTCGCCGATCAACGTGCTTCTGTACGTGGAGAACACGGACGCCATGCTCGCGCAAGCCGTCTCGGCCGGCGCGAAGATTGTGCGCCCCATCAAGGATGAATTCTACGGCGACAGGACGGCAACCATCGTCGATCCGTTCGGTCACACTTGGTACATCCACACGCACGTGAAGGACGTCACGCCAGAGGAGATGAAGAAAGCGATGCAGGGCGCGGCCTAGTAAACTATTCCTTGACGAAGAGTACTTTGTAGTATAGAGTATGAGGCATGATCGATGCCTCTGAACCCTTCTTGCGTCCCGTGCGCCCGCG
>Ga0105248_10007421_pt1 | contig 12029 bp, 9 predicted proteins | sample KBSS34metaG_FD_81524 | JGI IMG/M metagenome (GOLD analysis project Ga0105248, IMG submission 81524) | Switchgrass rhizosphere microbial communities from Kellogg Biological Station, Michigan, USA - KBS S3-4 metaG | ecosystem: Host-associated > Plants > Roots > Rhizosphere > Soil | place... | reverse complement strand
GATCCCATCGGGTGCAAATTCGCGGGCCACATCCAACACCTTGTCACTACGACCGTCGACCGCTGCATCCGCGCCGAGACGTTTGACAAAGTTCACTCCGTCTTCACCCGAAGCGACGGCAAAAACGCGAGCTCCCAATCGCTTTGCAAGTTGCACCGCAAGATGTCCGATGCCGCCGCTGGCGCCGAAGATCATTACCGACTCGTCCGGTTGCAGACGAAGCACATCTTCCAAACCTCTCAGCGCAGTCAGACCGTCACTTGGCAACACTGCCGCCTGCTCCATTGAAAGACCGCTGGGGATGGGCGAGGCATTCTCAGCTTTGACGACTGCGTACTCGGCATAGAAACCCCCTTTCGGGTTCCCCAGTGACGCCGCGTACACGCGGTCGCCTTCCTTAAGCTCTTTCACTTGTTCGCCCACGGCAGCGACTGTACCTGCTCCGTCGGTTCCCAAAACATAGGGAAACTTAGGTGTAAGGCTCAGCACTTCCACGAACCCACCTTCGCGTTCGAATGGATCCCATGCACCTACACCGGCGCTTTCAACGTGAATCAGGATCTCGTCTGCATCTACTTCAGGGATCGGCACGGTTTGAACCTTTAGTGTTTCTGGACCACCAAAGCGATCAAGCGCCACCGCACGCATCGTTTGTTCCTTAGCCTCTTTCGTCTGCGTCATTGTTTTACTCCTTGATTTTTAATAACGGATAACAGAGATTATGGAACTGCGAGTTCAGCAGGGTTGCAGAAGCGTCCTTTTTTTGTGTGACAATTGCCGCGAATTAACCTGGGAGTTGCAAAATGATCATCACCTTCAAACAGATCGCCGTTGCAGTTGTTCTAGTAGTGTGTGGCGTTTCAATGTCAGGGGTGATGGCCCAGCAGCCGCCCACACTCCGGGTCATCCGGTACCAGGGCGATATGATGACTCTCCTGGCTGCGCTGCCGCAGACTTACGGCGTCACGGTTGGCGTAGAAGTCGACTCCCAACCTTTCCATCTGATTAACATATCTTTGGTGGATGCAACACTACCTGATGTTATGAATGCGATCGTTCAGTCGTCCAAAAAATATCAGTGGGCTGAGGCTGACGGTTTTGTCGACATTTGTCCATCGGCAGGATGCAATCCGTTACTCGAGACGAGAATCAATAACTTCAACGTTAAAGACCTCAATCCGTCACAGGCTTTTGATCAATTGTTCAATTTGCCTGAAGTGGAAGCGAACATGAAGGCCATGAATCTGAAGCGGCGAGCACCGGATAACTTCCCCGAGAAAATGAACAACTCCCGGTTCTCTGTAAATCTGGAAGGTGTGAGCCTGCGGCAGGCTCTCAGTAAGATTGCTCGAGAATCGGGCATTCAAATCTGGGTCTTTCGTAACTATCCAAGCGGATTTTTCTCAATCAGCACAGTCGAAAGGTAAACACTATTGGCCCTTAACTTCGGGTAACTTTTTGAAACTTTTCTCCAATGCCTTCCGCAGCCGATCAACTGCCGTCGTCGGATCCCCGGTGAAAATCGGATCCGTATACAACAGCACTTCACCGTTTCGCGCATCCACTATCCCGATCTGTAATCGTAGATAAGCCGGCACTCCGCCAACCAGCATTCTAAAAGCAGTTTTGCCACTCGTGAGTTTTTTCCCCTCGCCACGAATGAAAACGACCGCGTCTGCGCCCTTCTCCAGATTCAAGTTCAGCACCTCATCGCCCATCGAGAAGCGACCCTTCTTAACGTCGCTGCGCTTCTTCATGATTTTAGGCAACAGATCGTCAAACTTAGTTTGAAAGTCAGCGACGTTGTACTTCTGCTCCGCGTCGCCCTCGGCGGATGGCGCCGCAGCCTGCAGGGTTGCGACGTTTTTCTTTTTCGACAAGACTTCAGCAACCATCTTCTCCACGCGCAAGCTCAACTCATCAGACTCAGCGGCCATACCTTCCGGACCTTTCATGCTATCGCGAACGACATTCACCTTCGCCGGCAAGACAACGACGCGACGAATCGTGGTTTCGTTTGCCTTGATCTTCGGATGAAGAAATTGGGCTTGGACCTGGTGCGAGCCGCACACGGTGAGCAGTACTACCAGTACGATAGATCGAACACTCATTTCAGCTTCTCCTTTAACGCTTCAATGCGTCGTTGAATGCGTACGCGATCGATCGCTGAAGGTGACAGTTCAAGGTACTTCTCATATTCAGCGACGGCATCGGTTCCTCGTTCGAGTTTCTCGTAAAGCATGCCAAGTCCCCGATGCGCAACCGGCGCCGGATTCTCAGCGTTCAAGGCGCGCCGGTAAAACTGTTCGGCTAGTTGTTGATGTCGTTCCCAGTTTTCCTTACCCTCTGGTGTCGCAAGCAGTTCACGCTCCTCTTCTTCCACTGTGCGCTTCACGCTTTTCTTCGCGGCATCCTTCATCGCGCTGTTCGTCAACTGCTTTTCGGTTAACTGTGGCGCACGAGGGCCGAGCGTGCGATAACTTTCCGCCAACCAAAACAGATTTTCCGAATCGTCATGAAATTCTACGAGACGCTGCGCGAGGTAAACCGCTGAACGAGCGCGTCCGGCCTTGATGGCGAGCTGAAGATCGTGCCGCATTACGGATTCCATGGTCTGAAAGTACGCGGCCCGCTCACGATTCAGCTCCATCTGATGTGTCACTCTGTCAGCGCGCGCGCCGAGATAACCACTCAAATACTTAATGCGTTCATCGAGCGACGGATGGTCGTTATAGAACAGTCTGATATTCTCACCTTCCAGGTCTTTATCCAGCAGCTTCATCACGTTGACCATCTCTTCCGGCGCGTATTCAGCGCTGATCATCATGTCGATGCCTTTGAGATCAGCTTCGCGCTCCAGGTCGCGGCTGTAACCATAGATCGTTGCCATCATGATGAACGGAGCTACTGTCGTGACAATAGTGATGACTGCTCCAACAACGCCTCCTGGTGCAAACGCACCGATTGCCGCCATGACGTTCATGCTGAGAAATTTTTTGCGGTTGCTGCGGTTGTACACATATGTGTGTCGCCGCATTACGTGCGTCAGCTCATGTGCGATGATCGCTGCCAACTGTGATTCGTTATCGATGAGAGTCAGCAATCCAGTGGTGACGTAGATCGAGCCGTTCGGGAGAGCGAAGGCGTTCGGCTGCGGATCGCGAAGTGCGCGAAATTTCCACGACACTTTTTCGAGTTCGAGATCGCGGGGAATCAGAGACTGCCCGACGCGACGCAGAAAAGCATTCGCCGATTCGTCGACGAGTACGAGGCCATCGCGCTCGAACCGGGTGTCGAGCAGATCCGCCTGTTCAAGCACCTCCAAATCGACTTCGCCAAACTTGAATTGTTCCCTGACGGGCGGAGGCGTGGCTTCAGCCGGCGCAGTCTTCTTTTGCGCGAGTGTGACAGGACCAAAGGAAGTGAATACGATGCAGAAGCAGAGCGCTGCAACGATTAAACTTGTAGGCTTGTGGGGGAACATAGCACGCAAAATTTCCAATACTAAGCAAGGACCGGTGATGGTGACTTTCGTCAAAAGCTGGCCTAAACGATACAAGATGATGCTTCAGATGTAAATTGGCCTGATCGTCAGTTTATGTAGATAAGCAACGTGTCCTCTTCATACTTTTTGAAGTTGAATTCATATGGCAGGGGCCTGAAATAAAGAAGCGAGGTTTTAAAATCCATCGGGTTGGCGAAATCGTACATCTCACGGAGTTTTGCCGAAACCTTCGTTGCGTAAGCTGAGTCATTTACCGGGACAAAAACGATCAGTTTGACCCTGTCCTCGAACCACGTTTCTTTTCCATAGACGTTCACGTTCTTCATATCGAAGTGGCCCAACTTTTGGACCGACTGGAACAACGATTCGCAAGTGAAAGTGAATTTGAAAGGAAAAGTGAAATCGGTGAGAGTGTCAGCGCCCGCGCGATTGGGATTCCCCGCCACATCAGCATATCGCGGCTTACTCTCCTGATTGAGTTTGGCAACTTGCGATTCAAGAGGGATGACGAGTTTCTTCTCAATCAGAAGATCGAGGAACAGTTTTGTTTTCTCGTTCTTTTTCTTTACTAGCTCAGGATCTCCGATCAGCTTCATTATCTCGTCTTCATCTTTTTTCAAGTAGACGAGAATGTAGGCCTGATGCTCGGTATGTTCAACTGGCCCGCCGTGTTTCTTAAACAGGAAATCAACTGTCAGAGCGGGATGCTTATTGCTGTCGTCATGGTAAATTGCGACCTTCGGCAAATACGCCTCCCAAACTGGAGCGTCTCTTTGCCCAAACGCTGTGGACATTAAAACCAATACGATCAAAATCGACAGGCAGATGATTCGCATAGAACACCTCTTTCAAAGAGATTTATTTTAGGTCGACGATAGCGATGATCTCATCATCATTCAGAGCGTCTGGCAAGTTCTGCTGTTGCGGCGTCAGCACCGTGAGTAGCATCGCGAAACCGATTAGATGAGTCATGAAAACTCCATCATTCGAGATCTGTGCCAACTACGATGCGAAACATGGTCCAATCGTTACATCCGTTCAGCGCCAAGGGCGCGGAATATGAAAGCCAGGGGCAAGTCCCGACTTTGTCGGGACGTCGCCCCTGGATCAACATCCAAAAGATGCGACGCAGCCCTGAAAGGGCGTAATACGGTCGCGCATATTCCGGCCTGTCAGGCCTTCGCGCTTCTTTGGTGTAGATAACCAGGGGCGACGCGCTTCGCGCTTGCCCCTGGTTATCATATTCCGCGCCTTTGGCGCTGCGCATACTAACCGTTGAAGAGATTGGTCTTGTGAAAGATTCAGGAACGAAGTTTCTACGAGGCGAGGCTATTCCGCTCTACGTTGTTCGCCGATGCCCGACCACTGGTGATCGAATGTCAGTTTTGCGGTGAGGACGATCGTCACTAAGGCTTTACGCCTACAAGCACCGTATTACTTGTCTCTCCATGTGACGTGATCTTGATCTTTACGTCTCCTGTAGCGAGTTGATCGGTCAGTTTCAGCACTACTTGTGTAAATCCCTCGAAGTTTGGTTTGCCTGCGAATTCAACCGTAAGCGGGCGCACCGTTCCCTGCGAATCTTCGGCCGTCGCGGTCACGGCGGATGCCGTTTCGCCGGCCGCCAATTTCAATCCAATCGCAAATAAACTTATCCGCGTGAGATGATCGGAGCTGGTATTAAAATCGTTGTGAATCCGAAAGGGGTCACGAGTTAAGAAAACAGACTCAAGTGCTACAGCACGTTGCGAACCTGGTTCAGTGACCAGCATGAGACCATCGTCGTCAACGATTGTTCCAATGCCCTGGCCATCCGCGATCGTTGCACTAACTGGACTGCTGAGGTTCACGAAAAACTCTTCCGTCCCTTCAACCACTGAATCGCCCCTGACAAAAACAGTCACCGTTTGTGCGAGTCGACCGGGTTCGAAGGTTAACCTTATCGAACCGGCTACAAAGTCGACGTCACCAGTTGCGGTTCCTGATTGCGTAGTAACTAATACGCTTGTCTCTTGTTGACTTGCAGCAGACAGGGTTACGTTGAAGGTAGCGGAGGCTAGTATCCCCCCATCTCCTTCGACTACAGTAACGTCATTAATGCTGAACGTCGGAGTCTGGGCAAAAGCCGATTCAGGCGCAACCAATAGCAGGCATATCGTAACCATCAAACCAGAGATGATTGATACGCACAGCGAGCGAAAGACAGTTCTAGTTCTAAATGTTCTAATGAGCATTTTTTAGTCTCAACAGTTGTGGGAGAGAGCTAACGTAGGGGCCCAGGGAGTCAGCGGGCATTATGCGTTAGCTATCTCAAAACCGTCAACTTTGAACATATGCTCAATAGATCATTATTTCCACTCTCCCTGGATCGTGAACGCAGCCCAAAAATGCGGCGAACTCCAACGTTTATCAGCCTGCATTGAGACTTGGGCCGCCTTGAGCGCAGCCGCCGGCCGCAGTCCTTCGCCCAGCATTTTCTGGTAAAACCGCTTCATCAGCTCCGCGGTGGCGCGATCGTCGACCTGCCACAATGTGGCCACCACGCGAGGCGCCCCCGCGTACATGAAACCACGCGTTAAGCCGAGCAGCCCTTCACCTCTAATCTCTTGTCCCACAGCGGTTTGGCATGCACTCAGCACGACGAGGTCGGCTCTCAGCTTTAAGTTGTATATCTCGTAAAGTCGCAGGAAACCGTTTTGTGCCTGGCCTTTCTCATCCACGAGGGACAAGACAATTCCGGATAATTCCGGATGGCGATTATTGATGAGTCCGTGAGTTGCAAAGTGAACGATCTGGTACTGGTCCAGCCCAGCGCTGGTCGCACTAGCCCGGCTGGCGGCGAAATCCAGTGCCTCGAGTCGCTTGTCAGCAGGCACAAGCCGCGTTATCTCATTGGCTTCCTGCCTGGTGAAACGTAACCGCACGAAGCTATCCAATCCTGATTCTTTCGCAGATCTGTAAGCCTCGGTCGAAGAGTCAGTCAGGCTGGTCTTTTCAGATCCAGGGGGGTTGCCGATCCTCGAATCGTCACTTTGAAAAACGGGGTCGGCGAGCACTGCGAGCGTTTTGGGTGCACGGCTCCGTCCCGCTGTTTCTTCTCGTAACACTGCCATTACCGACGCCGACGGCAGGTTGATAATTTCGTGGTCCAGGATTAAGGGTCTGTAAGCGGATGCTGGCGTGTCTGCCGGAGCAGGCAAAGCAGCAAACGGTACGTACTGAAGCACGCCATCACTGACGAACAACAAGCGCTTGCCCTTGAGTTGAGAGGCGGCCGGTTGCAGCAACATGTTGCTCAATACCAACGCCGCCCGCTGATATTCGTCATCACTTCGCGCGAGGCGCAAACGCCTCTGCGTCAAGGTTTCATCCTTGACGATGCGGTTTCGTTCAGTGACGAGTTCATAGAGATGCCGCGCTGCTGTTTCAACTTCCTCCTGTTTTGGCAATTCAAAAGTGGTGATTGAGTCTTGCGTGATTGCCCATAAAAAACTTCTTTCTTCACCGAGCGCATACTCGAGTAGCAGTGTTTCACCGTCGAGCACCCTGGTCTGAATATCTTTGAGGGTGAGCGGCAATGGCTGTGTCAAAGCAGCATAGCGCGGGCTGGTCTCCCTGATTCGCGCCAGCACTTGTTCGTACTCCATCGTGAGCGCAGTAATCTCTTTGGCTACCTTGTCGGCGGCGTCTTCATTGTTTTGACCGCTACGCAGACGGATCTGACGTTCTGCCTTTTCAGCGATCAAATCTCGTAACTCCTGCTCACGCGCGAGCAGCGAGGCATCGACACCCTCGCGAATCTCAGTACGCGATTCGGCCAGCAATTCCAGGAGAGATCGCGCGCGGCCCTTCTCACTCGCGGCAAGAGCAGCGGCATCAAATCCTTCAGCAGGGTTTTGCTTATGGAGACGCATCAACAAGTCTATTTCGAACTCGTAGTAGTCCCTGGCAGTAGCCATGAATGAGGCGCGCAATTGCGGACTTTTCACACTCACGCGCAACGATTCAACCGCCGCCAGTGCTTGTCCAATGAGTCTCTTCGCTTCCAGCAAATTTCCCCTGGCGCGCTCTACATAGGCCGTCTCGGCGACCGCTACGCCTTCGTTGAATTTGTCACCAGTTCGCAGTGCAGTTTGTGAGGCCTCGTTAAGGAGTTGGAGTGCCTTTTCATACTGGCCCAGCTCTCGATAGACGCGGCCAAGATTTTTGAGCGTTGCGGCGATGAGTCGTGGGTCTCCGCTTGGGCGCAGGAGCGCGAGCGTCTGGTTGTAATAATCGATTGCTTTGTCTTTCTCACCCAGGTGGTCGTGGCACTCGGCGATATTTTCGAGGGTAGTCGCCTTCTGATCGCTGTTACCGGAATGCTCACGTAGCGGCAGGATTTTCAAGTGCGCTTCGAGCGCCTTACGAAAGTCGCCAGTGTTGGAATAATTGACGGCGATATTATTAAGGACGGTTGCCTGCCTCGCTATGTCGTCCAGCGCGCGGAAGAGCTCCAGGGCCCGATTGTATGAGTCAATCGATTTCTGAGCGTCACCCAGACTGGCATAGAGCCAACCAATATTATTGAGCGCCATGGCTTCACCACGACGATTACCTAACTCTTTATTGAGGTCCTTAGCCTGGACATAGAGATCGATCGTCTTTTGATAATCTCCGGTGCTGTAGTAGACGTTTCCTAAGTTGATGAGTGCAGATGCTTCAGTCGTTCTATCGTGAGTGTCGCGCGCGATCGACAATGATTGATTACAGGCCTCAAACGCCTGCTGGTAGGCTCCCGTGGACTGATAAGTATTACACTTGTTGTTGAGGACCATCGCTTGTTTACGACGGTCACCCAGCTCGTTGACTATCACTTGTGCTCGCTCCGCCAGTTCGAAAGCCTTTGGATAATCGCCCATGAATTGCGAACTCCTGGCCAGATTGATCAGCGAACTGGCTTCTCCTGCACGATCATTAATTGACCGGCTTAGACTAATGGAGTCATTGAAAAGTTCGAGCGACTTTTTTCTGTCGCCGAAGTCCTGGTTCGCCCGGCCAATGGTATCGAGTACATAGGCTTTTACTCCGACCGCCGCGGGCCGCTCGTGCTCAGAGCAATCGTTGATGGCCTTTTCCGAAAGCGGAAGCGCGCGATTTGCGAAGTCGAACGCGTTTTGCTTCTCACCTAAATTGATGTAAGCACTGGCGATCAAAGCGAGCGTTCGGGCTTCCTGGGCCGTGTCAGTCGCCGCCTGCCAGAGTGGAATTGCCTGCTGATATTTTTCGATTGCCTTTCGCCTGGAATCTGCGGTAGCGGGTTCCTCGATGCGCAGCCCTTCCGCAATAAGCTTTGCGGCTGTTACCGCACCGGAGTTTTCTAAATTCGCGGATGGGGGGGCTTTGATAGGTCGCTCGAGCGTCGCCACACTCGACGACTGTGCAAAGACGCGCACTTGAATGGTGGTAATAATTGTAAGGAGCAGGGTTAGGTAAACGGCGGGTTTATTCGGTCGCACCATAAGAACCTCCAGCGGCAGGAATATGAGGAATGCACGTTAGGGGCGTTCGCACTCCATCGAGTAACGCGTAATCCAGAGCCGGAATGGACCACTGTTAGGATCAACGTTGGACACAGTCAGTACCACCTGCGATAGCGGGTGGTTTAAACCATTAGGATTCAAACAATTGGAATTCGCATGCCGACCAACTACCCACCCGCTATCGCAGGTGGTACTGACGTTGCCCAACAAAGTCTTTGATTTTTGAAGACAGAGCTATACGCCTCACGACGAAAGCGTTTATAAACTGAATAACCATGTCTCCTAAACCGATCTCTTTGTTTGCGCGGACGATTCGAGGTATCGAGTCGATTGCCGTTTCCGAAATCGAGCAGCGCTGCGGCGCCGCGATCACTGAGATTCGGCATCGTGAGATCAGGTTTCAACTTGACTCATTGAAACCAGGACTACTGGACCTAGGCAGCGTCGACGACGTTTTCCTGACCTGCGGGCTCATAAGCGAAGTGGACCACACGCGAGCAGCGCTTGCGAGTCTTGCAAAACGTTCGAACCGGATCAATTTTGTCGAGACAGTCGCACCCCTAAAACATATCCGGAAAATTCCCGGTAAACCAAACTTTGACGTTGTCGCGAGTTTTCTGGGACGGCGGAACTACAACCGTTTTGAAATCGAAGATACAGTCGCTGAAGTCATTCAACGTCAGACACGTTGGAGTTATACGCCCCAACGAGAACACAAGTCCGATCTTGATTTATCTTTCCGGATCCATTTAAGCGATCAGGAAGCTATAATCGGCGTGCGCCTGACTAGCGCGCCGCTTCATCGAAGAACGTACAAGATCGAATCCCGGACCGGCACTCTTCATCCTCCGTTGGCATTTGCGATGGCGATGCTTTCCAGTCCGGCTGAAAATCAGAAGCTCCTGGATCCATTCTGCGGCGTTGGCACCATTCTCATTGAGGCGTTAACGTTGGAACCGCGGCTTTGCGCTTCGGGACTCGACATCGACAGTGAATCCATTCGTAAAGCGATCAGCATTGCTGAAACTGCAAATAAAGACATTCGATTTGTTGTTGGTGACGCGGGTCAACTTCCATTCGCCGATGGAGAGATCGATCGGATCATCAGCAACCCACCATGGGGACGCGCCGTTGGAGTTCGTGGCAGCGCGAAGGAGTCGTTTTTCGACGAGCTCAAACGAGTGTCAGGCGCTGGAGTGCGGATCGTGCTGCTGATGGATGCTGCTGATGAACATCAAGCCGATATAGGACGCAGCGGCTTCAAGGTACTGGGGCAAACGCCTGTAAGTCTATTCGGAAGCTGGCCGGAGATTCTTGTGCTGGGTAACGCGGAGGACAAACAAAACAAGCCATGAACATCATCCCGCAAGATCTTCGCTATGCGTGTCGCACACTCGCGAGAAGTCGGAGTTTTGTCGTCATCGCAACACTCATGCTGGCGCTCGGTATCGGCGCCAACACCGCGCTCTTCAGCGTAGTGCTGACCGTGCTGATTCGACCCCTGCCGTACGCTGATACAGAGCGGGTTGTCTGGTTGTCCAATCGAAATGCGGCCCTTGGCGTCAATGGGGCTTTTCTGAATCCCGCCGACATCCTCGATTTTCGTGAGCAGAGTCAAAGCTTCGAGCGTATCGCTGCGTGGGGAACTCTCCCTGTCAATCTTTACGGCGCCAGAACTCTCGAACGCGTCGAAGGGGTTTTTGTCACACCTAATTTCTTTCGCACACTCGGAGTGCGACCTGAACTCGGGAGAGATTTCGCAGACGTCAACGAACCAGAAACCACTGTCATCATTAGTCACGCGTTGTGGCTGCGACAATTCGGCGGTGACCAATCTGTCATCGGCAAGAAGATTACGTTCGGTCTGGCATCGGGGAATGATGTGAATGAAATAGTTGGTGTTCTGCCCGCGGAAACCAATTTCCCGCCACGCATTGATGTCTTCACCGTAACCGAGATCACACATGAAAACTCCGACGAGCGCGGCGGCTCACATAACTGGCGCACCATCGGAAAACTCAAGCCCGGAGTCAGCATTGAACAAGCTCAAGCGGAACTCGATACGTTGACACAACGACAAGCAGAACTTTATCCCGACACCAATAAAGGTTGGCACGTTCAGATTCAGTCATTGAGTGATTATCTCTTTGGCAACTCACGCGCAGCATTGCTGTTGTTGTTTGGCGCCGTTGCAATCGTGTTGGTTATCGCGTGTGCGAATGTCGCGAATCTACAACTCGGACGTATTCACACCAGACGTCGAGAATTGGCAGTGCGACTCGCACTCGGCGCCGGACGCGCACGTATCGTGCGACAGTTCCTGATCGAAAACATGCTGCTCTCCGTGCTGGGCGGTGCTCTCGGCGTGTTTGTGGCCGCAGCGTGTCTTTCTGTGGTACGTACACTCGGCCCTGATTCGATACCTCGACTGGCAGAATCCGCGCTGAGCGTACCCGCTTACTGTTTCGCATTGGCAATCTCGTGTCTAAGCACGATCTTGTTTGGTCTGTTTCCGGCATTTCAAGCGTCACAGCTAGAACTCAACGATGCGCTTAAAAACTCTAACAGTCTCGGCACAACTCCTCGACGATCAAATCGAATCCGCCGGACACTTGTCGTGGGACAGATTGCGTTAGCGTTGGTCCTTTTGACCGGTGCGGGTCTCGTTGTAAAGAGTTTCTGGCGGTTGCAAGCTGTAGATCCCGGAATCAAGAGTGACCACCTTTTAACGGCTGGACTGTCGTTGAGTTTTGGTGACTATCCGAATGGCGCCAAACGCACGCAACTTTTTCGCGACGCATTGGAAACGTTGAGTACGTTACCGGGTGTGACCTCGGTTGGAGCGATATCGCACCTGCCACTGGGCGGGCGCACGATGAAGCAATCGTTTTGGATCGCACGCGACGCGAATGTTACGAAGGCCGACGAACGAGTTGCGGATTACCGCGTGGTGTCACCATCATTCTTTGAAACGGTTGGCGTGCAATTAAAGAAAGGCCGTT
>Ga0105248_10007418_pt1 | contig 12032 bp, 8 predicted proteins | sample KBSS34metaG_FD_81524 | JGI IMG/M metagenome (GOLD analysis project Ga0105248, IMG submission 81524) | Switchgrass rhizosphere microbial communities from Kellogg Biological Station, Michigan, USA - KBS S3-4 metaG | ecosystem: Host-associated > Plants > Roots > Rhizosphere > Soil | place... | reverse complement strand
GGTGACGTAATCCGGCGCGCCCCGCGTCCCCCCGCCGGCGAGCACCAGGTCCCGGCCGGTGTAACCCGGCCCCGTGCCGGAAGGGCGGAGCTTCCACCACGGAAGCGAAGCGAAGAGCCGGAACGCGGCCGTGGCATAGGCCGCCCCCGGCGAGAACAGGTTGGCCGGGAAGCGCACCCACTTGTACGTCTCCCGCGAGCCGAAGCCGTCTCCGGCCGTGCCGCCCGCCAGCACCGACCAGAAACGCGCGCGCCGTGTCTCCCAGGGCGCGCCCGTGAACGCCTTCACGTTGGGATCGAGCTCGTAGATGCCCTCCTGCTGCCAGGCCGGCCGCGGCGGTGTCACCGCCCACGCGCGGTCCGCGGTCTCGTACACGAGGCCGTTGCTCCGCGGCCCGTATCCATAGAAGCTGTTCTGATCGATGACGGCATCGAAGCCGGGCACGTCGGACGGCAGAGTGTCGGGCGGAGACATCTCCGCCATGAAAAGCTGCGTCGCACCCGCGGCCTTGATGCCGTCGATGATGCGACGGACGCGCCGGGCGCCCTCCGATCCGGGCGGGGGCGTGTAGTCACCGAGCGCGAACCAGACGAGGTTCGCCTTCGCCTTGTAGCGCGACCCCAGCCAGACCCCCCACTCGTAGCACGCCTCCGCGCTCGGCTGCCGCAGCACTTCCCGGTACCAGCCCTGGGGCCCGCCCTCGTAGCCGAGGTACGTGTAGGCCAGCATGACCGCGAGGCCACGCTGCGCCGCGCGGTCGACGATGAAATCGATCCAGCGCCAATACGGATCGTTCGGAGTGCTGAAGACGCCGGGCTCGAGGAAAGGCGGGTCCCCCGCCTGATTCCCGGGGGCGTGCGGCGTGTCGGCGTAACCGCCCGGGTGGACCATGGCCATGAGGTAGAAGGCGTTGAAGCCCTGCGCCTCGCGCAGGGCCATGTAGGCATCGACCTCGTCCAGCGTCGCGCGGGTCGACATGAACCAGGCCGCATCCGCCTGGACGCGGAAGGGCCGGCCCTGCTGGTCCTCGAGGTAGCGCCCGCTGCTGGCGACGCGCAGCGGAAAGACCGGACGCGCGGGGGCGGTGTCCTCCTCCACCTCCACGACGCCCCACGATACCGGCGCGGGCGGCGAGACGATGAACTGCCGCTGGCCGGCGCGCCGTGCCGGCGGCGGACCTTCGCGGATGACGAGCGCCGGTGCCTCGACCTCGATGGCGGCGGTGGCGCTCCGCGCACCGTCGTGGCTCGTGGCCACGACGTGGCAGAGGGGCGTGGACGGCGGCACCGCGGGCGCCGTCCACACTCCTTCCTGCGTCACGGTGCCGCACCCGCCCGCCTCGCGCACCCACCACGCGACCGCGGGGATCGCGCCGCCGGTCACCGTCGCCTGCAGCCGCAGGGACCCGCCCGCGCGCGCATGCGCGGTCGATGGAGTGACGGCGACGGCGATCGACCGTGCCGCGGGCTCACCGCGCCCACCCGCGCAGGCAAGGACAACGGCACAAGCCGCGAGCGTCAGGAGCATGGAAATCGTCGCGCAGGCTGGAGCGGATGGGCGCGGCACGCCGTAGCCTGGGCTGAGGCCCTGACCCGCGACGTCGATCGCTCGGAGGCGGTCCGGCACGGGCCAGAGGGCGTGACCGATCAACCTGAACGACTCCCGAGGTTCCCAGCCCATGCGCAAGCCGTTCGCTTCCCTTCTTCCGGCAACACGTCTTTTCCTTGCCTTCCTCTTCCCGACCCTGGCCGTCACGGCCTCCGCCCAATCCACCACGACCTATGTTTATCCACTCAAGGTCTCGGCGAATGGCCGGTACCTCGTGGACCAGAACGACGTCCCCTGGCGCGTCCAGGCCGATGCGGCGTGGTTCCTCTCGACGAGCGCGACGCCCGAGCAGGTGGACGTCTATCTGGCGACTCGCAAGGCCCAGGGATTCAACTCGTTCTACCTCATGGCCATGGTGCCACCGGGTGGGTACGCGGCCGTGCCGCGGGCGCCCGACAACGACAACGGGGACCCTCCGTTCGCCACCCCGGGCCTGTTTTCGACGGCGGGTGCATCTGCGGCCTCGGAACGATACTGGGCCGGCATCGACTCCATCATCGACAAAGCGGCCGCGAGCGGCATGGCCGTCATGCTGGCGTACACCTACCTCGGATACCAGGGAGGGAGCTCAGGCTGGTACCAGACCCTTCTGGCCCAACCCAGCCTGCAGGATTGCCTCGACTGGGGCTCGTGGCTCGGCGCCCGTTACAGGGGCAAGAGCAACCTGATCTGGTTCGCGCTCGGTGACTACACGCCTCCGGCCGGTTCCGAAGGCGAGGCGCGCGCCCTCGCGATCATCGCGGGAATCAAGAGCGCCGGCGCCGAGCAACTGTTCATGGCCGAGCCGAGCGGCGGAGCCGCCGTTCCGACCCTGGACGCTCCCGCCTTCGCGTCGGTCCTGGACATGAACAGCTTCTACGGCTACGGCCTCGGCCACGGCGAGGACTACCTGGAGGCCGATCGCGCCTGGGCAGTGACGCCCGCACGCCCGGCCTGGGTCCAGGAAGGAGGCTACGAATACGAGAACAACACGGGCGGCTTCACCGGAGAACCCTACGAGACGCGGCGCACGCGCTTCTGGGGCGTGCTCGGCGGCGGCACCGCCGGCGACGGCTTCGGCTCCCGCGACGCCTATCAAATGCGAGACTTCCCGGCCAGCCTCTCCACGCCCGGCGCGACGTATTCGACCATCGCCTTCCAGCTGTTCGCATCCCTGCCGTGGTGGGATCTGCGGCCCTCCGGCACCGGCCCTGGATATGCCGGGAAGGACCTGATCGTCGCGGGAGGAGGCACGAAGTACGGGATGGACTACGTCACCTCCGCCGTCACTTCCGACGGCCAGCTTCTCCTGGCCTACATCCCGACGACGGGCGAGACCACCCCTCGGACGCTCACGGTGGACATGACCGCGATGTCGGGAGCGACACGCGCCCGCTGGTTCAATCCGGCCACGGGGACCTTCACGGACATCGGGTCCGCCTACGACCGCACGGGCACGCGGAGCTTCACCTCGCCGGGCGACAACGGCACGGGGACGAACGACTGGCTGCTCGTTCTCGACGCGATGCCGGCGCCGCCGCCGCACGCTCTCGCCGTGACGAAGGCGGGGACGGGCCGCGGCACCGTCGTCTCCGCACCCGCGGGCATCGACTGCGGGACGATCTGCGGCGCGACCTACGCTGCGGATGCCGTCGTCACCCTCACCGCGACCGCGGACGCGGGATCCACGTTCATCGGCTGGAGCGGTGCCTGCTCCGGGACCGGGGCGTGCCAGGTCGCGCTCAGTACGGACCAGTCCGTCACCGCGGGCTTCGCCCCCGCGAGGGCCGCCCTTGTCGCGGCCTACGGCTTCGACGAAGGCAGGGGCTCGCGCACGGCGGACGCCTCCGGGCACGGCCTCACGGGCACGGTCGTCGATGCGGCCTGGACGACGGCAGGACGGTATGGAGGCGCGCTTTCATTCGGCGGGAGGCGCAGCTACGTGACCCTGGGGAATCCGGCGGCCCTTCAGATCACGGGGAGCATGACCTGGAGCGCGTGGATCTTCGCCACCGCCGATCCCCCGCGCGACGGTCCCATCGTCGCGAAGTCTTCGGGAGGCGGCTGGCGCCTCGAGACGAGTCGAGACACGGGTGTCGCCACCTTCGCGATCGCGGTCTCGCCCGACGGCCAAGGTCTCACCCGGCGATACAGCGCGGCCCTGCGCGGCCTGAACACGTGGTACCACGTGGCGGGCGTCTACGATGCCGCGGCACGCACGCTGGACATCTACGTGAACGGCGTGCTCAGCAACGGGGTCCTGCGCGGGACCGTGCCCGCCCGGCAGTACGGCCCGGGGAGCGTGACCATCGGTGGCGGCCCGTCCGGATCCTCCTTCCGCGGGCGCATCGACGAGGTCCGGCTCTACGACCACGCGCTCACCGGGGACGAGATCCAGGCCGCCATGAGCACCCCGGTCTGTACCCGTGGGACGGCCCCAGCGGTTCCACTCCGTTGGCACCGGCGTGGCTTTTAGTGGTATCCGGGCGGCCCAGCGCCCTCCGCCCGGAGCGCGGGGCCTCCCCGGTCGAACCGACTACGGATCAATCGCTTAGCTGACTTCGATCGCCCGGCGGCCCCTGGGTATGGAAGCTGCTAGGTCGAACCCGTATGAGAGTCCTGATCACCGGGAGCCGCGGCTACATCGGAGCCGTCATGGCCCCGATGATGGTCGCGGCTGGCCATGAAGTCGTAGGTCTGGACACCGACCTGTATCGGCGTTCGACCTTCGGGCCCTGGCAGGAGCCGATCCAGACCGTCCTCAAGGATGTGCGCACCGTCGAGACTCGAGACCTCGAGGGCTTCGAGGCCGTCGTTCACCTGGCCGCGCTCTCGAACGACCCCCTGGGCGACCTCAACCCGCAGCTGACCTACGAGATCAACCATCTCGCATCCGTTCGCCTGGCCCGCCTCGCCCGCGAGGCGGGAGTGGCCCGCTTCGTGTTCGCCTCTTCGTGCAGCAACTACGGCGCGGCCGGCGACGCGCCCGTCGACGAAGACTCGGACCTCCACCCGGTCACCCCGTACGGCGAGTCGAAGGTGCGCACCGAGCGCGACGTGGCCCCCCTGGCCGACGGCTCCTTCTGCCCGACTTTCCTGCGGTGCGCCACCGCCTACGGGGTCTCCCCCCGTCTCCGCTTCGACGTCGTGCTCAACAACCTCGTCGCCTGGGCCTTCACCGCCGGCCAGGTCCTCCTCAAGAGCGACGGCACGCCCTGGCGGCCGATCGTCCACATCGAGGACATCGCGCGAGCCTTCATCGCCGTCCTGGCCGCCCCACGCGACGTGGTGTGCGGGCAGGCCCTCAACGTCGGCCGCAACGATCAGAACTACCGGATCCGGGAGATCGCCGAGATCGTGAAGGAAACGGTGCCGGGCTGCGAGGTCGCCTTCGCGGACGGAGCGGGCCCGGACAAGCGCAACTACCGCGCCGACTTCAGCAAGATCTCTCGCGTGCTCCCCGGCTTCCGGCCGGAATGGGACGCGCGGAAGGGCGCTCGCCAGCTCTACGACGCCTACAAGCACATCGGACTCGAGCAGCGCGACTTCGAGGGACCGCGCTATCGCCGCATCGACCAGATCCGGGATCTCATGGCCGCCGGCGACCTCGCCGCCGACCTGCGCTGGAACACCGCGGCGTGATCGTGGCCACTGCACCGGCCGTGGAAGAGTCACCATCCCTCGCGCGCCGCGGCTGCCTCTCTTGCGGGGCCGCCCTCCACCACACCTTCGTGGACCTCGGGATGTCGCCCCTGTGCGAGAGCTACGTCCCGAAGGAGCGGCTCGACCAGGTCGAGGCCTTCTATCCGCTCCACGTCTACGTCTGCGACCAGTGCTTCCTCGTGCAGCTCGAGGAATACGTGAGCCCGGAGGCGATCTTCACCGAATACGCCTACTTCTCCTCGTACGCCGACAGCTGGGTCGAGCACATGCGGCGCTACGCGGACATGATCACGGAGCGGCTCTCCCTCAGCCGGGACAGCCTGGTCGTCGAGGTCGCCAGCAACGACGGCTACCTGCTGCAGCACTTCGTGAAGAAGGGCATCCCCGTGCTGGGAGTGGAGCCCGCCGCCAACGTGGCCCGGGTCGCGACCTCCAAGGGCATCCCCACCCTCGTCCGGTTCTTCGGCGAGCAGACGGCGCGGGAGATGGTCGCCGGAGGCCTGCGCGCGGACCTCATCTGCGGGGCCAACGTCCTGGCCCAGGTGCCGCAGCCGAACGACTTCGTGAAGGGCCTCCAGCTCCTTCTCAAGCCCGGCGGGGTCGTCACCATCGAGTTCCCGCACCTCCTGCGCCTCATGGCGGAGAACCAGTTCGACACCATCTACCACGAGCACTTCTCCTACTTCTCGTTCCTCAGCGCGGAGAGGATCTTCGCCGCCCAGGGCCTCACCGTCTTCGACGTCGAGGAGCTGCCCACCCACGGGGGCTCGCTGCGCCTCTACGCGCGCCACGCGGAGGAAACGGCGCGGCCCGTGACGTCGCGCGCGCGGGAGCTGAGGCGGCGGGAGATCGAGGCCGGAATCCTGCGCCTCGAGACCTACGCGAGCTTCGGCGAGCAGGTGAGGGAGACCAAGCGCCGCCTCCTCGAGTTCCTCATCGAGGTCAAGCGCCACGGCAAGACCGTGGTGGGCTACGGCGCGCCGGGCAAAGGCAACACCCTCCTCAACTACTGCGGAATCCGCACCGACTTCATCGACTTCACCGTGGACCGCAGTCCCTACAAGCAGGGCAAGTTCCTGCCCGGGACGCGGATCCCCATCCACCACCCCGACCGGATCCGGGAGACGAAGCCCGACTACGTGCTCATCCTTCCCTGGAACTTCAAGGACGAGATCGTGGAGCAGATGGCGTTCATCCGGGAGTGGGGCGGCCGGTTCGTGGTGCCCATCCCCGAGGCCTCGATCGTCGAGTGACGACACGGGCGCGAGCCCGAAGGACACGACGTGCGCTTCGTCCCGACCCAACTCGCCGGCACGTACCTGATCGAGCAGGAGAGGCATGCCGACGATCGGGGCTTCTTCTCCCGCACCTGGTGCGCGGAGGAGTTCGCGCGACAGGGCCTCGAGCCGGCGCTCGCCCAGTGCAGCGTCTCCTTCAACCGCCGCCGCGGCACCCTCCGCGGGCTCCACTACCAGGCCCCGCCGTTCGCGGAGGCCAAGCTCGTGCGCTGCACGCGCGGGGCGATCTACGACGTGGCCGTGGACCTGCGGCCGGACTCTCCGACCTTCCGGGGATGGATCGGCGTCGAGCTCGAGGCGCACGACGGACGCGCGCTGTACATCCCGCGGGGGCTCGCCCATGGCCTCTATGTATTGGCCGACGACACGGAGGTCGAATACCAGATCTCCACTCCCTACGAGCCGGGGGCCGCGCGCGGCGTCCGCTGGGACGACCCGTTCCACGCCGTGTCCTGGCCGGGGCCGGTGGAGGTGATCGCGGCCCGCGACCGGGAGTACCCCGACCTCGATCCTTCGGGGCTGCGGGAGCTCCGGGGCCTGTGCGCGCCATGACGGGCGCAATCGCGATGGCGGATGCGCGCCCCGGTCTTGAAACGGCGGAGGACGTGCGGCGGTCGATCGAGGCCCTGGACGCGGACGCGACCGGCGCGGCGATGCACGCGGCCGTGCGCGAGCTCTATCCGCTCTGCCGCAGCATCACGGGCGACGGCTTGCGCGATTCACTGCGCCTCCTGCAGCGCATCACTCCCCTGGCTCTCCACGAGGTGCCCACGGGCACTCCCGTGCTCGACTGGACGATCCCGCGCGAGTGGAACGCCCGCGCGGCCCGGCTGGTGGGACCGGACGGCGAGGTCATCGCGGACCTCGAGCGGCACAGCCTCCACCTGCTGGGGTACAGCGTGCCTTTCCGCGGCCGGGTGTCGCTCGACGAGCTCCAGGGCCATCTCCACTCCCTGCCCGAGCAGCCTTCGCTCATTCCCTACCGGACCAGCTACTACAAGGAAGACTGGGGCTTCTGCATCCGCCACGACCGGCGCGCGCAGCTGCGGTCGGGCGATTACGACGTGCTCATCGACACGAGCCTGCGCCCGGGATCCCTCACGTACGGCGAAGCCGTGATCCCCGGCGGCTCGACGGACGAGGTCCTCATCTCGGCCCACTGCTGCCACCCGTCGCTCGCCAACGACAACCTCTCGGGCATGGTGCTGGCGGCGACGCTCGCCCGCCTGCTCCGGGGCCTGCGCCTCCGCTACACGTACCGGTTCCTCTTCGCACCCGGTACCATCGGCGCCATCGCCTGGCTGGCGCGCCACGAGCACCGCCTTCCGCGCATCGTCCACGGCCTCGTCGCGGCCTGCCTGGGTGACGACGGGCGGCTCACCTACAAGCGCAGCCGGAGAGGCACGGCGGAGATCGACCGCGCCGTCGCCCATGTCCTCGCGCACAGCGGCCAGGACCACGAGATCCGCGATTTCACGCCCTATGGCTACGACGAACGGCAATTCGGCTCGCCGGGCTTCGATCTTCCCGTGGGGTCCCTGACCCGCACGCCGTACGGCGAGTACCCCGAATACCACACCTCGGCCGACACCCCGGACCTGGTGAAGCCGGGCCGGCTGGCCGATTCGCTGCGGCGCTACCTCGAAGTGATCGAGGTCCTGGAGGGGAACCACACGTACGTCAACCTGGCCCCGAAGGGCGAGCCCCAGCTCGGCCGGCGCGGACTGTACGGCGCCGTCGGCGGACAGAGCCACGCCGTGGCGGGCCAGATGGCGATGCTTTGGGTCCTGAACCAGTCCGACGGCACGCGCTCCCTCCTCGACGTCGCCGAGCGATCGAAGCTGCCGTTCGCGGAATTGTGCACGGCGGCGCGCGCGCTCGAAGGGGCCGGGCTCCTGAGCAAGGCGGCGCCACAAGAAGGGAGGACTGCTTGATCGCACCACTGCGCGGCGTCGCCGTCATCACCGGCTCCACGAGCGGGATCGGGCTGGCCGTGGCTCGCGCCCTGGCCGACCAGGGCATGAGCCTGTGCCTGACCGGCCGCGACGCGGGCCGCCTGCAGGAGGTCGCCGGAGAGATGGCGGCACAGGCCGGGCGCGTGGTCGCCCATCCCGCCAACCTTTCCTGCGACAAAGGGATCCACAGCCTCGTCGAGCGCGCGACCACGGAGTTCGGACGCGTCGACGTGCTCGTGCACGCCGCCGGCATCGTGCGGCTGGGCGGCGTAGAGACCGCGACCTGGGGTGACCTGGACGAGCAGTATCGGATCAACCTGCGGGCGCCCTACCTCATCACCAAGTCGCTGCTGGCCCTGCTCAAGGAGTCGAGCGGCCAGGTCGTCTTCCTCAACTCGTCGGCCGGCCTCGTGCCGGGCGCCGACAACGGCGCCTACGCGGCCACGAAACATGCGCTCCACTCGCTCGCCATCAGCCTTCGCAACGAGGTGAACCCCTACGGCGTGCGCGTGCTGAGCGTGTACCCCGGACGGACGGCCACGCCGATGCAGGCGCGCGTGCATCGGTTCGAAGGCCGGCGCTACGAGGCGGCGACCCTCCTGCAGCCCAGTGACGTCGCGGACATGATCGTGGCCGCGCTCGCCCTGCCCCGAACGGCCGACGTGACCGACATCATGGTGCGGCCGATGAAGAAGCTGTCGCTCGCGAGGTGAAGCCATGAAGGTGGTTCTCTTCTGCGGAGGCCTGGGGATGAGGCTGCGGGACTTCTCCGAGTCCATCCCCAAGCCGATGGTGCCCGTGGGCTACCGGCCCATCCTGTGGCACGTGATGCGCTACTACGCCCACTTCGGGCACAAGGAATTCATCCTGTGCCTCGGCTACCGGGCGGACAGCATCAAGCAGTACTTCCTCAACTACGACGAGACGGTCTCCAACGACTTCGTGATGAGCGACGGGGGCCGGAAGATCGAGCTCCTCCGCAGCGACATCCAGGACTGGAAGATCACCTTCGTCGACACCGGCATCCACTCCAACATCGGGATGCGCCTCCAGGCCGTGCGGCCCTTCCTGAAGGACGAGGAGATGTTCCTCGCCAACTACAGCGACGGCGTGTCCGACCTGCCCCTGCCCGCGATGGTGGACTACTTCCGCGAGCGCGACGCGGTGGCGTGCTTCGCGGGAGTCTGTCCCACCCAGAGCTTCCACCTCGTCAGCATGGGCGAGGGCGGACGCGTGAGCAGCATCCGCCACGTCAAGGACGTCGGGATGCGCGTGAACGGGGGCTTCTTCGTCTTCCGCTCGGAGATCTTCGACTGGATGGAGGACGGGGAGGAGCTCGTCGAGGCCCCCTTCCAGCGCCTGGCCGCCGCGGGAAAGCTGCTCGCCTACCCTCACGACGGCTTCTGGGCCTGCATGGACACGTTCAAGGACAAGCAGCTCCTGGAGGACGTCTACAGCCGGGGGCAGGTCACCTGGCAGGTCTGGAAGCAGGGTGAGACGGGGCCGCCCGTGTCGGTGAAGGCGCCGTGCCCGCCCGCGCCCTCGATCCCCCGGCAACCTGTCCTCGTGGAGGCCGTCGCGAAGTGATCCCCGTGTCCATCCTCGACGGAGGGGGCGGGCCGAGGCGGATCCTCGCCCTCGGGGCGCACTGCGACGACATCGAGATCGGCTGCGGAGGGACCCTCCTCCGTCTCCTCGCCGAGCGCCGCCACCTGGAGGTCATGTGGGTCGTCTTCTGCTCGACGCCGGAGCGCGCGGCGGAGGCGCGTGCCTCGGCGGCGGCTTTCCTCGAAGGCGCTCCGGCGGCGAAGGTCGTCGTCCGGGAATACCGCGACGGCTTCCTCCCGTACGCGGGCGCCGCGGTGAAGGAGGAGTTCGAGGCTCTCAAGCAGGAGTTCTCGCCGGACCTCGTGTTCACGCACTTCCGCGAGGACCGGCACCAGGATCACCGGCTCGTCTCCGAGCTCACCTGGAACACCTGGCGCCATCACTTCATCCTGGAGTACGAGATCCCGAAGTACGACGGCGACTTCGGCTCGCCGAACTTCTTCGCCACCCTCCCCCCGGGCACGCTCGAGCGCAAGGTCGGCCTGCTGCTCAAGCATTTCCCTTCGCAGAAGGGACGGGCCTGGTTCACCGCGGACCTGTTCCACGCGGTGGCACGCATCCGGGGCATGGAGTCGGCAGCGGTGGACGCGGCCGCCGAAGGGTTCTACTGCCGGAAGGCGTGTTTCTGATCATGGACGCCCTGGGCCGGTGCGCGACGGCAGTCGTAATCGGCTTGGCCCTCCTGCCCGCCGGCTGCCGCAACGCCGGAGCGACGAGCCGCGCCGACGTCGCCATCACGGACCGTGTGAGCGCACCCGCCGCCCGCATCTCGGGCGGGACGGAGATCATGCCCCCCGAGCGCCGCACCACCTGGAACCCGGGCATCCCCGGCGGCATTCCCGATCGCACGACGGTGTGCGCCACCGTCGACGCGACGAGCTACGGCAGCGGCGCGATGGACGCGACCGCCGGCATCCAGACCGCCATCGATGCCTGTCCGGAGGGCCAGGTCGTGCGCCTCTCCGCCGGCGACTTCCTGGTGGACGGGGCCTTCCCCATCACGATCAACAAGGGCGTGGTGCTGCGGGGGGCGGGGCCGTCGGCCACGCGACTCCGGAAGCGAAGCACGGTCGCGAACCCCGTCGTCCTCATCGGCGAGCGCTGGCCCAAGGACGCGGGGTCCGTGAACCTCACCGCCAGCGCGGCGAAGGGCACGACGTCGGTCAAGGTGGCCAGCGCCGCCGGCTTCGCCCGGGGCCAGCTCGTCCTCCTCGACGAGACGACGGACGACTCGTACGTCTACTGGGGGACGGACCCCAACGTCGCGGCCGGGAAGCCGGGACGGGGGTGGTTCATGCGGTACGACCGTCCGGTGGGCCAGATGCTCGAGATCGCGTCCGTCAGCGGCAACACCGTCTCGTTCACGACGCCCCTCCACATCGCCTTCGACACCGCGCACGCCGCGCAGCTCACGCGCAACACCATCCCCTACGGCGCCCGGCAGGCGGGGCTGGAGGACCTCTACGTGAGCGGCGGCCAGGACGACAACGTCACCCTGCGCTTCGCCATGTACTCCTGGGTGAAGAACGTGGAGTCGGACTCGTCGATGGGCGACAGCTTCGGCCTGGACAGCTGCTTCCGCTGCGTCCTGCGCGACAGCTACGCGCACGACACTCCGAACCCCTACCCCGGCGGCGCCGGCTACATGCTCTCGGTCTCCACCTACACCGCGGACAGCCTGGTCGAGAACAACATCTTCATGAACGGCAACAAGGTGATGGTGATGCGCGCCTCCGGGGGCGGAAACGTCATCGGATACAACTATTTCGACAACGGCTACATCGGGAACTACCTGGGGTGGGTGGAGACGGGCATGAACGCCTCCCACATGACCTGCCCCCACTTCGAGCTCTTCGAGGGAAACCAGGCCTTCAACATCGACGGCGACGACACCTGGGGCGGCGCCGTCTACAACACCTTC
>Ga0105248_10007416_pt1 | contig 12034 bp, 7 predicted proteins | sample KBSS34metaG_FD_81524 | JGI IMG/M metagenome (GOLD analysis project Ga0105248, IMG submission 81524) | Switchgrass rhizosphere microbial communities from Kellogg Biological Station, Michigan, USA - KBS S3-4 metaG | ecosystem: Host-associated > Plants > Roots > Rhizosphere > Soil | place... | reverse complement strand
TGGTAAGCGTATATGGAAGAGAGCAGGTTTTTTCCTGGATGATGGAAGATCTGAAACCGAAATATGACTATATATTTATTGACTGCCCCCCGGCATTTGGAATGCTCACCGTAAACGCACTGGTCGCCAGCAATTACATTCTGATGCCGATGCAGGCCGAGTGGCTTCCCCTCAAAGGCCTGCGCATTTTTACTCATCACCTGAACACCATCATTCGCCTGAATAAAAAGCTCCAGGTGCTCGGTTATGTTCTGAACCGTTATGATGAAAGAAAAGTAATGAACCGGCAGATATTTCATTTGCTGGAGCAGGAGTTTGGCGACAAACTATTTAAGACCCATATCCGCACAAACATTCAGCTGGCGAAGGCGCAGGAGACGGGAACAGATATATTTCATTTTGACAAACATTCCCACGGGGCCGAGGACTACCAGCAGCTCGCCAGTGAGTTCATGCAAAAAATGGAGAATCTTTAAAATATCAGATATGTCATATTCTTCCCGGGTATACCGTCAGAGAAATCCAAAAACACAGGATGAATCAAAGGAAAAACCTTTTTTCTCCAAAAATAAACAGGACGGGCAGGGCAAAAAGAAAAATGCCTTTTTCCAGGCCAAACTCGCGGTGAATGAGCCGGGGGATTCATTTGAAAGAGAAGCCGATTCGGTAGCTCATGCTGTTGTGAACCAGGGCCAGGGAAGCCCGGTGCAAAAAAAAGAAATCGGGGGAATCCAGCGTCTGGCAACGACCCATGAGGAGGAAATCGACAGCAGCAATGACAGGCGGATGGAGAGAGATAAGGAAAAGCCATTTCAAAGAAAGGCAGACGCTCCCGAAAAAGAGCAGGAAAAAATAGTGAGCAAAAAAGAAGATCCTTCTAAAGAGAAAGAAAAGATGGTGAGCAAGAAAGAAGATCCGGCTCAGGAAAAAGACAAAATGGAGCACCGGAAAGAAGATCCAATGAAAGAAAAAGATAAGACTGTACAAAAAAAAGACGCAGCACCCGAAAAGGAAAAGGATAAAACAGTGCAAAAAATGGAATCGCCCAAAAAGGAAGAAGATAAACCCGGCAATTCCATTCAAAGGAAACAGGAGGGTTCAGGCCCCGCCGCTTCTTCACAAATGTCGTCGCACATAGAAAACAGCGCAGGCAAAGGGAAGCCGCTTCCATCAAAAACGCTTCAGGAAATGAATCGCTCGTTTGGAAATGATTTCAGCGACGTGCGCATACACCAGGATAAAGACTCGGCTTCGATGAACAGGGAGCTCGAATCGTATGCTTTTACCCATGGAAGAGATATCTATTTCAACGACGGGAAATTTAATCCTGAAGATGCGGAGGGAAGGTTTCTGCTCGCCCATGAACTGACGCACGTGCTTCAACAACAGGGTCCCATGATCAGCCGGGATCCGGCTCCTCCAAAACCGCGTTTTGATTTCCCGGTGTCTCTTGGTTTTTTTAAGGACTTTGATGTAATGTATTCACCTGATAATCCCCTGCCACAGAACGGCACGATACGGATCATCCATAATATTTTTATACTGTTTGGCGACAAAATAACAGATGAAAAAAAAGAGAAGTTCAGGAACGATTTCCAGAAAAATGTTTCCGCCACATGGCAGGATAAATTCCTGTTTGAGCTCAACGATCCGGATTTTACGCCTTACAAAGCCAATCTCAAACTGGACATTGAGTTTGTAGCCGACGCGAAAGACGCCCATACCATCATGGAGGTCAAGGATCGTCCGAAAGATTTCCGTTCCAATGTGGAGGCTCAGAGCAATAAAGACTTTCCCAACCTTAGCCACACGGCTCATCTCGACACCGGGGATCCCAGTCCGGATGAACTGGCAAAGAAAAATGCGGGCAAGACCTTTATTGAATCTACTGCAGATCATGTAGGCAACTTTGATTTCGACAGCGCTGCACTCAATGCGGACTGTGAAAAGGGTATCGGGGATGTAGAAAAGCACCTGGATGCTCTGCCGGATATCATGTCATTTACGGATATCTCCACAGGTAATGAAATCCATTATATCGGACGTGCCAGTCCTGAAGGCAATGCCTGGTATAACCGGCAGCTGAGTAAGAAAAGAGCCGAGACCGTTAAAGAGAGAATTGAAAAAGATAAACCGGATGCTAAAAAAATGGCGATCACACTAACAGGGGAAGGAGCGGATAAAACCAATTTTGAATCCAACAAGGAGAATTACCGGCGGGTAAATGTGATCATCGTACCTCCTCAGGAATTTAAAAATCAGCATAAGAGAGACCAGATCACGGCAGCCCACGAATTTGGACATATGATCGGTTTCGGAGATGAATATTCAGAAAAGGGAGACAAAAAATTTGCTAAAAAAGTGGAGGGTGACCGGCCGAGCCACTATGAAGACGTAAAGGCGATTATGGGTCAGGCCGCCGCCGATGAATTGTCCATGAATAAGACGGCCAGCATCATGTCAGAAGGAAATGACATAAAGAAAGGCCATTACGCCTATTTTCTGAAAGCGATCCGGGATCTTACCGGCAAACAGGGATGGAATATCAAATAAAAATTACCAGGATATGAACGAATATATTGCTGAAGACCAGACACCCCAGGAATTTCAGTTCCTGGAACAACTCATTCATTACCGGATGGGTGATGGAGGAAGGCCGACTTTCGCCTTTATTGAAAACTGGAGCATGCCTTTGCAAAAATATATCCTGAGTGCCCGGATAAAAAATGAAGACGAGATCATTCTCCTGCTCATCGCCCTTGCCCCGCATGCGGTGCCGGATTTATTCGACCGGGCGATACAGGAAAAAATAAAAGAGTCCGGCGATTTTCCCGAGATCGGCGGTGTGAGGGGAAAAAATTTCAGGGGTTTCCTGCCAACGGGACAAACCGCCCTTTACCTGCTGGCCGGTGACGACCGTAAGAGGCAAACGGAGGTGGAGCAGCTTTTCTGGTCAGACCGGCATTTCTCCAGGAAAAAAATTCTCTGGCTGGAAGATCTCCCTCAGGGCGAACCGGTGATGAGCGGGAGGATCATCATGGCTCAGGATTATATCAGCCAGATTTTGTTCGGTAAATCTGCTCCGCCACATTTCAGCACCAGTTTCCCCGCGCGGAGGATAAAAACCCATCTTCGTTCCAAAGACATCATGATGAATCCGGAGATCCGCAGGCACTACAGATCTCTGAGGGAGTGGATAGATTTTAACCAAAGCCTGATGGTGGACTGGGATATGAAACACCGGCTGAGACAGGGATACCGGGTCTTGTTTTACGGGCCTCCCGGCACCGGAAAAACCCTTACGGCCAACGTGCTTGGAAATGAAACGGGCAAGGAAGTTTTTAAAATTGATCTGTCCATGGTCGTTTCAAAGTATATCGGTGAGACAGAAAAAAACCTGGAATTATTATTCGCCCGTGCGGAAGACAAGGACTGGATTTTATTCTTCGATGAAGCTGATGCCATATTCGGGAAGAGGACCAGTGTAAAAGACGCCCACGATAAATATGCAAACCAGGAAGTTTCTTATCTGCTGCAACGAATCGAAGAATTCAATGGGCTGGTGATTCTGGCTACCAATATGAAAAATAATATTGATGATGCTTTTATCAGGCGTTTCAATGATATTGTGAAATTCAGTATTCCCAATGAAGAGGAAAGAAAAGAGATCTGGGAAAAATCCTTCCCCGAAAATTCCGAATACGGAGAAATTCCAAACCAGGTGAAGCGGTATGAAATATCGGGCGGAAATATCATCAATACCATTCACTATGCAGGTATACAGGCCGTCAGGAGAAATGCATCGGCAGTTCGTAAGGCTGAACTGCTTCAACTAAACGGATCGAACGGAGTTGATCTGGAAGAACCACAGGGCAACCGGCTTGTTTTTTATCTGGAAGATGTTATTGAAGGAATCCGGCGCGAAATGATCAAAGAAGGCAAACCTTTTAGTGTTTAAATCTTTGTTGCAGGGACTTTTTATGTCTACAGGTGATTAAGTGGCTGCTAAACACTGATCTTTCTCTTCCTTGCCACCACCTTCCAGCGACCGGCCAGCCTGCCATCTTCGATCACGGCGGCCTCGTCGTAAAGTGCTACAGAAGGGCAGATATGTATGGGCACGCCGAAAAGGGTGTCACCGGTTTTGTACTTCGATGAATTGGCGACTTTCAGCACGAGATATTCTTCACTCTGCGAAACAGGTTCGGCGTCAGGGGCATTCAGGAAATAAATTCTCGGGAAAGGATTTTCGGCAGCCACCGATTTATGTCCGAGGTCGGTGCAGATAAGATCCGGGGCCGGAATGGAAATCACGCGGCTGAGCAGGAGCGCACCAAACTGAAAGGGTTGCTCGGGCAGCTTGTCCGCATAGCCTTTGTCCCAGAATACAAAGGTACCCGGACTGCAATCCCTGTCTGTCTGCGCCGCATGGATCAGACAGGTAGGTGTGCCGCCTGCTACCAGATCTATAGGTGCGCCGGTAATTTTTTCTATTTCCTTTCTCAGCGCGAGAACAGGTTTAAAAGCTTTATGACAATCTTTCGTTCTCACGGTAATATCGGAATCACGGATATGCCCGTCATAAGCATGAAGTCCCTTCAGTATAAAAACAGGATTTGAAAGGATTGCCTTTGCGAGGATAAGTGCTTTTTCAGGAAGGATGCCTGTGCGGTTCATGCCGACATTCAGATCAATATAGACTGAAGCCTGGAGCTGATGTATTTTAAACTGATCTGTGAGTGTCTGGATATTTTGTTCGCTATCGGCGAGAAAAGAAAACCGCGTTTCGGGATAACGTGTCATCAGCCGGATAAAGCGTTCGGCCTTTACCGGTGTGAGCGGATAAGCCAGGAGAACATCCGGTGCTTTAATTTCCGCCAGCATTTCTGCTTCAGCGATCGTGGCAGCTTTGAATTTCCGGATGCCATGATCTATCATCATCGAACAGACTTCCGCCATTTTATTGGTCTTCACATGCGGCCTCGTGCGTAAAGCGTCTGCATGTTGAAGCAGCGCCTGGATGTTTTTCTTCACACGCGCAGGATAAACGAGGAGGGCCGGCGAATCCAGGCCGTCGATGCCTTCTGCCAGCCACCATTCTTTTTCCATAAAAAATTATTTAGATGCTGAAATGACTTCGCTTTAAACTAACGGCCAACGGCCCACGACAGACCATCAACCACTAACCAACTCAAACAATGCTTCAATCTCCACCGGAATATTATCCGGCAGTGTGCCCATGCCTACGGCGCTCCGCACGCCGATACCGTTTTCATTGCCCCAGACCGCAGCGAAAAGTTCGCTACATCCGTTGATGACCGCAGGATGTTTTTCAAAATCCGGATGGGCATTTACCATGCCCAGCACTTTGATCACACGTTTCACCCGGTCGAGGCTTCCCAGATTCGCTTTTAGGGTGGCGAGGATGGCGAGACCCACCTGTCGCGCGGCGAGCTTTCCCTCTTCGGGACTTATCTGGTCTCCCACGCGGCCGCGCATCAGGGTCCGGTCGGGCAGGAGGGGACCATGGCCCGACACATAGCAATGGTTCCCGTCAATCACGAGCGGTTTGTACACACCCACAGGCGTCGGTGCCGGAGGAAGCTCGAGGTTCAGGTTTTTGAAATTTTCATCAGCCGTCATATGCTATTATGTTGTTTTTGCTGTTAAGTCGTTTTATACAATGTTCCAATTAGAACCGTTCGGTTGTATTTTCTTCCAAATAAGGACCGAATGGTTCTATCTCCACCGGTTGCTTTTTCCCCTATTCATTCATGAGGTAAAACCGAAAGCCCACAAACCTCATCCATGGGGTGTTAAGAAATAAAGAAGCCCGACCATGAGCAATCCAACTACTGAAACAATCGTTTCCATGACGCTCCAGGTTTTGAGAGTATCACGGATACTCAGGTTGAAATATTCTTTGAACAGCCAGAAACCGGAATCGTTCACATGGGAAAACATCAGGCTGCCGGCGCCCGTCGCCAGCACGATCAGGCTGGGATTGATCTGTGTACCGATAATCATCGGTGCCGTGATACCGGCAGCAGTAAGTCCCGCTACGGTGGATGAACCAAGACAAACCCGGATAAAAGCAGCGATGATCCAGGCGGCCAGGATAGGATGAAGGTGCATGCCCTGCATGAGATGCGTAAGCTGGCCGGCCGTTCCACTGTCGGTGAGCACCTGCTTCAAAGCCCCGGCGCCCGCGATGATGAGCAGGATCAGGGAAATATCTTTTGCCGCATCGCCCATGGCCGCCATGCAGGTCTCTATCTTCTTGCCTCTTTTCAGTACCAGCGAATAGATCGCAAAAGCCAGCGTAAGCAATAGCGCTATGGTAGGATCGCCCAGCACGGAAAACAGTAGAACCAAAAAATTATCTGCCGGAAGTGTTAGCCGGAACAGGGTTGCCAGACCGATGAGGAGAACGGGCAGGAGTGCCGTGATAAAACTGTCCGCCAGTCCGGGTAATTCGGCATCAGGGATGGACTTTCCCGCAAAGGTTGCCAGGGGTTTTGTCGTATAGCCTTTGAGGAAACGCGCGAAAAACGGACCCGCAATAACGGCCGAAGGAATGGCGACGATGAGTCCGTAGATAAGCGTAAGTCCGAGGTCTGCATGATATGCCCGGATAAGTCCCACCGGCGAAGGATGGGGCGGCAGGTATCCATGGGTAACAGAAAGCGAGGCCAGCAGGGGAACGCCGATATATACAGCCGGGATATCATATTTATAAGAGAGTGTGATGATCAGGGGCACCATGAGTACGAAGCCAATGCCATAGAAGAGCGGGATGCCTACGATAAAGGCCGTGATGAGCAGGCCCCAGACCAGGTATTTCCTTCCGAACCATTTCATGAAGGCGGCTACGATCCGTTGCGCCGCGCCGTAGTCAGCAACGAGCTTTCCGATCATTGCACCCACCACGATGATGACCAGCAGGGAGCCCATCATGTCCCCGATACCCGTCTGCACCGACTGGTTGATTTTATCTACCGACATCCCGTTGGCGAGGCCGATACCCATGGAGACAAGTAAAAAAGAAAGGAAGGCATTGAGCTTTGCCCAGGTCGTCAGCAGGATCAGCACAAAAATTCCGGTCAGCAGTATAAGGAAGGACATGGCAGACAATAATGAGTATCCGAAAAAGGTAATGTGATTCCGTTAAATTAATCCATTTCGGCTATATTGGTCAAATGCTGCTAATTTGCTGATATGTTTATTGTAGACGCCCATCTCGACCTTGCCATGAACGCCATGGAATGGAACCGTGACCTCCGCCTACCGGTCAGGGATATCCGCGAACGCGAAAAAGGGATGAATGACAAGCCGGACCGTGGAAGGAATATGGTTTCCCTGCCCGCTCTGCGGGAAGGAAGGATCGGACTGGTCGTCGCCACCCAGATCGCGCGCTTTGTCCGGCAGGGCAGTCCGCTTCCAGGATGGCATTCACCGGAACAGGCCTGGGCGCAGACCCAGGGCCAGCTGGCCTGGTACAGGGCCATGGCAGACGATGGCGAGATGGTGCAGATCCGGGATCTGGCAGAACTTGAAACGCATATCGGCATCTGGGAAAACAGTTCTATTCCGGACGATAAAAAACCCGTCGGATTTATCCTGAGTCTCGAAGGGGCTGATTCGCTCGTCAATCTGAACTATCTCGACAGGGCCCATGAATATGGCCTACGCGCGATGGGGCCCTCCCACTACGGCGAAGGACGCTATGCGGGCGGCACGGGAACAGAAGATGGATTCACTGCGGCTGGCAAGGATCTCTTAAAGAAGATGGACAGGCTTCATATGATCCTCGATATCACCCACCTCACCGATAAAGGCTTTGACCAGGCTCTTGAGATTTATAAAGGGCCCGTTTGGGCCAGCCATCATAACTGCCGTTCGCTGGTGAAAAACCAACGGCAACTGACCGACGACCAGATAAAGCGGCTCATAGAACGGGATGCGGTTATTGGCGGTGTGATGGATGCCTGGATGCTTACCGACGGATGGATCAGGGGTATCTCGCTGCCCAAGGCCACCGGCACGGACCTTAACCGGCTCATCGATCACTACGATCATATCTGCCAGATCGCCGGCAACGCAAACCATATCGCCATCGGCAGCGATCTCGACGGCGCGTTTGGGACGGAACAGTCTCCCTGGGACATGGATACCATTGCCGACCTGAAAAAACTTCCGGACCTCCTTGCGGCCCGTGGGTATAAGCCGGGGGATATCGAAGGCATTCTTTATGGAAACTGGCTCCGGTTTCTGAAAAAAGCCTGGACCGGCGTTTAACCTCCGGTCATTCTTCATTGCCGCTCACAATTTTTTAATGCCGGAAACGACTCTATTTATTCCGCCGGTAGCAAGGCCTTCGTTAAATTTGCTCTCTTTTTACCGATAACAGGAGGTTAACCTCCTCCTTAAAAACCTGTTATGAGAAATCCCCTGTCCGCCGGAGCACTGATCTCCGGCTTGATCGTTTTTGCAGGCTGCCAAAGTAAAGCGGGCAATGATTCCTATGCGCCGCAGACTCCCTCCCTGCCGGTAGTCACGATCGCCAGCAGGCCTTTCATGGCTTACCGGGAGTATTCGGCCTCACTGGAAGGTGTAAGTGATATAGAAGTCAGACCCCAGGTAACAGGTTATGTTGAAAAAATTTATGTGGATGAAGGCGCCTTCGTTAAAAAGGGACAGGCTCTCTTTAAGATCAACGACCGTCCTTACCGCGAAGCGTTGAACAATGCCAGTGCCAGCCTGGCCGTCGCCAAGGCCAACCAGGCAACTGCGAAAATCGACATGGAGAAACTTGAGCCGCTTGTGCAGAACCAGGTGATCTCTCCCATACAGTTGCAAACGGCCAAAGCTGCCTATGACGCGAGTACGGCATACGTCGACCAGGCAAAAGCCATGGTCGCCAACGCGCAAATCAATATTGGCTATTCGCTGATCACTGCGCCGATGGACGGCTATGTGGGAAGGATTCATATTAAAATCGGAAGCCTGGTGGGGCAGTCCATGGATCCGCTGACGAATATTTCCGAGGTAAAAGATATCCGTGCATATTTCTCTGTCAGCGAAACGGCTTTTCTTCGTTTCCGTGATGAATATCCCGGTAAGGACATCAACGAAAAAATAAAAAACCTTCCTCCTGTCGAATTGATCCTCTCCGATAATACGGTGTATCCGGAAAAAGGGAAAGTGGAACTCGTCTCCGGGCAGTTCACCACAGGCGCGGGTGCCATCCCCTTCCGCGCGAGTTTTCCTAACACCAAAGGCATTCTCAGGTCAGGCAGCACGGGAAGAGTGAGAATTTCGGTCAATCTTCCTGAGGGACCCGTGATTCCCCAGGAAGCCACGTATGAGCTGCAGGACAAGACATTTGTTTTCCAGCTGAGTGACAGCAATACAGTAGTAGGCACTCCTGTAACCATTAAGGCTACGCAAGGCAATTATTACCTGGTGGATGGCCTGAAGCCCGGAGCGCGCGTGGTTTACGGCGTGGAAAGACTAAACGATGGCGAAAAGATCCAGCCCATTCCGATGTCGATGGACAGTCTGCTGAAAGCCAGACCTCTTTAATACGCTTTAACTTAAATCGAGCTTTATCCTAATAAAATAGAAAGATGTTCAGAAGATTTATAGAAAGGCCGGTGCTCTCCACGGTGATCTCCGTGATCCTGACCCTCATGGGGCTGATCTCGTTGTACAGTCTGCCCATCACGCAGTTTCCCGACATCGCGCCGCCGACGGTCAGCGTGAACGCTTTTTATCCCGGCGCCAATGCAGAAGTGGTGGCGCGTGCGGTTGCCACGCCTATCGAAGAAGCGATCAACGGGGTCGAGAACATGACCTATATGACGTCTACCTCCGGTAACGACGGCTCCATGAACATCAATGTCTTTTTCCGCCAGGGAACCAATCCTGACATTGACGCGGTAAACGTGCAGAACCGTGTGGCCCGGGCAGTGAGCCAGATTCCCACGGAAGTCGTGCAGGCGGGGATCTCGACGCAGAAACAGCAGAACAGCATGATCAATGTGACCCTGCTCTACAGCGACAATCCGGCTTACGACGAAAAATTTATTCAAAACTATACCAAGATCAACGTCATTCCGGAAGTCCAGCGTGTACCCGGTGTCGGGCAGGCACAACTCTTCCTTGCCAAAGATTATTCCATGCGCGTCTGGCTTCAGCCCGACAGGCTGATGGCCAATAACCTGTCCGTGCAGGATGTGCTTAACGCAATTCACGATCAGAATGTGGAAGCCGCTCCCGGAAAGTTCGGCGAAGGCAGCAGCGCTTCTTGTGAATACATCATTAAATACAAAGGCAAGCTTTCCGATAATAAGGACTATGAAGACATTATCATCAAAAGCGGCGCGGACGGATCGCTGGTACGTCTAAAGGATGTTGCCCGTGTGGAACTCGGTTCTCTAACCTATAACGCCAATGGTCTCGTGCAGGGCAAACCGGGTACGGCTTTCGGAATATTTCAAACGGCCGGATCGAATGCCAACGATATTCTGACCTCCGTAGACGAAGTGATGAGAACGGCTTCGGATCGTTTTCCAAAAGGTCTCCATGCGTTTACCATGTTCAGCGCCAAGGATTTTCTCGACGCCTCCATCAAGCAGGTAAGAGAAACCCTGATCGAAGCTTTTATCCTCGTCTTTATTGTGGTGTTCATCTTCCTGCAGGATTTCCGTTCTACGCTTATTCCGGCCATTGCTGTTCCGGTAGCCATTATCGGAACCTTCTTTTTCATGCAGATCGCGGGATTCACCATCAACCTGCTTACTCTTTTTGCGCTCGTCCTTGCGATCGGAATCGTGGTGGACGACGCCATCGTGGTGGTGGAAGCCGTGCATTCGAAAATGGAGCGAACGGGTCTGCCCGCTAAAGACGCCACCATACAATCCATGAATGAAATTTCCGGCGCCATCATTTCGATTACGCTCGTGATGGCTGCCGTATTTGTTCCCGTCGGATTCATGCAGGGGCCCGCGGGCGTCTTCTATCGTCAGTTTGCTTTTACCCTGGCCATCGCCATCCTCATATCCGCAATGAACGCGCTTACCCTGAGTCCCGCACTCTGCGCGCTGCTGTTGAAAAATGAGCATCATGAAGAAGGAGGAAAAAAAGCAGGTATCGGAAAACGTTTTGCACGCGGATTCAACGCGGGATTTAAAGCGACCACCGAACGATATATCAATTCAGTCAATTTTCTGATCCGCCATAAGTGGGTCGGCCTCACTGGTCTTGCGCTCATCGTGGTGACGACCATCTGGCTTATCCGCTCTACACCAACCGGATTCATCCCGTCCGAGGATCAGAATTTTGTGATGATGGCGGTGAACCTTCCCCCGGCTTCTTCGCTGGAAAGGACCGACGTGGTGATGAAAAAGGTCGACAGTGCACTGAACACCATCCAGGCCGTAGACAAAAGAGGAAGTCTGAGTGGCTTGAATATGTTCAGCTTTGTAAGCACTTCGAACTATGGAGGTGTCTTCATCAAACTCAAGCCCCAGGCAGAACGAAAACCTTTTAAGACCATCGATCAGATCATCGATGAGATCAACGAGAAAATGACTCCGATAAAGGGCGCCGGATTTTTTGCCATCAAACCCGCAACCGTGCAGGGATTCGGCAACAGCAGCGGTTTTGAAGTCATCGTCCAGGACCGCTCAGGTGGCACCATCGAAAAGCTGAATCAGGTCACCAATGAATTTTCCGCCTCCATGATGAAGAGAAAAGAGATCGCGTACGCGGCTTCCTTCTACTATACCAATATTCCGCAGTACATGGTAGAGATTGATAATGCCAAGGCCCGCCAGCTGGACGTCTCGGTGAATGATCTCCTGCAAACCATGCAGGTGTATTATGGCAGCAGCTTCGCCAGCGATTTCAACCGCTTCGGAAAATATTACCGCGTGATCGTGCAGGCCGACGTGCCGTACCGCAGGGATGCGACGGCGATGGATGGCATTTTTGTGAAAAGCAGTAAGGGCACCATGATTCCCCTGAATAC
>Ga0105248_10007415_pt1 | contig 12035 bp, 9 predicted proteins | sample KBSS34metaG_FD_81524 | JGI IMG/M metagenome (GOLD analysis project Ga0105248, IMG submission 81524) | Switchgrass rhizosphere microbial communities from Kellogg Biological Station, Michigan, USA - KBS S3-4 metaG | ecosystem: Host-associated > Plants > Roots > Rhizosphere > Soil | place... | reverse complement strand
GACGAAGCGGATTCTGCCACGCAGGACGCCTTTCTCAAGGCTTTTCAAGCACTTCGCCGGACCGGACAGCCGGAAATCGACGACCCCTCGAAGTGGATCACCCGGATCGCCGTGAATACCTGCCTGGACCGTTTGCGGTCGAAAAAATGGCAGATCTGGCGCCGCCGGCCGGCTCCCGAGGATGAAGTGAAGATGCTCGATATGACGCCGGAGCTCGCTCCGGACGCCGAGCAGAGAATGTTTGCGGGCGAAATTCGCCGCCGCCTGTCGGAAGCGCTGGGAGTTCTGTCGGACCGGCAGCGCGCGGTATTTACGTTGCGGCATTACGAGGATTTGAGCCTCGAAGAAATTGCGGATACTCTGGGATTAGATGTGGGTACGGTAAAGGCTCACATGTTCCGGGCGGTCTCGAAATTGCGCGTGCAGTTAAAGGATCTGTATTCGGGCGTGTTGGATGCGGAAGGCGTCAAAGCCAAGCCGCGCGTAGCCAGGACGGAGTCAGCATGAAGCACTGGACCAGCGATGAATTATTGGACAAGCTGTACGGCATCTCGGATGCCGATGCGGTTGCCGAAAGCCATTTGAAGGACTGCGCGGATTGCTCGTCGCGCTGGCAGCGCCTGACGATGCAGCGCACCAGTGCGTCGGCCGAGCCCGTGGTGTCCGAGGAATTCCTGGCGGCACAGCGCCGCAAGATCTACGCCCGGATGGATGAGAAGCCGCCGGTGTGGTGGCAGTCGGTGTTCTCGCAGAAGGGTTTTGCGGCCAGCGCCGCGGCCGTATTGCTGATTGTCGGTGGACTGGCCTTCTTCCGCAGCGGTCACCCGTCGATTGCGCGTCCGGTGGCTCCGACGCAGCAGCAGGACGTGTCCGACGCGCAGTTCTTTGCGGAGATGTCGCGCATCGAGCAGTCGTCGATGCCGCAGGCGGTGACGCCGATCAAAGCTTTGTTCGTCCAGGAAAAAGACGAGACCAGAAACTAAACGGAGACTCGAAGAGTTCGCCAATTCAGCCCGCTGAATTCAAAATTCGTCGCTCATACAATGACCCGCTTCGTATTCATCGCCGCTCTGTTTGCCGTGCCCGCCCTGTTGCCCGCACAGCCTGGTGCTCCGGGCGGCGGACCTCCTCCGCAGGGCGAGCGCGGACGCGGCGGCTTCCGTCCGCAGCCCGGCGGGAACTTCGCCTGGTGGGATTCGCCCATCGCCGCGGACCTCAATCTTTCCGAGCAACAGCACCAGCAGATCCGGACGCACACGCGGGAATTTCGCAACCGGCTGTTCGACGCGAGTAACACCGTCAAGAAGGCCGAAGCCGAGCTCGAAGACATCATGAACGAAGAGGTCGGGGATCAAAAGCGCGCCGCGGACGCGATCGAAAAGCTCGCCGCCGCCCGCGCTGAGATGACCCGGTCGGTTTCGCAGCTGAGCCTGCGCCTGCGCGGCGTGCTCACTTACCAGCAGTGGCAGGAGCTACAGAAACGCGCTCCGCAGCATCCCGGGATGGGTCCGGGCGGCCGCGAGGGCCGGGATCCGGGGAAGATGCGGAAGAACCGGATGGGCGAAAATCCGCCGCCTCCGAAGCAGGACGACCTGCTGTTCTAATCGCGGGCACGTCCAGAATCCGCAGCGCCGCCGGGCGCTGTTCGACGCTCCATACCAGCGCGTTCACCATCTCGTCGATCGTCACCGTGCCGAGACGCAACGCGGACTCCCTCGTTTTTTTCCACGCCTCGAAGACCCGGTACAGCGGCAGAAGAGCCACCGGCCAGCGATGCCCCGGACCCAGCACGTACCATGGCCGGAGGATCGTCCGCCGCAGGCCGAACGTATCGAGGATCGCCTCGCATTCCTTGCGCACACGGATATAGGCCTTCATCACGGGCGCCGGATGCGCCACGCTGACGTAGACGAAGTGCGCGGCCTCCGCGCGCGACGCCGCGATCGCGGACGCCCGGAGCGAAGCCAGGTCGATGGCGCGGAACTGGCGCTCCTTCCATGGAGCCGGATGCGCCACGCCGGTCAAATGCACGAACACGGCGCCTTGCGGAATGGCTTGCCCGAAGGACTCCGCGTCGAAGACGTCGGCCACGAACGCGGCCGCTTCCGGGGGTACCTTCGCCTCCGATCCCGGACGCACCAGCAATGTGACGGCGTGTCCGCGGGCGACGAGATCCGCCACCATTCGCCGGCCCATGTAGCCGGTTCCGCCGCTGACCACGACCTGTAGCGAATTCATCGTGTCCTCCGGAGACGTACGGAGTCCCCTCGCTGACGCTCGGGGTTCAAGCCGGCAAGCCCAGGTCCACATCTTTGCCTCTTCATCAGTCAAAATTACGAGACCGGGCGCCAAACGGATTTCTACGAACCGACATCCGGGCGTTCCCGTAAGGAAATTCATGCGACTCACTCCGATCCTGTTCCTCGCCTGTCGCCTCTTCGCCGCGGAGCCCGCCGGCTGGACCCACTACGGCGGCGACGCGGGCGGCTCGCACTACTCGACGCTCAAGCAGATCGACCGCAAGAACGTCTCGAAGTTGAAACTCGCGTGGGAATATCACACCGGCGACCTCGCCGAGGGCGGACGCACGCTGCGCAATGCCGCCTTCGAGGCGACGCCGATTCTGATCGACGGAACCCTGTACTTCACGACGGCGCACAACAAGGCCATCGCCCTCGACGCCGCGACCGGCAAGGAGAAATGGACCTACGATCCGAAGATCGACCGCAACAAGGGCTACTCCGAGGTCACTTCGCGCGGCGTGTCCTATTGGAAGGATCCAAAGGGCGGCGGGCGCATCTTTTTCGGTACGCTCGACGCGCGGCTGATCGCGCTCGACGCGGCCACCGGAAAGCTCTGCCCCGATTTCGGAAAGGGCGGCATCGTCGATCTGGGCGAGAGCCTCGGAGGCATCAAATTTCCCGGCGACTACCAGGTGACATCGCCGCCCGCCATTGTCGGTGACGTGGTCATCAGCGGATCGTCGATTGGCGACAACGGCAGTGCAGCCATGGATCGCGGCACGGTCCGAGGCTTCGATGCGCGTACCGGCAAGGTGATCTGGAGTTGGGATCCGATTCCGGCGCTGAAGGAATCCGGAGCGGCGAACGCTTGGAGCGTCCTTTCCGCCGACGTCGAGCGCGGCCTGGTTTTCATTCCTACCGGTAGCGCGAGTCCGGATTATTTCGGCGGCCTGCGCAAGGGCGACGGAAAGTGGGCCAATTCCGTGGTCGCGCTGAAGGCCAAGACTGGCGAGTTCGTGTGGGGCTACCAGGTGGTCCGCCACGATTTGTGGGATTACGACGTCGCGGCGCAGCCGGTGCTCATCACGTGGAAAGGCAAGCCCGCCGTCGCGGTCACGACTAAGGTGGGCTTCGTGTTCGTGCTGGATCGGCTTACCGGCAAGCCGCTGCTTCCGGTGGAAGAGCGACGCGTGCCCGCGAGCAGCGTGCCGGGGGAAGAAGCGTCCGCAACGCAGCCGATTCCTTTCAGCGATCCGCTGGTGCCGCAAAGCCTGAAGCCCGAAGACGCGTTCGGCGTTACGCCGGAAGCAAAGAAATGGTGCGCGGATAAGATCCGTTCGCTGTACACCGAAGGTTTGTACACGCCGATCGGGCTGCGTCCGACGCTCGCGATTCCGGGGAACGCCGGTGGCTCGCCGTGGGGCGGACCCGCGTATGAACCGCAGCGCGGCCTGTTGATCGCGAATACGAATAACGTCCCCTTCGAAATCGAATTGATCCCACGCGAGGAGTTTCCGAAGCGCCGGCTCGAGGCGCAGAACAACCGCCTCGACGGCGAGTTTGCGCCGCAGCGCGGCACGCCATACGGCATGTTCCGCACGCCGCTGCGGCATCCATCGGGTCCGCTGTGTGGTCCGACGCCGTGGGGTGCGATCGCGGCCGTCGATCTCGCGACGGGCAAGATCAAGTGGCAGGTTCCGCTGGGCACGATGATTCCGGGGATGATGACCGGCACTCCGCTGATGGGTGGTCCGATGGTGACGGCGGGAGGACTGGTCTTCGTCGGAGCCGCGATGGACGGCAAGCTCCGCGCCTTCGACGTCGAGACCGGCAAGGAACTTTGGTACGCCTACCTTCCGGCGGGCGGGCAGGCGACTCCGATGACCTTTTCCGCGGGCGGGAAGCAGTACGTGCTGATTGCGGCCGGCGGCCACGGGAAGCTGAAGACGAAGCAGGGCGATTCGGTGGTCGCGTACGCGTTGGAGTAAGTAGCACAGGCTTCCGGCCTGTGGAGCTCAAGCCGGCCACGACGGACGGGAGCAGGGATCCCCGGGCTTACGCCCGGGGTTATTAGAGGCGGGTGCTGCAGCGGATCGGATAGGTTGATTGGGGAGTAGGAGACCCGTCCCTTACGCGGCGCTTCGCGCTGCTTCGGTCGGGGCTCTGCTGGTGCGAGACTGGTGGCGATGCTTCGCGGACTCCATCATGTCACCGCCATCGCGAGTGATCCGATCGCGAATTTGCGCTTTTACCGAGAGTTTCTCGGTTTGCGGCTGGTCAAGAAAACCGTCAATTTCGACGATCCCGGCACGTACCATTTGTATTACGGCGGTCCGACGGGAGCGCCCGGAACGCTTGTCACCTTTTTCGTCTGGCCCGGCTCGCCGCGCGCGCGCAAAGGCACCAGCCAGCCCGTCGAAATCGCATTTGAGACGGGACGGAATTCTTTGAAGGAGTGGCAGGAGCGCTGCGTGCAGTTCAACGTCCCCGTGACTGGGCCGTTTCGCCGTTTTGGCGACGACTACCTTTCGATGGAAGACCCAGACGGGATCACGCTCGCGCTGATGGCGACCTCCGCTGTGGACCCCGCCTCGACCGCCGTGCGACGCCTTCATGCCGTGACGCTTTCCGAAGCCGATCCGTTGAGCTCTGCGAAACTGCTCACCGGCCTGATGGGCCTGCAGCGGATTTCCGAAGAGGGAACGCGCACGCGCATCGCGTTTCCCGACGAGGGGTTTGTCGACCTGCTGCGTTCCGAACCGAACCGCGGATCCGCGGGCAGCGGAGTGATTCATCACGTCGCCGTGCGCTGCGCCTTCGCCGACGAACTCGAAACGTGGCGTGCCCGCGTAATCGAAGCCGGCATGCGGTCCACCATCGTGATCGATCGGCGTTATTTTCAGTCCATCTATTTCCGCGAACGCGACGCCAACCGTGCGGGCGGAGTGCTCTTTGAGATCGCCAGCGACACGCCCGGCTTCGCCGTCGACGAGCCCGTAGACCACCTCGGCGAATCGTTGATGCTGCCGCCGTGGCTCGAGCCGACGCGCGAAAGCATTTTGCGGCGGCTGCCTCCGCTGGCTTGAGCTGCCCACGCAGCGAATGTGTGTCCGCTTCCGGCGCGGTCCTTCGGATCGCTATGGGCGCGGCTCGGATGGGTTGGTTCGGCGCGTAGGACCCATCCCTTTCGCAACGCTTCGCGCTGCTTCGGTCGGGGCTCTGATTAATACGCGGACGAAATTAGTGAGCGCGACCTGACGGTCGCGCCTCGGAGTGCATCCGCTTGCTGACGCGCGCGGTTCGGTGGGCGGGTCGGGTCCCCTCCCTGACGGTCGGGGTTCAAGCCAGTTGACTGCTTGGATCTCTGACGGCTTCGACCGGGCTTACTTGCGATCGTCGTCGTCGGTTTCTAAGGCCATGGGGGCGAAGACGCTGGTTTTGCTTCCCGGGTATGGCTTGCTCCAGCCCATGGCTTGCCCCCACAGGATGCGATTCAGTTTCTGCGTCGGGGCGCGATCGGGCTGGCGGAAATTCATCTTCGCGGACGCCACCGCTCCGTCTCTCGCCGGACCCTTTAGCGCACGCACCGGCGGATTCTGCGCGAACAAATCCTGCTTCGGCTTCACGGCATCGTACGGAGTGGCATCCACCGTTGCGGTGAAACTCGCACGCATATCGTTCGCGATCATGTCAAAGATCGACATCGTCGGCAGGCCCAAAATCAGCTCGATGGTTTTCACGATGCTCTGGTTCGAATAGAACGTGGAATCGATGTGCCCACGCCGCGTGTACGGACTGACCACGAGAGCCACCGTGCGATGTCCGTCGACGTGATCGACTCCGCCCTGCGCGTCGTCCTCGACCACGAAGATCGCCATTTTGTTCCAGAATTTCGAATGCGTGAGCGCGTCGACGACCGTGCCAAGCGCCAGGTCGTTGTCGGCCACCATGGCCTCCGGCGTGTTGCTGCCGGGACGCGTGCCGTGCGTGTGATTGCTCGGCAACTGGAGCATGGTGAGATTCGGCATCTTGCCGTCCTGCTCCCATTTCTTGAGGTGGCCTTTGAAAATTTCAGCCAGGACCACGTCCGGAATTTCGGTGTTGTAGCCGGGGAAGTTGTGCGCGAGCAGCTTGTCGACCGATGGCATCGGGGCATGCCAATTGACGAGCGTCGAGAAATCGGAGCCGGTCCGCCAGCGCTCGAGTAGCTGCTGCCGCGATTCCTTCAGATTGGGCGTTTCACCGGCGTATTCGCCGAAAATCTGCACGGACTTCTTCGCCTTCACGGCGTAGTCCCACAGGAAGCCGCCGCCGGATCCGGCGATCGGATCGGTGCCATCAAACGGGTAGCTGCGGCCTTCGTAGCCGGGGAACATCACGTAGCTGGTTTCGTTAGCCGAGACGACCCATTGATGCCCGTCGGCGGAGTTGCCGCCGGACGCGTAGAAGTTGTCGAGCACCACGAAATCCTCTGCCAGCTTGTGGGCATTCGGCGTGACGTTGCGCCCATACATCGCGAGCGATGCGTCGCCGTTGCCCTTTTCGAGGTCGCCGAGAATCTGATCGTAGGTGCGGTTTTCCTTGATGATGTAGACCACGTGCTCGATGGTCGAGGGCTCTCCGGCGCGCTCGGGAATGGGAATGGCGGGGATGTTGCGGCGGGCCTCCACGGCGCGCGGACGTCCGAGACTCATGCGATTGTTTTCGGCCACGGCCGTCGTGTAGTTCGCAAGCTGCGCGCTATCGGGCATGGGCACGACCGTCACGGAGCCGCGATTCGAATGGACGTACTTGCGCTTCGGCTCGGTGCGATAGCCGGAGCCGATGCCGAGCAGCGTACCGATTGCGAGGTACTGCTCGTCGGCACTCAGCGCGAGCGAGACGGGATACCAGCCCGTCGGAATCATTCCCGCGATTTTGCCCGTAGCCGCGTCGATGCGGGCCACCGCGTTGATGCCTGCGCAAGCGACGTACAGAGTCTTGCCGTCCTTGGTGACGGCGATGGCTGTTGGCGCGACACCGAACGCTTTCACCATGAATGGCTGTAGTTCGATGTTCCGCAGTAGTTTGTTGCTCTGCGTATCGAAGACGCCGACGGAATCGGCGTTGGTGTTGGTGACGTAGAGCCGCGCGTGCGGCTCGTCCCATGCGATCGCCGTTGGATGGAGCCCGGCGGGAATGGTGTGGGTGACCTGGTTCGTCAGCAGGTCGATACGCGCGATGGAACCGGTCGAGGCGTTGCCCTGCGCGTCGACGACGACTTTGTCGGCGTTCTTGCGCGTGCCGGTGGCGAGCACTGCGTCGCCCTCTTTGGGAAGGCGTCCGCCCCAATTGGTGACGTAGGCAGTGGAGCCGTCCGCGCTGATGGCGGCTCCGAAGGGCGCGATTCCTTTGGTGTTGATTTTCGTCACGTTGGCGGCCGATGCATTGAGGTCGACGACGGCGAGCTCGTTGTTAAAGGTCAAGGGAACGACCGCGAGGAGTTGGCCTTTGGCGTTGGGCTTCGCGGCGATGGCGAGCGATCCGGTGACCTCGGTGCCTTCGAGGCTGCGCGGCGCGGACGCCTTGCCATTTTCAATGGTGAAGAGCTGGGAGCGAACGGGCTGGCGGCGTTCTCCGGCAGAGCGGCTGAAGGCGATGCGTCCGCCGCTGTTAGCGATTCCCTGCATTCCGGCGCGTCCGAACGCGGTTCCGGGAGCAACGGTCGCCAGCGCGTTGTTCGCGCGCCAGTCCAGCAGCACGGCGCCCTTTCCGGTCAGGGCCCAGACTTCGTTCGCGTTCTTGCCGAAGGTGACTCCGTAGACGCGGGAGTCGAAGACGGTTTGCGCTCCGGCGGGGGTGATGGCCTGGCGGGTGGTGACGATTCCGGGCTCGGCGGCTCGCGGGAGGGTCTGCGCCGCGAGGGCCAGCGGCAGCAGGAACGAGATCAGTCGCATTAGGAAGATGGTATCCGGTCGCGGCTGGTGCTGTGTGTCAATTTGTGTCTGGCTGCAAGCGCTTACTTCGCGGCGCCTTCGCGCCGCTACGTGCGCGACTCGATCGGGCGCTGGTGGGGACGCTTACTACGCGGCACTTCGTGCCGCTTCGTGCGCGCCTCGATATGGCGGCTCGGATTTTTACTTTAGTTTGAGCTCTTCGGCCAGGAATTCCTTCACACCGGGGCGGCCGGTGAGGCGGAGAACTACCGTTCCGCTTTCGGCCTCCGATTCAAGCTGGAATTGGAGAAAGGGGCAGCACTTGCGTTCGAGTTCGACCCACTGGGCGGCTTCGAGCCACAGGGCTGCGGGAAGTTCCAGTGAGTAGCCACTGGCGATCAGGGCCACTTTTGCGGCCGGAAACAGGCGCTCGCCGCGCTGCTTGTGGGCCTTTCGCTCCTCAGGGGTGAGGGCTTTCAGGTTGCAGGCGAGCGGCGTTTCGGCGCTGAGCGTGGAGGCTCCGGCGGCGAGGGCGGAGGTCAGAATGAGTTCGCGGCGGCCGACCAGATGTTTCATGTTGCCAAGCGTACAAGTTGAAGTTAGGTTGAAGTCAAAGGATTTTTCGCGATGACTATTGGGCAGGCGGCCAAACGATGCGGCGTGCAGACTTCGGCGATCCGTTACTACGAATCCATCGGTCTGTTGAAGCCCGTGAGGGTGCAGGGACGCCGGCAGTTCGGCGAGGACGCAATAGCGCGGCTGGAATTGATCGCGGCGGCGAAACGGGCGTCGTTTAGCCTGGTGGAAATTCGCGGAATATTGGCGGGGAGTCGTCCGAATTGGCGCGATGCCGCGTCGCGGAGGTTAGTCGAACTGGACGAGTTGATCACACGGGCTAAAAGGCAAAGGGCGGCAGTGGGTCGTCTGGTGGAATGCCGGTGCGACACCATCTCTGAATGCGCTGCAAAAACTGCAGCGATGTAGAATCCCCAGGCTGACGCCCGGAGCTATATCGCGGCCATGATGGCCGTTCAGCGTCCATTGCGGCCCGTTCATTTGTCGATATTTGGTATCGGAAATCCAAATAACCCCGTAATCTCGCCAGCCGCGTGAATTTTCATTCATCTCGATAATTTGACTACTGGGGTAACGTCCCTTGATTGGTATAATCGAGGTTCCCTATGTCGACAGCCCAAACGCCTGTAAACACGAGTGCGGACCGCAAGATTTTGTTGCTTCGGCCGCGCGGATTTTGTGCCGGCGTGGTCCGTGCGATCGACGTCGTGAAGATTGCCCTGGACCTGTACGGCAAGCCGATTTACGTGCGCAAGGAAATCGTCCACAACCGTCACGTGGTCGACGAGCTGCGCGCGGCGGGCGCGATTTTCGTGGAAGAGCTGTCGGAAGTTCCGGTGGGCGCGCGCGTCATTTTCAGCGCGCACGGTGTTTCTCCGGCGGTCCGCGAAGAGGCGAAAGAGCGCAAGCTGCAGGTGATCGACGCAACCTGCCCGCTGGTGACCAAGGTCCACATCGAGGCGGTGAAATTCGCGAAAAAAGGCTACACGATTATTTTGATCGGGCACAAAGATCACGATGAAGTGATCGGCACGCTCGGCGAAGCGCCGGAAGCGACGTTTTTGGTTTCGAACGTGGAAGACGTGGATGCGCTCGTGATCAAGGACGCCGAGCGGATGTCCTACATCACGCAGACGACGTTGAGCCTGGACGAGACGACGGATATTGTGGCGCGGCTGCAGCAGCGGTTTCCGAAGATCATGGGTCCGCATGCGCAGGACATTTGCTACGCGACGGAGAATCGCCAGCTTGCGGTGAAGGCGGTGGCTCCGGAATGCGAGACGCTGCTGGTGGTCGGTTCGCAGAACAGCTCGAATTCGCGGCGCCTGGTGGAAGTCTGCGAAAAGCTCGGCGTCCCGGCGTACTTGATTGACGATGCCGGCGAAGTGCAGCCGGAATGGCTGACTTCGGTGAATACGGTGGCGGTGACTGCGGGCGCATCGGCTCCTGAGAATCTCGTCGAGGAATTAGTTCAGTCGCTGAAGGCATTTGGTTTCACGATGGTCGAAGAAGTGGAAATCAAAGAAGAGGACGTTCGTTTCCATCTGCCGGCGGAACTCGGGAAGGCACAGCTTCACACTATCGCGAGCGCGAGGCTATGAGCCCAGCGGTCCAACTCACCGATGGTCTCGTCGCGCAGGTAGCGCAATCGCTGCGCCATGCCGCGGACGCGCTGCTTTCGCGTCAATCGAGCGAAGGCTACTGGTGGGGCGACCTCACGGCGGATTCGACGCTCGAGTCGGATTGGATTCTGACGCAGTTGTGGCTGCATCCTCCGGTGGACGGAGTTTGGAATCCGCCAAATCGCGCGCTGATCGAACGCGCCGTCGAGGCGATTCTCAGCGAGCAACTGCCGGATGGCGGCTTCCACATTTATCCGCAAGGACCGTCGGACGTCAATGCTTCGATCAAGGCGTACACGGCGCTGAAGTTGGCCGGACTCCAGGTCACCGATGAGCGGATGTCGATTTTGCGCGAGCGCATTCTCGCGCTGGGCGGCATGCAGGCCGCCAACAGCTACGTCAAACTGAATCTCAGTCTTTTCGATTTATACCCGCGCGAAGCGGTGCCGTCGGTGCCGCCGGAGATGATGCTGCTGGGCAATCTCATTTACGAGATGTCGAGCTGGACGCGGGCGATTGTGATTCCGTTGTCGATCGTGCACTCGCTGAATCCGCGGCGCCCGGTGCCGAAGGGCTTCGATCTCGAAGAGCTGCACATCGAAGGTCTGACGCTCGATTCCGGCAAGAGTGAAGGCTTCTTCTCGTGGAAGACGTTTTTCCTGGTGGTCGACAAATCGCTGAAGCTTTGGGAAAAATACGGCTCGCGGACGATCCGGGCGAAGGCGATCAAGAAGGCCATTGCGTGGTCGCTCGAGCGCACGCATGACACGCACGGGTTGGGCGCGATCTATCCGCCGATGATGTACCTCATCATGGCGCTGGATCTGCTGGGCTATCCGCCGGAGCATCCGGACCGGCAGGAAGCCGAGCATCAATTCAACCGCCTGATGGTGAACGACGAGCGCGGCTTCTATTTCCAGCCGTGTTTCTCGGTTGTATGGGATACCGCGATTGCGGCCTACGCGCTAGGCGAAGCGCAAGCGGCTCCGGCCGAAGCGATGACGCGCTGCGCGGACTGGCTGCTGACGAAAGAAGTTCGAAAGAAGGGCGATTGGAGCATCAAGCGTCCGAAGCTCGAACCATCGGGCTGGTATTTTGAATTCGCGAACGAGTTCTATCCGGACATCGATGACACCGCGATGGTCCTGTTGGGTCTGCTGCACGCCAAGGGTTCCGACGATCAGGCGTTCGATGCCTGCACCAGGCGCGCGATCAACTGGCTGATCGGCATGCAGGGCAAAGACGGCGGTTGGGCGGCGTTCGACGTCGACAACAATTGGGAGCCGCTGTCCTACGTTCCGTTCGCGGATCACAACGCGATGCTCGATCCGGAGTGCCCGGATATCACGGGCCGCGTGCTCGAGGCGCTGTGCCGCTGGGACGTGGATCCGAGCTTGCCGGTGATCCGGCGCGGCGTGGATTACCTGGTCCGCACGCAGGAAGCGGACGGCAGCTGGTACGGACGCTGGGGTGTCGATTACATCTACGGCACGTTCCTCGCGCTGCGCGGTTTGCAGGCGGCGGGCGAAAGCGATCGCGAAGCGCATGTGCTGCGCGGCGGCGAATGGCTGCGCTCGGTACAGAATGCCGATGGCGGCTGGGGCGAGAGCTGCGAGAGCTACACCAACAATACGTTCGTCGCGGCGCCTTCGACTCCGTCGCAAACCGCGTGGGCGATT
>Ga0105248_10007414_pt1 | contig 12038 bp, 10 predicted proteins | sample KBSS34metaG_FD_81524 | JGI IMG/M metagenome (GOLD analysis project Ga0105248, IMG submission 81524) | Switchgrass rhizosphere microbial communities from Kellogg Biological Station, Michigan, USA - KBS S3-4 metaG | ecosystem: Host-associated > Plants > Roots > Rhizosphere > Soil | place... | reverse complement strand
GTCGCGACGATCGCGTTCGGGTGGCTGGCGATCATCACCGTCGCCAACGTGCGCGGCATGGGCGTCGGCAAGTGGATCAACAACGCCGGCGGCATCGGCAGTGCCGCCACCGTCGTGTTGCTCGCCGTGGCGGCCGCCGTGGCGCGGCGGCGGGGTGCGGCGGTGACGCCGCCAGTCGTGGCGGGCTCGGCGCTCGACATGGCGAGCGGTCTGGGCGTGATGTGCTTCGCGTTCATCGGCATCGAGCTGGCGTCGACGATGGCCGACGAGATCCGGAATCCTGAGCGCGACATTCCGCGCGCCATCGCCATCACCGGAGTCGTCGCCATCGTGTCGTACCTGCTGGCGGCCGACGCGCTGCTGGCGCTGGTGCCGACCGGCGAGCTCGGCGCGATTCAAGGCGTCATGCAGGCGGTGAGCCGTGGCGCCGCCGCGGCGGGAGCGGGCTGGCTGGTGGCGCCAATCGCCGTGGTGATGGCCCTATCGGTCGCCGGCGCAACGTCGGCGTGGTTTGCGGGGCCGGCGCGCATCCCGTTCGTGGCTGGACTCGATAGCGCGTTGCCGGCCGCACTGGGACGTGTGCACCCGCGGTGGGGATCGCCGCACATCGCGCTCATCACCTGCGCGCTGCTGTCGGCGGGGCTCACCGCCGTGTCGTTGGCGGGATCGAGCGTGGCCGAAGCCTACCAGGTGCTGCTGCGCGCCTCGGTGGCGATCAACCTCGTGCCTTTCGTATACACCTTCCTCGCGCTGATGACGCTCGATGGCGCCCGCCCGTTCGAGCGCGCGGCGGGCGCCGTGGGCGCGCTCGTGACCGCCGCTGGGATGTTAACCGCGTTTCTGCCGGGCGCGGACGTGAAGAACGTCATGCTGTTCGAATCGAAGATGGTGGCAGGCGTCGGCGGTCCCCTGGCGATCGGGCTGTGGCTCTACCGGCGATCGCGCGAGCAGGCTCGCTGAGACTCCTGCCGGCCGGAGGTCAAGCGGAGTCTTCCTCGCTCGAGTGGCTGGTCAACCCGCAGCGCACGATCCGATCGCCCAGTGTCGATCGTTTGATTTGCAGCAGCTCCGCCGCGCGTGACTTGTTACCGTGGCTCACCTTCAACGCCCACGAGATGAGATTCGACTCCAGCTCGCGGATGCGATCATCGAGGGCAATCGGCACGACCTGCTGTGGCGCCGTCGGCGCCGACACCACGACGTCGGCAGGTTGCGAGGCGGCGCGGAACAGAATCGACGCCGACATGCACCCGATGCGGACGGTGCCGCAGGTGCACGTCTGGGCGATGCGCTCGCAGGCGTTCTCCAGCTCTCGCACATTGCCGGGCCAGCTGTACCGCATGAACGCTTGCAGCACGGCGTCCGACACCCGCGGAATGTCCTCGCCGCTCTTGCGAAAATACTGCTGTAGAAAGTGCTCCATCAGGACCGGGATGTCCTCACGACGTTCGCGCAGCGGCGGCAGCACCAGCGGCAGGACGTTGAGTCGGTAGTACAGATCCTCCCGGAACTTGCCCTCCACCACCATCTGCTTCAGATTGCGTTTTGTGCCGGCGAGGACGCGGACGTTGATCGGCACCGTCCGAGTGCCGCCCAGCCGTTCGATCGTCCGGTTCTGCAGCACGCGCAGCAGCTTGACCTGCATCGACAGCGGCACGTCGTCGATATCGTCCAGGAAGATCGTGCCGGTATCGGCCAGCTCGAAGCGGCCAGGCCGATCCTTGATGGCACCGGTGAACGCACCGCGCTCGTGGCCAAACAGCTCGGACTCGATGAGTGTTTCCGAGAACAACGCGCAGCTCACCGGCACGAAGGGATGGTGCTTGCGGCGGCTCGACTGGTGGATCAGCGACGCCGTGATTTCTTTGCCGGTGCCGCTTTCGCCCGTGATCAGCACCGTGCTGTCGCTGTTGCTGATGACGTGCAGGAACTCGAACACCGCGCGCATCCGTGCGCTGCGGCCGACGACGAGCGATTCGGTGGTCAGTGTCGCGGTCATGGTCCACCTCAGACCACGCGCAGCGTGTCGAACTCCGGAATCGCTTCACGCAGCGCGGTTTCCACGCCGAGATACAGGGTCATGTGCGCGCTCGGGCACCCGGCGCACATGCCTGTGAGCTTGACGTCTGCGGAATGCCCGCTCACGTCCACAACTTCGATGTCGCCGCCGTCCGCCCGCAGGAACGGCCGGATGCGTTCGATGACCGCTTCGACCTGTTGTTTCGTCATTGGTCAGTCCACCTGGTGGGGACAGGGGCAACGGCTATGCCAGAAATCCGGCGCCGTAAAGCCAGCGAATTGGCGGGATGTCGTGAAACACGAACCGCCGGCTGCGGACTATTTCGCAGCAAGGCGGGAATTCTCAGCTCGCCGCTACGACGGCGTCGGCCGTTCGAGCCTGAATTTCTCGATGCGATAGCGGATCTGATCGCGGTTGAGTCCGAGTAGTGTCGCCGCCTTCGTCTGGTTCCAGCCGCTCCGCTCGAGCGCCTGCACGACCAGCGATCGTTCGAGTTGTTCCAGATCGATTCCGGCCGCCGGCAGCTCCACGCCTTCGGTGATTCGTGCGACGCCCGCTCCCCCTGGCGTGAACTGGTTCGCGGTCAGCTCGTCGCCCTCGGCGAGAAGCATGGCGCGTTCCACGACGTTGCGCAGCTCGCGGATGTTGCCGGGCCACCCGTAGGTTTGCAGCCGACGCATCGCCTCGTCGCTGACGCCGCGGACGCGCTTCTTGAACTCGACGTTGAACGAATCGACGAAGAAGTGCACGAGCGCGGGGATGTCCTCGGCGCGCGCGCGCAGCGGCGGCAGCACGATCGGCAGGACGTTCAGCCGGTAATACAGGTCTTCGCGGAAACGCCCCTTCTTCACCTCGTCCTCGAGCGTGCGGTTCGTCGCCGCGATCACCCGGACGTCGACCCGGATGTCCGCGACACCGCCGACGCGCTTGAAGGTCTTCTCCTCGAGGAACCGCAGCAGCTTCGCCTGCAGCGCCGGCGCCATCTCGCCGATCTCGTCGAGAAACACCGTGCCGCCGTCGGCCGACTCGAGCAGCCCGCGCTTCTGCGCGCGCGCGTCGGTGAAGGCGCCGCGCTCGTGCCCGAATAGCTCGCTCTCGAGAATCTGCTCGGGCAGCGCCGAGCAGGTGATGTTCATGAACGGCCGCGACGCGCGATCGCTCGCGTAGTGCAGCACCTTTGCCGCGAGATCCTTGCCGGTGCCACTCTCGCCCGTGAGCAGCACCGTCGAGGCTGGGCTGCCTGCCACTTTCTGCAGCAGCGCCTTCGCCTTGGCAATCGGCTGGCTGTTCCCAACGATGCGATCGACGCTGTACGGCCGCGCCTGGCTCGCGCGGAGCGCCCGGACTTCCCGGCGGAGCCGCGTGGTTTCGAGCGCCTTCTCGACGAGCAGCGCGATTTCGTCGAGATTGAACGGCTTGTTCGCGTAGTGGTACGCCCCGGCCTTCATCGCCTCGACCGCGGTGTCGACGGTCGAATACGCCGTCAGCAGAATGACGAGTGTGTCGGGGTCCGCCTCCTTGATCTTCTTGAGCACGGACAGGCCGTCGCCGTCCGGAAGCTTGTAATCGAGGAGGACCAGGTCGACGCCTTCGGCGTGGCGTTCGAGCGCCGCCCGCGCCGTGTCGGCCTCGACGATGCGGTACCCTTCGCGAGCGAGACGGTCGTTCAACGACCAGCGAATCAGCTGCTCGTCGTCCACGACGAGCACGGTCGGCGTCAGCATGGAGTGAATCTAGTATACGCGCGGGATCAGCGCACGCTCCACGCTGGTGGCCAGCTGGTCGAGTTCGAACGGTTTGATCAGAACCGACGCGCCGAGCCCCGCCGCGTCTTCGACGATTTCGCGTGTCGGAAACGCTGTCATCAGGATGACGGGAACCTGCGGCCCCTTCTGGCGGATCCGCGCCAACAGGCGGAGATCCGACACGTCGGGCAGCCGCAAATCCAGCAGCACGAGATCCGTTCCGTCGCCATCGCCGAATTCCTGCATCGCCGATCGGCCGTCGGTCGCCTCGGTGATCTCGTATCCACGCGCCGAGAGTGTTTCGGCCACCGACCACCGAAGCAGGCGCTCGTCGTCGACGACCAGCACGCAGCGCCGGGCGGATTTCTTCGCAGCGTCCGGGAAATTCCGCGGCGTCTCGGCGGTGGCAGTTGCGGTTTCGGCCAACATTTTGTGCGTCCGCCTGTTCGAAGATCAAAAGGCGGGCCAGCGGCGCGGGTGCGCGGAGTTATCGGGCGGCGAGTGCTTCGGTGACGAGCGACGCCATGTCGTGGACCTCGAACGGCTTGCTGACGACACGGTAGGCGCCAAGATCCAAAGCCCCCTTCACGACCTCCGCCGTGCCATAGGCGGTCATGAGGATGACCGGAACCGTCGGTGCCTCATGACGAATCGTTGTCAGCAGTCCAAGGTCGTTGGAATCCGGCAACCGGTAATCGAGCACGACCAGGTCGGGTTTGTGGTCCTGGTCCCGAATGGCCTGGCGCGCCTCGGCCGCGTCCCGCCCTTCCACGACGGCGTAGCCCGCTGCCGTCAGCGCTTCGCTGAGCGACCAGCGGATCAACAGCTCGTCGTCGACGACGAGGATGCGCGACTGGGTATTAATTGGCATCGCTGGGAAAAAACCCGCGGATCAGGCTCCAATGGGTCCCGTGCACTCCGGAGGCTTCAAGAACCGGACCGCTGGGGAGCGGTGCCTTCAAAGCGCGGCAATTCGATGCTGACCGTCGTGCCGCCCCTCGGCGGGCAATCAATGGCCAACGTGCCACCCTGTGCTTCGACAAAACGCTTGGCCGTCGAAAGCCCGAGGCCCGTGCCTCGCGCCTTGGTGGTAAAGAACGGCGTGAACAGCTTCTCACGGACTTCCGGAGGGATGCCGGGACCGCTGTCCGTCACGGTCATGCGGCACATCGAGCCGGTCGTGTGCACATCGATCTGAATCGATCCAGCACCGTTGATGGCGTGCACGGCATTCAGCAGAAGATTCTGAATCACGAGCTTGAGGAGCTCCTGGTCCGCCACGATGGTGTCGGACGTTCCCACCACCTGGATCGCAATCTCGCGCGCCCCGGGATCCTGGCGAACCAGGTTGACGACCGTCTCGAGGATCGGCCGCGGATCGGTCGGCGCCAACCGCGGCTGCGGTGGTCGGGCGAACAGCAGGAGGTCCTTCATCAGGTCGTTCAGCGCGTCGATTCGCGCCACGATCTCCTTGATGACTTCGGCGTCACGGCTGCCCGCCGGCAGGCGGCTGCCGATGATCTGCACGGCGCCGCGAATCCCGGTGAGCGGGTTCTTCACCTCGTGAGCGACGACAGCCGCCATCTCGCCGAGGCGCGTCAGCGCGGCCTGCTCGCGCAGCTGTGTCTCGAGCGCGACGCGCGCGGTCAGATCGTGCAGAATTCCCGTGAATCTCGTCTCGCCGTCGATGGTCATCTCACCCACCGACAGATGAACCGGGAATGTCGTGCCGTTTTTCCGCTGCGCGGTCACTTGACGCCCGATGCCGATGATGCGTTTTTCACCGGTGGTGAGATATCGCGCCATGTAGGCATCGTGCTCGGTGTGATACGGCTCCGGCATCAGCATGGTCACGTTGCGGCCCAGCACGTCCTTCGCGGCGTAGCCAAACAGCCGCTCGGCAGCGGCATTGAACGCTTCGACTCGACCACGGCGATCGATGACGATGATCGCGTCGACAGCCGAGTCGATGATCGATCGATACCGTTCTTCGCTGGCACGCAGCGCCGCTTCGACGCGCTTGGCTTCCGTGATGTCTCGCGCAATCGCTGATGCCCCGACAACCCGGCCAGTCGCGTCGACGATGGGCGACACCGTGAGCGACACGTTGAGGCGGCGGCCGTCGCGGGTCACGCGAATGGTTTCATGCGACGCCACGCGGCGCCCCTGCGCGATCTCAGAGGAGATACGCTCCAATTCTTCCCGCTGGCCGACTGGAACGATCAGTGCGATGGACTGGCCGACCGCTTCCGCCGGCGTGTATCCGTACATCCGCTGCGCACCCGCATTCCAGCTGACAATCGTCCCGTCGAGCGACTTGCCGATGATGGCATCGTCGGACGATTCGACAATCGCGCGCAGAAGGCCGCCGGTTTCGTCGTCCGGGCGAAATTGAGACACGGCAGACATGAGTGCTTGAAGAGACATCATAGCGAACTCGGTACAGGTTGTGCTTTCCTGACGGTATGCGCGAATACGATGAGTCACCCGCTCAGTACGCCTGGATTGTTTACACCGTCGCCGCACTGATGTTCGGCGGGCTCGCCGGCTACATCATTGCGGTCGAAAACGGAAGGGCGGCGCCGTCCGCGGCGGCCACCACCGCGCCTCCGCCAACCCCGGTTGTCGACGAATCAGAACTGCGCGCGTACCGGGAAATCCTCGCGCGCGATCCGAAAAATGTCGCAGCCGCGGTCAAAGCCGGCAACCTGCTCTACGATGCGCAGCGCTATCTCGAAGCCATCGGCTTCTATCAGCAGGCCTTCACGCTCAACCCGAACGACATCAACGTGAGCACTGACCTTGGCACCGCCCTGTGGTACGCCGGCCGTCCCGACGAAGCGCTGGCGCAATACGAGCGCTCGTTGGCTATCAACGCGACACACGCGCAGACGCTCTTCAACGTCGGCATCGTGCGCGCCGACGGCAAGCAGGACTACGCCAGCGCCGCCGCCGCGTGGGAGAAGCTGCTGCAAACCAACCCCGACTACCCAGCCATCGCGCGCGTGAAAACGCTCATCGCCGACGCGCGGCAGAAAGCCGCCGGCTCGTAACCACTGCCGGCGGCTTTACGTCGTGACCGCGCCGCCCTCGAACACCTTGCCCGCCCTCTGAAGCCATTCCACGACGCGCTGCGCCTGACGTCTGCCATCGGCGACACAGTCGGCTATGCCGGTCCCACGGAAGCCGGAGGCGCTGATCGTGAGGTTTGGACGCAGATTGAGCCGGCTTTCGATGGCGGTCATCAAGTCGCCGTGACCCACCTCGAGTTGCGGCGTCGCATCTCGCCAGCGGTACACACGCGCCAGCTCAGGTTCGCCGACCGTGTCGACAAGTGCCGCCGTATCGCGACGCGCCGCGGCGATGAGCGCTTCGTCGCTCCATTCGATGGCGTCCGGATCGTTGATGCCGCCAAGGTAGGCTCGTAGCAGCACGCGTTCGGCGGGCGCGCGATCGGCCCATTTCGACGACACCCAGCTGAGCGCTCGAATGGTGTGCTTCTCTCGTCGGGGCACGACGACGCCGGCACCGTCCAGTGGATGCCGGACAGCCGACCGCGCGAAGCCCAGCGCGACGGTCACCACCGAAGACGCCCGGATGCGACCGCACAGATGGGCGAGCGGCAGATCGAAGCTCCGCGCCAGTTCCTGCGTGACATGGGGCGGTGTGGCCAGCAGGAGCGCCGGCACGTCCAGTTTCTCGCCACCCTGAAGCTTGATGGTGAATCCGCCGGCAGTTTCCACGAGCCCCGCCACACTGGCGTTCGTGCGCAGCGATGCCGGCGGCAACCGGCGAACCAAGGCCTCCACGAGCTCCGACATGCCGTCGGGCAGCGACACGAAAGGCGCGCCGTGCCGGCCGTTCGACCCGGATTGCGCCGCGCGGATCTTTCGCAAGCCGGCGATGACGCTCCCGTACTTCGCCTCGAGCTCCAGAAAGCGCGGGAACGCCGCCCGCATCGAGAGCTGCGCCGGATCGCCGCCGTGGATCCCAGCCAGAAGCGGCTCCGCCAGGTAGTCGACGGCCTCTTGCCCGAAGCGCCGCCCGATGAACGAGGCTATCGACTCGTCGGTCGCCGCCGCGGCGGCTGGCCGCAAGGGTTCGGTCGCCATTCGCAGCTTGCCGAGCCACGAGAAGGCGTCGGTGGTAACAAACGGCATCCATTGCGTCGGTATGCCGAGCACCGAGGCTTCCGGCAGCTCCCGCAGGCGCCGCGTCCGGACGACAAACGTGTTCCGACGGAGTTGCGGACGGAGGCGCGCCCCGAGTCCGAGCTCGCCACAGAGATCGATCGCGGCTGTCTTCTGAGTGAGGAGGGCGTCCGGGCCAGCGTCGATCGTGTATCCGCCCACCCGCTCGGTCTTCACGACGCCACCCAACCGATCGCCTCGTTCCAGGAGCACGAAGGGGACGCCGGCGGTCTGCAGTTGATAGGCGGCGGCGAGTCCGCTGATGCCGCCGCCGACAATGGCGACCGCGGGGTTCACAGCCCGAACAACCTGACCAGCGCCTGTGCCGCCGGTTCGGACGACTCGGCGGCGAGCACGCGCTCGGGCACGCGGACGAGGGCGTGAATCACGTCCTTGGTGATGGCTTCGACCGATCGGCGCTCGTCGTCCGACAGGCCCCTGAACTTCTTCGTCAGTCGCTCGATTTCGGCGCGTCGAATGGTCTCGAAACGGTCCCGAAGGGCACGACTTGCGCACGATCCACTCATGACGCCTCACCAGGCAACATCAATGCCGCGGCGGTCGCGTGTCGATTCTCCGCGCATCGATCACATCGCGTATTGCGTATTCGCAATAATCCGCAGCCGCGGGAAAAATTCCGCGTTGCTAGATCCACTCGAACCGGACGCAGATGCCCCCGATGAACAGCGCCAGGCCAATCAGGCCGAGGACAAGGCCAACCGGCAGCATGATCATCGTCACGCCGAGGCCGAGGCCAAGGACCATGAGGATGAACCCGATGACGATGGCCAGGACGTGCTCCAACGCGCCGATCAGATTGCGCCGGGTGATGATTGACATGGCTCCCTCCCGTTCGTCCGTGTGCTTGCGATCCGTCGCAATCCGAATGCCACTGCATGGCGCGCTCTTCATGCGACCAATTGCGGGCTGCCGGCTCACCGGGAGTCGTGGCGCCCTGAGCACTAGCACGCACCTTGCACAAGTGCCAGGCGGAGGGGCGGATGGCCGGCCGATGGATCACGGTTGACGGCAACGATGCGTGCGCGGCGATCGCCTATCAACTGAGCGACGTCATCGCGATCTATCCGATCACGCCGTCCTCGGGGATGGCCGAATCGGCCGATGCCTGGTCCGCAGCCCATCGGCCGAATCTCTGGGGCGCGGTGCCGTCTGTCGTGGAGATGCAGAGCGAGGGCGGCGCCGCCGGTGCCGTGCACGGGGCGCTGCAGGGTGGCGGCCTGGCAACGACGTTCACGGCGAGCCAGGGCCTGCTCCTGATGATCCCCAACATGTTCAAGATCGCGGGCGAACTGACGCCGGCGGTCTTCCACGTCACGGCTCGCGCCGTGGCCACCCATGCGCTGTCGATTTTCGGCGACCACAGCGATGTCATGGCCGTGCGCTCGACCGGCTTCGCGCTGCTCTCGTCGTCGTCGGTGCAGGAAGCGCAGGACCTCGCGGCGATTGCGCACGCCGCGACACTCGAATCGCGCGTGCCGTTCCTGCATTTCTTCGACGGGTTCCGCACGTCGCACGAGCTTCAGAAGATCACGGCGATCGGCGGCGCGGAGCTTCGGGCGCTGGTGGATGACCGGTCGGTCGCCGCTCATCGCGCGCGAGCGTTGACGCCGGACCACCCGGTGGTGCGCGGCACTGCGCAGAACCCGGACGTTTTCTTCCAGAATCGCGAGGCCGGCAACCGCTTCTATCTCGAGACGCCGGGCATCGTCCAGCGCGCGATGGATCGGTTTGCCGCCATCACCGGCCGGTCACACCGGCTGTTCGAGTACCACGGCGCGCCCGACGCCGAGCGCGTCGTCGTGATCATGGGCTCGGGCGCGGAAACGGTCCGCGCCACCATCGACGCGCTCGGGGCGTCCGCCAAGCTTGGCGCCGTCACCGTGAAACTGTATCGCCCGTTCAGCGTTCCGGATTTCATCGCGGCGCTGCCGCCGACGGTGCGCCGGATCGCCGTGCTGGATCGGACCAAGGAGCCCGGGGCAATCGGCGAGCCGCTGTACCAGGATGTCGTGACCGCGTTAAGTGAGGTCCGCGTTCAGAACGTGGTCCGGCTAAAGCCGGACACTACGTACGGAGTAGAAGGCGCCGCAACCGACCGTGACGAACATGAACCACGCGCCGCGGTACCAAACCCCGCGGTACGTAGTGACCGGCTTCAGCCGGACCCCTTGGTCATCGGCGGTCGCTACGGGCTGGGCTCGAAAGAATTCACCCCGGCGATGGTCAAGGCGGTGTTCGACGAGCTCGACGCGCCAGTCCCGAAGCGCCACTTCACCGTCGGCATCGTCGACGATGTGACCGGGCTGTCACTGAGGGTGGACGAGCATTTCGAGGTGGAACCGGCCGGGTCGGTCCGCGCGGTGTTCTACGGTCTCGGCGCGGACGGCACGGTCGGCGCGAACAAGAACTCGATCAAGATCATCGGCGAAGAGACGAACAACTGGGCGCAGGGCTATTTCGTCTACGACTCGAAGAAGTCCGGCGCCTCGACGATTTCACACCTGCGTTTCGGACCGACGCCGATCGCCGCACCCTACCTCGTGTCGCGCGCGTCATTCATCGGGTGCCACCAGTTCAACTTCCTCGATCGCTACGATGTGCTGCAGCCGGCGGCGCCTGGCGGCGTGTTCCTGCTGAACGCTCCCTACGGGCCCGACGCGGTGTGGGACGAGCTGCCGCTCGAGGTTCAGGAACAGATCATCGACAAACAGCTCCGGATGTTCGTGATCGATGCCTACGAGGTCGCGAGAGCCGCGGGCATGGGCACGCGCATCAACACGATCATGCAGACCTGCTTCTTCGCGATCTCCGGCGTTTTGCCGCGCGACGAGGCGATCGGCCACATCAAGCACGCCATCGAGAAGACCTACGGCAAACGCGGCGAGGCCGTGGTGCGGCAGAATTTCGAGGCGGTCGACGCGACGCTCGCCCATCTCTTCGAGGTGGCCGTGCCGGCGTCCGCGACCGCCTCGCGTCGTCTGCCGGCGCTGGTGCCGGATGCGGCGCCCGACTTCGTCAAGCGCGTCACCGCCGTGATGCTGGCGAATCAGGGCGACCGACTGCCGGTGAGCGCGTTCCCAATCGACGGCACCTGGCCGACCGGCACGTCGAAGTGGGAAAAGCGCAACATCGCGTCGGAGATTCCGGTCTGGAACCAGGAGTTGTGCATTCAGTGCAACAAGTGCGCGCTGGTCTGTCCGCACGCCGCGATTCGCGTCAAGGTGTATCCGCACGACGCATTGGCCGGTGCACCGCACACGTTCAAGCACCTCGCCTTCAAGACCGTCGCCGGCACGGACCCGATCGCCGGCGATGGCGGGAACGGGGCCGCCGTCTATACGGTGCAGGTCGCCCCTGAAGACTGCACGGGTTGTGAGCTCTGCGTGATGATGTGCCCGGCGAAGGACAAGCGGCACCCCGATACCCGCGCGCTTGAGATGGCGCCGCAGGCGCTGCTGCGCGACGCCGAGCGCGAGAACTACTCGTTCTTCCTGGATTTGCCCGAAGTCGATCGCGCGCGGATCAAGCCCGACGTGAAGAGCACCCAGTTCCTCGAGCCGCTGTTCGAGTACTCGGGCGCGTGCGCCGGCTGCGGCGAGACGCCGTATCTCAAGCTGATGACGCAGCTCTTCGGCGACCGCTTGGTGGTCGCCAACGCCACAGGCTGCTCGTCGATCTACGGCGGCAACCTGCCGACCACGCCGTTCACGACGAACCACGAGGGGCGCGGGCCGGCGTGGGCGAACTCGCTCTTCGAGGACAACGCCGAGTTCGGCTACGGCATGCGGATCACCATCGACCAGCACAGGGAGCGGGCGCGGGAGCTGGTGCGGGAATACGCATGGCTGCTCTCCGACGGGCTCGTCAGCTCGATTCTCGACGCCGATCAGCGGGACGAAGTCGGGATTCACGAGCAGCGCAAGCGCGTCCAGCTGGTCAAGGACATCCTGGCCCACGAGGACGGCCGGGCGCAGGAGCTCGTGCAGCTCGCCGACTACCTCGTCAAGAAGTCCGTGTGGATCGTCGGCGGCGACGGCTGGGCCTACGACATCGGCTACGGCG
>Ga0105248_10007412_pt1 | contig 12039 bp, 8 predicted proteins | sample KBSS34metaG_FD_81524 | JGI IMG/M metagenome (GOLD analysis project Ga0105248, IMG submission 81524) | Switchgrass rhizosphere microbial communities from Kellogg Biological Station, Michigan, USA - KBS S3-4 metaG | ecosystem: Host-associated > Plants > Roots > Rhizosphere > Soil | place... | reverse complement strand
TGATGGACCGCGCGGGCGGCTGTACCTCATGCGCGCCGTCGCTGAAGGACGGCTGGAGAACACATCGGACGCGTTTCGCACGCACATCGATCGCTGTCTCGGTTGCCGCGCGTGCGAGCAGGTTTGTCCCGCGGGTGTCGAGTACGGGCAACTGCTCGAGTCGAGTCGTGAAGAGTTGTTGCACGCGCAGCCGAAGTCGGGTTTTACGGATAAAGCTTTGCGGTTTGCGTTGCGTCACTTGTGGCTGTCAAAAACTCGCCTGCGACTGTTTTTTGGAAGCGCGCGTTTGTTTCGCGACCTCGGCGTGCCGCGCGTGTTGCTGAAAACAGGTGTCGCGCGGTTGTTCTCGGAGCGGGCTCGATTTGCTTTGGCCTTACTTGAGAACTCCCGTCCCATCTTCGCCGCAAGAACAAAAATTAAGAGCGCCGTACAATCCGAACCCCAATCTCCCTCCGTATCGTTGTTCAGCGGTTGCGTCGGCGAAGGTCTCTTTGCCCGCGTTAATCGTGCAACGGAGCGTGTGTTGCGCGCGAATGGTTTTCACGTGACCGCGCCGGAGGAACAGGTTTGTTGCGGAGCATTACACGCGCATGCCGGCGATCTCGACGGCGCGCGTCAGCTCGCGCGAAAGAATATCGCCGCGTTCAGCTCCGGCGAACCGATCGTCACGAACGCGGGCGGGTGTGGCGCGATGTTAGCGACGTATGGACATCTGCTGGCAAACGATTCGAGCTTCGCCGAAGCCGCCGCGCAGTTCAGCAGCCGCGTGCGCGACGTCAGCCAACAGCTCGAGGCCAGCGCGACCCAAACTGCCTCGCCGGCCGGCGGAGTTCCGGAGACCACAAACGGCAAGCGCGTGACTTACGACACGTCGTGTCATCTTTTATATGGCCAGCGCGCGGGCGACGCTTCACAACAGATGCTGCGTTCCGTGGTTGCGCCAAACTTCGTTCCGCTTGAAGGTACGGAAAGGTGTTGCGGTGCGGCAGGGATCTACAACATGCTACAACCCGAGATGTCCGGGCGCGTGTTGCAGGAGAAGCTGGCCCATGTGCGCGAGACGAAGGCGCAGATACTCGCGACCGGTAATCCCGGCTGCCAGATGCAGATCGGCGCCGGCGCGCAACTCGCAGGAATGAAGCTACAAGTTTGCCATCCCATCGAGCTCGTTGATGAGGCGTATGCCCAGGCCGGAGTCTATGACGATGGAGAATAGAACTCTCAATCAAACGACGCTGATGGTTCTCGCGCCGCTGTTACTGTTAACCGGAATTGCCGGTTTTGTAATCCCGGAGCGCTACACCCTGATGAGCGGCGCCGCGCCCTACAACCTCTTTCACCTGATCTTCGGCGCGATCGGTCTAGTGCTACTCCAGACAAAAAACGACCTCGTTGCCAGTGGCTTCAATTTCAGTTGTGGCGTGATCGATCTCTACCAGGTGCTGGCGAGTGTGGTTGGGCTAACTCCCATCGAATTCTTCCACTGGACCTTTGTGGACGACGTGGTCCACGTTCTCCTCGGCTTCGCCCTCGTCCTCATCGGCGGCTACGGTCTCCGCCAGAGACTATCATTCCATTGACGACGGTCAGGCGCACGCTGCCGTCAGAATCAACGGCGACGAGGTCGGCGCGTTTGCCGACGGTGATTGAGCCGCACTCGTGGTGCAGACCGAGAAGCCGTGCGGGGTTTGTTGATGCCATTTGGGCGAGATCGATATAAGAGGCGCCGAGCGAACGCATCGTGCGCACCGCGTCGAGCATCATGATCACAGATCCCGCAATGCTGCCTGAGGAGTTAGAAGTTCGTCCGTTCTTGACCGAGATTGTTTCGCCCCAGATCCGGTAATCCCCGTCTCCCTTCCCCGCCGCGGCAATCGCGTCACTAATCAACGCAAGGCCTCGCACGCCTTTGAGCTTAACCAGCAATCGAAGCATGAATGGATCCAGATGGATGCCGTCGGCAATGACGTCGCAGGTGACATTGTCGCGCGCGAGCCCCCACGCGATCGGCCCGGGGCTGCGATGATGCAAAGGCGACATCGCGTTCATGAAGTGCGTCATGTGACGAGCGCCGGAGGCAAACGCTTCGTCTAAAAGATCGATGCCGGCGCGAGTGTGGCCGATGGAGATTACCCAACCACGACGTTTCAACTCCTTCACCAGCTCGACGCCGCCATCTACCTCAGGCGCGAGGGTGATCATGCGAACAGTCTGCACTCCGCGGGGTGTGGCCAAATTCTCGAGGTCTTGCGGGCCGGAATAATTTTTAAAATGCTTAACGTGCAACGCACCGCATTGCGCGGAGTTCACAAACGGCCCTTCGTAATGCAGTCCCAAAATCCGCGCACCATTCACTTCGGAAGAGCGCATCGCATCCGCCACAGCCGCCGCAACGCTTGCATAGTTCTCATCAGTTCCCGGCACCAACGTCGGTAACCAACCAGTCACTCCCTGCGACGCCAGATACTGAGAAACTTCGTGCAAACCCTGCGGCGTCGTCTCCATCACATCAACACCAACCGCGCCGTGAATGTGAACGTCGATGAAACCCGGCAGCAGCGCCGCACCGGACAGATCGATCTCTTCAATCGAAATCGCGCGCGGCGCGCTCTCCGCCGCAAATATCGAGACTATCTTCCCGCCCAGAACCAAAACTGATCCCCCGGCCAGCTCGCGATCCGGCAGCACCACCGTCGTATTTCTCAGCAACACATTTTTCGCCAAAACGTTTTTCCTCAACTCAAACAAACTGATGCCCGCATTGCAGTCGCTCGCAATGCGGGCATCTTTAAATGAACATTAAATGCCTAGAAGTTCAACTTCAAGCCAAACTGCATCGTGCGCGGATCGCGCGTTGCCGTGACGACGCCGAAGTTCGCCGCCGTGATGTTTGTCGAGATGGTCCTGAAGTTCGTGTGGTTGAAGATATTGAACATCTCCGCACGCAACTGGAGATAAACCGACTCGGTGAACCGGAAGTTCTTCGACATCGTGAAATCCACGCGCTGCGTCGGCGGTCCATCGATGATGCCGCGCGGCGTAGTGCCCGGAGTATTCACCACGAGCGCATCGGCCGCTGGATTTAGCTGGAAGCACTGGTTCGTGACCCACTGCAATCCATGCGGCGCGCCCTCATTTGGATCGCACAGCAGATTTGGACGAGCAGCCGGGTTAGCGTTGATCAAACCCACGCCCGCCGGATCGAAGTTCGACGTGGTCACACTAAACGGCACGCCCGTGTAGACGGTGACGATGCCCGACGCCTGCCAACCGCCAAGTGCTTTGCCGACAAAATCATTGCGATTACGCAGGAACGGGATTTCGTAAATGTAATTGAGATTAAACACGTGACGGCGATCCAACGTAGCCCGTTGATACTCGCTGCGAATGTCGTAACTGTTTTGCGGCGACGTCGTGCGATCGTTTGGACTGTCGGTCAGGTTCTTGGACCACGTGTAAGCCACCTGCACTTGCGAAGTGGTCGCGAAGTTGTGCTGCGCGAAGACCTGTAGTCCGTGGTAGTTCGAGTTGTAGCGCGGCTGCACGATCGCGATCGAGCGATAGCCCTTATACGGACGAAGCTGATCGAGAATCAGCAGATCGGAGAAGGTCGTGGTTCCGATACGGTTCGGATTTCCCGGAGGCGTCGCCGAGTTGCGGAACGCGTAACCAGCGGGCTGACAGGTAACCGTCGCGGTCGCCGGGTTCGAACCGATGAATCTCGTACCCGGAGCGCACTGCGAGTTCAAAGCGACGCCCGGTGGCACTTCGTTGAGCTCGGTCAAACCGATCAGGTGTGTTCCCTTCGAACCGAAGTAACCGACGGTGAACATCGTGTTGCTCGTGAGTTGGTGTTGAAAATCCAGCGACCAGTGTTGCATGTACGGCGTGTGGAAGTTTGGCTGCACGGCACGAAGGCCCTGCACCGTCAGGTTGGTCGGGATGCCGCCACCCGGATTGTCGAGCTGGGTGTTTGTGGCCGTGGCAGTTTCCTGGTACGGCGGATTCAATCCGATGTCCTGCAGGAAAGTGCCGACCAGCACTTGCTCGTGATAGATGCCATAGCCGGTGCGGATCGAAGTCTTGCCCGAGCCGGTCGGATCCCACGCGATACCGAGGCGAGGCGCGAAGTCTTTCTTGGAAACCCCGATGACGTACTTGCCATACGGCGACACAGTCGGACGGCAATTAAACTGCGCCGGACCAGTCGTGAAGTTTTGCGAGTTCACGATCAGGCCGTTGCACCAGTTGCCGGTGCCCGCGACGCGATTGCCTTCCCCAGTCACCAACGGCGCCTGCGACGGATCCCACAGGTCGGGATCGAAGGTCGAGAGCCGTCCATTCTTGTCGTACGGCGACGGGAAATAGGAATAACGCACGCCATAGTAAACCGTCAGGTTTGGACGCATCTTCCACTCATCCTGCACGAACGCTTCTACCGCTTTCTGTCGCAGATCAGCGGTGTAGTCAAAACGCGCCTGCGAAAATCCCTGCGCGTTGCCGACGAGGAAATTGGCCCAACGCTGCCGGTTCTGGTTGAGCGTTGTGTTTGCAACACCGGTAACCACAGTCCCATCGAAGTTGTTGAAGAGTCCTTCGTTGTTACCCGCGAGAGCGTTTTCGTTCTTGCGATAAAGCGAATAGACCGCGCCATACTTCACGGTGTGGTTTCCGAAGATGGAAGTGATGCTGCCGCCAAAATTCTGCTTCCACGAGAAGTTGTCGTAAGGACCAAAGCTGGTCAGACCGTTGAAGCCGTTAGTGGTGATCGACGGTATGCGATCACGGGTATTGATAAACGGCAGGTTGATTGGCACCGTCGAGCGAGTCAAAGAGAGTAGACCGATGTTCTCGCTGAGAATCGCGCCGTAGCCAAACGTGTAACGACCTTCCAAAACGGTTTTTGGACTAAGCACGTACGTCGTGTTGAAGGTGTGGGTCTTGCCTGGTGAATCTGTCCGGGTCACTGAAACGTCAGGCAAGTTACCACCACTCGAGAAAAGCGAGTTTGCGTCGATGGTGGGAATCTTGTCTTTTTCGAAACGGTAATAGGCCGTCCAGTTATCACTGAAGGCGTGATCGATCTTGATGATCGTCTGATCGAAGTCAGCAACGTTCGGCAATGCAACGTTCAGGTTGTACGGCGCGGCAGCCGTCGCGGCATTGGGCAACGGCAACTGATTATAAATCTGGGTGACGTAAGCCTGGGCTGCGGCGCTGCGACGATCGGCCGGAATCGGCGTGCCCGCCGGGAGAATGTTCTGGCCGTTGTTACAGTTCTCGCCGAGATACCGGCGCGCGATACAAACGTTGACCGGGAAGATGCCTTGTCTCAACGCCGCATCCGGAACGGTGACCGTCACGGGCGCGCTAAAACGACGGTCGCGACGAAACTCCTGCGCAACAAAGAAGAACGTCCGATCGACCTTCTTGAACATGCTGCTGCCCGGCTCTCCTTCGCCGAAGCGCAGGAAATAAACAGGCCCGCCAAGCGTCCAGCCATAGTTGTTGTAGCGGAACGGAACCCGTTTGGCCTTGCCGTTTTCGTCTCGGCCAAACTGAGGATTGTTCGAAGCGTTCGTCAGAAAATTATTGGCATTGAACGCTTCATTACGGATGAACTCGAAAGCCGTGCCGTGAAAGTCGTTTCCGCCGGAGCGCGTGACCACGTTGACCTGGCCGCCGCCACTGCGTCCGGATTCAGCCGGGAAAAGGCTGCGCAGCACTTTGAACTCTCCGATTGTGTCGACGCTCGGATACGCCTGAATCGTGATGTTCGAACCACGGTCAGTAATGTCAGCGCCGTCAACCGTGAAAGTGTTCTGGCTGCTGCGGGCGCCGTTGACGGAGATATTGATCGTGTTGGCTTGTCCGTCGGGGTTCGTCGTGCCGACGTAAACCTGGTCCGCGAGGTCGCTGCTGACGCCGGGAGCGAGCGCCACAAGCTGTACCCAGTTACGATTGTTCAACGACAGCTCGCGAGCTTGTTGGCCGCTGATCAGACTCGACGCCGTCGCGGTAGATAACTCCACCGCTACCGGATCCGCCTTCACGAGCACCGTCTCAGAAATGTTTCCGGCCTCGAGAACGACGTCGACCGTTCTTCGTTGGCCGACGTCGATCTTGATGTCGTTCTGAACTGACTTCTTGAAGTTTGTTGCTTCCACTGAGATCGAGTAGATGCCCGCCTGAAGGTTGGGCACGTTGAAATCCCCTTCGTCATTGGTTTCGACTGTGCGAACAACTGAGTTCTTCTGAACGTCCGTGATGACGACGGTCGCTCCTTTGACGATGGCGCCGGACGAATCCTTTACGTTGCCGGCGAGGTTACCCGTGATTTCCTGCCCCAGGGCGACGCCGCAAAGGGCGAAGGGCAGCACGAGCAACAGAATCATAGTTTTCATGTAGACGTTACGTTTCATGGGGACAATCCTCTTCATGGTGTTAATAGTGGAAGCTGCGCCCGCCGACTCAGAACGGGCTTCGGGGAGAACCACAAGACGCATGGGACTTTGCAAGTTAGGCAATACAAGTTGTCGTTGGAAAGAAGAGCCGTGCGCAGCGCACGAGTGCCGGTATTCTTACACACGACTCTGTTTATAGCAACAGGCAGAAAACGCCCAAAAACACTGTCTTTTAAGTGCCGATTCGATAACCGTTGCCGCGCAAGGCGACACCGGGTCGAGCCGAGGTCATTAGTCCGTTTGCCAGCACCGTTTGCCCGTTTACGATCACGTAGCTGATACCGACGGGAAACTGGTGCGGTTTATCGAAAGTCGCCAGATCGGCGATCGTGTTTTCGTCGAAGATCACGAGATCGGCAACGAAGCCTTCGCGAATCAAACCGCGATCGCGAAAACCAAACGTCTGCGCCGGCAGCGAAGTCATTTTGCGAATCGCATCTTCGAGCGTGATCAGTTTCAGCTCGCGCACGTAACGGCCGAGCACGCGCGCGTTGTTGCCGTAGCCGCGCGGATGCGGCACGCTCTCATCCACCTGCCGCACGCCACTGTCAGACGCGATCATCGTGAACGGTTCCTGCATGATCCGTTTCACGTCCGCCTCGTCCATGCCGTGATAGATCATGCCCGCGCCGCCGGCTTCGTACATCTCGAGCATCTGCTCGATCTGGCTCGTAACGTCAGTCTTGTGGCGAACCTGTTTGGTGATCTCCGCAATCGACTTGCCGTTGAACGACTTGTCACGCTCGTACGAAGCGACGACCGCGAATGAGTAGTCTTTGAACCCGCTGCGCTTGAGGGCGTCCTTCGTGTCGGCGATCGCTTTCTCGCGCGTGGCCTTGTCAGCCAGTCGCTTCTTTGCTTCGTCGAACCCACCGGCACGAAGCCACGCCGGTAAACGAGAATCCAGCGACGTTGAGCTCGCGGTGTAAGCGTATTGATCGACTGTGACCATCAGCCCCCGGGCGCGTGCGTCGCGCACGAGACCGAGCGTCATCGGCGTTTGGCCCCAGAGTTTTTTGTTACTGATCTTGAAGTGCGAGATCTCGACGGGCAGTCCGGCTTGTTCGCCAATCTCAATGCTTTCGCGAATCGCGTCGGCAACCTTGTCGCCTTCGTTGCGCATGTGCGTCGCATACAGACCACCGTAACGCGCTGCTACACGCGCGAGCGCAACGATCTCGTCTGTTTTCGCGTAAGTACCGGGTACGTAGATCAGTCCGGTCGACAGGCCAACCGCGCCTTCTTTCATTCCCTGTTCGACGACGTCTTGCATTTTCTGGAGCTCTTCAGGCGTGGGAGCACGATCGTCGAGACCCATCACTTTGCGACGCACCGAACCGTGCGCGATGAGCGTGGCGAGATTTACGGCCAACGGCTTTTCTTTGATGCGATCAAGGAACTGGGCGACCTCGGTCGCGGATGAACCACAGTTGCCGGTGACGAGCGAAGTCACGCCCATGCGAACGAAGTTTTCTGCGGCCGGCAGGTTGTAGATCGATTCGACGTGCGTGTGTACGTCGATGAAACCGGGAGCGAGAATCTGTCCGTGCGCGTCGATGACGTTGGCGGCCATTTCGGGACGGAGGCGCCCGACACGCATGATGCGTCCTTTGATAATGCCGACGTCGGTGCGCACCCAGGGATTGCCGCTGCCGTCGATAACGCGCGCGTCGGTGATCACAAGATCGTAGACGGGGTTGACCTGGGCCCGCGTGCGTGGTTGGCCCACGAGAAGACTGCCGAGCGCCAGTGCAATCAAGACAAGCGCAGCAGCGTTATGAAAGAAACTCGCCTTCACTGCTCTCAGTTACGGTTCGCTTACTCTCTGAATTCGTAATGACTACCGGATGAAGAAACTGGATTATAGGCCGCAAACTGGAATAATCATAGCTAAAGATTTTTATTCGATTGATAAGAATTGCTGATTGAGGCCGGTAGGCAAAAAATGAGCCCGCCGCACTCAGTCAAGAGCCAGGGCGGGCTCAGCTATTTTGTTTTTTGGTTATGGTCATAGACTACGCGTTGATGCCAGGAACGCCAGGTGATCCAGCACGAAGCCTGGACCGAGCAGCAGGACGGCGAAGCAAATCAACGCAACCGCCACCGGGGTGGTGGCCCCCATCGTTCCGAGAAGGAACCCGGAACACGCTTGAACGAAACGGGGTAGAAACATGGAAGTGAACCTCCTTAGGGCTGGATTTTCAAATATCTGAAGGGGCTATAGGGGCTATCTGCACGGAGATTACTCCTATCCTGATTAATTGTCAACGAAATATTATTGGAATGTTCGACTTTTTGTAGGCAGGAAGACAGAGGGGTGAGGATCCCGCCGATGTAGCGTGGGCTTTATAAGAAAGAAAAGTCGGCGAATCGAGAATAACCGGCGAGAGCGATCCGGGTGAGGGCGTCGAGCGCGAGGGGTGGGCTTCTACCTGCTTCGGATGTCCAGCACCGGCATTATCACTTCGCTGAAGTCTTTCTTCGCCTCGTCAACTGACGCGATGATGCGGCCTTTCTTCCGTTCTTTGATCGCCCAAACCAGCAGCGATATGGCTTGATTGAAGAAATCTTTTCTGGTCGCAACTCCTGTTTCTTTCATTAGACCATCAAGCTCAATTACTTTTTGCTCGGGCAGATCAAGTTGCACTCTTTGGACACTTGGCATCTCAGAGCCTCCTTAAGCTTTACAGGTGGTGTTTGGCCAATACCGCCCAGGGCAGTGGCTGAGAGAGGAGTTAGCGAGAGGAGGTGGTCCTCGGCGTCGTTTAATGGTTGAGGGTTGAGGAGAAAAACTGCTGGCCCACGGTGAACGCCGCAGTAGCGCACATAAGTGATCGCGCCCAGGCAAACTTCTACTACGCACCGGCAAAGCCTCCCGGGTGCTATTATCGCGACTAAAGTCCTGCTCGGATGTGACGAGCCTCATACTTTTCTCAAAAACTTTTCTGCCGCGACAGCTTCTGGGGCCACTGAAGTGGGCGATGGGTTCTCGCAAGATTTGTGGGGGGAGTTTGAGCAGATCTTCGTTTGCAATTTGCAACGTCAGATAAATATAGCTACCGCACTATAGGCCAAGAGGCCTACCAAATTGAATCGATGCGGGCCATGAGCACAAACTAACTGAATACCGTCTTCAATGGACCGTCACTCAATTCAGTGATCAGTTCCATTGAACAAATTCCAAACCCGGGCTCGAGCTCCAGCCGTACCGTCGTAAACCACCGCGGAGCCTATTCCCGAAGCTACTCTCCGCACCGAGTGTTTATTGATCAGGATACGACCCTGGTAATTGATTGACATCAGGAGAATCGAAACTCTTTCACCATCGCTCAACTCACGTTCGAAAATTCCCGTGAACTGCGCGAGCGGACCCTGGCGTATGACGACCATGTCGCCGCATTTGGGTTCCTCGCCGATCCTCACGAAACCATCTTCTCTGACCTGGGCTCTAAGAAATTTTATGATCTCTTCATCCACGCGACAGGGGCCGGCGCCGAAAGACACGACCCGGTTTACCCCGCGCGTAAAGCTGATGCGATTGATTGCTTGATTAGCGACGAATCTCGCGAATAGATATTGCGGGAATAACGGCTTGCCTATAAACGTCGCGGCGCCCGTAAACTCATTGAGACGATGGTCTAATATTTTTGGAAAGAAGGTCTCGATGGACCATGCTTCAAGATTGGCTTTAGCTCTTTCCTCCTGTCGTGGTCGGGTCTGTACAACGTACCACGCAGGAGTTGCCGGTGGGAGTTCGTCTGTGCCGGGGATGTCTTCTATAGAGGGTGACGTGGACATCATGCGACGTTTGCTCCTTGGGTTAATCTCCCGGTCCACCTCCAGTATCGGCTGGCTCATCACTTTCAACGGCTTCAGAGTCGATCCAATCGTGCCGCCCGAGATATACGAACCGTTGCCTCGCAAACCCGCGCATATCCTTAGGCGGTGACACCCTCAAACCGTCTTGCAACGGCTTGTCTGAAGGTGGAAATTCTGAGTCAGAATTGTTCAAGCTGCTTCCCTGTCAGCCCGTAATTCTATTGAAAATTGTTTACGTTTCTACCAGTTTATCCCCTTGCACATAACTCAGAAGTAATATGACATTACTCACGTTATACTCATAAATCGCCGATGTCAAGGATTTTTCTCAAAAATACAAAGGAAAAAAGGCACAAGCGGCGGACGGAACAAACCGTCCCCGCTTGTGCCCTGCCGCTAACTTAATCCTGTTAATTAAAAGGTCAGCTTGCCTGACAACTGGATCCTGCGCGCGTTGTTCGTAACGCTGTCGTTGATACGGCCGAAGATCGTCGAAGTGATCACCGCGGTCGGATTATCAAACGACGGATTGTTCAGCACGTTTCGCGCATCCACGCGCACGTCGAAACTCACGCGCTCCGAAAGCCTGAACTTCTTCGAAAGCGACGAGTCCCACTGAAAGTAGTTTGGCGCGATGAAGAAGTTGCGGCCGGTGTTACCGATCGAGCCCGGCGACGGCGCGGCGAACTGACTCCGCGTCGATGCATCGAACCAGAAGTTCCTGCCACTCTCCAACACGAGGCTGCCACTGTTGCGAGATCAACCCGTGCAATCAGCAGTCGACTGCACGACGTTGCTCACTGTGTTAATTCCCGAATAGACCGTGAACGGTCTACCCGTCATCCAGATAATGGTGCCCGCCGTCTCCCAGCCACCAAACACATGGTCCAGGATCGCCGGAGCGTCGCGGAAAAACTTGCGGCCTTTGCCAAACGGCAACTCGTAAGTGTAAGTGCCCTGGAACACGTGACGCCGATCGAAATCGGAGTAGGTGTAGTTCAAGTTGCGATCGCGCAGATCGAACGGAGTGCTCGACGCGGCTTGAACCGAGCCGGCCGAGACGCCGCTCAGCGCCGGATCCCACGAGCGATTATCTTTCGACTTCGAGAGCGTGTAAGCGAACTGAAAACCCAAACCCGCGGTGATGCGGCGTTTGAAGATGACTTGCAGCGCGCCGTAGTTTGAATAGTCGTTACTATCGAAGACGTTCAAACCACCGGTGAACTGCGGATACGGCTGAAGCACAAACGGAAAACCGTTGATGTCCAGCAGTCGACGATTCAACTGAGCGTTGGTGCAGATTCCCGCGGTCACGTCTGCGGCAACGCACGTTTTTTGGGAGACAACCAGAGCGGCGGCGGCCACACTGCCTTGTGTGATGTTGGTGGTGTTGAGTGTGCGGAACCTTGCGGTGCCTCCGTTATTCGCAGCATTACCCGACATGAGCAGATTGATCAGCGGGCTGTTGTAGCTGGAGCTGGCGCGAATCTTGTTGAACGCATCGAGGAAGTTTGCCTCGGTGGTGATTCCCGGCACGGAAGCAAAGATGTTCACCTGGTTTACGTTGTAACCGCCGAGCAGATGGACGGCGTGTTTGCCGATGTAGTTCACTTCGACAACGTTGTGTCCGATCTCTCGCTGAAAACTCAGCGACCATTCATGCACTTGCGGAAACTGCAAATCAGGATCGATCACGCTGGTGGAGGCGGTGCTGAACGCCGGTGGTTGCCGCAAAGCATCCGGCGTTGCCGGCGGT
>Ga0105248_10007409_pt1 | contig 12041 bp, 10 predicted proteins | sample KBSS34metaG_FD_81524 | JGI IMG/M metagenome (GOLD analysis project Ga0105248, IMG submission 81524) | Switchgrass rhizosphere microbial communities from Kellogg Biological Station, Michigan, USA - KBS S3-4 metaG | ecosystem: Host-associated > Plants > Roots > Rhizosphere > Soil | place... | reverse complement strand
TCAAGGCGGTGGGCATCATGGGCTGCGCGCCCGAGACGATGGGCCTCGGCCCGATCGGCGCCAGCCGCAAGGCGCTGGAGCGGGCGGGCATCTCCGCCGCCGATCTCGACGTGGTGGAGATCAACGAGGCCTTCGCATCGCAAGCGATCGCCTGCATCCGCGATCTGGGCCTCCGGGAAGAGACGATCAACATCGACGGCGGCGCCATCGCCATCGGCCATCCGCTGGGGGCGACGGGCGCCCGCATCGTCGGCAAGGCGGCGGCGCTGCTGGAGCGGGAAGGGGGGCGCTACGCGCTCGCCACCCAGTGCATCGGCGGCGGGCAGGGCATCGCCACCGTGCTGGAGCGTGCATGATGACGGCGGGCGCCATCCAGAAGGTCTGCGTCATTGGCTCCGGCACGATGGGCGCGGGCATCGCCGCACAGGTCGCCAATGCGGGCGTGCCCGTGCTCCTGCTCGATATCGTGCCGAAGGACGGCGGTGATCGGGATGCTATCGCCAAGGGGGCGGTCGCCCGGCTGCTGAAGGCCGATCCGGCGCCTTTCATGTCCAGGGCAGCGGCGAAGCTCGTCGAGACGGGCAATATCGAGGATCATCTGGATCGCGTCGCCGAATGCGACTGGATCGTCGAGGCGATCGTCGAGCGGCTCGATCTCAAACAGGCCTTATACGCAAAGTTGGAGAAGTTTCGTCGGCCCGGCACGGCAGTCTCCTCCAACACCTCCACCATCCCGCTGGCGCATCTGGTGGAGGGGCGTTCCGAGGCATTCCGGCGCGATTTCCTCATCACCCATTTCTTCAACCCGCCCCGCTACATGCGGCTGCTGGAGATCGTGACCGGGCCGGAGACGGACCCGGCGCTGGCGATGCGCGTGCAGGATTTCGCGGACCGCGCGCTGGGCAAGCGGGTGATCCGCACGCACGACACGCCGGGCTTCATCGCCAACCGGCTGGGCACCTACTGGATGGCGGTGGCGGTGAACGCCGCGATGGACCTCGGCGTCACCGTCGAGGAGGCGGACCAGATCGGCGGCCGGCCGATGGGCGTGCCCAAGACGGGCATTTTCGGCCTGATCGATCTGGTGGGCGTCGACCTGATGCCGCTGCTCGCGAAGAGCCTCGCCGACACGCTGCCGGAGGGCGACCCCTATTTCGACACGATCCGGCCGATGCCGCTGGTCGAGAAGATGATCGCGGAGGGCTATACCGGCCGCAAGGGCAAGGGCGGCTTCTACAAGCTGGAGAAGGGCGCGGACGGCAGCCGCACCAAGTTCGCGCTCGATCTGGCGAGCGGCGAATACCGGCCCGAGCGCAAGCCCGAGAAGCTGCCCGGCGCCGCCGAGAAGGATCTCGCCGCGCTCGTCTCACTGCCCGGCAAGGCGGGGGACTATGCGTGGACGATTCTGGGCCACCTCCTGCCCTACGCGGCCTCGCTGGTGGGGCAGGCGGCGGACGATGTGGTCGCCATCGATGATGCGATGAAGCTCGGCTACAACTGGAAGTTCGGGCCGTTCGAGCTGATCGACCGGCTCGGGCCGGGCAAGCTGGCCGAGCGGCTGGCCGCGGAGGGGCGCCCGGTACCGGCGCTGCTCAAGCTGGCGGGCGACAAGCCCTTTTACCGGATCGAGGGCGGCAAGCGGCAATATCTGGCGGCCGACGGCAGCTATCGCGACATCGTCCGCGCGGAGGGCGTGCTGCTGCTGGAGGATATCAAGCGCGCCTCCGAACCGCTGCTGAAGAACGGTTCGGCATCGCTCTGGGATGTCGGCGACGGCGTCGTCTGCCTGGAGTTCACCAGCAAGATGAACTCGTTCGACGAGGACATCATCAAGCTGATCCAGCAGGCGATCCCGCTGGTGAAGGCCAGCTACAAGGCGCTGCTGATCTATAATGAAGGCAGCAATTTCTCGGCCGGCGCCAATCTGGGCCTCGCGCTTTTCGCCGTGAACATCGCGGCGTGGAGCGAGGTGGACAAGCTGATCGCCGGTGGCCAGCAGGCGTTCAAGGCGCTGAAATATGCGCCCTTCCCGGTGGTCGCGGCGCCGGCGGGGCTGGCGCTGGGCGGCGGCTGCGAGGTGTGCCTCAACGCCGATGCCATCCAGGCCCATGCCGAAACCTATATCGGCCTCGTCGAATGCGGGGTCGGGCTGGTGCCGGGCTGGGGCGGCAATGGCGAGATGCTCGATCGCTGGCAGAAGGCGCCGAGATTCCCGAAAGGCCCGATGCCGGCCGTCGCCAAGGTGTTCGAGACGGTCTCCACCGCCACTGTCGCCAAGTCCGCGGCGGAGGCGAAGGAGCTGATGTTCCTGCGCCCGACGGATGGCGTCACCATGAATCGGGACCGGCTGCTGGCCGACGCCAAGGCGAAGGCGCTGGCGATGGCGGAAGGCTATGCGCCGCCCGAGCCGCCGGTGTTCCGCCTGCCGGGCGAGAGCGGCCGGGTGGGCCTCAACATGGCGGTGCGGGATTTCCAGAAGAAGGGCCTCGCCACCGCCTATGACGGCGTCGTCTCCGATCGCCTCGCCGAGGTGCTGACCGGTGGCGAGGCCGATCTGGTCGACACGGTGACGGAGGAGCAACTCCTGAAGCTGGAGCGCAAGGTCTTCCTCGCCAGCGTGAAGGACGGGCGGACCCAGGCGCGGGTGGAGCACATGCTGGTGACGGGCAAGCCGCTCAGGAACTGATACAGAAGGACAAGCCCTCACCCGTTCGTGTCGAGCGAAGTCGAGACACGCTGCGTCCCTCGACTTCGCTCGGGACGAACGGACGGGAGAGGAGATCGGAACATGCAAGTCTATGACGCCCCGCTGCGCGACATGCGCTTCGTGCTCTACGAACTGTTCGCCGACGATGGCTTCGGCGGCCTCAAGGCGCATGAGGAATTCACCCCCGACCTGATCGACGCGGTGCTGGAAGAGGCGGCCAAGGTCGTCAAGGACGTGCTGCTGCCGCTGAACGCCCCCGGCGACATCGAGGGTTGCACCTACGAGAATGGCGTCGTCCGCACGCCGACGGGCTTCAGGCAGGCCTATGACCAGTTCCGCGAGGGAGGCTGGGCCTCGCTCGCCTCCGATCCCGAATGGGGCGGGCAGGGCCTGCCGGAGGCGGTGAACAAGCTGGTCGAGGAGATGATCTGCTCGACCAATCTCTCCTTCAGCCTTTATCCGGGCCTCACCCACGGCGCGACCACCGCGATCGAGAGCCACGCCGCCGATGCGCTGAAGCAGGCCTATCTGCCGAAGATGGTATCGGGCGAATGGTCCGGCACGATGTGCCTCACCGAATCGCATTGCGGCACCGATCTCGGCCTGCTGCGCACCAAGGCGGAGCCGCAGGCGGATGGCAGCTACCGGATCACCGGCTCCAAGATCTTCATCTCGGCCGGCGACCATGATCTGACGGACAATGTCATCCACCTCGTGCTGGCGCGCCTGCCGGATGCGCCCAAGGGGGTGAAGGGCATCTCGCTCTTCCTCGTGCCCAAATATCTGCCGAAGGACGATGGCACGCCCGGCCCCTCCAACGGCGTGTCGGTGGCGGGGATCGAGCACAAGATGGGCCTCAAGGCCTCCGCCACCTGCCAGATGAATTTCGACGATTCGCAGGGCTGGGTCGTCGGCGAACCCAATAAGGGCCTCGCCGCGATGTTCACGATGATGAACACCGAGCGCGTCTCGGTGGGCGTGCAGGGGCTGGGGATCAACGAGATCGCCTACCAGTCCGCCGTGGCTTACGCGAAGGAGCGGTTGCAGGGCCGCGCGCTTTCCGGCCCCCAGCGGCCGGACCTGCCGGCCGATCCCATCATCGTCCACCCCGATGTGCGGCGGATGCTGATGACGATGCGCGCCTATGCGGAAGGGTGCCGCGCGCTCGGCCACTGGTGCGCCCGCGCGCTCGATGCCGAGAAGCATAGCGACGATCCCGAGGTGAAGCAGCGCGCCACCAATTTCGTCGCGCTGATGACGCCGGTGGTGAAGGCGCTCTTCACCGATTTCGGATCGGAGGCGGCCAATCTCTGCGTGCAGACCTATGGCGGCCACGGCTTCATCCGCGAGTATGGCGTGGAGCAGTTCGTCCGCGATGCCCGCATCGCCCAGATCTACGAGGGCACCAACGGCGTGCAGGCGCTCGATCTGGTCGGCCGCAAGCTGCCGGCGAACATGGGGGGCAATCTGCGCCCCTTCTTCCACGCCGTCTCCAACCTGCTGGAGGAGATGGGCAGCCCTGAGGACAAGGCGCTGAAGGCATTTACGGGCGCCTTGCAGCAGGCGTTCGGGGCCTTGCAGCTCTCGACCGCCACCATCGCCCAGAAGGGCCTGAAGGACCCGGAGGAGGCCGGTGCCGCCGCCACCGACTATCTGCGCCTGATGGGGCTGGTGGGCATGGGCTATACCTTCCTCAAGGCCGCGAAGATCGCGACGGCGCGGCTGGCCGAGGGGGCGGGGGAGGATGCAGGCTTCTACAGGGCGAAGATCGCGACCGCGTCCTTCTTCTTCGATCGCATCCTGCCGCAGGCGACGGCGATGTTCCTGGCGATCAAATCCGGCAAGCGCTCGCTGATGGCGCTGGAGGCGGAGGCGTTCTGATGGGGTGGCCCGAGGGGCGGCGGCGTCTGCCTGACGCCGTCTGCACGAATGCAGACATATTTATTTCCGGCGCGACATAAATAGATCGGGGAAAGTCGTAAAAATCGCCGATATGGGGAGATTTAATGTTCCCTGCCCCTGCGAGCGGGGCTCGCGGGTGGAATCACGGCTGTTGCGAAACGCCCCGAATCAACGCGGGCAGCGGCGCGTCGCCCAGATCAGAATGTTGGCCCAGAAGCGGGAATAGCTGCCGTTCCGCTGGTATTGCGGGATGCGTGTCAGGCTGGTCATCACTTCTCCCCTATCGGTCCGAACGTGAACAGCCCCCGCATATAATTCATGATGATTACAGTTTGTGTCACTCCGTTGCCGATTGTGATGCGCGCTTTCTCCGCCGGCGGCTTGCCATGGGTGACGGGCGGGTTGCCGGCGAAGCCCACGCCATCGTGCCAGATGCTGAAGGAGCGCTTGTTGTCGCGATCGTGGACCAGCGCGAGCGCATAGGTGCCCGGCCCGGGCGCGCGGATGCAGAGGCGGACGGGGCCGGAGGCTGGCGGGGCCTCCACCACGCGGCGGAAGACCTTGCCGGCGGCGATGAGATCGGTATCGCCGGCGAGGAAATCCTTGGGATCGGATGAATAGAGCTCCAGCCGCAGCACGCCCGCTCGATCCTTCAGCCCCTCGGCCGTCACCATGATGGCGGGGCCGGGCTCCTCGGGGCGGCAGCGCCCCTCGGCCTCGCCCGGCTCCGGGGCGAAGGCGGGGGCGGCCGTGGGCGCCGACAGGGCCAGCAGGAGCAGCGAAGCGAGAGGAGCGAACCTGCGCATCATCATCACACCTTTCGTGTGCGCCGCAGGCCGATTTCCACGGCCTGCCACGCAACCAGCGAGGGCAGGCCGATCACCACGTCCCGCGCGCGCTTGATGAGGGAGAGGGCCACCGCCGCCTGCGGATCGAGGCCCAGAAGCGGCCCCAGCAGCACATAGCCCGCCTCCTGCACGCCGATCGCGCCGGGGACGACGAAGGCGGCACCACGCAACGCGAAGATCAGGCTTTCAAGGGCGATCACCCGCCACACCGGGATCGGATCGCCGATCAGCAGCAGCGCCAGCGCGCCGAGCAGCGAGGCGGCCAGCCAGCCGACCAGATTGAGCAGGAAGGACATCGCGACGGCGCCGCGATTGCGGTAGATGTCCGCCAGCTCGTCATGCAGCCGGTCCAGCGAAATCTGCGAGTTGGGCAGCAGCTTGCCGGCAAGCGCCCCCGCCAGCTTCAGCATCGGCCGCTGGAGCAGGATGAAGGCGCCGGTGATCGCGATCGTCACGGCCGCCCCCACCCAGGCGAGCGGCGCCACATGATGCCGCGATCCATCGACCAGCACGGATGCCAGCACCACCAGCCCGAACAGGGTGAAGACCACCTGCCCCAGCATCTCCGTCGTGAGATCGACCACCATGGCCGCATAAACGCGGGGCCCGGGCAAACCAGCACCCGTCAGCGTCCGCGCGCCGACCACCAGCCCGCCGACCTGGCTGAACGGCAGCAGATCGTTGGCGCCCTCGCGCGCCATCCGCGCCCAGGTGAAGAGCGGCAATTGTCGCACCGGCTGGCCGGGCATGGAGGCGAGCCACGCCGCCCCCAGCACGGCGGAAAGCGCGAGGCTGCCGAGGCAGAAGAGCAGGAATCCGCCCGCACCCATGCGCAGCGCCGCGTGCGCCAGTGCCGAGAACCCGACCGTCCCGATCGCCCACAGCGCCGCGCCAAGGCCGAGCAGGGTGGCCAGCGCGATCGGCCAGCGAAGATGTTGGGTCACGGAGCCTTGGGGCCTTTCATGAAGCGCAGCGCGAAGCGGATCGCGCCGGGCACGAAGCGCGGCCGGATCAGCCGCTGGTCATAGGGGGCGAGGCGGCGATCATTCTCCGCCAGGCAGATGCGGGCGAGCTCGGGGAAGCTCACCTCCACGCCCAGTTCCTTCGAGCCGTTAAGCGTGAAGTTGTTTTCCTGTGCCTTGGTATTTTGGCCCATGCCCTTGGCCATGTCGATCCGCTCCCAGATGAGTGCGATCCACACCGCGATCACCTTGGCCTCGAACAGCGGGCGGCGCCACCAGGCCATGGTGCGGCGATGCCACGCCACCCAGTTCACGAAGAACAGGATGTGCCGCCCCTCCTCGCGCATCACCGGCTCGAACGTGTCGACCAGCGCGGGCGGGAAGAAACCGGAATCCTTGGCGAGCCTGAACAGCCCGAAGCCGAAGAAACTGTCGATGCACTCCGAATAGCCGGTGCGTACGAAGGCGAACTCGGGATCGCGAGGGCGTTTATATTCGGGCTCGGGCGCCAGATCGATTCCATAGGCCTTCACCATGTCCGCCAACACCACTTTGTGGCGGCTTTCCTCGAAGGCGTTCATATCCACCGCCGCCTTCAGCAGCGGATCGGCGATGGCCTCGCCATAGGTGCGGACGTTCAGGCCCGCGCGGCCCTCGGTGGCGACGGCGATATCCCAGATCGGCAGCGAGACGATGCGGCCCCGCGTCTCGTCGTCCAGCTTCGGCCATTCGATCAGCGCGGGGCGGTAGGGATCGTGCGTGTCCAGCAGGGCGTGGCAGAGCAGGCGAAGATGCGCCTCGCTGCCCAGCGGCACGGATTCGCCGGGGGGCGGGGCGGGGGCTTCGATCCTCTCCATCACGCTCATGCGACCAGCTCCTGTGCTGATATGGCATCAGTGAAACGACCGAGATGAATAGCGCGTTGCTTGACCAGGGTGACGACTTCGGAATCGACGAGCGCCGCCAGTTCGGCACGATAGGCGTAGCCCGGCGCCGAGCCGGGATAGGCATCTTCGGTGGCGGGATGGCAGTAGAGCTCGGTCAGCCCCTCCGGCAGGCTGGCGATGAGGGCGTGGACGCGCCCGGTGGTCATGTGCCCGCTCCAGGCGAGGCCCAGCACGCGATCCGGCACGACCAGCCCCGCCGCGCGGAAACGCCGCGCGACGCTGCGCGCATAGGGCGCGGCGATGCGGCCGGCGAGCGTCTGCGGCACGGGTTCGATCGCCGCCAGCAACTCCAGCGGCTCGACGGGTGCGCGGGCGGCCCTGAGCCCGTAGCGGCGGCCCACGGAAAGGATCAGCCCGGCGATGGTCGGGTGCAGGTGGAAATGCTTGTGCGCGTTGACATGGTCGAGCGGCAGCCCGGTGCGTGAGAAGGCGGCGAACTGCGCCTCGATCTCGGCGGCAAGCTGGCGGCGGACGGAGGGGCGGAAGAAGAAATTCACCCCCGCCAGCGCCATATTGGTGCGGAAATGGCCGGTCTCGTCGACCAGATCGGGCACCTGCGCCACGGGCAGCATCGGCCGCCCCTCCACCAGCACCAGATGCAGGCCCACGCCCAGCGTCGGCAGCTTCCTTGCGCGGGCGACGGCATCGGCGGCGGCGTCCCCCGCCACCATCAGGCTGGCGGCGGTGAGGATGCCGTGGCGGTGCGCCTGCTCGACCGCCTCGTTGACGGCCAGCGACGCACCGAAATCATCGGACGTCACGATGAGGTGCTTCAAAGCCCTCTCCCGCCTGCGGGAGAGAGTTGGGTGAGGGGCGAGCCACAGGCGAGCATCCAACCTCTCCTTCGCACGGTCGGGCATCGAGCCCGCCCGCACGATGCCCTCACCCAGCCCTCTCCCGCAGGCGGGAGAGGGGGAATGAATTTACGCGGCTTCCTTGCGGCGACGCAGGAAGTCGAAGAACTCCACGCCCTCGCGCAGGCGGCGCTTCATCATGTCCCAGTCGCGCAGCATCTCGCCGACGATCGAGCCGATCTTGCGCGGGCGGAAGTAGAAGCGCTTGTAGAACTCCTCCACCTTGTCGAAGATCACCGCCGACGAAAGGTGCGGATAGGAAAGCTGCGCGATCTGGTTGCCGCCGTCGGTCAGCAGCTGGTCACTGCCGTCGAACCACTTGTTCTCGACCGCCTGGTTATACAGGAAGGTGCCCGGATAGGGCGCCGCCAGCGACACCTGGATGGTGTGCGGGTTGAGCTCGATCGCGTATTTGATCGTCTCCTCGATCGTCTCCAGCGTCTCGCCGGGCAGGCCGAGGATGAAGGTGCCGTGGATCGTCAGGCCAAGCGCGTGCGCGTCCTTGGTGAACTGGCGCGCGACATCGACGCGCAGGCCCTTCTTGATGTTGTGCAGGATCTTCTGGTTGCCGCTCTCATAGCCGACCAGCAGAACGCGGCAGCCGCCTTCCTTCATCGCCTTCAGCACCGGCTGCGGCACGTTCGCCTTGGCATTGCAGCCCCAGGTGACGGGGAAGCCGGGCTTGCCGAAGCCGAGCTTCCTCAGCTCGCCGGACAGCTCGACGACGAACTCATGCGCGTCGGCCAGCGTGTCGTCGTCGAAGAAGATCTCCTTGATCTCCGGCATTTCCTTAAGGACGTACTTCACCTCCTCGATCACCTTGCCCACGGTGCGGTGGCGATAGCGGTGGCCCGCGATCGTCTGCGGCCAGAGGCAGAAGGTGCAGCGGCTCTTGCAGCCGCGGCCGGTGTAGAACGAGACGTAGGGGTGGCGCTGGTAACCGCCATAATATTTGGTGAGATCGAGATCGCGGCGGTAGATCGGCGAGACCATGGGCAGAACGTCCATGTCCTCGATCTGCGCGCGGTCCTTGTTGCGCACCAGCGTGCCGTCGGGCGCGCGCCAGGTGATGCCGTCGACTTCCGCCAGCGGGCGGCCGGAGGCCAGCTCGACGCAGGTGAAATCATATTCCTCGCGGCAGACGAAATCGAGCGCGGCGCAGGCCTGCAGGCTCTTCTCGTCCTCGATCATCACCTTGGCGCCGACCATGCCGACCAGCGCCTTGGGGTTGCGCTCCTTGATGAGCTCGGCGGTGCGCATGTCCTGGTTGAAGCTGGGCGTCGAGGTGTGAAGGAAGATGAGTTCCTTGTCGTCCACCTCATGCTTGATGTCGTCCCAGCTCTGGTCCTGCGCGGGGGCGTCGATCAGGCGCGAGCCTTCGATCATCGCGGCCGGCTGCGCGATCCAGGTCGGATACCAGAAGGATTTGACCTCACGCTTCATCTGGTAGCGGGCGCCGGCTCCACCGTCATAACCGTCGAAGGAGGGGCCCTGCATGAACAGAGTGCGCAGCGTCATGGGTATCGAGTCTCCGTCTCGGCCGTCATGCGGCCGTCATCGGCCATATGTAGCCGTGCGCCGCGCCAATCAACACGGCGGGTGAAAAAGGCCCCCACATAGAGGCCGAATGACAACACATCGCGGGCAGGAAGCCACCATAACGGGGCAGCCCGATGGCGCGCAATGTGATCGATCCGCGCGGCGAGCGCAACGCGGGAAAGGATGGCGAGCGCCAGCACCCACCATCCGGCCCCCGCCAGCACGGCGAGGAGGGCGAAGGCGGTGGGGTGGGTGACGCCGCTGCCAGCATAGCCCGCTGGGTCCAGCATCCGCACCGTGGCGTTCCAGCGCAGCTCGTGGCGGACAAGCTCGCCGAGGCTCCGTTCGGTGGAGCCGTGAAGGACGATCATCGGCGGCACCGCGACGCTGAGCCCCGCCTCGCGCACGGCCGCGCCGATGGCATGATCGTCCGCGAGCAGATCGGCGAAGCGCTGGAATCCGCCGATTTCCTCTAGCGTCTCGCGGCGGATGGCGATGGTGGAGCCCATGCAGGGCTTGGCCATGCCGGTGGCGAGGCCGATCATCACGCTCGGCAGGAAGCCCCAGGAGATGCCGGCGGCCGCCAGCCGGGACCAGCCGCCCGTCTCGCCGCGCCCCGCATAAGGGAGCGTCACCGCGCCCACCCGCGGATCGGCCATCGCGGCGACGATCAGGGCGGCATAGTCGCGCGGCACTTCCATGTCGCTGTCGCTGAGGATCAGGAGTGCGCCCGTCGCCTCCGGCATCATGTTGATGAGGTTGGAGACCTTGCCGTTCGATCCGCTGCGCCGCGCGTTCGCCACCAGCGCCACGGGGCGCCCCTGTGAGGCCAGCGCGCGGGCCGAGGCGGCGGCGGGGTCGGCCGGGTCGGCGACGCCGCACACCATGTCGATCCGCCCCGGATAATCCTGATCGAGAAAGCCCGCGAGCTTCTCCTCCAGCCGGGGCTCGGGGCCGTGGAGGGGCTTCAGCATGGTGATCGGGGGGAGGGCATCGGGCAGCGCCGCCCCGGCCTCGGGCGACCGCCAGCGTCCGGCCAGCACCGTGGCGGCGAGCGTGTAGACGACCCCGATCATGGCGAGGATCGTTAAGGCCGTCGAGATGAAGGCGGGCACGTCAAATCCTTAAACGCGAGTCATGAAGGACGCTTCGCGCTTCCCAAATGCCTTCGCGCCTGCCTAGAAGCCAGCCTTGATGGCACAGAATGGCGAGACGATCCTGATAACCGGCGTGTCGGGCTTCGTCGGCGCGGCGGTGGCGCGCGTCTTCGCGGCCGAGGGCTGGCGCGTGCGCGGCTTCGCGCGGCCGACCAGCCCGGCGACCAACCTGCAAGGCTTCCCCGGCGAGATCGCGCGCGGCGACATGCTGGATCGCGCCTCGATCGAGCGGGCGCTGGAAGGCTGCACCGCGCTGGCGCATGTCGCGGCGGACTATCGCCTGTGGGCGCCGGACCCGGAAGAGATCGTCCGCCACAACCGCGAGGGCACGCGCGCCGTCATGGAGGCCGCGCTGGCCGCCGGTGTGAAGCGCGTCGTCTATACCAGCAGCGTCGCCACCATCGCTCCGCTGGCCGGCGGGGCGGCGGGCGAGGACCGGCCGCTCACCGAGCAGACCGCCATCGGCGCCTACAAGCGCAGCAAGGTGGTGGCCGAGCGGCTGGTGGAGCAGATGGTGGCGGAGCAGGGCCTGCCCGCCGTGATCGTCAACCCCTCCACCCCGATCGGCCCGCGCGACGTGAAGCCGACGCCGACGGGCCGCATCCTCGTCGAGGCGGCGACTGGCAAGATTCCGGCCTTCGTCGATACCGGGCTGAACCTCGTCCATGTCGACGACGTGGCGCGCGGGCATCTGCTGGCGCTCACCAAGGGCGTGCCCGGCCGCCGCTACATCCTCGGCGGCGAGGATGTCGCCTTGCAGGAGATGCTGGCGGAGGTGGCACGCCTCGTCGGCCGCAAGCCGCCGACCATCCGCCTGCCGCGCACCCCGCTGATGCCGCTGGCGGCCCTCTCCGAGGCGTGGGGGCGGCTGACCGGGCGCGAGCCGATGCTGACCCGCGATGCGCTCCGCATGGCGAAATACCGCATGTTCTTCAGTTCCGACCGCGCGAAGGCGGAGCTGGGCTACACCGCCCGCCCGTGGCGCGAGGCCGTCGCCGACGCACTCGGCTGGTTCCGGCAGGAAGGCATGATCGGATGATGATCGTCGTCGCTCTGCTGTCGCTGGCCGTGTGGCTGGGGATGCTGCTTGTCCGCGACGGCTTCTGGCTGGCGCGGGATACGGAC
>Ga0105248_10007408_pt1 | contig 12041 bp, 4 predicted proteins | sample KBSS34metaG_FD_81524 | JGI IMG/M metagenome (GOLD analysis project Ga0105248, IMG submission 81524) | Switchgrass rhizosphere microbial communities from Kellogg Biological Station, Michigan, USA - KBS S3-4 metaG | ecosystem: Host-associated > Plants > Roots > Rhizosphere > Soil | place... | reverse complement strand
CGCTGCCGAAGCCGGCCTGGATCAACCCGCCCGTGCCAGTTCCCGCGCAACCCGACGCCGCCACGGAACGAGCGGTTCAGTAGTTTCTACAAGATCTTGTCTCGTACAGGTTGACGGGTTCCGGCCAGCACCCGCCGCGACCAGGCTGCGGCACGCCGGTTCTTCACCGCAGCGCTGTCTCACGGGTGCCGGCCGGTCGAGGTCACCACCGACAAGGCCCCCATCTACCCAAGGCTCCTCGACGAGCTACTCCCCGAGGCCTGCCACGTCGACGCCGACCGGGAGAACAACCGGATCGAAGCCGATCACGGCCGCCTGAAAGCACGGCTCCGGCCGATGCGCGGCCTGAAACGCCTGCGTTCCGTCCAGACGATCAGCGCAGGTCATGCGTTCGTTCAGAACATCCGCCGCGGCCACTACGAACTCGGGATCGACACCGACCCGCACACACGACTGACAGCCGCGTTTACCGAGCTCACCCTCGCGATCTGATCACCCACTCGGCAGGGTCAACCATGCCCTGCTACCCCGCAACGCAACAGACCCGACCGAGGTCCCGCGCGATGCCCGCGCCGGCATTGGCCCAGCTGATCCCGCCGTGCGGACAGTGGATGTCTTGGCCCGCGGCCGGAGCGTGCTCACAACCGTCCTGGGTTCCAGGAGCACGCAGTCGACCTCCCGACTGCCCAGCTCGACGGCGGTGGCCAGCCCGACCGGCCCACCGCCCGCGATCAGCACGGTGGTGTTCGAGGGCAAGGTGGTGATGTCATCGCGCTGCCTCCGCGCGGCGGAGGAAGTCCGCGAGAACCTCGTTGAACGGCGTTCCGGTGTTCTGGGTGCCATGACCGCCAGGGACGATGACCCGCGTGCCTCTGATCTTTACTGCCAGCGCGTCGCTGACCGCCTCGAACAGCGGTCGTTCACCGCCGCTGATGACCAGCTTGGGAAATGCCGTCGCGCGCAGCGCATCCACCGGGACCTCCGCTTCCCACGGCCAGCGCGAACCCTCCAGCGACCGAGCGACAATATTCAGCAGCGGCTCGGGCAGTGGGATCGGGTACGTCGCGCTCGGCTCGATCGCGGCAAACATCGCCCGGAAGAACGCGTCAGGATCGCGCTCCGTCGCTACGAGTTCCAGCATCGTGCGCTCGTAGTCGTCGACGACGCGCAGGCCTCGCGCCACGGAAGTGGCCGCACTCTCGATCATGGTCAGCGAGCGGACAGCGTCGGGCCGCCGCGCCGCGGCATGCATTGCTCCCAACGTGCCGTAGGACTGGGCGACCAGGTGCGCGCCGTCGCCGAGCAGCTCGGCGATCACCGCGGCGTCCTCGAGGTAGTCCTCTCCCGCCGTGGCAGGGCTTCCGTCGTAGCCCGGCCGTGACACGATCACCAGGCGCCATCGGGCTGCCAGCGGTAGTTGCGTTTGCCAAGAGTCAGGACCTCCGAACGCGCCACCGTGCACGAACACCACCGGCACGCCATCGCCGTGCTCCACGACTCGCACCCCGCGCGGTCCGACTCGCTCCACCCCTGCGAAGGTCGCAACGGGGGCAGCCGAGGCGGGCGAGGTGGGGGGGACCGTCACCGGCACCGGCACCGGCACCGGCACCGGCACCGGCACCGACTTGATGATCAGTTCTTCCAGACCGGCCATGGTAGGCGAGTCGAGGAACCAGGCGGCGGACAGCGGCAAGCCAAGAACAGCGGCGACGGCATCCTTCAGTTCCACCGCCAGCAGCGAGTCCATGCCCAGCTCGCGCAGACCGACGTCGGGGTCGATCTCGGAGGCAGCCAGCCCGAGCACGGCCGCGGTGCGCTCGACAAGGACCGATCGCACGCTCTCCCGTGCCTTGGCCTCGCCACCCTGGCGGAGCAGGTCGCCAACCGCGGGGCCGCGGTTGCGCCGCGACGACGCCGTGCGCGGCAACGCCGGTCGAGGCCTCGGCGCAGACGTGACAGCCTTGTGCATTGCCGTGCGGCTGGCGGCCTTCATTTGGACACCGCGCAGGGTCGCGACCCCCTGACCGTCCTCCGTGACGAGCGTGATATCCGCGGCAAGTATCTCGGACCGCCTGGTGATGTCACGAAGGACGGTGTGGCAGAGCAGCGGACCGCCGTCGTGGCCGTGAAACGCGTACTCCTCCACTTCCAGCAGCAGAAGAACGCCATCCTCCGGCCAGTCGAGGGGCAGGCAGGCGAACAGCGACTGGAACACTGTGTCAACAACCCCGGGGTGCAGGTGGTAGCCGTTGGCTCGTTCGGTCTCATCGGCAGGGCGGAGCCAGGCCAGTGATTCACCGTCACGGCGTACCGCGCGGGAGAGCCATTGCGCGGAGGGGCCCAGCTGGATCTTCCGTTGCCATAGTGCGCGGTAGAAGGCCCGTCCGGTGACGCTGCCGGGGCAACGGGCGATGATCGCGTCGATCTCGGTCGACGAAAGATCACGGCGGGCCGGGACGTCGGTGATCGAGAACGCGCCCTGGGCATGCAGCACCCAGTCATCGCCCTGCCCGCTATGGTAGGTGAAGGAGTCATCCCCGCCATCCGGCGTCACGACCAGGTGGGTTGCGAGACGACCGTCTGGCGGCACGAGCAGTGCGTGCGGCAGGACGAGGCGGTCAATGCGGATCACCGGGGTTCCGTGCAGGGCCTCCGCGGCCTGGACGACGGTCTCGATGTAGAAGCCGGCATTGACGATCGCGATGTCTCCGGCGACGCAGTCCGTCAGACTGGGGTGGACCCGCGTGCTCAGCTGGGCATGAAATTGCGCCATTGGCAGTGGTGAGGGCAGCCGGGTACCGAGCAGCCCGGAATCGGGTTCGATCTGAGACGTCGCCGACGTGGTCGACTCCGCCGCCGAGAACCAGTGCCTGCTGTGCTCGAACGGGTACGTCGGCAGGGCGACCCGGCGGCGGGCGTATGGCCCGTCAACGGCGTTCCAGTCCACCGTGCCGCCCGCGACGGCCAGCTCACCGAGCGCGCGGAGCAAGGTCCGCCAGTCCCCTCGCCCTCGGCGCAGCGACGCAATCACGCGTGGGCCTGACTTGCCCAGCTCTTCCTCGATGATTCCGGCCAGATGCGGCGACGGACCGATCTCGATCAATGTGTCGCAGCCGAGTTGGACCAGCGTGGCGATCGAGTCCCCGAAACGGACCGGGAGCCGGGCGTGTTCACGCAGATATGCCGCGTCGAACACGCCGGCCGCAAGCGGCTGGGCGGTCACGTTCGACACCAGTGGAATCGTCGGTGCCCGGTAGGAAACCTGGCCCGCGTACTTCTCGAACTCGTCCAGCATCGGTGTGAGTAGTGGGGAGTGAAACGCGTGCGACACCGCGAGGCGCTTCGCGGCGACTCCGGCCGCGGCGAACGTATCCAGCACCTCACTCAGCGCCGATTCAGCCCCCGAAAGCACCACCTGCCGGCTCCCGTTGACGGCCGCCACCACAAGTTCCTGCGAACGGCCGCGGATCGCTTCGGCCACTTGTTCGGGTGTCGTGAACACCGACGCCATCGCGCCGCCCGCAGGCAGCTCATCCATCAGACGGCCGCGTTCGGCGAGCAGTCTGAGGCCTTCCTCAAGGGTGAAGATCCCCGCGACGCAGGCTGCCGCGTACTCGCCGACGCTGTGGCCGAGGACCGCGGCGGGCCGCACGCCCCAGCGCTGCCACAACCGGGCCAGCGCGTACTGCACCGCGAACAACGCGGGCTGGGTGTAGCGGGTACGGCCGAGCAGCGCCTCGTCGGTGCCGAACATGATCTCCAGCAGCGGGCGGTCCAGGTGAGCGCGCAACAGCCTGTCACAGTGGTCGAGGTCAGCCTTGAAAGCCGGCTCGGTGTCGTATAGCTCGCGCGCCATGCCGACGTACTGCGCCCCTTGGCCGGTGAACAGGAAGGCAATCTTGGGACGGGCACCCGGCCGCACCGAGCCGGCCCGCACGTCGGGCAGCTTTTCTCCGGCAAGATGCCTGGCGAGCAGATCCGCTAGTTCGGCGGTGGATTCCGCCTGCACGGCGAGCCGACTGCCGAACCGCGCCCGGCCAGTGTTGGCCGCGAACGCCAGATCAGCGAGCTCGGGCTTGTTCAGGGCCAGGAAGTCGACATAGCGGCGCACGAGGCTGTCAAGTGCCTTATCAGTACGAGCTGACAGCATCACCAGATGTTCGGGGCGCTCCAGTACGGAGTCACCATGCGTCGCCTCAGGAGCTTCCTCCACCACGACGTGGCAGTTCGTGCCGCTCGCGCCGAATGAACTGACCCCGGCCACCCGCGGTGCGCCGCGTCGCCGCCATTCGGTCAATGTGGTGGGCAACGTGACCGGGAGACGGTCGAGGCCGATCTCCGGATTGACCGCACGCAGGTGCGACAGTGGCGTGAATTCACCCTTGTGTAGTGTCAGCACGGCTTTGATCAGACCAGCGATTCCCGCGGCCGACTCCAGGTGGCCGACCGTTGCCTTGGCCGAACCCAGCACGACAGGATGGTCCGCCGCCCGCTCCTGACCCAGCACGGCACTGAGCGCGTTGACCTCGATGGGATCCCCCAGAGCGGTACCGGTGCCGTGGGTCTCCATGTAGCCGATCCGGGATCCGGGCAGACCTGCGTTGGCCAGCGCCCGGCGGATGACGTCCTGCTGGGCGAGGCCGTTGGGCACGGTGATGCCGCTGCTGCGGCCGTCCTGGTTGACCGCACTGCCGCGGATGACGGCGAGAATCCTGTCCTTGTCAGCGAGCGCGGTGGACAGGCGCTTGAGCACGACGACACCGCAACCCTCGGACCGGCCATAGCCGTCGGCCGCCTTGTCGAAGGTCTTGCACCGACCGTCGCTCGCGAGCATGTTCGCCTTCGACAGCACGACGAACGGTTCCGGCGCGAGCAGCGCGTTGACTCCGCCCGCCAGCGCGGCCGTGCAGTCGCCCGCCCGCAGACTCTGGCAGGCCAGGTGTACCGACACCAAGGAGGACGAGCAGGCCGTGTCGACTGACAGGCACGGCCCCTGCAGACCCAACCAGTATGCCAACCGCCCGGCGGTGAAGGTGGATGCCACACCGGTGAGCACATAAGCATCCAGATCGGACGGGCTCAGCTCCCGCATCGCCCTGAACGTGTAGTCGGCGCCGGTGATGCCGACGAACACGCCGGTCCGACTACCCGCCAACGACTCGGCAGGCAGGGCGGCGTCCTCCAGCGCCTCCCAGGCGGTCTCCAGGAACAGCCGCTGTTGCGGGTCCATGTGCGCGGCCTCGCGCGGGGAGACACCGAAGAGACCCGCGTCGAACTTATCGATGTCCTTGATAAATCCGCCGACCCAGGGATCGCCGCCGTCGGAGTCCCAGCGGCCGGCGGGCACCTCGCCCGCCACGTTGGCACCGCTTCGCAGCAGGTCCCAGTACTCGTCGGTGTTGTTGGCTCCCGGTACCCGGCATGCCATGCCAACGACCGCGATCGGCTCGTTTCGTGACTGCTCGCCGTGCTCCAGCGCGTGACGCAGTTCCTGGATCTCGGTCAGTGCACGGATAAGGACGTTCTTGTCGAGGTCAGCCATGGAAGTCGGACACTTTCTGTCTGACGGAGGCCGCGCGGGCGATCTCCGTGCTCAGCAGGACCATCACTTCGTCCGCCGACAGCTCGTGCAGTGAGCCTTTTCCATCGTCGTCTCCGACCAGGGCCTGACCGGCCGAGGTCTCGGTGAGATGGAAAAGGCTCAGTGGTTCCGCGAGCTCGGCGATGGCGGGTGATGTACCGGAATCGGGGTGAGCGTTCGCGCGTCTGATCCCGCTGTCGGACGACAGCGTCGCGTGTGCATCGGCGGAGTCCGTCGCCGGCTCCGCGAGCAAGTCCGTCAGGCACCACGACAGCGCCGACACGTTCGGCTGGTCAAACAGCAGCGTGGCTGGCAGGTCGATGCCGAGCTCTTCCTCCAGCGCGCGGCGCAGCGAGGTCGCCGTCATCGAATCCATTCCCTGTTGGAAGAATCCCTCGTCGGGATCGACATCGGTGACGTCGACCTCTAGCAGCCGAGCGGCGTGCCTGAGCACGAGGGGCAGCAGCATGTCGAAAGTCCTCGTCCGCGCGCCGCCGTAAGGCGCGGCTTCCGGCGCAGGCACCCGCGCGGGCTCGGCCGGGTGCGCGGCCGGTTCCGAGACATCGAGCCTTCCCCAGCTCACCGAGGCCTCGGCCGTTCGGGCGCCGTGGTCAGCTGACTCGGTGACCGGCCGCATTGCCCAGTACCGCGCGTGTTGGAACGCGGTTGTCGGAAGGTCCACCTGTCTGCCCTGCGGGTTGCCAGCCCGCCAGTTCACATCAACGCCCGCCACGTGGGCCCATGCCAACGCTCGCAGACTCCCGTCGTCCTCGATCACGAACTCCGCTCGCTCCACCGCCCTGTGGACCCTTGCGGACAGGGCACTGTCGGCACCGAACAAAACGGCGAGGGTTCCCCGCAGCCGGGCCGCCTCCTCGAAGTCCCGATCCGCGGCACCCCGGAAGATCCGGCTGGGAACCACGCCGCGGTCCTCCCAGAACCGAGTCCGCGCTGACCAGTCGTCGTCGGACAACACGAACACCGGCTTGATCTTTCGGGCCGTGCCGCACACGACACCGTCGGCGGTGCGGCCTTCGGCCACGGCCTGCAAACCGGCAAGAAGCGCGGCGCGGCCGTCGCCGACCACTACCGCGCGGTGTTTGCGGACGGACCGCCCGGCCAGTGTCCAGGCGATGTCAGCGAGGTCGAGCTCGGGCCGGGCGACGATGTGATCGTGCAGCCGTCGAGCCTGAGCTCGCAGCGCGGCCTCGGTGTGCCCGGACACCGGCCACGCGGACGGCCCGGCCTCACCGGGATCCGGAGTGCTCCGGGGTCGCCATGTGGGCTCGGCCTGTTCGATGATCGCATGCGCGTTCGTCCCGCTCATGCCGAACGCGGACACCGCTGCTCGGCGCGGGTACGACCGGGCAGGCCAGGGCCTGCTCTCGGTGAGCAGCCTGATCGCACCCGATGACCAGTCGACCCGCGGGGTGGCGGTCTGGGCGTGCAGGGTCGCGGGCATGGTCCCGTGCCGCAGTGCTTGAACTGCCTTGATGACCCCGCCGACTCCAGCGGCGGCGAGACTGTGCCCGACGTTCGACTTGAAGGAGCCCAGCCACACCGGGTCTGCCGGGTCCCGCCCCAGCCCATAGGTGGCGATCAGGGCGTTCGCCTCGACTGGGTCACCCAGGCGCGTGCCGGTGCCGTGGGCCTCGAGCAGATCGACGGCAGAGGAGGCCAGTCGGGCGTCCGCGAGCGCCTGCCGGATGACCCGCTGCTGGGCGAGGCCGTTCGGCGCCGTGAGACCGTTACTGGCCCCGTCCTGATTGACCGCGGTGCCGCGTACAACAGCGAGCACAGGGTGCCCCGCGCGCCGGGCGTCGCCGAGACGTTCGAGCACCAGCACGCCAGCGCCCTCAGCCCAGCCGGTGCCGTCGGCGTCCGCGCTGAACGCCTTGCACCGGCCGTTCGCCGCCAGCCCTCCCTGCCTGCTGAACTCCACGAACGCCGCGGGGGTGGCCAGGACAGTCGCACCACCCGCGAGCGCAAGGGTGCTCTCGCCGCTGCGCAGCGATCGCACCGCCAGATGCAGCGAGGTCAGGGACGACGAACACGCGGTGTCGACGGTCATAGCGGGTCCCTCCGCGCCGAGCAGATAGGAGATCCGGCCTGACGCGACGCTCGGCGCGAGTCCTGTCGCCCGATATACCGCCAGCTCGTCCTCAGGCTCGACGCCTCTGGGCTGGTAGTCGCGCATCGCGATACCCATGAAGACACCGGTCGAGCTGCCGCCGAGGCTCTGCGGGTCGATTCCAGCCCGCTCGAGCGCCTCCCACGACGTCTCCAGCAGCAGCCGGTGCTGCGGGTCCATCGCCATCGCCTCCCGCTCGGAGATGCCGAAGTACGACGGATCGAACGCGGAGGCGTCGGCGAGGAAACCGCCTTCCCGCGGGCAGGAGGCACCCGGGTTGTCGGGGTTCTCGTGGTACGGGTCCTCGGGCCAGCCACGGTCGACGGGAAACTCCGATATCGCGTCGACCCCGTGGAGGACAAAGTCCCACAACTCGTCCGGGCTGGTGATACCACCGGGATACCGACACGCCATGCCCACGATGGCGATTTCGTCATCTCCCGCGGTCACAACGGAGCCGGCGGACGCCTTCGCGTCGGGCACCTCATTCGCCGGGGCCTTCTCGTCGGCAGGAACCGGTTCCGCCGCCTTGAGTTCGACGAGGTGCGCGGCGAGTGCGGCGGGCGTGGGGTACTCGAAGACGAAGGTGGGCGGCAGGGGCAGCCGCACAGCCTCGCTCAGCCGGCCGTGCAGCTCGACCAGGCCAACGGACGTGATACCGAGATCGCTGAATCTGGTCGAGGTGTCCAGATCCTCAGGTTCGTCGTAGCCGACCACGGCGGCGACAACGCGGCAGATCAGGTTCTCCAGCTGATCGATGTTCGGCAGGTCCGCGAGGACGTCCACTCGGCGGTGCACCGCCGGCACCGCCGCCTGGGCGGCCGTGTCGAAGCTGGTGCCGGCCTCGGGCTCGCTCGCGCTCAGGACCGAGGTGTCCCACCAATACCGGTCGGTTCGGAAGGCGTAGGTGGGCAGCGGTACCGCACGCGGACGCATCGGTGCGAACACCGCAGGCCAGTCCGGCTCGATTCCTGTGGTGTGCGCGAGTGCCAGCGCCTCCAGCACCGAAAACTGCTCCGAACCGGGGGCGCGCACCGCGGCGATCGTCCGGACACCACCGGTGCCGGTGGCAAGGATTTCGGCGGCCATGGCCGCCGCCGATCCGTCCGGGCCGAGATCGAGCATGGCGGTGACTGACTCGTCCGCGAGCCACTGGACCCCGTCGGCGAACCGGACGGCCTCGCGGGCGTGGCGGACCCAGTAGTCGGGCGAGTCGAGCTCGTCGGCGACGGCACCGGTGAGGTTGGACAGCACGGGGATCGTCGGCGGGCGGTACGTGACACCGTCGATGGCCGAGCGGAAGTCAGCGAGCATCGGCTCCAGCAGCGGCGAGTGGAAGGCGTGACTGACGCGCAGCCGCGTCGCCCTGCGCCCCAGCGATCTCCAATGCTCGACGACTGCCTCGACGGCATCGTCGGTGCCCGAGATCACCGCCGCCGTCGGCCCGTTGACCGCGGCCACCACCGCGAGCGATCCCGAGCGCGCCAACTCGGCGCGCAGCTCGTCCTCGGTGGCCTGGACAGCGGCCATCGCGCCGCCCGGTGGCAGCGCCGCCATGAGCCGGGCGCGGGCAGCCACCACCTCCACCGCGTCGGGTAGCGTCCATACCCCCGCGACGTGTGCCGCGGTCAGCTCACCGAGTGAATGGCCGAGCAGGTGGCTGGGGCGGACACCCCACGATGCGAAGAGCCGGGTCAGTGCCACCTCGAAGGCGAACAAGGCCGGCTGGGCGTACCCGGTGTCGTCCTGCAGCGTCGTACCTGCGCTGAACATCACCTCGCGCAGGCCACTCGGAAGGTGCTTGTCGAACTCGGCGCAGATTTCGTCGAGCGCTCGCGCGAACACCGGGAATCGCGCATATAACTGGGCACCCATGCCCGCGCGCTGAGAGCCCTGACCCGCGTACACGAAGGCCGTCCCACCCCCGCGCGCCGTACCGGTGACGACACCCGCGCCAGGCAGCCCCTCGGCCAACGCACTGAGCCCGCGAAGCAAGGCCAGGCGGTCCTCGGCGATCACGGCCGCGCGTACGTCGAAGGCAGTCCTGGTGGTCGCCAGTGAGTAGGCGAGATCACCCAGTGGGACGTCGGACCGTGTCTCGACATGGGCACGCAATCGCGCTGCTTGAGCGCGTAGCACCCCAGATCCCTTCGCCGCCAGCGGGAAGATCAGCGGCACCGCGTGATCCGGGGCTGGCCCGCGGCTCTCAATGGCCGAGTCAGCGGCTTCGAGCAGAACGTGTGCGTTGGTGCCGCTGATACCGAACGAGGACACCGCGGCCCGCGGCGGACGGCCGCCAGTGCCGGGCCAGTCCAGCCTTCGGTCGAGCAGCCGCACTGCCCCCGAAGTCCAGTCGACCTGCGGTGTCGGAGCGTCCACGTGCAGGGTCGCGGGCATCACACCCGCCCGCATGGCCTGCACCATCTTGATCACTCCGACCACTCCCGCCGCAGCCTGCGGATGGCCGAAGTTCGACTTCAACGACCCCAGCCACAGCGGCGTGTCGGGCAGGCGGTCCTGTCCGTAGACGTCCAGGAGCGCCCCGGCTTCGATGGGGTCCCCGAGCGCGGTGCCGGTGCCGTGCGCCTCGACCACGTCGATGTCGCAGGGGCGCAGTCCAGCATCGGTGAGCGCGGCCTGGATGAGCCGGCGCTGCGCGCTGCCGTTCGGCGCGGTCATCCCGTTGCTGACACCGTCCTGATTGACCGCCGAGCCGCGGACCAGCGCCAGGACGGGATATCCCCGCTCCTCGGCGTACGATTTCCTGGCGAGGAGCAGCATGCCCGCCCCCTCGCCAAGCACGGTTCCGTCCGCGTCAGCCGAGAACGGCTTGCACCGCCCATCGGCGGCCAACGCCCGCTGAACGCTGAACTCAATCAGCGCCTCCGGTGTGGCCATCACCGTGGCGCCACCCGCCAGTGCGAGGTCACAATCGCCCTTGTGCAGTGCCTGCATCGCGAGATGCAGACATACCAGTGAGGACGAGCATGCGGTATCCACGGTGATGGCCGGGCCTTCGAAACCGAGCAGGTAGGCGATCCGACCCGAGGCGATGCTTGGCGCACTCCCGGCCGCGGCGTAACCGGCAAAGGCGTCGGGCACGCGATCCACACCGGGGTAGTAGTCGGAGCTGGACAGACCGACGAACACCCCCATCGAGGTGCCGGACAGGACGGTCGGATCGATCCCGGCGCGTTCGCACGCCTCCCACGCCGTCCCCAGCAGCAGCCGCTGCTGGGGATCGATCGCGACCGCCTCACGCGGCGTGACGCCGAAAAAACCGGCGTCGAACGCCCCCGCGTCCTCGAGAAATCCACCCGAGCGGGCGTAGCAGTGCCTGGCTAAACCCGGCTCCGGGTCGTAGAGGGCTTCGCTGCGCCAGCCTCGGTCAGTCGGGAACGGCCCGACCACGTCGATGCCTTCCGATACGACGCGCCACAGCTCCTCTGGCGAGTGCACACCACCAGGCAGGCGGCCGGCCATGCCGACAATGGCTATCGGCTACCTGGGTTCTGCGCGCAGCTCGCGATTCTCCCTCAGCAGGCGCTGATTGTCCTTGAGGGCCCGGCGGAGCGCCTCGACGACCTGGGTGTCACGTGTTGTCATTGGCCCCGCCTTCCGCGTCGACGGCGAAGCCAGGCACCATCACCAACAGATCGTCTAGATCCATCTCGTCGATCTCGTCGTCGGTGGCGTTCATCCGCTGCGCCCCTTCGGAGGCTCTTCTAGGTGAACTATGTGTGCCGGCGATCTTTGCCGACAGCTCCCGCAAGCGCACAGCGATCTGACCCAGATCCACAACATTCAGCCCTACGAGCAAGGACTCCACTTTTTCGATATCCTTGAGTATCAAGTCCTTTGATGGCAGACCTGCGCCAAGGAGGCGGGTTTCCAAATGAACGGCAAGAACCTGGGGGGTGGGGTAGTCGAATACCACTGTTGGTGGAAGTCGTAGGCCTGTTGCGGCGTTGAGCCGGTTGCGGAACTCCACCGCTATCAGGGAATCGAAACCGAAGTCCTTGAAGGCTCGCTGTGGGTCGATGGCCTCGGATCCGCTGTGACCGAGGACAGCCGCGGTATGGGAGCAGACGAGTTCCGTCAGGATCCGGTCCTGTTCGGCTTCGGACAGCCCGGCCAGGCGGCGGGTGAGGCTCGGTCCGGGCCTGTCTGTGGCTGAAGCCGCGCGGCGCCGGGCGGGTGTGCCGGCTAGTGCAGCGCCTCAGTAGTTCCTTTCCGGCGTGTGGGCACGGTGTGTGATGTCAGGCGGCTCTCGGTAGGTCCTGCGTGGAGGGGGCTGGCTGCTGGGTGGGGTGGCGGTCGAGGTAGCGG
>Ga0105248_10007407_pt1 | contig 12041 bp, 8 predicted proteins | sample KBSS34metaG_FD_81524 | JGI IMG/M metagenome (GOLD analysis project Ga0105248, IMG submission 81524) | Switchgrass rhizosphere microbial communities from Kellogg Biological Station, Michigan, USA - KBS S3-4 metaG | ecosystem: Host-associated > Plants > Roots > Rhizosphere > Soil | place... | reverse complement strand
GACGCGCTTCTGCATGCCGCCCGACAGTTCGGAGGGATAGGAGTCGGCGACGTCCGCGCCCAGGCGCACGCGGCCGAGCGCTTCGATCGCCCTCTCCCTGGCCTCCCTGCGGGGCGCCCCGTCGGCGTTGATCAGGCGGAAGGCGACGTTTTCCCAGACCCTCAGGCTGTCGAACAGCGCCGCGCCCTGGAACAGGACGCCGAAGCGGGAAGACAGCCGCCGCTTAGCAGGACCGGGAAGGCCCGTGATGTCCTCGCCGTCCAGCAGGATGCGGCCAGCGTCCGGCTGCATCAGGCCCAGCGCCAGCTTGAGCGTCACCGACTTGCCCTGGCCCGATCCGCCGATGATCACCAGCGAGCGGCCGGCCGGGACAGACAGGTCCAGTCCGTCGAGAACAGGCGCGCCCTCGAAGCGCTTGTGGACCTCCTGCCAGGCGAGCTTGGGCTGGGCGCTCATGCGTGGGTGAACATCGAAGTGAGCAGGTAGTCGGCGGCGAACACCAGCACCGAAGCGGAAACCACCGCGTGGGTGGTCGCCCGGCCGACGCCGCGGGCGCCGCCCTTGGCGTTGTAGCCGTGGTAGCAGCCCATCAGGGTGACGATCAGGCCGAAGGCGGCGGCCTTCACCAGGCCCGATCCGACGTCCCAGGGTTCCAGGAAGTTCAGGGCGTTGCGCGTGTAGACAGTCGGATTGAAGTCCAGCACCCGGGTCGCCACCAGCCATCCGCCGGCGACGCCGATGATGTCGGCGACGGCGGTCAGCAGGGGCAGGACGATCACGCCCGCGACGAGCCGTGGGGCCACCAAATAGCGGAAAGGATCGGTCGACAGGGTCTGCATGGCGTCGATCTGCTCGGTCGCCCGCATGGCCCCGATCTCCGCGGCGATGGCGACAGAGACGCGGCCGGCGAGCATCAGGGCCGCCAGCACGGGCCCCAGTTCGCGCGTGATGCCCAGGGCCACGATCTGCGGCATGGCCTGTTCGGCGTTCAGCCGGCCGCCGCCGGTGTAGATGTTGAGCGCCAGCGCCGCCCCGGTGAACGCCGCCGTCAGCCCCACCACCGGCAGCGAGAAGTAGCCGATCGCCGCGAGCTGGCGGAGCAGCTGCGCCGGGAACCACGGCGGGCTGACCGCCGCGGCCAGGCCGCGTCCGCAGAAGGTCGTCACCGCGCCGACCTGGCGCAGTGCGGCGAGCACCAGGCGGCCCAGAATTCGCACAGGATTGCCGCGCGCCACGACCGCGCGCCCGCTTACGGTCATCTCAGAAGTCCGGCAGGCCATCGCCCGACGCCGAGGACGGCGCGGGCTTGGAGGCGGTTGCGGCCGGCGCAGCGGGCGCGGCCGGCTGGCCGCCGCCTTGCGGCCGGATCACCTGGCCGACCAGGCTGAACAGGTCCACGGCGCCTTGGGTGTTCTCGATCTCGGAGCCCGCCTTCAGGTCTGCGGTCGAGCCGCCGGGCGCGATGGCCACGTGCGCGCCGCCCAGCAGCCCGTCGCTGGTGATCTTGGCCGTGGAGTCGGCCGGCAGCTTGACGTCCTTGTCCAGGCTGAGCTTGGCCACTGCGAGGAAGGTCTTGGGGTCGAGGGCGATCTGGTCCACCGCGCCGACCTTCACGCCGGCCACGCGGACCGCCGCACCGGGCGCCAGAGAGCCGACCTCGCCGAAGCGGGCGGTCACTTCATAGCGGCCGGCCTGGCGTCCCGCCCGGTCCACGCTCAGCGAATAGACCAGGAAGGCCGCGGCGATCACGATCACGGCCAACCCGGCGAGGGTCTCGGTCCACTGTTCCCGCATCTGGTCCCCCAAGAGTCCTTAGATACGCGGCGGCGGGAGCTTGGCGTCCCGGTTAAGCCGCGCGATCAGTACGTCGATATCGCCCCGGGCATTGTCCACCGTCGAGACGAAATCCTGCTGCTGGGTGATGGCCAGCCAGACGCCGCGGAATTGCACGTCCACGGCCTTCCAGGACGAACCGCCGCCCATGACGCGCCAGCGAACCACCTCCGGCTGCGAAACCTGCCCGCCGGAGATCTGGGTGGTGACGATCACGTCGCCGGGCTTGCGCACGGTGGAGCCGGTCACCTTGACGACTTCGCCGCGATAGTCGTCCAGCCGGTTGCGGTAGACCCGCTCGGCGTAGGCGCGGAAGGCGGCGGCGAACTGCGTGCGTTGCCGCGGAGTGATGGTGCGGGCGTACTTGCCGAGCACGAAGGTCGTGATCTTCGGCACGTCCGCGACGTCGTCGATCACGCGGCGGAAGCTTTGCTCCTTGGCCTGTTCGCTAAGGCTGCGGTCTGCGAGGACGGAGATGACCCGTTGCGCTCCGTCCTGGACGAAGCGCTCGGCGTTCGCGTCGCGCGCGGCCTGGGCTTGCGCCGGAGCGCTGGCCAGGCTGGCCGCTGCGGCGATCATGGCCGCGCCGAACAGGCGCCGGTTCATCTGGGCCATCGGTTTCACTTACCTCCAAGCTCGCGCCGTGCCGAGGGCCCGCGGCGACTCAAAATCTCGACCCTGGGAAGCGAAGTAGGTCTTACGCCGCTCTGGTCAAGGAGATCGGCTGTTCCCGGATCTTCCACCATCCCCGCCGAGGTGGAAGCCATGGCGCGTTATACGCCACGCAAAAGTTAAGCGGCGCCGTCAGAACCAACAGCCCAGCTCGGTTGTTCTGCTTCCCGATCCTTAGGGAGGCGCTGGCTCCGTGACCTATTTCAACTACCTCGGGCAAGCGATGCCCGAGACTCCCGCCGAGACCGGGAACATCTCCGGCACCTCCGCGGGCAACGAGACGATCACCGCGCCGGCGGGCGACACCTCCGTATCCGGCCAGGGCGGCGGCGACCTGCTTATCGGCTCCTCCGGCGGCAACCGGTTCTACCTGACCGATCCGCGCGACCGCGTGCAGGAGACCGCGGGCGGCGTCGACACCGAGATCGGCTGGCTGCCGATCCAGCTCGCGCCCAACGTCGAGAACCTGATCGTCCATGGCGACTTCAACCACGGCGTCGGCAACAACCTGGACAACCTGATCACCACCGACGGCCGCGCCTGGCTGGACGGCGGGGCCGGCAATGACGTGCTGGTGGGGGCGACGAACACCACCACCACCTTCGTGGTGCGCGCCGGCCAGGGCAACGACGTCATCTACAACTGGCAGGGCGCCGACCAGCTTCAGCTCGTGGGCTTCGATACGACCTTCAAGACCGCTTCCGACATCCGCGCGGCGATGAGCCAGCAGGGAAGCGACGTCCTCCTCAACCTGGGCGGCGGCCAGAGCCTGACCTTCCGCGGCGTCACCCTTTCGACCGGCTTCCGCGACGTCCAGTTCCTCACGCCGCTGGACCGCAGCAAGCTCGGCTCGCCCACCTTCACGGACGATTTCAACAGCCTCAATCTCTACGACTATTCGCACAAGACGGGCGCCTGGCAGACCTGGTTCGATGGCAACAACCTGAAGGACATCTGGGCCTATTCGCTGCCTTCCAACAACGAGGCGCAGGTCTATGTGAGCGCCAACTATGAGGGGCTGGGCGCCCACCCGCTGAACATCAACCCGTTCTCGATCAATAACGGTGTGCTCAGCATCACCGGCCAGGCCGTGCCCGGGTCGGAAAGCGGCGCGACCTTCGGCCGTGTGTGGGCGTCGGGGATGCTCAACACGCTGGGAACCTTCCAGCAGAAATACGGCTACTTCGAAGTCCGCGCCCAGGTTCCGGACGCCGACGGCGCCTGGCCGGCCTTCTGGCTCACGCCCTGGCCCCACCAGCCGGGCCAGGAAGGCGACGTGTTCGAGGCGCTGGGGCTGCAGCCTGGGCAGGACTATCGCCGAGCCTATGGGACCGACAGCTATCTGTTCGACAACGCCCTGAAGCCCGACCCCAGCGGCTGGCACACCTATGGCCTGCTCTGGACCAAGGACACGCTCACCTACTACCTCGACGGGCTGGAAGTGCTGAAGGGCCCGACGCCGGCCAGCTGGACCAACCCGATGGGGATGATCCTGAACATGGCCATGGGCGGATGGGGGGGCGAGCCTGTCGCCAACCAGTTCCCGGCGCAGCTGAACGTGGACTATGTGCGCGCCTACGCCCTGACGGACGGCTCGACGGTGGTGCAGACCCCCACGCCCACCGCCCCGATCGGCACCTTGCAGGACGTGGCCCAGCCGGGGGGTGCGCCGGCCGCCCAGACCTTCACCTTCGACGCCGACGGTCAGCCCCTGTCGTCAGGCCGTATCGTGGTGCTGGATCATGACCCCGCTGCGAGCGAGCTTCCCGCCGGCCGCGCCTTCGTGGTCTGGCAGAGCTCGGGCCAGGTGCGCGCGGCCCAGGCGATCAACGGCCAGCTGGACCCCTACACCATCCTCATGGCCGGCGGCTCGGGCCAGTTCACAGGCGCCGGAACCTTCCTGACCGACGGCCGCGTCGTCGTCGGCTACAGGGGCGCGGACAATGGCCAGCCCGCCGCCTGGGCGTTGCTGTTCGATCCCGCGACCCGAACCTTCGTCCAGCACGAACTAGGGCCGGGCGGCGGCCAGATCGCCTTCACGCCGATGGCCGGCGGCGACTTCGCCGCGAGCTGGAGCGATCCCGGCGGCGGGATCGACGCGCGGACCTACGCCGCCCTGGCCTACGACGGCAAAGGCTGGTGGGCGCCGGTTCGCGATGTGGCTGGCCAGGTGAGCGGGGTGACCGCGGACGGCGACCTCATCGTCAGCGCCGGATCGGGCGCGAAGACGGTCTACGACGTGGTCGGCGGTTCCGCCGCCGTGGTGGGCCAGGTGCTGACGGCGCCCTCCGGGGGCGGCGTCCTGGATGCGGGCGGCGGTCCCGACACCATCCAGGGGGCGGACAACGGCGACAACTATATCCGCGGCTTCGGCGGCGACGACCGGATCACCGGCGGACTTCGCTACAACCAGATCAACGGCAACCTCGGCTCCGACAGCATCACCGGCCGCTCGCAGGTCGGCGACGATTTGATGGGCGGGCAGGGGAACGACACCATCAACGCTTCCGCTTCGAGCGCCCACAACCGCATCAACGGCAACAAGGGCGACGACAGCATCGTCGGAGGGCCGGTCGGCGACACCTTGCACGGCGGCCAGGCCAACGACCTGATCATCGGCGGGGCGGGAAACGACTGGATCTCGGGCGACCTGGGCCAGGACACGGTCACCGGCGGGGGCGGAGCCGACATATTCCGCGCCTTTTCAGGCTCCGGCGTGATGACGGTCACCGACTTCCATCAGTCCGAGGGGGACCGCGTGCAGATCGACCTCGGCGCGTCCTACACCGTCGGCCAGCGCGGCGCCGATACGGTGATCGACGTGGCGGGCGGCGGGGAAGTGGTGCTGCAGAACGTCCAGTCGAGCCAGTTGAGCACGGGGTGGATCTTCCAGGCCTGAGGCCTCGTCTCGCCGACGGCGCGGCCGTGCGTCTTTCGCTGCGGCGCAGCAAGCCTTAAAAGGCGCGGGCTCGGCGCACGGCGCCGCCTGGCTGGGAGAGACGATGCGCATCACCATCCGCGACCTTCAGCAGATGAAGGACCAGGGAACGCGCATCCCGGTGCTGACCGCCTACGACCACCCCTCGGCGCGCCTGGCCGAGCGCGCCGGGGTGCCGGTGCTGCTGGTCGGCGACTCCATGGGCATGGTGGTGCATGGCCATCCCTCCACCCTGCCGGTCTCCCTCGACGACATGGTCCGCCACGCCGCCGCCGTGGCGCGCGGCGCGCACAAGGCCCTGGTGGTGGCGGACCTGCCCTTTCTCACCTACGCCAGCGAGGCCGACGCCGTAGCCGCGACGCGCCGGCTGATGCAGGAGGCGCAGATCCATGCGGTGAAGCTGGAGGGCGGGGCGGCGGTCGCGCCGATCGTCCGTCGCCTGACCGAGCTTGGGGCGCCGGTGATGGGCCACCTGGGCTTCACGCCCCAGTCGGAGCACCAGATCGGCCTGCGCGTGCAGGCCAAGGATGCCGACGGCGCCCGGCGGCTGTTGGAGGACGCCTTGCTGTTGGAGGCCTCCGGCGCCTTCGCCATCGTGCTGGAGTTGGTGCCGGCCGCCCTCGCCGAGGCGGTCTCCAAGCGCCTGCGCATTCCCACCATCGGCATCGGGGCCGGCGCCGGCTGCGACGGTCAGGTGCAGGTCTGGCACGACATTTTGGGGTTGGGCGAGGGCAAGGCGCCGCGGCACGCGAAATGCTACGCGCCCATCGGCGAGGCGATCGAAAGCGCCATCCGCGGCTATGTGACGGAGGTCACCGAGCGCGCCTTTCCAACCGCCGCCCAAAGCTCGAAGATTGACCCTGCGGTCCTCGCGGAGACGCTGGCCGAAAGGGATTAGGCGGCGGCGGGCGTCGCCGGAGGCTTCGCCGTCCGGCGTCCGGCCATGGAGGCGACCGTGGCGGCGATGAAGGTCAGCAGGTAGGCGATCATGATCGCGTCGTTGACCAGGGCGAAGGTCCGGTCGAACGGACGGTCGCCCAGCAGATACCAGGACTGCAGGATGAAGCTGCCGCAGGCGAGCAACGCCAGGGCGCCGATCCACGGGCTGACGGTGAAGAAGGCGAGCGGCAGCAGGCCGGTCGCGTAGATCCCGTCATTGATCAGGTGCAGGGTCGGGGAGGTGAGGCCGCAAAGGCTGAGCGCCGCGTGCAGGAAGACGTTGGCCGCGCTCCAGATCGCGCCCAGGCGGATGGCCCGGTCTCCGTACCGTATCGCCAAGCCGAAGATCAGGACTTGGGCGATGACGATCGCCGCGATCAAAAAAAGCATAGGCGCGCCCATAGCCGAAGCTATAGGCGCGCCAAGCCGTTAAAATTCTGCGAGTCTTTTAGCCGAACGCGCGTTGCAGCTCGGCGTCGCCGGTGACTTCGCTGTCGTCAGACAGATACTTGAAGTCAAAGCCGATGCCGGTGGTCCGCAGGTTCATGTCTTCCGCGATCTTGTCCAGACGCTTGTGGCCGCCGACCACCGCGCTCCGAGCCGATTGCAGAGCCGTGAGGCTCCCCATCAGCTTGGTCATCGCCGCGTCGGTCACGATCGGGCTGACCGACATGTCCGATTGCGCCGATTGCACTTCCTGAACAAGTTCCATGACGGCCAGAATGGCCTCGTCGATTTTGGTTTCGCCGGTTTTCACGCGATCGCCGACGCGCTTGACCCAAAGTTGCCGTTCCATCGCCCCGCTAGCTCCGTTAAGCTTAAGGATGTGTTAAGCTTAATCACACGTTAAGCGATGTGAAAAGAAATTTTTCGTTAATTTATGTGCTTTTGCGGGCGACGCCTTCCAGCTTTACCCAAGATTGATGATTAACCATTTCGCGAAAAGGGCGATGTCGCTCTCGCGGAGGGGGAGAATTTATCCCCTTGCAGGCGACTTGCGGCGCAGCTTCCCCGCCTAGGCGCCGCTCCGCTCACGCCGCACCGCATTGAGGATCGCGGCGTACCTTGGGTCCTGCGGCAAATTGTCGAGCGTAGGCCGAATGCGCCGGCGCCAGTTCGGCCGCTCGCGGTCGGTACCGGGCAGGTTCACCCCGACGGTTTCGCCCGCCAGGTCTTCGATCTGCACCAGCACGATGCGGCTCTCCGAACGGGCGACATAGGCGTGGATGGCGGCGGCGAGCGCGTCATCGAAGGCGGAAGCCTCGGTCCAGTCCGCGCCCAGGCCCTCGGCGTCCAAGGCCGCGAGCAGAGTCCGTTTCTCAGCGGACCGCGCCGCCCGAGCGGCCTCGGCGGCTTCGCCCGTCACCAGGCCCAGCGCCGCCCGCTCTTCGACGTCCGTTCCCGCCCACCAGCCCGCCAGGGGCGGCAGGTCGTGGGTGCTGGCGCAGGCCAGGGCGCGGACCGGATAGGACGCCGGCTTGCGAAGCTGTTCGCCGTCGCGCTCGAACGGCAGCACGCTGTAACGATAGACGCCGGCCTGTCCCAACGCCTCGCGCAGCCCCTCGGGCACGGTCCCGAGGTCCTCGCCGATCACCAGGCAACGCGCCCGCCGGCTCTCCAGCGCCAACACCCCCAGCAGGTCCTTCAGCGGATAGTCGACGTAGGCCCCCTGGCTTCCCTCGGCCCCCGCCGGGACCCAGAACAGCCGCGCCAGGCCCAGGACATGGTCGATGCGGAGCGCGCCGGCGTGGCGCATGTTGGCGGCCAGAAGCGCCTGGAAGCTGCGGTAGCCTTCCGCCCGCCAGCGGTGCGGATCGGGCGGCGGCAGGCCCCAGACCTGGCCTTGCGGGGCGAAGGCGTCCGGCGGCGCGCCGATGGCCGCCCCCTCCGCCAGCAGCGCCTGGGACGACCAGGCTTCCGCCCCGTCGGGCGCCGCGCCGACCGCCAGGTCGCGGCACAGGCCCAGGCCGGGCGCCTCGGCGGCGGCGAACGCCAGGGCCTCGTCGCACAGCCATTGCAGCGCCTGCTCGCGCCGCACCTCGGCGGCGTGGGCGGCGGCGAAGGCGGCCGCTTCCGCGCTCCGCGGATCGCGCAGGCCCGGGGGCCAGTTCCGCCAGTCTGCGCCGCGGCGCGCGGCGATGACCTGGAAAAGGCTGAAGTCCGCCAGCGCCTGGCCGCGCTCCCGAATGAAGGCCTCCAGCCTATTGGGGCGTTCGGCAGCGGCGCGATCGGCCAGATCGCCAAGCGCCGGAGCCTTGGCGGTCCACATCGCGGCGTAATCGATGCCGTCCCCCTCGACCGCCGGCTGTGCGGGAGTCTCGAGGTAGAAGGGTTCCAGAAAGCGGCGGTCGGAGGGGTAGTAGGGGCTGGCGCGGCCGCGGTCGGCGCTGAAGAGCGCGTGCAGCGGATTGAGCGCCAGCATCTGCGCGCCCGCGCGCCCCGCCAACCGGCCGAGCTCCGCAAGGGTGTGGAAGTCTCCGACGCCGGCGTCGCCCTCCCGGCGGACGGAATAGAGCTGCGCGCTCAGGCCGAAGATGCGTTCGCCCTGGGCGAGGACCTCAGGTTCGAAGGCGCGGGCGGGGACGGCGATCAGCTCGCCGCAAGTTCCGCCGACATCCCATTGGTAGCGCCCGGGCTCCAGCGATGGCAGGTGCGCCGCGCCGTCCGTCACCCGCGCCACACGGCGCGCGCCTTCGCCCTCCAGGGTCATCCAGCCGTCGTGCGTTCGAAACGGCAGGGTTGCGGCCTCGCCGGCCGTCAAGGTCGCCACCGGCGGGGCCGGGCGGCGTTGTTCGGCGGAAAGCCGCCATAGGCTTTCCTGGATGTCGTCGGCGGTGGCGGCGGGAAGGCGCATGGCGACCAGCAGAGCGCGCTGGGTCTCCGGGCTGACTTCGCGCCTTTCACCATCCAGGCTCCACCACACCGGCGCGATGCCGGCGTCCGCCGCCAGACGCGCCAGGGCTTCGTCGGAGGCCCCCTTCGTTCTCCCCCTGGGAGCCTCTTCGGCGAGCAGCAGCACGCTGCGTCCCGCCGCCTCCAGCTCGGTCTCGACGCGATCGGCGCGCGCGGGATCGGCGCTGTCGGCCAGGACGCGCCAGCTGCGCCGGTCGCGCGGGTCGGGGGGCCGGAAGCGCCGGGCCTCGGCGCCTCGGTTGACGATCAACACCACGCGGTCGATCCCGCCCGCTTCGTCCGGAGCGGCGAGCGTCATCTGCAAGGCTGCGCCTGCGGGGTCGTCCCATTCATGGGCTTGCAGGGGCGCGCCCTCGGCGTTCGACCAGACGACGTCGGGCCAGGGCGTTTCTACGGCCTCACCGGTCAGGAAGCGATCGGCGCGCAGGGCGGGATGGTTCCGGCGCGCGGCGCAGAGCCTTGCGGTGAAGGCGGCCAGATCGACGTCCGCCGCCGGCCAATCGAGCCAGGTTGTCGGGTTGTCCTGGGCGTAGGCGTTGTTGTTGCCGCCCTGGGTCTGCCCCAGCTCGGCGCCAGCCGAGATCATCGGCGTTCCTCGCGCGGCCAGCAGCAGCGTCAGGAGCGCCCTCTGGTCGGCGAGCCGCCGCGCTCGGACGGACGGGTCGTCGGAGGGACCTTCGACGCCATTGTTCCAGGAGATGTTGTGGTCGTGGCCGTCGCGGCCGCCTTCGCCGTTGGCCTCGTTGCGCTTGCGCTCGTAGGCGACGAGGTCGGCCAGTGTAAAGCCGTCGTGCGCCGAGACGAAGTTGACGCTGCGGGAAGGCCGGCGGCGGCGCCCGAAAGCCTCCTCAGAGCCCGCCAACCGGCCGGCCAGTTCGCCCAGCGTGGGCCCGGGCCCCCGCCAGAACCCGCGCAGGGTGTCCCGGAAGCGATCGTTCCACTCGCCCCACCGCGTGGGGAAGCGGCCCAGCTGATAGCCGCCCGGCCCGCAGTCCCATGGCTCGGCGATCAGCTTCAGCGACCTGAGTTCCGGGTCGGCCTCGATGGCGGCCAGCAAGGGAGCCTCGGGATCGAACCCCGCCGGCCGGCGGCCCAGCACGCTCGCCAGGTCGAAGCGGAAGCCCGCGACGCCTGCGCGTCGCGCCCAGGTGCGCATGGCCTCCGTGACCAGCCGGACCGCCGGCAGCCGATCGCAGGCCAGCACGTTTCCGGTGCCCGCGTCGTTGACGTAGAGGGACGGGTCTTCGGGGACGAGACGATAGTAGCCCGGATTGTCGAGGCCGCGCAGCGAGAGGGTGGCGCCGAGCTCGTCGCTCTCGCCGGTATGATTGAAGACGACGTCCAGGATCACCTCGACGCCGGCGGCGGCCAGGGCCTCGACGGCGCCGCGCACCTCGGGCCAGCCGCCCGGCGCGAGCTTCGTGTCCGGCGCGCAGAAGGCCACGGGGTTGTAGCCCCAGTAGTTGCTCAGCCCCAGGGTCGGCAGATGGCGCTCGTCGATCCAGGCTGCGACCGGCAGCAGCTCCAGCGTCGTGACGCCGAGCGCGCGCAGGTGGTCGAGGATCGCGGGGTGGGCGAGCGCCGCGAATGTTCCCCGGATGGCCTCGGGGACGTCCGGATGGCGCATGGAAAGCCCGCGCACGTGGGCTTCGTAGATGATGGTCCGCTCCCAGGGATGGACGAGGCAGGGCCCGGAAGGCGTGGCTGGGGCAAGGACGATCCCCTTGGGTGTGTAGGGGGCGCTATCGACTCCAGCGTGGGGCGGCGCGGAATGGGCGGGGTGCAGCTCGAAGCGACGGTCCAGGGCCTGGGCGTAGGGGTCGACGAGCAGTTTCGAGGCGTCGAACCGCAGGCCCCGCTCAGGCGCGTAGGGGCCGTAGGCGCGCAGGCCGTATCGGGCGCCCGCGCCTATGCCTGCCACGTGTCCGTGGAACACCTCGCCCGTGCGGCCCGGCAGGCGGACGCGCGTCTCCGCTCCGGCCTCGTCGAATAGGCACAGCTCGATCGCCTGGGCGGTGGTGGAGGCGACAGCGACGTTGACGCCGTCGGCCATTGGCGTGACCCCCAGCGGGTCGGCGGCGCCGGCGGTGACGCGCCCGAGCGACATCTCAGCCGCCGCGCTCGGCCAGAAGGCCGCGGTAGAGCTTCGCGTAGCGATCCGCCGAGGCCCGCCAGGAGACGTCGCTGGCCATGCCGTTCTGTTGCAGACGCAGCCATGTGTCGGGGTGCCGATGCAGGGCCACGGTCCGGCGGATCGCCGCCTCGAGCATCGGCGTCTCCACGGGCGCGAACTGCACCCCGGTGGCGGCGTGGGCGGCGAGGCTCATGGGCGAGGCGTCGATCACCGTGTCCGCCAGGCCGCCCACGCGCGCCACGACAGGCACGGCGCCGTAGCGCAGCGCGCAGAGTTGGGTCAGGCCGCAGGGTTCGAAGCGCGAGGGGACAAGCACGGCATCCGCGCCACCCTGGACGAGATGGGCGAGCGCCTCGTCATAGGCGAACACGCATCCGACCCGGCCGGGATGGGCGGTGGCGGCGGCTTGGAAGCCGCGCTCCAGCGCCGGATCGCCGGACCCCAGGATGGCGAGTTGCCCGCCCTCCGCCAGGAGCACGGGCAGCGCCTCCAGCAGCAGGTCGAGCCCCTTCTGCCAGCTCAGGCGACTGACCACCGCGAACAAGGTGGCGTCCGGGTCGGGGGCGAGCCCGAAGCGGGCCTGCAGCGTGGCGCGATTGCCGGCGCGGCCGG
>Ga0105248_10007406_pt1 | contig 12042 bp, 8 predicted proteins | sample KBSS34metaG_FD_81524 | JGI IMG/M metagenome (GOLD analysis project Ga0105248, IMG submission 81524) | Switchgrass rhizosphere microbial communities from Kellogg Biological Station, Michigan, USA - KBS S3-4 metaG | ecosystem: Host-associated > Plants > Roots > Rhizosphere > Soil | place... | reverse complement strand
CTTCGTCGACGTGCAAAACACGCTCGTGAACAACGCGTTCATTCGCTGGGGCACGCCCGAGCAAAAAGAGAAATACCTGACGCGGCTCGCCGCTGAACACGTCGGCGCTTACGCGCTCAGCGAACCCAGCTCGGGTTCCGACGCGTTCGCGATGCAAACGCGCGCGGTCGATAAAGGCGATCGCTACGTGCTCAATGGCCGCAAGCTCTGGATCACAAACGGCATCGAAGCCGAGATCTTCGTCCTGTTTGCGAATGCGAATCCGGAAGCGGGTTACAAAGGGATCACCGCGTTCGTCGTCGAGAAGAGTTTTCCCGGTTTCTCGATCGGTAAAAAGGAGAATAAGCTCGGCATCCGAGCGTCGTCGACCGTCGAGCTGATCCTCGAAGACTGCGAAGTGCCGAAGGAAAACATCCTCGGCGAGGCCGGCAAGGGTTACAAGATCTCGATCGAAACGCTGAACGAAGGCCGCATCGGCATCGGCGCGCAGATGATCGGCATCGCCGCGGGCGCGTTGGAAAGCGCACTCGCCTACACCGGCGAGCGGCAACAGTTTGGCAAATCGATCAATCAGTTTCAGGGCGTGCAGTTTCAGCTCGCCGAAATGGCCACCGAGCTCGAAGCGGCGCGGCTGATGGTCTACAACGCTGCGCGGATGAAAGACGCCGGAATTAACTTCGTCAAAGAAGCCGCGATGGCAAAACTGTATTCGTCGCGCGTCGCGGAGCGCGTGAGCTCGAAAGCGATCGAGCTCTACGGCGGCTATGGTTACGTGAAGGATTATCCGGTTGAGAAATACTGGCGTGATTCGAAGATCGGCGCGATTTACGAGGGCACGTCCAACATGCAGTTGCAGACCATCGCAAAGTTGATTATCGGAAAATGACCAATCGCATCGAGCTATTCGAACAGATGTTGACTACCGATCCGAGCAACACGAATGTGCTTTTCGGACTCGCAAAAGAGTATGAGAAAGCCGGCCGCGATCGCGATCTCGTCGATATTCTGAATCGTTATCTCGCGAACGTCGACGACGAAGGCAACGCGTTCGGCATGTTGGCGGGCGCGTACGAACGGCTTGGTGAACGTGACAAGGCGCGCGAGGCTTACCAGCGCGGCATCGAAACGGCGCAACGCCACGGCCATCCCGGAATGGCCGAAGAATACCGCATGACGCTGTCGGGTAATTATGAAGACTGATACTAAAGTTCTAAAACTTGTGCGGAAGACAGATTCGTTGGAAGATTCCGTCGAAGAGTTGACGCCCAGAGCGGTTCCCGCAGTCTCCAAAGATCAGCAACTGCCGGATCACAAACTGCTGCTCGAGATGTATCGCACGATGTATCTCTCGCGGCGTATCGACGATAAAGAGATCCAGTTGAAAGGACAGAACCGGATCTTTTTTCAGATCAGCGGCGCGGGTCACGAAGCGGTGCTCGCCGCGGCGGGCGTGGTGCTCAAACCCGGTTACGACTGGTTCTATCCTTACTATCGCGACCGCGCGCTCTGCCTGCAACTCGGCATGACGCCGGTCGAGCAGTTGCTCTCAGCCGTCGGCGCGGAAACCGATCCCAATTCACACGGACGCCAGATGCCGTCGCACTGGGGTCACAAAAAACTCAATATCGTTTCGCAATCGTCACCCACCGGCACGCAACTGCTGCAAGCAGTCGGGTGCGCGGAAGCGAATTATCGGTTTCAACTCATACCCGAGCTGCAAAAACGAATCGACAACTTTCACGACGATGAAGTGACTTACGTCTCCGTCGGTGAAGGCACCACGAGCGAGGGCGAGTTTTGGGAAGCCCTCAACACGGCCTGCAATCTGAAGCTGCCGGTGGTGTTTCTGATTGAAGATAACGGTTACGCGATCAGTGTTCCGGTGGAAGTGCAAACCGCCGGCGGCGACGTTTCGCGGCTCGTCGAAGGTTTTCCGAATCTCTACATTCAGCGTTGCGATGGCACCGATGCGATCGAGTCGCTCGACACGATGCGCCGCGCGGTTGATTACTGCCGCCAGCGCAAAGGGCCGTCGCTGGTCCATGCGAAAGTGATCCGTCCTTATTCCCATTCGCTGTCGGATGACGAAAAGCTTTACCGGCCCGACGAGGAAAGAACGAGCGACGCCGAGCGCGATCCGGTGAAGCGATTTGGCGCGCTGCTGATCGACTCCGGCGTGATCGATCAAGACGGTTTACAGCAAATCAAGGACGAAGCCGATCGGGAAGTAACCGAAGCGGCCGATATCGCGCTCGCGAGTTCGCAACCGGCGCAGGAAACCGCCACGAAGTTTGTGTTCTCGCCTGATGTCGATCCAACGTCGAAAGAGTTTGACACTGAAGACCAGGTGCAGCTTTCCGGCAATCCCGGCACGATGGTCGATCTGATCAATCGCTGCCTGCATACCGAGATGGCGCGCGATCCGCGGATCGTGGTCTTCGGTGAAGACGTGGCCGATTGTTCGCGCGAACAGTACCTTGAAACGGTTAAAGGCAAAGGCGGCGTTTTCAAAGTCACTGCGAACCTGCAACGAAACTTCGGCGGCGCGCGCGTCTTCAACTCGCCGCTCGCGGAAGCGAACATCGTCGGCCGCGCGATCGGCATGGCCACGCGCGGGCTCAAGCCGGTGGTCGAGATTCAGTTTTTCGATTACATCTGGCCCGCCATGCACCAGATTCGCAACGAGCTGGCGTTGATGCGCTGGCGTTCGGGCAACGACTGGAAAGCGCCGATCGTGATGCGCGTGCCGGTCGGTGGTTACCTCAAAGGCGGCGCTGTCTATCACTCGCAATCAGGAGTATCGACGTTCACCCAGATTCCGGGCCTGCGCGTGATCTATCCGTCAAACGCGCTCGACGCCAACGGGCTGCTGCGTACGGCGATCCGCTGCGACGATCCGGTGCTGTTTCTCGAACACAAACACCTTTATCGACAGGCGTACAACAAGTCGCCGTATCCGGGCGACGACTTCATGATTCCGTTTGCGAAGGCGAAGAAAGTGCGCGAAGGCAAAGACCTGACGATCGTTACTTACGGCGCGCTGGTCCAGCGTTCACTCGTCGCGGCCAAACAGGCGGAACAGGAAGGCACCAGCGTCGAGATCATCGATCTGCGCAGCCTCGTGCCGTACGACTGGGACACGATCGTTGAGTCAGTCAAACGAACAAACCGCGTGATCGTCGCTCATGAAGATTCGCTTTCGTTTGGTTACGGCGCGGAGATCGCCGCACGGATCGCGGCTGAGCTGTTCGAGTATCTCGACGCGCCGGTGAAACGCGTCTGCGCGCTCGATACGTTCGTCGCGTACGCGCCCCAACTCGAAGATGCAATACTTCCGCAAGCTGCCGATGTCGCGAAAGCAATAGCGGAGCTGAAGGCCTACTGATTCTGTTACTGCTTCGTGACTAATTTAACCGGGCCATAGCAGTACAGCCGTGTATTGTTCTATTTCGCGTCCTCACTCGCGGCGTTCATTTTCTCTCGCAAAATCCATCCGCCAAAACGGCATAAATGTTGCGAAAACAGGTGTGTTAACGCCTGTATGCGTCTTCCCGACATCGTTCCCCCGACAATTAATCGCGATTGATTAGACACAAGGGAGGTACAACTGATGAGCAAGCACGTTTCGAGTGTTTTGGCTGCTGCAATACTGACTCTAGCGCTGTCCGCACTCGCATTCGCACAGACAACTACGACTACCGTTACCAAGACAGTTCAAAACCCCGACGGAACGTACACCGTAATTGAATATCCAGCAAAGAAAGAAATCACCCTTACCCTCAATCCGGTAACTATTCAAAACGCCAAAGGTGTCGCGACCATTCTGCGCGACGATGATGGAACGCGAATCAAGCTGAACCTGACTGACGTTCCGGCCGATGTTACTGCGTTGACCTTGTATGCGGTCGACGACAAAGGCGCTGTCACTGCGCTCGGACCGGTAGCGATTAGCAACGGTGTCGGCACGTTTTCGACGACCACGCCGCTGAGCCGGTTCATGTTGGTTGCTTCGCCGGAAACTGAGCTAACGGCCTACGACGCGTCCACGAAGATCTTCTTCCGGAGCGCGGTGCCCGAAGGTTTGGCGGTCGTGCCGGTGACTCAGAATCCGTCAGGTGAGAAGGTCGCCGCGACCACGGCGCCGGCGGGAGCAGTAGTTCCGGCGGGAGCTCCGGTTGCAGCGGCAACTTACACTGCGCCATTGCTGAACATCCCGGCCTACAAGAAAGGCGACGATACCAAAATCAAGGTCGACTTTACGGGTGCTTTGAGTGGTGCGCGCGCAAACGTGTTCATCACGCCGCACAAGGGTGGACCGACGGAAGTCAACATGCGATTCCACGACTTGAAAGCCGCGGCTGAGGGCCAGAGCTTCATCGTGTGGGCTGTTGGCGCCGATGGCGTCTATCAAAAACTCGGGCAGATAGCAGTCACCGGGGACAAGAACGAAGCGGAGATCAAGGCTGAAACCGTGTTGCCCGACTTTGGACTGCTGATAACGATGGAAGGAACCGTAGGAGCCTCGCCGGTCGGTCCGGCCGTGGGTACGATTCACATCATTCCGTAAACCAACTCAACCATCGGTTGTAAGGGCCGCTCCGCGTGGGCGGCCCTTTTTTCTGTTATCCATCATACAAAGAACTTCCACTTTAAACAGATGTTGCGGTAATATGTCGGACACTGGAGCGCCGGAGCGTGGCTTCAGGTCTCCCGACAGGCTCAACCGAGCCTCCTAACTCTTTTCATTACCGCGAGATTCCCCTGGCCGTCGATCCCCATCACGGACCGAAGTCTCCGTTTTCCGAGTTTTGACGACATGAAAAAGAGAATACTTCCCCCATTGGTTCCCCTGGCGCTGATTCTTTTTCTCGCCTCCGTTGTAAACGCACAGGAAGGCCTGCCCACACTCGTCAAACGAGTGAAGCCCGCCGTCGTGGCGATCGCCACCTACGACTCCAACGGCGAAGCTCTCATGACCGGCAGCGGCTTTTTTCTGACTTCGGGCCAGGTCGTGACGAACCTCCACGTCGTTCGCGGCGCTGCGCGCGCGGAAATCAAGACACTCGACGGCAAAGGGAAGGTTTATCCGGTGAACGGCGCGCTCGCGGTTGACGAAGAGGGCGACCTCGCGCTGCTCAGCATCGATATGCCGCTTCAGCCGGCGCGTGGCAGCGAGCTCGCGAGCGAACTGCCCGACGAAGGCGAACCGATTTTTGTCATCGGTAATCCGTTGAAGCTCGAGGGATCGGTTAGCGACGGGATCGTGTCGGCGGTTCGTGAAGTGCCGAATAGTTACCGGATCATTCAGATCACCGCGCCGATCTCGCATGGGAACAGCGGCAGTCCGGTGTTCAATTTGCGCGGGCAGGTTTTGGGTGTGGTGACGGTCAAGGTCACGAACGGGCAGAACATCAACCTGGCGATCGCGGCCGGACGCGTGGCGCAGTTGCGCGCGGGGAAATTGCTGCCGCTGACGGACATCACGATGAAGGGCAAAGGCGACGTGGCTGAGTCGTCGTACCGAAACGGATTGGATTCGCTGTGGCTCGGGAACTACGACAGCGCCGTGGGTTATTTTGAGAACGCCGTTAACAAGAATCCGAAGCGCGCTGACGCGTGGGTGCAGGTTGGTTATTGCAGGGTGAAACAGGGCAAGAACCAGGAAGCGATTCGCGCGTATTTGCAGGCGTTGCAGCTCAAGCCGGAAGCGGCGGAGATTCACAACAAGCTTGGGGATGCGTATTACTACGCCGGCCGTTTGCGCGAGGCGATTGAATCGTATACCGCGGCGAAGGAGTTACAGCCAACGAACGCGGAGACGTTTTACAACCTCGCGATCGCGTATTTCGAGAGTGGCAATCCCGAAATGGCCGCCGCCAACGCGCGCACGTTGCAGCGGCTGGATCATAAGCTCTACGAGAAGTACCTGCGGGAAACAATGTAGCCGGCGTTTACGCCGTCCTTTTCCCGACGCTTTGCGTCGGAACCCTGCTACTACTCGCCAGCAGCCTGTCCTGTGAAGATGTTTGGGTCCACGCTTCGCGGGTTGCCGAGGACGACGAAGCGGATGTTGCGCATGTACTTCTGCGACACGCGCTGAATATCAGCGGGCGTAACCGCGCTCAGCTTCTCGAGAAAATCAACCGAGTTTCGCCACCCTCCCCCAATCAACTCATACTGCGCCAACTCACCCGCCTGCGCCGCATTCGTTTCCTGGCCCAGGTAATACGTCGTCAGGTACTGCGCGATCACCGCGTGAATGTCGTCCGCACTCACCGGCTCCGTTTGCAGCCGCGCAATCTCGTTCAGCATCACGCGAATCGATTGATTCGCATCAACCGCCGTCACATAAAGCCCGCCAACGTTCGCCGCCTGCGTGCGCAAAAACGCGTCCGGCGCGTACGAAAGATTTCGCTTCACACGCACTTCCTCAAACACGCGATCGCGCAACAGCGAGCTCGCTACGCGCATCGCGTAAATGTCCGGCGAAGTCAGCGACGGCGCCGTGAACAACCCTTGAATATAATTCGTCGGGAGCTCGCGCGGCGTGACTTCCACCGTCGACTTGTCAAACGCCAGCGCCGGAACATTCTCCGACTTGTACGTGCCGCGCGGCAGCTTGCCAAAACTCGCGGCCACCAAATCCTTCACCTCAGTCGGATTGAGATCCCCGACGATGACGAGCAACAACCGCGACGTTTCCATCAACTTAGTGTGATAACGGCGCAGATCGTCCGGCGTCAGTTTGCTGATCGATTCAGGCGTTCCACTCGTGCTGTTCAGGTAAGGATGACCGGCGTAAGCAACCCGCTCCTGCAACCTCTGTAAATAAACATCGGGGCTGTCCGTGTCGTCACTCAGCGACACGATCATTCGCTTCTGCACGAGCGACACGTCTTCGTTAGTGAAAGACGGCCGCAAGGCGACGTCGGTAAAAATCTGCCACGAGCGATCGAAGTGCATGCGCGTGGTACCCAGCGACAGCACCGAGTAATCGTTGTTTGAGCTGCTGCCAATCACGGTGCCCATGCGCGCCAACTCGGAACGCATCTTCGCGCGCGGAAAGTTTGTCGTTGCTTCGGACGCCACGCTGAGCATCAACGTCTCGATCCCCGCGTTCTGCGCGTTGATATTCGTCGAGCCCCCGCGAATGAAGAGCCCGGCCGCAACGGTCAAACTTCCTTCGCGCCGCTTCAGCAACACCTTCAGCCCGTTGACTTCAAACTCACTGACCAGCGCTGCCTGTTTCGCGACAACGCTTTGGACCGTCTCCTGCGCCGGCTGCGCTTTGCCCTGCTGCTGTACGGCGTACGACGGCGCACTGCCAGTTAATGCGAGAACCGTGATCAATAACCACGCGCTTAAAAATCTCTTGATCTGTTTCATTGACCTATCAACTCTTCCGGTTGGATTTTGATCTTGCCCTGCGCATCATTCGACATTAACGCGAGTCCGACGTGCGGCTTTCCCTGGATGTAAGTCGTGATGTAACGGCTGATGTCCGCGCGCGAAGTCGCTCGCAACCGCGGCAGGTAACCGCGAAAATACTCGAGCCCGGTTGACGCCCACCAGAAGCTGAGCGTGTGCGTGTAGTCACTCAGTTTTTCACGCGAATAAAGATCGTCGGCTTCGAGCAAGGCCTTCGCACTTTCGAGCTGCTCGTCGGTGTAATAGTCCTTGTCGTTGAAATGCGCGACCTCGTCGTACATCGCCTTGATCGCCGCGCGCGCTTTGTCGGGCGTCGTCTGCGCGATCAGCGCGATTGGACCAACGTTGCGCTGCGTGTAGTAACCCAGGTCAACTCCCGTCACGAGTCCGCTGTCGACGAGATTGCGCTGAAAGCGCGAGTTCGGCTGCCGCAGGATGAAGGAAAAAACGTCGGCTGCGTACGTCGCCGGGTTGTCTTTGCCGATCGACGGCCCGTGCCAACCGATGTTGATGATGACGTTTTGAACGGGTTGCAAAACCACCGCGCCTTCGCTTTTCGCGAGTGGCGGATGCTCTACGAGCGGAAACTCCACAAACGGATCTTTCTCGCGCTTCGGCCAGTCGCCGTAAAACTCTTGCGCCATCTTCAACACGTCGGCAGGAACCACGTCGCCGGTGATTACGAGCGCGGAGTTGTTCGGCACGTAGTAACGCTGCTGAATCAAACGCATCATCTCGGTGGTCGCGCCACCGACCGTCTGCCGGTTTCCCAACGGATTCTTGCGGCTCGGATATTTGAAGAACAGCCGGCTGTTCATCTCCTGGTTGAGGTAGTAAAACGGGTTCGACTCGTTGCGATCGATCTCGCCGATCACCACTTCTTTCTCGCGCACAAACTCGCGGTCGTCGAACAACGGATACCGCGCGGCGTCTTTCATAAACTGCATCGCGGTGCGAATGTTCGGACTGGTCGTGGTGAAGTAATAGTCGACTACTTCCTCGCGCGTCGTGCCGTTGTAAGCGATGCCCATCTGCCCGATGCGACGCAGGTATTCTTCGGCGTTCGCGATCGCGCGGTTCTGTTTGAAGAACATGTGCTCGTAGAGGTGCGACAGGCCGTTCAGCTCCGGCGGTTCGGTGTAGGAACCGTTTTTCACCGCGAGCTCGATCGTCACGAGCGGAATGGAGTGGTCTTCGAGAATGATGACTTCCAAACCATTCGCCAGCACCTGGTTCAGGATTTTCGCTTCCGGCAGTCGCGCGGGCGCGGCGGCGCCAGTAGCCGCACTGCTTGGCGCTGGTCGTGCCGGCGATGTCGCTCTCGGTTGCTGGACCGCTCCTGCGAGGAGCGTTGAAGGCGTTAGTAAACAGAAAAGAAGCAGCGTTACCAGGAAGGTGCGTTTCACGTATGACTCCATTGCGACAAAGTAACCCAATCAGATGCAGCTAAGCTACCCACAGATTACACAGAGTACACAGATTTGTCTTTTATCTGTGTACTCTGCGGTTTACCGTCTCTTAGCTACGATTGTTCGGGCCTTTTGTCGCAAGGCAGTGCGGTAGGCCGCGGCGTCAGTGCCGGTTGCATTCGATAACCACTGGATGCGCGGCGTGCCGCGCGACGTGGTTTCACCGGTCATCTGCATTGAGTAAGTGCGGCGCTCGTTTGGCACAAACAGGACCAGGCGTTTCAGGTTGCGATCTTCATTCGAATCCTTACCGCTGAAGATTAGTTCCTGGTAACCATCTTCGTCCGCATCGACCAGTTCGGAAGTCCAGCTCGCGTGACTAAAACCCTGATCGTCGAGCCGTCCCTGCGCAGCGAGACGAAATTTGCCGTCACGTTTTTGCAGGAGGACAAAACTGCTCGTGCCGGCGCGGCGCTGATTGTTGACGGCAACGATCGCCGGGCCGGCGTCCGTGTCCACGATCTCCATCGCGCCGAGCGTTCCGCGGACAAACCTCGCCGCGATCCTGCGCGCTTGTTCGAGCGATAACTGGTCCGGAAGATCCGCAGGCGCGCGTGTTACGCCACCGGCGGCAAAAGGAGCGGGATCACTCGTGCGCCACGACGCGGGCGTCATTTGCACTTCCGCCGCCGCTACCGGCAACGCGGATTTCGGTAACCGCACTTCAGGCGCACTCTGGCCCGTGTAGCCCCACGCCAGCAACCCGCCAAACGTCGTCACCAAAATAAGCGGCGCGCCGATGCGAAACAGGATGCTGCGTCCCGCATCCGCGGCTGCGACCATCGCGGAGAGTGGCTCGATGTCCGGCAACGTTTGTTCCGGCCGGGTGATGCTGCGCTCCAAAAGCAGTTTCGCAGTCGCTGCGGTGCGCGGCCGATCGTCGGGACGCTTCGCGAGCAGTGTGTGAACGGCGAGCGCCAGCGGACGCGCGATGTCCGGGCGCAACCTCGGAAGCGGCGGCGCGGGCGCGGTGGCTTGTTTGATCAACAACGCCGATTGCAACGGATCTACAAACGGCGGACGCCCCGCGAGCATTTCGTACAACAACACGCCGAGACTGTAGAGATCGCTGCGCGCGCCGACGCGTTGGCCCAGGCACTGCTCCGGCGACATGTAACGCGGCGTTCCGATCAACTGGCCCGATCCGGTGCTGGCATGCGTCACGGTTGACTCGACCGAGGAAGCGAGCACTTTCGCGACGCCGAAATCGAGCACGCAAACGCCGCGCTTGCCCAGCAGGATGTTTGACGGTTTGAGATCCCGATGAATGATGCCGAGACGATGCGCCTCTTCCAGCACGTCGCAGATCTGCGTGGCGATGTCGATCGCGCGAGCGGCTGAAAATCTTCCTTCGCGCGCGAGTGTCTGCGACAGAGTTTCGCCTTCGACAAACTCCATCACGATGAAGTGCCGCCCGTCAGGCAGATTTCCCGCGTCGAAGATCATCGCGGCGTGTGGATGGTGAAGCTTCGCCATCGTGCGCGCTTCGCGCAGAAATCGATCGGCGACGTCGGCATCGCCGGCGAACTCGCGCTTGATGATCTTTACCGCTACCGGTCGCTCTAGACCGAGGTGAGTGGCGAGATAGACAGTGCCCATGCCACCGGTTCCGATCTCGCGTTCGATCCTGAACCTGCCGGCGATAAATTGGGGGACATCCATATCTGACCTTCTTTCGGGTTAAAGGCCGCAGGAGCAACAGGGCGACAAATTTTTGATGGGCTGGGGGAAGAGACCGCGCTAGTTTAGCACAATCTTTTACTTGTCGAGCCCCGGATGTGTGCCGACGACGTTGGGAATCCAGAACACCTGTCCGTTGACTTCAACGCTGCGCAAGCCGTGCTTCGGAAGATCCTTTTCTTTCAAACCGAGGAAGGTGAAGTGTGGGAGGTCGCTGAGGACGGTTTGAAACCAGCCGTGTTTCTGCATGATCTCGCGGATGCGCGGGTTTTCAAACTCGTTCACGTCAAACGCCAGCATGTGGATGTGCTGCGACGTGCCCGGCGCGGCGATCGAATAAAGGATCGATTTGGACAGATCTTTGCTGAAATAGATGCCGGTCTTTTCCAGCTCCAAAACTTCCGCAATCTGCTGCGACAACGACAACCCGCGCAGCCGATTGACTTGCTCGGCGGTGAGCCGGCCCTGCGATAACCAGTAGTCGAGCGCCGGTTCAAAACGCGAGTTCCAGAGACGAACGCTGTCTTCGTAATTGCGACGCGCGGCTTCAGCGCCGTCGCGAGGCGTGATGTCAAGGCCTTCTTTTTGCGCTTCTTCGCGGGCCTTGAGGAGCTGTTTGAGTGCTTCGGGCTGGAGCTCGACGTAGTCGTAAGCGATGTATTCCGCCTTGTATCCCGCGTCTTCCTGAAACTTCGTGACCTGTTCTTCGGTGGTGAAAACACAGACCGGCGGCGGCTTCACTTTCTTGTCCGCCACGAAAACCGCGCCATACTCTTCCAGGATCCGCCGCGCGACGGGGTCGGCCGGTGGGCAAACGTGGTCGATGTTGATTTTCCGTTTTTTGAGCGCCTTCCGGAGTGCTTCGTAAAAGGGAACAGGCTGGCTTGACTCGGTTAATTCTCGAATCGTGTTTACAGGTAGCTGCTGTGTTGACATGTTATCGGGTGCCGGTGTTGCGGCGCTCACAACACTCCGACAGATTAAAATTAAAACAAAACCAATGAGTTTAGCGCCGCAAACATGAAAGCGAGTTCTCAAACGACTGCTCCCGGAAAAGCGAGGAAGATGATAAGTGTCCGCAGATCACGCGGTCAACAGTGCTCGCTAAAATGTATGCTAACCTGCGTTCAGGAAATTTTATGAGGAATGCAGGCTTGTTTATGGAACTGGTCGCGACCTATCGAAGCCACGGATGGCAACTGCAAGGCGCGCTGCTACAACCTGCAACTCGAATCGAGCTCGACCAGCACTCAGCGGAACCGCTGAAAGACGTGGCCGTGCGCGAAGCCGAGGTTGACGCGCTCTGGTTTTCCCGGCCGTCGCACGAAAACCGTGAGGCGTGGGAGTTGCGCCTGCTGGCCCAAACTCCCTACGCGCTCTTCGAAACGTTTGAACCGGATGAAACCGAGGAAGAACGTGACGACGTGAAACGTGAGAAGAAGGCAGAGAGAAAGAGTCCGGTGAT
>Ga0105248_10007400_pt1 | contig 12047 bp, 11 predicted proteins | sample KBSS34metaG_FD_81524 | JGI IMG/M metagenome (GOLD analysis project Ga0105248, IMG submission 81524) | Switchgrass rhizosphere microbial communities from Kellogg Biological Station, Michigan, USA - KBS S3-4 metaG | ecosystem: Host-associated > Plants > Roots > Rhizosphere > Soil | place... | reverse complement strand
GGCGGCCATATCGCGCTGATCGGCACGCTGACCGGCGTCGCCGGCCCGGTGCCCACCGTCGACTTCATGCGGCGCCAGCAGAAGCTGCAAGGGTTGATCGTCGGCAGCCGCAAACATCAGCGCGACATGGTACGTGCGCTTGAAGTGACCGGCATCAAACCGGTGATCGATCGCACCTTCCCGCTCGACGAAATCGCCGACGCGTTTGCTCATCAGGCAGCGGGCAAGCATTTCGGCAAGCTCTGTCTCGCGATCTGAGGCAGGGCGAGCCGCTCAGCGTAGCGCTGCCGCGTGTATGGATGAATGCATGCCTGCGCGCAGCGTTGCCCGTTGCTGGAAGTGAATCGGCGATCGGATAAGATGGCCGGGCGTGCACGCGGTACTGAAGCCGATTCGTCAATCAATCGTCGTGCATGGCCGGCGCCGGCAGGAAGGTAAATTTTTGTCGGCACGTCGATCCGGATGATCTTCGTTCGTCGTCTGAACGGGCAGCAGGCGCTTTGCCTGCTTGCGCATTCAGCCGATACATTGACGGGAGATTTTGCCATGACGATTCAAAAGATCACGCCTTTCCTCTGGTATGCCAAAGAAGCCGAAGCGGCCGCGGCTTTCTATGCCGGGATCTTTCCAGACTCGCGCGTGGTCCGCGTCACGCCGGTGCCAGGCGCCGGCGACACCAAAGTGGTGGAGTTCGTGCTGTTCGGCCAGCCCTTCATTGCGATGAGCTCCGGGCAACCCGACACCTTCAATCATTCGATCTCGCTGATGGTCAACTGTGCCGATCAGGCCGAACTCGACCGTTATTGGAGCGGGCTGCTCGAAGGCGGTGGTTTGACCGATGCGTGCGGCTGGCTGAAAGACCGCTTCGGCGTGTCGTGGCAGATCGTGCCGAACGATCTGATCCCGATGATCGCCGATCCCGATCCGGTGAAGTCCGCGCGTGTCGCGGCCGCGATGATGAGTATGGTGAAGTTCGACGTCGCGGCGTTGAAGGCTGCTTATTCGGGAGCAGCGGGCTAGCGCAGGTGCGCGTCGGCCGCGGTCGGGGCCCACGCCCGGCCGCATGCCTTGTCTTCGTCTTCGTTCTCGTTTTCGATTCCGATGCCACAAGCTCTGCCTCCCGATCTTACCGGCGACGCCGCACGCGGCAAGTCGCTGGCCAGACACTATCCGCGCGGCTTGCGGATCGACCCGCACGCGCATGCATGGGCGCAGATTCTTTATGCGGTGGCCGGTGTGATGTGGGTCGAAGTAGGCCGCGAAGCGCTCGTCGTGCCGCCGCAGCGTGCCGTATGGCTGCCGCCCGACACGGTGCACTCGATCCGGATGATGACGGCGGTGGACATGCGCAATCTGTATCTGCGGGAAGCCGATGTGCAGCACCTGAGCAGCAAGCCTGACGTGTTCGACGTCACCGGTCTGCTGCGCGAACTGATTACGACGCTCGCGGAGCATGAAGCCGAGCGCGACTCGCGATATCAGGACACCGCATACCGGCTCGTCGCGCTCGAGCTTGCGCATGCGGCCCGCTATTCCTTGCGTATTCCGCTGCCCGACGCATCGGACCGGCGGCTCGATGCGCTATGCCAGGCGGTGATCGAGAACCCGTCGGTCGATATCAGCTTTGAGCAGCATGCCGCGTCGGTCGGCGCGAGTGTCAGGACCCTCGCGCGGCTGTTCTCGCGCGCGCTGGGCGTGGGCTTCGCCGAATGGCGGCGCCAGGTTCAACTGGCGATTGCGCTATCGCGGCTCGCGGAAGGGCAATCGATCAGCGCGGTGGCGCATGCGCTCGGCTATCGGCTGAGCAGTTTCAGCGATATGTTCCGGCGCGAGCTGGGTGTGGCGCCCAGTGCGTTCGCGGCAAGCGAGACATTGGCCGGCAGTGTGGCTCGCGTCGCACACGAGCAGTAAGGACGATATGGGTCGGAAGGGCAGCAGGGGTCGCCCGCGCTTGTCCGAAACTCGAAACAGCTTGTCCTGACGCGCCGCCGCGATTCCGTAGACTTGTTCCTGTCGCCGCGCTGCGATGCCATCGCAGCGGCAGTGTCCACCGATCAGGAGCAAGCCCATGAAAGCGGTTCAATTCAAATCGTTTGGCGAACCGGACGTACTCGAGTTCGTCGAACTCGCCACCCCGGCTGCCGATGCCGACCACGCGGTCGTGCGTATCGAAGCGGCATCGATCAATCCGAGCGACGTGAAAAACGTGGCCGGTCATTTCTCGCACACTGTGCCGCCGCGCGTGCCGGGGCGGGATTTCAGCGGCGTGGTCACCGACGGTCCGGCGCACTGGATCGGCGCTGAAGTGTGGGGCACCGGTGGCGATATCGGTTTTACGCGCGACGGTACGCATGCGCAGTTCATCCGTGTTCCGGTCGCATCGCTCGCGCGCAAGCCGGCCAATCTGAGCCACGCGCAGGCCGCGTCGATCGGCGTGAATTTCGTCGTCGCGTGGCTGGGTACGGTCGAATACGCGCAACTCGCGGCCGGCGAGACGATTGCGGTGCTCGGTGCGTCGGGTGGTGTCGGCGGTGCGGTCACGCAGATCGCCAAGGCGCGCGGCGCGCGCGTGATCGCTGTCGATCGCCATGCGCCGGATCCGGATTCGCCGGCCGGCCGCCTGATCGACGACTATGTGCAGATCGGCGACGACGCCGCGCAACGCGTGAGAGCGCTGGCCGGCGGCGGTGTCGACGTCGTATTCGATGCGGTCGGCGGGGTCGTGTTCGAACTGGCGCTCGGGCTGGCGAAGCGGCGTGGGCGTGTGGTCGAAATTAGCGCAACCGGCAAACGGCGGGTTGAGTTCGATCTGATCGATTTCTACCACAACGAAACGCAGCTGTTCGGCGCGGACAGCGCGAAACTCGGTGTGACCGATTCGGCGCCGCTGCTCGGCGCGCTGGTGCCGGGCTTCGAACAAGGTAGCTTCGCGCCGCCGACCATCGCGCAAGCGTTCGCGCTCGCGGATGCGCGGGCCGCCTATGCCGCTGTCGCGGCGGGCACGCGCGGCCGCGTGGTGCTGCGCATGTGAGTCACGCATGCGAGCCGTGCTTTTGAGTCGGGCTTTTGAGCCATGCTTAAAAACCACGCTTAAAAGCCATCCCTCAGCATCGCCACACGAATCGAATTGAACAACCGGAGATCGACGTGAAAGCCTATGTCGTTTCGCTCGCAGTCGGCGTGCTGGCCGGCGCGCTGTATGGCGTACTCGATGTGAAATCGCCGGCGCCGCCGGCGATCGCCCTGGTCGGGCTACTCGGCATGCTGGCCGGCGAATCGCTGATCACCCTGGTCCGGCACGTGGCGAGCCACGTGGCCGGTTGATACAAGGTTCAGGCCGCGACCGATTCTTCGTCGTAGAACGGATAGTCGGTGTAGCCGATCTCGGTGCCGCCGAAGAAGCTCGGGCGGTCGTAGTCATTCAGCGGCAGTTCGCGGCGCAGCCGTTCCGGCAGATCGGGGTTGGCGATGAAATGCCGCCCGAATGCCACCAGGTCCGCGTCGCCGGCTTGCACGATCGCTTCCGCACTGGCGCCGTCGAAGCCGCCTGCCACGACGATCGGGCCGTGGAAGTGCGCGCGCATCGTACGTGCGGCAACCGGCTGCTGGTCGCGCGCGTCGTCCTCGACGTTGCCGGCGATGCGCGGCTCGATCAGGTGCAGATAGGCGATGCCGAGCTTGTCGAGTTCGTCCGCTACATAGGCGAACAGCGTGGCCGGGTCGCTATCGGACATATCGCCCCACGAACCGCTCGGGCCGAGGCGTACCGCAACCTTGTCCGCACCCCACACCGAAATCACGGCGCGGGTCGTATCGAGCAGCAGGCGCGCCCGGTTGGCGATCGAGCCACCGTAGGCGTCGGTGCGGCGGTTGCTGCCGTCCTGCAGGAACTGGTCGAACAGATAGCCGTTCGCACCATGCAGTTCGATGCCGTCGAAACCGGCCTTCAGGCTGCGTTCGGCCGCCGTGCGAAAACTTTCGACGATGGCGGGGATTTCCGCCGTTTCGAGTGCGCGATTCGGCGTATTGGGCACCCAGCCGGCTTCGGTGTAAGCAACACCCCCGTGCGGCACTTCCGACGGGCCGACCGGGCGGCCGCCGTCCGGCTGCAACTGGGCGTTCGACTGACGGCCCGCATGGTACAGCTGCTGGAAAATCTTGCCGCCTTTGGCGTGCACGGCGTCGGTCACCCGTTTCCAGCCGGCGATCTGGCTATCGTCATACATGCCAGGCGCGCCCAGGTAGCCGTTGCCGTTGGCCGCGGCGATGGTGGCTTCGGCGATCAGCAGGGCGCCCGGCGAGGTGCGCTGCGCGTAGTACTCGGCCATCAGCGGGCCGGGGCGCGCGCCGCTTTCGGCACGCATGCGGGTCAGGGGCGCGAGCACCACACGGTGAGCGAATTGATACGGGCCGACGGCGACTTTCGAGAAGAGCTGCGACATGATGGTTTCCTGCAAGGTTCGATTCGGTAAGGGATGCGCCCAAGCCGCTGTTCAGGTGTCCGCGGCCGGCTGCGCTTGACGTCAAATGTAGAGGTTCGCGGCCGCGAGAAAAATGGGTCGCGCGTTGCATCACCTGGGACAGGAATGTCCACAATCGGCCGGCGGCGAGCGGCGGCCGGCAGCCCGGCGCCGCAGCAAAACCCCTGCGCAGCTCACAGAACCCCTTCGGAAATCCCGTGCGGGCTGCCTGCCAGCGCAGTTTCGCGTACGCTTACGCCGGTGCGAGCGGCACCCGGCCGCACCCACCGCACCCCAACAACGGAGACATGAATGAAATGCACGATCGTGGGATCGCGATATTTCGGCGCTTCGGTACTCGAAGCGTTTCGGGCCGACGGCATCGAGATTGCCGGGGTCGTCGCCCCTTCTGCCGATGATCGCCTGGCCATCGCTGCCCGGGCAGCCGGCCTGCCGACCGCGATCCACGACAATCCGCGGCGCGTCGACGCGAGCGCGATTCCGTCCGATACCGGTCTGATCATCGCTGCCCATACCCATGCGCGCGTCACCGACGAAGCGTTGGCGCGCTCGCGCCTGGGCGGGGTCGGCTATCACCCGTCGCTGCTGCCGCGCCATCGCGGGATTGCGGCGGTCGAATGGACCATTCTCGAAGGCGACCCGGTTGCCGGCGGCTCGATCTACCACCTGTCGCACGGCTGGGACGCCGGCGCGATCGCGGCGCAGGACTGGTGCTTCGTCAAGAAGGGCGAAACCGCGCGGGAACTGTGGGAGCGCGCGCTGGCGCCGATGGGGCTGGCCTTGCTGCTGCGGGTCGTGCACCACGCGCGCGAACACGGCGAGCTGCCGGCGCACTCGCAGGACGAGCAGTTCGCAACGCGCGCGCCGATCATCCGCCGGCGCATCGAGCTGACCGAGGAGTCCGCGGGGCCGCTGGCGATGCTGGTGGTCACCGCGATCGGCGCCGATCGTCCGGGCATCGTCAATCTGCTGTCCGAGCGCGCGCGGGCCTTCGGCGCGAACTGGACCGGCAGCCGCATGGCGAGTCTCGGCAGCCAGTTTGCCGGCATGGTGCAGTTCGAAGTGCCGCAGCGTCACGCCGACGCGTTGACCACCGCGTTGCGCGATCTCGAGAGCGCGGGGCTGCGCGTGGTGATCGCGCGCAGCGATCTGCTGCCGCTCGGGCGCGGCCGGCGCCGTGTGTCGCTGGTGCTGACGGCGCCTGATCGCCCCGGCATCGTGCAGGATTTTTCGGCGAGCCTGTCGGCGCACGGCGTCAGCATCGAGGAACTGAGCACGGCGCTGGAGCACGCGCCGGCCGGGGCGCATCAATTCGGCGTCAACGCGGTGCTCGCGGTGCCGGAGTCGATGTCGATCGACGCGTTGCGCACACTGCTCGAATCGCTGGCGGCGGACATGATGGCCGATATGGCGCTCGACGAAGGCAACGCCTGAGGCGGCGGCGCCAAAACCCAAATCTTGACGCGCGTCAGCTGCGCCTGACGCGCAAGCGCATCGCCCTTTATCATCGGAACAAACCTACATTCCCCAACTACCGATGAGGGAGGAGACACGATGAGCGACAATCCCGCCGCGCATGGCGCCGCCGTTGCGGCCACGACGCGCCAGCAGTTCCGCTGGACGGTACTGGTGTGGCTGTTGATAGGCGGTGTGATCAACTATCTGGACCGCGCCAATCTCGCGATTGCCGCGCCCGGCATGATCCACGATCTGGGACTCACGCGTACGCAGATCGGTCTGCTTGGCACCGTGTTCTCGTGGACCTACGCGGTGATGCAGTTGCCTGCCGGCTGGCTGATCGACCGCTTCGGCGCGAAAAAGGCCTACGCAATCGGCATGATCTGGTGGAGCGCGGCGACCTGGCTGACCGGCGTGGTCGGCTCGATCGGCGCGCTGCTGGCAATGCGCGTGCTGCTCGCGATCGGCGAGGCGCCGTGCTGGCCGACCGGCGCGAAAATCACCGCCGCATGGTTTCCCGCCAAGGAGCGCGGCTTTGCCACCGGCATCTGGGATTCGTCGTCGAAGTGGGGGCCGGCGCTCGCGCCCGCGTTGCTGGTCGCGTTGATGATCGCGTTCGGCTGGCGTTCGCTGTTTCATGTCACCGGTGCGCTCGGCATCGTGTTCGCCGTGCTGTTTCTGCTGCTGTACCGCAATCCGAAGGACAGCAAGCGGCTGTCGCGCGAAGAGTTCGCGTATATCGAGGCGGGCGGTGGCGGCCACGAGCGCTCGCTGTCGAGTTCGTCGATCAGGTGGCGCGACCTGTTCACGTATCGCAGTGTGTGGGGCATGGTGCTCGGCTATTTCTGCGCGATCTGGTTGTGGAATCTGTTTCTGGTGTTCCTGCCGCTGTATCTGCTGGACCGGTTCCATATTTCGTTGGCGCAACTCGGCGTGTACGCGAGCATTCCGTGGGTCGGCGGCGCGCTAGGCGAGATCGCCGCGGGGTGGGTGGTCAAGCGCATGGTCGACGGCAGGGGTGTTTCGCCGATGCGCGCGAAGCGCATCGTGATCGTCTGCTGCTCGCTGGCGGCCGGCGTGTGCGCGATCGCGTTGCCGTTCGTGCAATCGCTCGTCACGACCGTGTGCCTGATGACGATCGGCCTCGCTTTCATCTCGGCAACCATCGGCAATGCATGGGCGCTGGCCGCGGATATCGCGCCGTCGTCGATGGTTGCTTCGGTGAGCTCGGTGCAGAACTTCGGTGGCTATTTCGGCGGTGCGTTTTCACCGGTGGTGGCGGGGTTTATCGTCGATCGCACGGGGTCCTATTCGCTGGCGTTCATCATCGGTGGTGTCATTGCGGGATGTGCAGCGCTGTTCTACTGGTTCATGGCGCGGCGGCGTGTCGAAGATGTTGCGGCGCGCGAGGCGACTGAGATGCCGCGCGGCGTGTGAAGCAAGAGAGCTTGGGAAGCGCGCCATCAGCAATTGCTGATGGCGCATGCGAAGCCAGCTTGAGTACTTTGCGTGCGCGTGTTACTTCTGCTGTGCATCGAGCGCGGTCAGGTGCATCTCGTGCCGCTGCTCGAAACCCCGCCTTCGGTACAGCGCGACGGCGGTGTGGTTCGCCGTGAAGACATGCAGGAAGGGCGTCTCGCCGCGTGCGTGTGTCGCAACGATCTGCGGGGGCCGAATTCTGATCGAGACTACCTCGATGGACCTCGATACCATTGCCACCCAAGTGGGCTACGCCGATGGCGCCACGTTGCGGATGCTGATTCGCCGCAAACTGGGGCGGGGCGTGCGCGAGCTACGCGACCTCAATCGCGTTTGACAATAAATAGATGACCGGTTATCTTGCTATCCCATCGACCCGATGCGAGATCAACCAAGGTGCCCCGTCCAGCCAATCCTGAAGTGCGTTCGCGACTGCTTTCAGTCGGGCGCGACATCGTGCACGACATGGGTTTCAACGGCTGCGGCGTGCAGGACATTACCGCGGCGGCAGGCGTGCCGAAGGGGTCTTTCTACAATTACTTCGACAGCAAGGAAGCCTTTGCTGCCGAGATTCTCGAAGAATACTGGCAGTCCATCGAAGAGCGTCACGGGCCGATTCTGTATGACGCGCGCATCAAGCCGCTCACGCGCATTGCGAAGTTCTTCCGCGCATTGACGGATGACCACGGCAAGCACGATTTCGCGCTGGGTTGCCTGATCGGCAACCTGTCGCTGGAGCTATCGAATGGCAGTGACGAAACGCGCGCAAAACTGCTGGCCTTGCTGGCGCGCTGGCAAGGTGTGCTGGCCTTATGCCTGCGCGACGCGCAGGCGCGCAGCGAACTGGACCGCAAGCAGAACGTCGACGAACTGTCGGCGATTCTGATCGAGGCGTATGAAGGCGCAGTGATGCGCGGCAAGATCGAACAGAACGGCAACGCGTATGAGCGTTTCGAGAAGATTGTTTTGCCGCGGCTGATGCGCTGATTTTTTTGCTCTTTTTATAAAGCGACCGGTCATTTATTAAAGGGTGGTGTTTCGTTGCCCAATGATGTCGTCACCTTCACGTGCAGAGGTTCTCATGAGTAACGCCAACGAGGCAGTGCAGCAGAACGCAAACCCGTACGCCGATCCGGTGGATCCGGCCTTGCCGCAGACAGGTTTCAGGCTCGACCGTCTGAGAGCCGCGCTGGTAGTGATCGATCCGCAAAATGACTTTCTGAGTCCGGCAGGTGCGGGGTGGTCGGTGTTCGGGCCGAGCGTCACGGAGAACCATACGGTCGCGCATCTGGGCGAGCTGTTCAAGACCGCGAAAGAAGCGGGCATCACCGTCGCTGTCTCGCCGCATTACTACTATCCGAGCGACCATGAGTGGCATTTCGGCGGGCCGCTCGAGAAGGTGATGCACCACATCTGCATGTTCGACCGCAAAGGGCCGACCACGCTGGAGGGTTTTGAAGGATCGGGCGCGGACTTCCTCGAAGCGTACAAGCCGTACATTCTCGACGGCAAAACCATCATCGCGTCGCCGCACAAGGTGTACGGGCCAGAGACCAACGATCTCGCGTTACAGCTTCGCAAGAAAGGCGTCTCGCAGATTATCCTCGCCGGCATGGCGGCGAATCTTTGCATCGAATCGCATCTGCGTGAGCTGATCGAACAGGGTTTCGAAATCGTGGTGGTGCGGGATGCGACCGCAGGCCCGCGGCTGCCGGATGGCGACGGCTATCTCGCTGCGCTGATCAACTTCCGCTATCTCGCGCATGCGTTGTGGACCACGGAGCAGACCGTGCATGAACTCACGCGCTGAGAAAGTGCGGCGTGCGATAGCGCGGGTGGTCGCTAGCGTTGTGCGCGCCGCTCGCGTACTGCAATGACGCGGTGCTGTGCGACCGCGTAGATCTGCGCGTCACCTGCCAGATGGTTGACGACGAAGCCACCCGTGAACGCGCCAAACGCCGGCAGTACTCCGTTGCGTTCTGAAAAGCGAAAGCAGGGCACGCGCACGGAGTCCGAACGGCTTGCGATGACATACACCGGGTGTTCGTGTCCTGCGAGTGCATACGCGCCATCCACTACGCGCGGGAAATGGCATAGCGCCCACGGCCCATGCAGCCAGGGCTCCAGGACTGTCTCGACGCCGAGCGCCGGCGGCAAGCGTCCTGCGTGGCGATCATGATTGCCTTCGACCATCACGATGCGTATCGACGCATGCCGTGCACGCCATTCGGTCAGCGCCTGCATGGTTGCGCCCGCAAGCGATTCCCGGCCATGCAGCAGATCGCCGAGAAACACGATCGATTCCGGTTGGTATGCGGCAAGCAAGGCATCGAGCCGCGCCAGATCGTCCATCGTCGAGCCGCTTGGCACCGGTACGCCATGCGCGCGAAACACTGCGTCTTTGCCGAAGTGCGCATCGGCGATGAAGAGGCTTTTCAGATGTGGATCGAACGCGGCGCGCTGCGCAGAAAGCTGCAGCGGATGGCCGTTCACGTCGACGCTCAAGCTCTGAAACGCGATCACCGTGCCGCCTTGTCGAGTTCGGCCAGCATCCGCTCGATACGGTCCGCGAGTTTTTCGGTGCTGACCTTCTCGCGGATACGCGCAACGATCAACGGGAACGCGAATGGCGTCGGCTTTTTCGGGTGCATCAACGCGAGCCGGCTGGCGTTCATCGTATCGAGCGCGCGGCTGATGCGGTCAAGGTCGAGCTCCTGCAACTGCACCTCCGTATCGGCTTGCGTGAGCAACAGGTTGTCGCTGTCGTGCTTGCGAAACACTTCGTAGAATAGCCCGCTCGACGCCTGCAACTGCCGCGCACTCTTCTGTTGCCCCGGGTGCCCTTGATAGACCAGGCCGGCAACCCGGGCGATCTCGCGAAAGCGCCGCATCGCCAGTTCGGAAGCGTTGAGGCTTTCGATGATGTCGTCGGCGAGGCGGACCGATGAAAAAAGCCCTGCGGCGATCAAGGCGGCCCAATCGAATGGTTGCGACGACAACAGCTCGAAGCCGTAGTCGTTGGCGGAGATCGAGAACGTGCCCGGCTGATGACGCGCCGCGCGCCAGCCCAGCAACGACGCCAGACCAATATGCGCGATGCGGCCCGCAAACGGATAGCAGAAGAAGTGATGGCCCTCGCGCGAGCGTAGCGCCTCGACCACCAATACGCCGGCTTCGGGCAACGCCGACCAGCGCGCCTGCAATTCCAGCAGCGGTCGCACGGCAATCATCTCCGGTTCGACATAGGCGCCGCGGGCGGCCTGCGCAAGCATCGCCAGCGTGGCATCCGCCAGTTCGGACGACAACGGCATCTTGCTGCCCGCCCACTGCGGCATTGCGCCGCGCGACGAACTCGCACGCCGCACGTAGGCGGTCATGTCGCGTACCCGCACCAGTTCGAGCGCGCGGCCACCGAAGGTGAACACGTCGCCGGGTTTGAGCCGGGAAATAAACGACTCTTCCATCGAACCGATGCGTCCGCCGCTCAGCCACGCAACATGCAGCGTCGCATTGGCGACGATGGTGCCGACGTTGTTGCGGTGACGCCGGATCAGATCTTCGCGCGGCACACGATAGACGCCGTCGGCGTCGCGCACCACCCGATGGAAATCCGGATACGCGGAAAGCGACGTGCCACCACGTTCGACGAACGCAAGCGCCCATTCGAACTCCTGCGGGCTCAGGTCGTGGTACGCGAAGCTGGTGCGCACTTCGTCGAGCAATTCAGGCGCCGTGAAGCCGCCGCCGATCGCGACGGTCACCAGATGCTGGACCAGTACGTCGAATGGCTTGCGCGGCGTGTCGCGGCCTTCGATGTGCCGCGCCTCTACGGCGCGCCGCGCGGCGGCGGCTTCGACCAGTTCGAGCGCATGAGTCGGCACGATCGAGATGCGCGAGGCGCGGCCCGGCGCATGCCCGGAGCGTCCGGCACGCTGCATCAGGCGCGCCACGCCTTTGGGCGAGCCGATCTGGAACACCCGTTCGACCGGCAGAAAATCGACGCCGAGGTCGAGGCTCGAGGTGCAGACAACGGCTTTCAGCTTGCCGCTCTTCAGGCCGTCTTCGACCCACTCGCGCACTTCCTGGGCAAGCGAGCCGTGATGCAATGCGATCAGCCCGGCCCAGTCCGGGCGCAGCTCGAGCAACGCCTGGTACCAGATCTCGGCCTGCGAGCGCGTATTCGTAAACACCAGCGACGTGCGCGCTTCTTCGATGCCCTGCGCGACCGGTTCCACCTGGCGCGTGCCGAGATGGCCGCCCCATGGAAAGCGCTCGATCGTCGCGGGAATCAGCGTATCGACGATCAGCGTTTTCGGCTGTACGCCGCTGACCGATACGCGTGGTGTGCGAACCGGCGCGAGCAAAACGTCCGCTGCGAAGCCGAGGTTGCCGAGCGTTGCCGACAGCCCCCATACCTGCAGATCGGCGCGCCAGTGCGCGAGTCGCGCGATGGCCAGCTGGGTCTGCGTGCCGCGTTTGTTGCCGAGCAGTTCGTGCCATTCATCGACGACGACGAGGTGCACGTGCTTCAGTTCATCGCGCGCATCGCTGCGCGTGAGCAACAGCGTGAGGCTTTCCGGTGTCGTGACGAGTGCGCTCGGCATGCGCCGGCTCTGGCGTGCGCGTTCG